>Ga0164241_10004760_pt1 | contig 12989 bp, 10 predicted proteins | sample OricomyardsoilBY_FD_108780 | JGI IMG/M metagenome (GOLD analysis project Ga0164241, IMG submission 108780) | Backyard soil microbial communities from Emeryville, California, USA - Original compost - Back yard soil (BY) | ecosystem: Environmental > Terrestrial > Soil > Unclassified | place: USA...
GGACTGGTGATCAGCACTACCAGCGCCAATGATTACAACGCGATTGATCCCAATTTATTTATCGATCCACAGGGCAGCCCATGGTTGACGTTCGGCTCATGGAACAGCGGCATCAAATTGACACGCGTAGACCCTACTTCGATGAAACCCACCGGCCAACTTTATTCTTTGGCCCGACGCGACGGCGGCATTGAAGCGCCGACATTGGCTTACCGCAATGGCTATTATTATTTGTTTGTATCCGTGGGTGCCTGCTGCGCTGGTGTGGACAGCACTTACCGCATGATGGTCGGCCGTTCGCAACAAATTACCGGGCCTTATGTGGATAAAAACGGCGTGGATATGATGCAGGGCGGCGTAAGTCTGGTGAAAGGCAACGACGGCCGCTGGATAGGTCCGGGTGGCCAGGATATTCACGCCCACGATGGAAAGCACATAATCGCGTATCACGTCTATGACGCCAATAATAATGGCGACCCGGTATTACAGATTGCAACCCTGGGATGGGATGCGCAGGGCTGGCCGTTTTTGCGGTAACCCTGGCGCATGTGTTTATCAGACGATTTTCCAGCTTCCGCGTCCCGATTGTTTCACCTGATACATCGCGTTATCGGCGCGCTTGAAAACATCCTCAAATCGCTCGCCGATCCGCGCTTCCGTCACGCCGACGCTCATGGTTATCTGACAGGCATCGGGTGCGCTGTCGATGACAATGCTTTGTAGCGAACGCATCAACCTTAAAATCATGCTTTCCAGGTTTTCACGGCTGATGCGGGAAATAATCACGAATTCTTCGCCACCCCAGCGACCAAACACATCGTCGTTGCGGAGCTCCTTGGAGAGCACTGCGGCTGCCTTGCGCAGAACCTCATCGCCAACGGCATGGCCCAAGGTGTCATTGATTCTTTTGAAGTGATCCAGATCCAGAACCATGACATAAGCACTTAAAGAGCTTGATAAAGGAAATACCGCCCCGACAGCGGTCTCAAGACCCAACCGGTTCAAACATTTGGTCAATGGATCGACCGCCATGGTTGATCGCAGTGCTTCGTTTTCCTTGCGATATCGAATGGAAAAATATTTAAGCAAGCTTTGAATGATCAGCACCAGACCACCAATGCAAATCATGCTCGCACTGACGATAAACAGATGCTTCTGCGAGACATAGGATTTTTTTGCAAAAATCCGGTTTAACTTGATTCTGTGCGTACCCTCGGTGGGCAAAGCCGGCAATTCGACACCCAGTTCATATATATGGCCAAACGCCGGATGGCGCAGGTCTTGCGAAGGATCGAACTTATCAATCCACCATCGGGCAACCTGCACCCGCGAGAAGTCGATAAATACATCTTCGCCCGCAGGGAAATCCGCGTGTAAATACGGCAGCAGGTCATATTCGTGGGAATTTGTCGGCAGCGTATGGGCACTGCGCATAAACAAATAGAGCGTGGTGCTAGGACCGGTATATTCCACCGAAACATACACACCATCGTAATCGGACAAATCGAGCCTTGAGGCGTCGGCAAACTCAAAGTAGTCCATCAAATCGAAATTTTTGGAGTCCGGCCGCTTATACTTGATCACGATTCCGCAATAAGGGTATTGGAGGCCATATCCTATTGTGCATTCATATGAGGTAGTACCCCGGTTCACCCAGGCAACGGAACTGGTCCCGCCGGGTTCAACGGAATCCGCATACAGATGCGCAACCGATCCCTTATAAGGGTACACCTGAAGAATTTTTTCCGGATTTATCAAGGCCGTTACAATGCATAAAAAGGCAGTCGACAGCACCAAGCCGTAGATTAACTTGAAGACAGCTGAAAACCGATCACCCATATCCATCGCGTCAAATTACCCTTATAAATGAACACCAGGACGCGACCATACAGAAAGGAATGCCGCACCATCGCTTAGTTTTGCAGGGGCTTTTGCTGCCATAGTGGATCAACCATCGTGAGCATTGTTCGAGATCTATAAGAGTGTAGTCTTATTCCACCGATATGGCGTTCTTGTGAATAACGCCTTTTTATTTCCTTCCGCTATAAAGCGAAGCAAAAAACGCCTGCTGCCTCGGCAGGCCTTTCGTTGACGCTCAAGGATCCTATTTTTTCGAACCCCAGACATATTCCCTGCCCGCCTCAGTCGCCACATCAAGCAGATAGATCGTGTGAAGCGAAAGCTGTGGCATATTTCGTTGTGTGTGCTTGACCGGAGTTTTTATTTTCGCTGTTTGGTAAAACGGGTTGGGGTTGGCCCCGCGAGCCGGATTCAGCCGGACACCAGCGGATGGCGGCAGAGGCGAATAGCTGCGTATGCGCAAATTGCCGCCAAGACGTGGTAATACCTTCAGATAGGTTATTTCGCCTTTGGCCCACTGCATGTCGATAACAAAGCCGCCGCGCATTACCAACCCCTTCAACTCGCCTTTGGGCCAGGCCTGCGGCAACGCTGGTAAAAGATGCACCGCGCCATCGTGGCTTTGCGCCAGCATTTCCGTCACACCGGAAGTAAAGCCAAAATTGCCATCGATCTGGAACGGCGGATGGGCGTCGAACATATTGGAATAGGTGCCACCCGCTTCGGAGAAGCCGGTTCCCGTCGCCAGTTTAATCTGATCCCGTATCAACTTGAGCGCGCGATCGCCGTCGAGCAGACGCGCCCACAAATTGATTTTCCAGTTCATCGACCAACCCGTGGAAGGGTCACCGCGCTGTTCCATAGTCACGCGCGCCGCGGTGAAAAGTTCCGGAGTTTGAATGGGTGAAATCTGATTGCTGGGGAAAAGCCCATAAAGGTGGGATAGGTGGCGATGCTGATCGAACGGATTGTCCCAATCCTCCATCCATTCCTGCAATTGGTGATGACGGCCGATCTGCATCGGCGGTAATTGTTCGAGAATCTTCCGCCAACGCTTGGTGTCAGCCTTATCCTGCCCCAGGATTTCTGCAGCTGCGATACTCTGGCTGAACAGATCGAACAGTAACTGGTTATCCAGTGTCACTCCGGCGGCAATTTTTACGCCAGTGGCTTCCGGTTCATTTTCCGGCGACATGGAGGGCGAGACGATCAGCCAACCGGTCTCCTTATCCTTAACCAGAAAATCTTCAAAAAATGCGCAGGCGGATTTGAAAATGGGATAGACGCTGCTCAGGAAATTTTTATCGCCGGTATAAAGGTATCTCTGCCAGAGATGTTGCACCAGCCAGGCGCTGCTGGTGGGCCAGGATCCCCAGGCGCCGTCCACCGCACCGCTGGTGCGCCAGATATCGGTATTGTGATGCGCCATCCAACCGGATGCGCCATACATCGTTTTCGCTGCGTCCCGGCCGGTCTGTGCCAGATCGCGAATTAAATCAATAAATGGATCCTGAAGCTCGCTCAGATTGGTGACTTCGCTCGGCCAGTAATTCATTTCGGCATTGATGTTAAGGGTATATTTGCTGTCCCATGCGGGTTTGCTGTGCGGGTTCCAAATGCCCTGCAGGTTGGCCGGCTGCGTTCCGGGCTGGGAGGAGGCAATTAACAAGTAACGCCCGAATTGAAAATACAATGTTACCAACGCCGGATCGTGACGGCCGGAAAATTCCCGGATGCGCTGATCCGTCGGCTCTTTCGCAAATTCATTGCTGCCCAAATTCAACTCAACACGGTTGAAATAACGCCCGTAAAACTCCTTATGGGCCAGCAGGCGGTGCTCATAATCCACGGCTGCATTACCGAATTTCGCCAGTGCGCTTTCCATGGCCTGTTCCGCCCGCGCCTGCGCGTTGCCGCTCAGATCGCGATAATTCACAAAATTGGTGGCCAGGGAAATGAGAATTACCGCCTCGGTGGCGTTTTGAATAATTAATCGCTTGTCCCGCAACTGCATCTGGCCTTCCCTGTGCAGGACCCGCGCAAGATTTGCCAGCTTGACCTGTCCCTGGACACCTTCATGATCGCTGGATTTTCCCTGCATCAGCAAACCGGGAGCTTCTGCCACGGCGGTCACTTCCATCGCATCCGGGTGGGAAAGTCCGACGGAAAAATTCAGCGATCCTTCGCGATCGGCACGCAGCCGTATCACCACCACCTGATCGACAAACGAGGTAAAAATTTCACGCTCATAGGCAATGTCCTTCACGCGGTACCGGGTGCGCGCCACGGCCTGGGTCAAATCCAATTCCCGATAATAGTCCGCATAATGTTCATGACCAGGAAAACGGATATCCAAAACGCCGGCGGATTGATAGGGCATTCCCTGGGCGCCCTGACTGGTGATGCTCTTTTCCGCCAGCGCGGACGCCTGCTGATGGCGGCCTGCTTCAATCAATCGGCGAATTTCCGGCAACGCCGACAAGGCAGCGGGATTGAGATTATTGTGCGGGCCACCCGCCCAAAAAGTGTCTTCATTCAGTTGAATGGTTTCCCGTTCCACACCGCCGTAAACCATGGCGCCCAAACGACCGTTGCCCAAAGGCAGCGCCTCCTCCCACGTCTTCGCCGGTTGACCGTACCAGAGTTTGAGTTCGCTGCCATGGGCGTGCCCGGCGAAAATAACGATCGTCAAAAGACAAGCAAACGCCTGCCTCAAAATGGATTGGAGTAGGTGCATTTTTTTATTCCAATGAATTTGCCAATGAACTTATGCCAATGAGTGAGGGCGGTGGAAATCAGGCGCGGGAAAAGCGGTACATTTCGATGCTCATTGCCGTAATCCGCAAGTGTTTGGCCGTTGCGTCGAAATCCGCTTCCGTCGTCAGCACTTCAGGCGATTTACCCACTGGAATTCGCGCATCCGGACCCAGGCCGGTGAATTTCCAGCACCTGCCCTGGGCGGCTTGGGTAAAGCCCTGTAGGTTCAGGGTTAGGGAATGCGCTTGCTCCGTCGCATTGACTACCGCAACCACCAACGATTTTCCGTCCGCCGTCAAAGAAGCGGAAACATCCAAAGGCCATGTCGCGCTTCCAGCATTGATTTTCGGTTGATCGCCGCCGATGGGATATTGCGGTTGGGGTGTCGGTAAATCGCCGTCGACAGCGATAGGTATGGAACCGAAATTCTGGTGGTAAAGCTGAAACATACGTCCTTTAGCGCTGATGGTGGATGCTGTCCGATTGAAATCCAGCCACGCGGTGGCCATCGTAAAGCCGGCCATCGCGATAAAATCCGAATGGCGGAAAAATTCATGAAATGCCAAAGCAATCGCCAAAGCACTTTTCAGGCTGTCTTCAAAGCCGTATGCCCATTCGTCAAAAAAAACTTTGATATTGCCTTCACTCAGTTTCGGAAAGCGCTTTTTGTATTCTTCCCAGGCATCCACCATGGTTCGAATGCGGTTGGCCGGCTGCCGCGCCCATTCATTGAGCGACATTTTCACATCAAATAATTTGCCGGTTTTTAAATCAAACCGTTTGTTTTGTGGCGGATAGGCGTGGGTTCCCAGAGCATCGAATTTACCCCAGCTGTCTTTGAGCATGCCGTAAGCCCAGTCCCGCTCCGAGCCGATTTTTACCTCGGGCTGCCCTTCAATAAAAATTCCCTGGCCTGTCGTCATCTCATCAACAAACCCGCCCGGAATCACAATATAGATGTCGGGGTCCACTTCCCGCATGGCGTCGGCAAACAGGTTGTGTTTAACCGCGTACTGATCGCGCGGCATATGGCCCATTTGCCAATGGCCATACATTTCATTGCCGATCGCCCAATACTTAACTTGGTAAGGCTTCTTCCTGCCGTTTGCCGCGCGCAATTTTCCCCAATGGGTTTGCACAGATCCATTGACGTATTCCACGAGTTCCGCGCCGGACCGCGGCTCCCCGAAACCCGTGTTCACACACCAGAAAGGATCACTGCCGATAAGTTCACACAACTGCAGCAATTCATCCACACCCACGTCATTGGGCTGCACAGCGCGCCAAACCGGATCATAAATGGGCGGCCGTCGGTCCGCGTCGCCGATCGTGTGTTTCCAGTCGTAGGCGGAAACGAAATTTCCACCTGGCATACGCAGGATCGGGCAATTCATTTCCTTCATCAAGGCAAGCGTATCTGCACGAAAGCCCTTCACATTGTCCGCCGGCATTAAAGAGACGGCGCCAACACCAAATCGGCCCTGACCACTCCCCACAATTTCCAAGCGCGCGGAATTGGTATCGACATCAGGATTCAATTGAAAAGTTCGGGTCTTCCATTTTTTGGAAGTGGAAATTTTTTGTGAGATGGACTGCTCTGGTGTGTTGCCCCATATCAACTTGACAATGACCTGCACGCCGGAATCCGCCCAGACCACCAGCCGCCCGTTGTAGGGAACGGAAGACTTAAGAGCCAATGCGTTTTGCGCTATTCCTACATGTTGCGGACCGTCTACTGTAATAACGGGGCTATGCTCCCCCACATACGGATTTTTTAAATCCAGCCGAATGGATGACACAGGTCCGACGGCGATCCATTTTTGCGTAAAGGCCATAGCAGCGCGCGGATTTTCCGGAGGAGCTTCCGGCTTTTCGATTACGCCGTGATAAAACTTGCGATCATCCAGCACCTCGCTCCACAGGCTGTGATTAATAAGATTCCCAATATGTTCAATAAAGCCGCCGTAGAGCATGGGTGAGAGAACGGGACCGGTAACTGCGGTATTAACACTTGCTTTAATAGCCGGAACCGAGGAAAAGGCGGGTGTGGTCCAACCACCGGCTAAAGCCGCTGAACCGATTAATAAAGCTCTGCGTGATACGCTTGGTTTTGTATCGTTCATTCCCCTCTCCCATTATTTTTTTTGATTAATTTTGAAAACGCAGGTATGCCTACCCAGCGCAACCCAGCATAGCCAATGGCAACATGAAGTGCCGCACAAAACCCCACCTCAATTTATCATATGATATGCCCTAATAATGCGTCAGCGACTTGGATGATCCAAACAAGCGACTGGCGCAACTCCACACCAGCAAAAAAGGCATGCGTCTATGTTTCTCTTCAATTTGAAAGGCAAACCAAAACCTTCGGGGTATGCAGCGGTATTGATGCCGCTGTTGATTGCGGCGCTTACGGGCTGTGGGGGCAGTGGCAGCACAGCGTCTTCGACCAGCAGCTCTTCCAGCTCCAGCAGTTCATCCAGCACCAGCTCGTCCAGTTCCTCCAGCTCAAGCACATCTTCCAGTTCCAGCTCCTCCAGCACGAGCAGTTCCTCCAGTTCCAGCAGTTCCAGTTCTGGCGGAATTTCCGAGAAGGATGTGTTGGTGTATGCGGTGAACGCCGGCGGTTCATCCGCTGCAACCTTTAATGGCGTAGAATACCGGACGGACCGTTTTGCCTCCGGCGGCACACCGCAGGCTGTCACCGATCCCATCAACGGTGTGACGGAAGATACGCTTTACCAATCCGAGCGTTATGGTAGCTATCGCTATGACATTCCGGTGACCAACGCCACTTACAGCATCGTGATGCACTTTGCCGAGCTCTACCATACAACCGCAGGTGCCAGGTCATTCGATGTCACTGTTGAAGGGCAGCTGGTACTGGACGATCTCGATTTGTTCACCCAGTCTGGGCATGACGGCGCCTACGAGTACACCGTTAAGGATATTGTGGTCACCGACAAGAAACTCACCATTGACCTCACAACCGTTCTGGACAACGCAACCATTAGCGGCTTCGCGATTTATTCCAACAACGGTGGAGTATTTGAGGAACCACCGGAACCCGAATGCACTGCGGCAGAACGCCAGACACCCACGGCGATCGATTACAACAGGGCAGTCGCCCGTCAGGAGCAGAAGAACCCACCCTCTGGACCCTTCGGTTATGCGATAGAACACGCTACGCAAACCCTGCCCAATCACACCATTTACCGTCCTGACCTGAGTCGTGTGACCAAAATCCCAATCGTCGCTTGGGGTAACGGTGCATGCTCCAACGTGGGTACCGAACAAGCGGACTTCCTGCTGCAAATCGCCTCCAATGGTTATCTGGTTATCGCCAACGGCGGACCGTTCGGTTCGGGTTCAAACGATGGTAAAGGCACCGAGCTGATCAAAGCGATTAACTGGGCAATTGCGGAAAACAGCCGCCAGTGCAGCCCGCTCTACGGCAAACTCGACGTGGAACAAGTCGCCACTATGGGCTGGTCCTGCGGCGGCGGTATGGCGCACTACGCGGCGGTGGATCCACGAGTGAAAACCGGCGTGGCGCTGAACAGCGGCCTTGGTATTTACGGCGACCGGTTCGATTACTATCCTCGCTTCCACTCACCGATGGCGATTTTCAACGGCGACCAGAGCGACGTGGCCTACAACCCCGGCCGCCAGGAGTACAGTGAAGTCAATAACGTGCCTTTCTACCACGCCAATTATCCGATTGGTCACGGCGATGCCTACTACCAGGATAACGGTGGTGAATTTGGTATTGTCGTCGTCGGCTGGTTGAACTGGATGCTCAAAGGTGATGAAGGCGCAACCGGTAAAGGCATGTTTATCGGCAATAACTGCCGTCTGTGCCGATCACCTTGGACGTCTATGAACAAAGGGTTTTAATCCGGCCGGCAATTGTTAGCTGGTTTTAGACAGCGTTTATGAAAGGGCGCGTTATGACGGGACATTGTCGTAACGCGCCCTTAATGCGTTATCTGGTATAGGCGTTGCTTTGTCTCAAGCCAGTGGCCGATAGCCGTCAATGACAGAGGTGCAATATGTCTTCCGCAAATGATCAAGATTGGGAGCGTCGATCCGGTGATTGGGTCGCCATGCAGGAAAAATCCCGCCGCATCAAAGAAAAGGCCGAAAAGCTGGGTAAGCATGGCGAGGAAAGGCGCCGGTACTTAGCCGAAAGCCGCCATCCGCCTATCACTAAAACGGGATTGTAAAAAATACCCGCCACGCGGGTGCCTTTAAAAAATTAGAAAGGTTTGCCTTTCTGCGTGTAATAAGGCTGGGCATAGTACAAAGCTTTTCCATAGGCTTTGAGATGAATGGTCTTTGCGCTGTAGTCGCAGTAATGTAATTGACCATCCGCCGGATCGATAATCACAAGCTGCTTTTTATCCGTGTCGTAACCGACGATCAAAATATAATGGCCGCCCACAGAACTGCCTCCTGGCAGCACCTCTGTCTCGTTCACGCATTGAATAATCGGCCGCCCTTTATCAATTTCCGCTTTAATTTCCTGCAGGGTTGGCACCAGCGCTTCGTCGTCTGTGGAATCAAATATATTGCACTTGGTCATCATGGCCGCCGCATCCTGGCATTGGTTGGGTTGCACCCCGCATTTGGCCGCCAAAGTATCGTCATTTGTAATGATCAACCCATCGTAGCTTAGCACCATGCGAATGCAGGCGGCCCAACAGGAGTTTTCATGCTTTTGTTTAACCTGTTGCACGTTCAGTATTTTTGCCATTTGGTTTCCCCTATGAATTCATTCAACGAAAAACGGAATATTGCGCGATATCCCATCCCTCAGCGCAAGGCATCCAGAATACTTTTCAAAGTCTCACGGCTCTCCAAGGCCCATTCGGGATCGTTGGAGACTTCTTTAAACTTGTTCCACACCCGGAGCAGCTCCTGACAATGGGACTTCAGCCGGTCGTATACCATGCGCTTATCGTCCTCCGTCATGCCGGATAGGCTCACCTCCAGAATCTTGTCCTCGCTGGCCTCAAGGGTCCGTTCGCGCAGTAGATCATCGATATCGGATTTGGACCCTTTCCACCGGGATGAGCGCTCTTTCCAGAAGTCGTCTTCCATCAGCTCCTGGTAATAGGCGCTGCCCAGAGGGCCGAAGAACAGGTTCTCGTGTTTACGTGCGAATTCCTTATAAGCGTCCTCGGCTTTGCCGAAGACTTTTTTGAGCTCGTCTTTAATGGCGGAGCCGTAGGCGCTGGCATCATCCTTTTGCCCGCTGGTCAGCATCTCGCTTCCAAGGGCAGACGCAGCAGCCTCGGCCCCATCCCAGGCATCCTTGATGCGCGGGTAACTGGTTTCCTCCAGGAATTCCCGGACCATCTCCCGCGCCTCTTTGAAGGTGGCGAAAACCCCCTCCTCCCGGCTGATAAGGGCGTGGATTTCAAGCCTGCGACTCTCCGCCTCGCTGACCTTGATGCCGAGGGCGGACGCCCCACCTTTGAGGACGTATTCGATCAATCCCAAATCCACACCAGCCAGGCCGAGGGTGAGCACTTTCTTAAAAGTATCCACCGCCTTTTCCTTTGCCTCTTTTTCCGTATCGGCGGCGATGCGGGCGGCACTGCTCAGGATCTCGTCGTATTCCAACGCCGTTTTTTTCATCCGGTCTTCAATCTGGTTGTCGGCGTCCTTGATGGCTTTCCACTTCTCCTCAAATTCCTTTTCCGCCTTCTGCAACGCCCGGGTTTGTTGCACCATGAGGTCCCGCTTGGCAGGAACCTGGGAGGTCATGAGCTTGAACCAGAAGGTGTGTTCCTGATTGCTGATCTCAGCCAGCCATATGGATTTTTTATCGCGACTGATGGTGTCCTGTGCCGCCGCAGCACCTTCCTTGCACTTGTCCAACCAGCCTTGGTGGATGTTGTTTTCACTGGGCTCCAACAGCTCCAGCAAATTCTCCAACCGGCCATCCCGCTGGTTGATGTAGTTCTCCAGCACTTTGGTGTATTCATCGACGGTGGGCTGGTCGTAACCCTTGGCCTTGAGTTGGTCTATCAGCTCCCGTTCGCGTGCGTCATAGCCCATGGAATCCTCCTAGATGGATTGCGTGGAAGTGATGCGCCAGGGGCCCTTATCCAGGCGCTGCAGCTCCCATCGGCGGCGCAACATGGAGCCCGCGAAAGTGCGGAACTCCCCGTTGACCTTGCCGATATGGTTGAGATAAACCAGGACCTCTTCGACGCGTTGGGGTGCGCCAGCTTCCATGGCCCGGGTGGAGCCATCGGGTTGAGCGGCCGCTTCGTAGACCACGCGAACAGGCGTGACGCGATCCACCTCAACGGCGTACAGGTCATCCATAAGGCGTTTCCTGGCCTGATCCCACGCGGAGTTGGCACTCTGGCCGGGACTCATCACCTGGCAGGTGCGGTCCACATATTGGTAGGACTCGCCCTTGCCGTACCAACCGCGCACCATCCAGGTGGCGTAACACTTGAGCCACGTTGCCATATCGCCCATTTTCAACGCCTCGAAGGCGGTGAGCAGAACATCGCCGGGTCCCAGATCATCCCTGAGTTCCGGCTTTTTGATCCCCGTGGCGAGCGCAGCGGCCCCGGCAAAAGGCTCGTCCATCCTGCCGGGTCGCAGGTCCACAAAAAGCCGACGGTCCGACTGGGAAGTGTTGGACACAAGTCCCGCCAGGGGCTCCACCCTCAGGCCTGAAACGGTAATGCGCCGCAGAGTGTCGGAGACCAGTGCGGGCTCCGGCTGGATGACACCGACGAAGACAACCTTGTGGTCTCGAAAGAAAGGGTCCACTTTCTCGGTGTAGTCCCCCATACCGGCGTAAAGCCGCTTCATGGCTGCGGAACTCCGATCCAACAAATAGCCACCCTGGCCGGAACCGGACCACCACCAGGAGCGGCGGGTCTCGAAGAGAATCTGCTGGCGTGAGAGTTCGGGCAGACGGACCGTCCTGCCATGCAGGGGGCGCGTGTCCTCGGCGAAAGCATCGGGTGCGGAAGGCGGGTTGAGAAGCAGGTCTTTCGTCACCTCGGCGAGGAAAGCATCGAACGCAGCGTCGGCCGCTGCCGATGCCTGGGCGGCGCGCACGTCACCCAGATTGCGATAGGCCAGGTCCGCCTCAGTAAGACTGCGCGGCTCTCCGGCTACACCCTTTTTCATCGCCTCATAATCGTCACGGACGGCTTGGGCAAAAGGGCCCGGGTACTTTTGTTCCAGAAATTCAATGCGAGCGGCAAAAGACGGCAGATGTTCGGCGAGGCCCTTGGTATTGGTACCGACGAAGTGATCCCAACCGGACATACAGGACTTGGCGTCGGGCACGAACTGCCGGTACCAGGCATCCCAGGTGTAATCAAAACCATCTTTTTCCCAATCGAGCGGGCCATTCTCGCCCAGGATGCGCTTATCTTCGGCATTTCTGTAAGAGCGATGGCCGCCAACCCTTCCGGTAATCCTGAGTTCCTGATCCTTACGCAGCACCGTGAGGATGAGCGGGTCATCCGGCTTCGCTTTGATCCGATCCAGATATCTGGAGAAATTCACATCGCCGACCGCTTCGTGCGTCTCGACCGTCTGGAGCGTGTAACGCACATCGTCATGGCCGACGACCAGGTCACCGACGCGCAGCCCGGACCCCCGAAAGCCCGAATCCCAGGGAATCCAGGTAACAAAGCGGGCGGCGGATTCCGGTTCGTTATGAAGGTGGGTCTCGATTTCAAGAATAGGCGTAGCGCCTTCCGGCCAGGGCATAGAGGCTCCTTTCCAATTGGATATGTGCTATCGGATAACGTCTATTTTTACCTTGATAAATCCGGCAGATGTATTGCCGATGCTGCTAAAAGCCGATTTGGAAAGATCGATAATCCGCCCTTTAACAAAAGGCCCGCGATCATTTATTTTCACAACGACACTCTTGCCGTTGGCGATGTTGGTGACTTTCACTTTGGTGCCGAAAGGCAGCTTTCTATGCGCCGCCGTTTTCAGATCGTGCTTGTACAGCTCGCCGCTGGCTGTCTTCTGCTTTTGATATTTATCGGCGTAATAGGACGCCTGGCCGGATTCACTGTATCCCGCCCAACTCCGCCCAGTATCCGAAACAGTGCTGCAGCCGAGCAGGGTCAACAACAGCAATGGTGATAAGAGATGCATAATCGCTTTCATTGAACAGGTTCCCTTTCGCTTTAACAAAGATGCCGCAGATCTCGGCGCTCATTTCCGAGCGTGATCTTATCACTAGCAATAAAGCGTACGGTTGTCAGTGTGATCTGGAAAGACTTCTGGTTGCTACGACCAGTGGGGCAAGGCGGCGATAAATCAAAATAAGATGGGCGAAAGCGGAGAGGAGTGTTAAAGATTTGCGCATAAAA
>Ga0164241_10004761_pt1 | contig 12988 bp, 8 predicted proteins | sample OricomyardsoilBY_FD_108780 | JGI IMG/M metagenome (GOLD analysis project Ga0164241, IMG submission 108780) | Backyard soil microbial communities from Emeryville, California, USA - Original compost - Back yard soil (BY) | ecosystem: Environmental > Terrestrial > Soil > Unclassified | place: USA...
CAGCATGTATCCGGTCACCATCTGGCCGAGCGAGTTGCCGAGCTTCAGCATGAACAGGTGTCCGGCGCAGAACATGGCCATGGCACCCTTGCCCACCGTCCTCATGCCGTAGTCAACGGTATCCGGCACCGTGGAGAACAGCATCGGCACGAACATCATGTGGCAGAAGTTGGCCAGCATGAGCAGGATCAGCGCCGCGAGCACCGCGTCGCGCGGGATCACGAACAGCAGCACGTTCATTGCGATGGTCGCCAGCAGCGCCACCCGCATGACCGTGACCTTGCACCAGTGCCGGACCAGGAAGTTGGCGGTTATCGCACCACCGACGCCGGCAAGCATCGTGAGGCTCAGGAAAGCCGACAACTTGGACGACGAGCTGCCCATGAACCAGGCAAGCCACGGTGGCAGGTGGTCGGTGATCAGGTAGTAATTCACGAAATAGGGTTTGGAAGAACCCTGCATCGCGCCGCGCGTCATGATGATCAGCGTCGCGAGCGCGATGATCAGCCACTGCGAATTGCTGAACATCGCAACGACGTCTGCCCATGCGCTGCGTTTCGCAGTGGCCGCGTCCGGATACACGTGTTCGCGGGTGAGCAGGAAGCACAGGAAGAAGCAGATCACGGCAACGGCAGCCAGGATCGCCACGGCAAAGGGAAACCCGAGCTGGTAATCCGCCGGCGTATCACCGCCGCCCAGCAGCTTGGCCAGCGGGAAGATGGAAGCCGTCACCAGGAAGCCGCCGACCATCGCCATGGCAAACCGCCAGGTCTGCAGGTTGCCGCGTTCCACGCTGTCGCCGGTCATCACGCCGCCGAGCGCCGAGTAAGGCACGTTGACCACGCTGTACGCAGTCATCAGCAGTGCATAGCTGATGTATGCGTAGACCAGCTTGGTGCCGATGCTGGCGTCCGGTGTATAGAAAGCAGCCACCGCAAGCAGGCCATACGGGATGGCAGCCCAGAGCATCCACGGACGGTAGCGACCCCATTTTGTCCGCGTGCGGTCTGCCATGCCGCCGATCACCGGATCGATGATGGCGTCGGCCATCCGCACGATGAAGATCAGGAAGCCGGCTGCCGCGGCTTCTATACCGTAAACGTCGGTATAGAAATACAGCAGGATGTTGATGACCGCCTGGTAAACGATGTTGCTGGCTGTGTCGCCGAGGCCGAAGCCCAGCTTTTCCAGCACGGTCAGATTCTGCTTGGCCATGTGACTCTCATCTGCCGGAATGTCGGTGGGTGCGGGGCGACACATAAGCGCCCCTGTTGTACTTGGTCAGTACAGCATACGATCTGGATCTGCAATGCCGCAATCATCCGGTACAAGTGAGCCATCATGAGACTGTTCAATACCGCCACGGGAATTGTGCTGGAGCACAACAATAAGTGGGTGCTGATCGCCGATGCGCAGTGGGATGAGTTGCTCAACCGCGAAGGCCTGCATCAGCATCTGGCACGGATTCACGAACAGCTGCCGGCACAGTCCCAGCCGGCGGCGCTTGCCGGGGAATCGTTGCCGCCGATGCAGGGTCAGGAGCTGTGGGCCAGCGGTGTCACCTATCTGCGCAGCAAGGTCGAGCGCCAGGAAGAGGCGAAGGAAGCCGGCGGCGGCGATTTCTACCAGAGAGTGTACGAGGCAGAGCGGCCGGAGCTGTTCTTCAAGGCTACGCGCCATCGGGTGGTCGGCCATGGTGGCAAGGTCCGGATACGGGCCGATTCGAACTGGAATGTGCCGGAGCCCGAGCTGACGCTGGTGCTGAATCGGCGGGGAGAAATCGTCGGCTACACCATCGGCAACGACATGAGCTCACGCAGCATCGAAGGGGAAAACCCGCTGTATCTGTCGCAGGCCAAGATCTACGACGGCAGCGCCGCGCTTGGCCCGTGCGTGCTGGTCCGCGAGGGAGGGTTTCCCAAGGATGCCAGCATCGTGCTCGCGATCAGCCGCGGCCCGGAAAACGTGTTCACCGGCAGCGTGGCGATCAGCATGATCACGCGCCGTTTCGAAGACCTGGCGGGCTATCTGTTTCGCGAGTGCAGCTTTCCGCAGGGCGCGCTGCTGATGACCGGCACCGGCATCGTTCCACCCGCGCCCTTCACATTGCAAAGCGGCGATTCAATCCGCATCACCATCGATCACATCGGCAGCCTGATCAATCAGGTGGCGTGAGGCGGACGCTAGTGTGAGTCGCGGGTGACGTCGCCGCCGCTGCCGCCGACCAGGAAATCGAGGTCGGCGCCCAGATGCGCCTGCTGCACATGGTCGACGTACTGCTTGGCGTAGCCGCGCGCCGGCGCCGCGGGGGGCTTCCAGATGGCGCGGCGGCGCGTCAGCTCCTGCTCCGACACGTCCAGATGCAGCCGGCGCCCGGGTACGTCGAGTTCGATGAAATCTCCCTCGCGCACCAGCGCCAGTGGTCCACCGGCCGCCGCCTCGGGTGATACGTGCAGCACCACGGTGCCGTAGGCCGTGCCGCTCATGCGCGCATCGGAAATCCGCACGACGTCGGCAATGCCACGGCGCAGCAGCTTCGGCGGCAAAGGCATGTTGCCCACTTCGGGCATGCCCGGATATCCGCGTGGTCCGCAGTTCTTCAGCACCATGACGCAGCTGTCGTCGATGTCGAGCGCCTCATCGTCGATGCGCGCCTTGAAATCCTCGATGCTTTCGAACACCACGGCGCGGCCGCGATGTTTGAGCAGATGCGGGGAGGCCGCCGAGGGCTTGATGACGGCGCCATCCGGTGCCAGGTTGCCGCGCAGCACCGCGATGCCCGCCGCTTCCTTGAACGGTGCTGACAGCGGACGGATCACGTCGCGATTCCAGCAGGGCGCATCGGCAATATTTTCTCCCAGCGTGCGGCCGTTGACGGTCATCGCATCGAGGTCGAGATGCGAAGCGATCTCGCGCAACACCGCGGGCAAGCCGCCGGCGTAGTAGAAGTCTTCCATCAGGTACTGGCCGGAAGGTTTGAGGTTGACCAGGCACGGCAGGTTCGAACCGATGCGGTCCCAGTCATCGAGCGTCAACGCAACGCCCAGGCGTCCGGCCAGCGCCAGCAGGTGGATCACCGCATTGGTAGATCCACCAATGGCGGCATTGGCGCGGATGGCGTTCTCGAAGGCCGCGCGCGTGAGGATCTTCGACATGGTGAGGTCTTCGCGCACCATTTCGACGATGCGGCGACCGGAAAGATGCGCCAGGCGCATGCGGCGTGAATCGACCGCGGGGATGGCGGCGTTTTCCGGCAATGCCATGCCCAGTGTCTCGACCAGGCTTGCCATCGTCGAAGCGGTTCCCATCGTCATGCAGGTGCCGCGCGAGCGCTGCATGCACGCCTCGGCCTCGGTGAATTCGGCCTTTGAGAGCGTGCCGGCGCGGACCATCTCGGACATCTCGATCACGCCCGTGCCCGAGCCGAGCGGTTTGCCGCGCCAATTGCCCGACAGCGCGGGTCCGCCTGATACGCCGATGGTGGGCAGGTCGACGCTGGCCGCGCCCATCAGCAGCGACGGCGTGGTCTTGTCGCACCCCATGAGCAGCACCACGCCATCCAGGGGATTGGCGCGGATGGATTCCTCGACATCCATGCTGGCGAGATTGCGGAACAGCATCGCAGTCGGCCGGATCTGCGTCTCGCCCAGCGACATCACCGGAAATTCGAGTGGAAAGCCGCCGGCCTCGTAGATGCCATGCTTGACGTGCTCGGCGAGCTCGCGGAAGGAGCTGTTGCAGGGCGTGAGTTCCGACCACGTGTTGCAGATGCCGATCACTGGCCGACCGTCGAACATGTCGTTCGGCGTGCCCAATCCCTTGAGCCAGCTGCGGTAGTAGAAGCCCTGTTTGCCGCCAGCGCCGAACCACTGGCGGCTTCGCAGGGGGCGCTTGGGAGAATCGCTCATGGGTTCAGGCTTCCTTCGGATATGCTCGAATGGCGAAAATAGCAAGAAACGAGATTGTATTTCAGCACGCAGCAGGCGGAGGCGGTACATGGCGGGAAGATTCAGCGCTGCGGACGGCGCGCGACGGCGGCTCGACGAGCGGGTCAATTATCCGTCGTTGGCCGCGAAACGGGTGTTTGTGACCGGTGGAGGCAGCGGCATTGGCGCGGCCATCGTCGAAGCCTTTGCACGACAGGGCTCCATCGTGGCGTTCGTGGATGTCGCCGATGCGGCGAGCAGCGCACTGATCACCCGCCTGGAAGCCGAAGGTCTCGGCCGGCACTGGTATCGCCGCTGCGACGTGACCGACGTGTCGTTGCTGCAGCGGGCCATCGCCGATGCGGCGCGCGAGCTGGGTGACTTTCACGTGCTGGTCAACAACGTGGCCAGCGATGACCGGCATCCACTGCAGGAAGTCACGCCTGAATACTGGGATCAGCGCATGGCCATCAACCAACGCCCGGCCTTCTTCGCCATCCAGGCAGTGGTGCCCGGCATGCAGCGCCTGGGCGGCGGTTCGATCGTCAATCTCGGATCAACGGGCTGGCAGACAAAAACGGCTGGCTATCCGGCATACGCGACCGCCAAATCCTCGGTCAGCGGGCTCACGCGCGGACTGGCGCGCGAGCTGGGAGCGCAGCACATCCGCATCAACGTGGCTTCGCCCGGCTGGGTCATGACGCAGCGGCAGCTTGCCTATCTGGATGAAGCCAGCGAGGCGGATTTGATGCGCAGCCAGTGCCTGCCCGACAAACTCTGGCCGGAGGACATCGCTGCAATGGTGCTTTTTCTGGCGTCCGATCAAGCACGTGCGATCACCGCGCAGGAATTCCTGGTGGATGCGGGCTGGTGCTGACGTTTGCATGCCGCGGCGGTTGGGCTATCGTTGCCGCACCGAAAGTGCCGGGGCATCGCGATGAGATTGATCCAGTTTGAGCCGCAGGCGGGACAGATACGCGTCGGTGTGGTCGATGACGCGGGCGTGCGGGTTCGACTGATCGAGCAGATTCACAGCACCTGGGAACTGGCCAACCAGGCCATCTTGTCGGGCAGGACGCTGGATCAGCAGGCGGATGCAGCGCCCGGCACGCAATGGTTCGACTACGCGCAGCTGCTGCGCGAAGGGCTGGTGCGCGCACCGCTGCACCACCCCGATCCGGCGCATTGCCTGGTTTCCGGAACGGGCTTGACGCACCTGGGCAGTGCGGCGGCGCGCGATGCGATGCACCAGACGATCCGTCAGCAGTCCGAGCAGGGCACGTTGACCGACTCGATGCGGATGTTCCAGTGGGGCGTGGAGGGCGGCAGTCCCGCGCCGCGACAAGTGGGCGCTCAACCCGAGTGGTTCTACAAGGGCAACGGAGACATCATCGCGGCGCCCGGAGCGCCACTGCATTCGCCGGACTTTGCGCTGGACGGCGGCGAGGAACCCGAGCTGGTGGGTCTGTACCTGATCGGGCCGGACGGCACGCCGCATCGGCTCGGCTTCGCCATCGGCAACGAGTTTTCCGATCACGTCACCGAGCGCAGCAATTACCTGTATCTCGCGCACTCGAAGATGCGCGCCTGCGCCGTGGGGCCGGAATTGCGGACCGGCGTGCTGCCGCGGGACCTGCGGGGCACCAGCCGCATCCTGCGCAATGGTGCGCCGCTGTGGGAAAAGCCATTCCTGACCGGCGAAGCCAACATGTGCCATACGCTGGAGAATCTCGAATATCACCATTTCAAATACGCCAGGCATCGCCGGCCGGGTGAGGTGCACCTGCATTTCTTCGGAACCGCAACACTGAGCTTCGCCGATGGCATTCGTGCCCAGCCTGGAGATGTGTTCGAAGTTGATCTGCCAGCGCTGGGCGCGCCACTGCGCAACAGCCTGCAGACGGTTCCGGCGGGATTCATGCCTGGCGGAGTGCATGTGTTGTGATGTGGCGCCGCGTTGAGCAAGTGAACAGAGGAAGGATGAACATGATCAGATTATCTGCGTGCATCGCGCTGCTGGGCATCACCGCGCTGGCGGGTTGCTCTGGCGGCGGAAAAGAAGCCGATAACGGCGCCATTACCGTGGGCTTCAGTCAGGTAGGCGCCGAAAGCGAATGGCGTACGGCCAATACCCGCTCCGTCAAGGAGGCTCTGGCCGAGCCCGAGTTCCAGCTGAAGTTCTCGGATGGGCAGCAGAAGCAGGAAAACCAGATCAAGGCGCTGCGCTCGTTCATCGCCCAGCGCGTCGATGTGATCGCTTTTTCTCCGGTGGTCGAGACCGGCTGGGACACGGTGCTGGCCGAGGCCAAGGCAGCGGGGATTCCGGTGGTGCTGACCGACCGGGCGGTCCATGTGCCGGATGAATCGCTGTATGTCACGCTGATCGGATCGGATTTCGTCGAGGAGGGGCGGCGCGCCGCGCGCTGGGTGGTACAGGACAGCGCGGCCAGGAAAGGCCCGATACGGGTCGTCGAGTTGCAGGGCACAGTAGGTTCGGCGCCCGCCAACGACCGCATGAAAGGGTTCCGTGAAGTCATCGACCAGGATGCACGCTTCCAGGTCGTGCGGTCGCAGAGTGGAGATTTCACCCGCGCGAAGGGCAAGGAAGTCATGGAAGCCTTTCTCAAGGCCGAAGGCCGGAACAAGATCGACGTGCTGTTTGCGCACAACGACGACATGGCGATCGGCGCCATCCAGGCCATCGAGGAAGCGGGCCTCAAGCCCGGCGAAGACATCCACATTGTCTCCATTGACGGAGTTCGCGGCGCCTTTGAAGCGATGAAGGACGGCAAACTCAATGCCACGGTGGAATGCAATCCACTGCTGGGGCCGCAGCTTGCTGCGTTGATCCGCGACGTGCACGCCCGCAAGCCCGTGCCCAAGCGTGTAGTGGTGGAAGAGGGCGTATTCACCCGCGACCAGGCGGCGGCAGAATTGCCAAACCGCAAGTATTGAGCGAGGACGAACCGCCAATGAGCGTGGTGGCGCTTCACGCCGAAGGTCTTTGCAAGCGCTTCGGTGCGACCGCGGCGCTGACAGATGCCCGCCTCACGCTGCGCGCGGGTGAGATCCATGCATTGATGGGGCAGAACGGCGCCGGCAAATCGACGCTGATCAAACTGCTCACCGGCGTCGAGGTGGCCGACGCCGGCCGCATTGCGCTGGATGGCCGCGACATCGCGCCGGCGACGCCGCTCGATGCCCAGCGCGAAGGCATCAGCACGGTGTACCAGGAAGTGAACCTGTGTCCCAATCTCTCGGTGGCCGAGAACCTGTACGCGGGCCGCTATCCGCGGCGCTGGCCGGGTCTGATCGATCATTCGGTGATGCGCGAGGGCGCAAGGTCGCTGCTGGCCGAGCTGCATGTGGAGCTCGACGTGCAGCGGCCGCTGGGCAGCTACCCGGTGGCCGTACAACAGATGGTTGCCATCGCGCGTGCGCTGGGCGTGTCGGCGCGTGTGCTGATCCTGGACGAACCTACCTCCAGCCTGGATCAGCGCGAGGTACGCGAGTTGTTCGTGGTGATGCGGCGCCTGCGCGACCGCGGCCTGGCCATCCTGTTCGTGTCCCATTTCCTGGACCAGGTCTATGCCGTTTCGGACCGCATCACCGTGCTTCGCAACGGAACGCACGTGGGGGAATTCGCGGTTGCTGACCTGAATCCGCCGCAGCTTGTAGCAGCGATGGTTGGCAGGGAAATCACGACAGTTGCAGTGCATGAATCGCGCGCTGCGGTAGTGGACGATGCACCGCTGGTGGCCGAGGCCCGGGGACTGGGTCGGCGCGGTGCACTGGAGCCGGTGGATCTTGGCATCCGCACCGGCGAAGTGGTGGGATTGGGGGGCTTGCTGGGTTCCGGCCGCACCGAGCTGGCGCGGCTGCTGTTTGGCCTGGATCGCGCCGATAGCGGTCAGGTGCATGTGGCGGGCGAAGCCGTTGAACTGCGCCATCCCGCTGATGCCGTGCGCCAGGGCTTCGCGCTGTGCCCGGAGGAGCGCAAGACCGACGGCATCATTGCCGGCCTGTCTGTGCGTGAAAACATCGCGCTGGCTTTGCAGGCGCGCGGCAGCTGGTGGCGCGCACTGCCACGATCCCGGCAGCAGGAGCTGGCCCATGAATTCATCGCCGTGCTTGGCATCAAGGTGTCCGATGCCGAGACGCTGGTGGGTGCGCTGTCGGGTGGCAACCAGCAGAAGGTAGTGCTCGCACGATGGTTGGCCACGGCGCCACGGCTGCTGATCCTCGACGAGCCCACGCGCGGCATCGACGTCGCAGCCCGGCAGGAGATCATGGCCGAGATGCTGCGGCTGGCACGCCAGGGCATGGCGGTGCTGTTCATCTCGGCCGAACTCGAGGAGCTCACGCGGCTGTGCGATCGCGTGGCGGTGCTGCGCGACCGGCGCAAGGTCGGAGAACTGCCCGCGGATTGTGGAGCTCCGCAATTGATGGAAATGATCGCCGGCGCCGCGCCGGGTTCATGACGTTTTTTTTTGGGAGCCGCCATGCGCCGCCATCTACGTGACATTCTGACTGCCTGCGTGGCCTCTTGCCTCGTCCCGATTGCGCTCGCCGGTGATCATGTGGACATCACCTGGATGTCGATCGCCAATCTGCACCTGGACTTCGGTGCAACCCGCATTCTTGCCGACGGCTACATCACCCGCCTGCCGCAGGAGCTTTTCTTCGGCGGCGGCGGCGGTTTGGCACAGACCAGCCGTGCAATGCGTCCCGAAGCGACAGCAGTCCAGGAGGTGTTTGAGGCCCTGGGCGGACGGCGGGCCATCAACCTGCTCATCACGGGACATAGCCATTTCGATCATTCATTCGACACGCCGGTGTGGGCGCGACTGTCGCGAGCACGCATCGTCGGAGCTTCCACTACTTGCCTGCAGGCCCAGGCCGCAGGGATACCGGCGCAACGCTGCCGCGCGGTATTCGGTGGCGAACGCATTGCGCTGAAAGATGGCGTGATGATGTATGTCGTGCGCTGGAACCATAGCGGCGACTCCGCGAAGAATCCCGAACAGCACGACGCGCGTGAACTCACAACTGTCCCGGTCCCCGATTCTGCCGGTGGCCTGCATGCCGGCGTGGCCGAAGACTTTCCAAACGGCGGTGGCACGCGGGCCTACCTGTTCGTCGTGAAAACGGCGCACGGGCCTTTGAGTCTGTTCTTCCAGGACTCGGCCAGCGCCGTGGATCTGGCGGTGCCGATCGTCGTGGATGGACATGACTACGGCGCTCCGATCGAGAACCTGCGTCGCGCACTGCACGATGCCGGCCTCGATCATGTAGATCTCTGGATCGGCACGGGAGGCGCGGAAGTGGCCACCCTGGTGCTGCCGGTACTGCGGCCCTCGGCCTATCTGCCGGTGCACTGGGACGGGCTGTTCGGCCCGTTCAAGTCGGGGCCGCCAAACCCGTATTCGGATGCGGCGCTGGAGAAGCTGCTCGCCGAGTCGGGCGTGAGATTGATTCGGCCCATGCAGTACATGGACAAGTGGCGGCTCGACGGCAAGGGGATGCACGCCCTGGACAACCGCACAGTGAAGTCCAGACTGGGTTTGCGCTGACAACACCGGCCTCCAGCGGCGTTATGCCTTCCGGGGAGTGTGGGATCGCGCTACGCTGCCACGATGACGTCGCTCCAGAACATGCGCCGCCTGCACAGCGGCAGGGCGCGCTCCAGTCATGACCTTATCGCGCGCACCATCGGCACGGAGATCCTGACCGGCATCTACGCACCTGGTGCCAAGCTGCCCTCGGAAGCAGAGATCCTGAAGCGATTCGGTGTGTCGCGCACCGTGCTGCGCGAAGTGATGAAGACGCTTTCCGCCAAGGGACTGGTGGTGCTGAAGACGCGGGTTGGCGCGCGCGTGCTGAACTCTTCCAGCTGGAATTTCTTCGATGCCGAACTTCTGGCATGGCGTGTCGAGATGGGGCTCGACGAAGAGTTCCGGCACTCGCTCACGGAGATCCGTCTGGCATTCGAACCCTCCGCTGCCAGCCTTGCTGCCGAGCGGTGTTCAGAGACGCATCTGGTGCAGCTGCGCGATTGCATCCGGCGCATGGCGCTGAGCAGGACCCGCGACGAGTTCGCCGAGGTGGATCTCGAGTTCCACCAGCTCATCGGCGTGGCTTCGGGCAATCCGATGATGCGATCGCTGGCTGCGGTGATCGAAACGGCGCTGTTCGCATCGTTCGTGCAGAGCACGCCGGTGGATGACCCCGAAGACCTGAAAGGCACCGCGGCCAGTCACGCCGCGGTCGTCGATGCCATTGCCGCAGGCAAGGGCGAGCGTGCGCACAAGGCGATGGTGAGCGTGATCAGTCTGGGCCAGGCGCGCATTGCAAAAAAGAAGGCCCAGTTAATGGCGCGGACGAGCAAGTCCGCGCCCACAAAGTCCGGTTCGACGAAATAAGCCCGCAGCGGTCCGGCCATCCGCCGGCCGCTCATCCCTTCCTTCATGCCGCATGCCGCGCCCGCGTCGGGCGCAGCCTCCGCCATTGGGAACATCCCGCAGCTGGTTGACAGGGGTTCGTAAATAGTCATACTAAACGCCGCAAAAAGTATGATTATTAAAATGGCGGGAGGGTAAGGGAATGACTTCAAGTCGTTTGGTGCAGGTTTCGATCGCGGTGATTCTCGGTACGGCATTGCTTCCTGCCGGCACGGTCTGGGCGCAGGGCGCAAAGCCCGCCGTGGCGGCCAACGACTCGGAACTCGACGAAGTCACGGTGACCGGTTCGCGTGTCATCACGGACAACGTCCGTTCGCCGACGCCGATCACCGCCATCTCCGCGGAGGAGGCAGCGCTCACCACCCCCAGCGACATCGCTGACGCGCTGAACAAGCTCCCTGAAATCCTGGCCGGCGTCAGCGGCGGCGCCACCCCTCGCTCGCAGGGCAACGGTGCCACCAACAACGGCAACAACGTGCTTGCACTGCGCGCCTTCGGTGCGTCGCGTACCCTGGTGATGCTGGATGGTCATCGCGTGGCCCCGTCCAACCAGAACGGCACGGTGAACGTGGACGTTCTGCCGCAGATGCTGGTCAAGCGTGTCGACATCGTCACTGGCGGTGCCTCGGCGGTATATGGCTCCGATGCCGTGGCCGGTGTGGTCAACTACGTTCTGGACAAGAATTTCACCGGGCTGAAGCTGGAGGCCAACGCGGGTATCTCCAAGTACGGCGATGGCGAGCAGGGGGAGTTCGGCGCTGCCTGGGGCACGTCGCTGTTTGATGGCCGGGGTCACTTCGAAACTTCCGCCCGCTATCGCGAGCAGGCGCGGATCCCCATCTCGGCTCGCCCCTACGGCGAGAACGGCCAGGCCTGGGTGCTCACCGGCAATGGCTCGGCGGCGAACCCGTGGACGGAGACGCCGTATGGACGCCGGATCAATGAGGCGCAGCACGGAAACGTCAATTGCGGCACCGCCTGCACGGTGAATGGTTACACGTTCAACGCTCCTGGCCTGTTGACTCCGCTGGTGCACGGCACGCCAACCGGTCAGGCGAACATCGAGTCCGGTGGCGACGGGTCGTACATCAAGGACGGCACCTTCCGTTCCGGCATCTCGATGAAGGACTGGTTCGGCCGCTTCAGCTACGACATCACGGACAATGTGAATGCCTATGTCCAGGGTTCGTATGCGCAGGCCTCCAACCTTTCGAACTGGGTCAACGCGACGGTGAGTGCGTCAGGCAGTCGCCCCAATACGCTGTTCGCCAACAACCCATTCCTGCAGCCGACCACCCAGACTCTGCTGGGCGCTGGCATCACCTGCGGCACTCCCGCTGCGACAGGCTGGCGCTGCCTGCCGGCTTCGCCGCCCGTCGCGGCGAACGGCACCCAGCCGCCGACTGCGGTGCCCACCACGCCATATTTCTCTGCGCCCTCGTACATCTGGCAGAACCTCGATGGTCAGCCAGCCGGCCCCAGGGGGCTCATCTACCAGACTGACGCCCGTGACCGTTCGCGCGGCATCGAGGCCGGCCTGACGGGCAAGTTGGGTGCATTCGACTGGGATCTCTTCTACAGCTACGGAGAGACGATCAACAGGGTCAGCAATCCCAACAATACGGATAACGCCAAGTATCTGGCCGCTCTGGATGCGGTGATTGCGCCTCCTGGCACCATTGTCAACGTCAATGGCGTCAACACCAATGTCTCCGGCACGACTGTCTGCTGGGTGACCACGCAAGCGCAGTACAGGGATCTGTATCCGGGTTGCGTTCCGCTCAACATCACCGATCCGGCCGGTCCTTCACTGTCCGCGTTCAACTACCTGCACAGCGAGACCTTCTGGGCGCTCGAACAGCACATGCACAATGTGGGCGGCTCCATCGGCGGCGGCCTGTTCGGCATTGGCCTGCCTGCCGGCGAGATCCGGGCCAACCTGTCCTTCGATGCCCGCTGGCAGACCTATGAGATGCGCAGCAACGCATCGCCCACTGAAACCGTGAACTGCACGGGTCTGCGCATGTGTCTGGCCAACGGGCTTCCCAATCGGTGGGTCCAGAACACCAACGCGCCAGTCAGCGCCAAGAACGATGTGGTTGAGGCTGCGCTCGAAGTCAACGTGCCGCTGCTTGCCGACCTGCCCTTGGCCAAGGATGTGTCGGCCAATCTGGCGGGCCGCTACACGAAGTATTCTTCGTTCAGCTCGGTCGAGACCTGGAAGGCTGGCCTCAACTGGCAGCTTGACGACAACGTCCGGGTCCGCGCCACCTACTCGCGTGACATCCGTGCGCCAAACCTGAATGACCTGTTCGCGCCGGCCAGCGCTGGCAACACGACATTCAATGACCTCTTGACTGGCGTTTCAAACAACACCATCCAGTCAAGCCAGGGCAATCCGCAGTTGACGCCGGAAAAGGCCCGCACGTTGACTGCAGGCGTGGTGCTGACGCCGACGATCCTGCCGAACCTGAATTTCTCGGTGGACTACTTCAGGATCCGGATGACCGATGCGATCACCACACTTAGCTACGGTGGTGCCGTGCAGGATCTGTGCATAGCGAGCGCTCCGGCCTATGACTCGCCGTTTTGCCAGCTGGC
>Ga0164241_10004762_pt1 | contig 12986 bp, 9 predicted proteins | sample OricomyardsoilBY_FD_108780 | JGI IMG/M metagenome (GOLD analysis project Ga0164241, IMG submission 108780) | Backyard soil microbial communities from Emeryville, California, USA - Original compost - Back yard soil (BY) | ecosystem: Environmental > Terrestrial > Soil > Unclassified | place: USA...
CGCTTTGTTCCCATAAGCAAAAAAAGCCGGAACCTGGCGGCTCCGGCTTCGTGAAAATAAGTTTGCTTACCAGCGGAAGTGCGCGAACGCCTTGTTCGCCTGGGCCATCTTGTGAACTTCGTCGCGTTTACGGATGGCGTTGCCCTGGCCTGCGAAGGCTTCCATGATTTCCGTGGCGAGCGCGGCCTTCATCGGCTGGCCCTTTTTGGCGTCTGCGAAATCCACGAGCCAGCGGAGCGCGAGCGCGTTCTGGCGCTCGGGCGGAATGTCCAACGGCACCTGATAGGTGGCGCCGCCGACGCGGCGGGCCTTGGTCTCGATGCGCGGCTTGGCATTGTCCACGGCGCGCTGGAGAATTTCAATCGGGTTGCTCGCCGGATTTTTTTCAGAGATGGTGTCGAAGGCACCATAGACGATGCGTTGCGCGGTGCTTTTCTTGCCGGAACACATCACGGTGTTGACGAGGCGGGCGACCAGCGTGTTCTGGTATTTGCCGTCCTTGGCCAACGGCCGTTTCGTTGCTTGACGTCTGCGGGACATAGTTTCGTTAAAAAGTTAAATCGTTGAACGGGTTATTTTGCCGCCGCCTTGGCCTTGGGTTTCTTCACGCCGTATTTGGAGCGGCTGACGCGGCGTTTTTCGACGCCGGCGGCATCAAGCGTGCCGCGCACGATGTGATAGCGCACGCCGGGCAAATCTTTCACCTTGCCGCCGCGCACCAGGACGATTGAGTGTTCCTGAAGATTGTGGCCTTCATCAGGAATGTAGGCGATGATTTCGTAGCCGTTGGTCAGGCGCACCTTGGCGACTTTGCGCATGGCCGAGTTCGGCTTCTTGGGCGTGCGGGTCATCACCTGAATGCAGACGCCGCGACGAAACGGCGAGTTCTGCAAGGCAGGAGATTTCGACTTGTAGATGACTTTGCTGCGGCCCTTGCGGACCAATTGATTGATTGTCGGCATTTGCTTAAAAATCGCTGTAAAAATAACCGCTTCAACTTTTGGAGAAACGGAGCGCGGAATATAGCAAAGCCGTCCTGCGTGGCAACATTATTTTCCGTCTTTTTTGGTGATCGCGGTTCGCCGCCGCAATCCGGCCTTGAATTTCCCGCCTTGAGCCGGTAAGAAACTGCCTCACATGCGACCGTTCATACTCATCCTGCTCGCCTTGTTTGGCCTGACATTTCGCGGGCTGGGCGGCGGGGCGGACTACAAACTGGTGCTGATTGAGGCGCATGGCGATGCGGTGCGCGTCCGCCTGCCGCTGACGGATGTGACCGGCAAAGCGCGCGTGAAAGAAAAATCTCCCGGCGGTTTCGGCGTGCCCGTCGCGCCGACCAAAATCCGGCTCGGCCGGCGGCATTATCTCGAATGGCAGATCGGCTACGACCTTCCCGGCACGAACAGTCCGAGCACGGTTCCGCAAATTAAATTCATCCGCAACGGCGAGACGAAATACGGGCATGAACTGGCCAAGATTATTTTTGAAGGCGTGCGGCTCGGCGTGCTTTCGACAAACGATCTGGCGCGCGAACTGGCGGCGTTGAAAAAAATTCCACCGGCTGAATTCGAGGAAAACCAGCCCGTGCAGGTTGAAGTTTCAACCAATGCCGGGACGGGTGGCTTCCAACGCGCGGTTCAGCGCGTGCCGCAGTTCACCAAGATCACGCCGTTTGGCTCCGTGCAAATCCAACTCAAACAGAAACAGCGCGCGGTTGGTTATCAGGCGATGGTTTATGTCTGCCTGCCCATGAATGAAGTGCTGGCCATGGACGGCTCGCCGCGTCCGCCCGGCCCGGCGAAATCCAAGGAAACGGTTTATTACGATTTCCGCCGCGAGAACGCCGCGTTCCTGCTCGACATCATCCAAGCGTTTGGCATGGCGTCAGAACAGCACAACGAAGACATGCGCCAGATTTTGGGGAAGATTTTGGAAGCGACGCGGTAAATTGAACGCCGCGCACAAACTGCGGCGGATCAAAAATCATTCTTCGCCATCGGCGGCAATCAGGTTAAAATCGAACCCATGAAATATCAACCGATTGAAAATTATGGCATCATCGGAAACTTGAACAGCGTGGCGCTCGTGGGCAAGCATGGTTCGATTGATTTTTTATGCTTCCCGCGTTTTGATTCGCCGACCATTTTTGCCGCGCTGCTGGATCACAAAAAAGGCGGCCATTTCAAGATCGCGCCGGCTTCTTCAAAAACCCGCTCGCGGCAGATGTATCTGCCGGACACCAACATTCTTTTGACCCGCTTTTTTTTGGACGAGGGCGTGGCCACGCTTTCAGATTTCATGCCGATCAGCGATTCCAATCATGACAACATCCTGATCCGCCGCCTGAAGGTGGTGCATGGCGAAATCAAGTTTCAGATGACCTGCGCGCCCCGGTTCAACTACGGCCGCGCCAAACATACGGTGAAGAAGCGGCACGGCGAAGTCACTTTCCGCGAACAGGGCAAGCAACACATCATTCTACGGCTGCACCCCAGCGTGGCGGTGAAGATTCAGGACGGTGATGCCGCGGCGGAATTCACGCTGCGCGCCGGCGATTCCGTTTCATTCATTCTGGAAGAAGCGGGGCGCAGGAAAAAATCCGCGCCGGCGGCGGCCGGTTTGTCCGATGACGATTACGTTTCCCAGGCGTTCAAGGACACGATGAATTACTGGACGGACTGGATCGGGCGTTCCAAATATCGCGGGCGTTGGCGCGAGATCGTGAACCGTTCGGCCTTGACCCTGAAATTGCTGTGCTCGCGGGAGTTCGGCTCCATCGTCGCCGCGCCCACGTTTGGCCTGCCGGAAACCATCGGCGGCGAGCGCAACTGGGATTATCGCTTCACCTGGATTCGCGACGCGTCGTTCACCATTGACGCGTTCATGCGGCTCGGTTTCACGGACGAAGCCGCCGCCTTCAACCGCTGGATGGTGGAACGCTCCAAAAAATTCAACCCGGCGCGACCGCTGCAGGTGGTTTATGGAATTGACGGCCGGAGCGATCTGAAGGAATCCGCCCTGAAACATTTTGAAGGCTACCGGCGTTCCCGTCCGGTGCGGATCGGCAACGCCGCCCAGGATCAATTTCAACTGGACATTTACGGCGAGCTTTTGGATTCCGTCCTGATTTACCACCAGCACAAGGGCGAGGTTTCCTATGAATTCTGGGAGGATCTTGTGAAGCTGGTGGACTGGGTCTGCACGAACTGGAAGCGCTCCGACGACAGCATCTGGGAAGTGCGCAGCGGCTCCCAGCCGTTCCTCTTTTCACGCGTCCTGTGCTGGGTGGCCATTGATCGCGGCCTCCAACTGGCCCATCGCCTTTCCTATCCGGCGCCGGTCGCGGAATGGCGACACGCGCGCGATGAAATTTACCGGAACATCCACGATAAATTTTGGAACGCCGAACTGCAAAGCTTCGTCCAGTATGAAGGCGCCCGCACCGTGGATTCGTCCAGCTTGTTGATGCCGTTGATCCGTTTTGTGGCGCCAAGCGATCCGCGCTGGCGATCCACGCTGGCCGCCATCGAGAAAACGCTCATTGAAGATTCGCTGGTCTATCGCTACCGGAGGGCGGACAAAGCCGTGGACGGCTTGAAAGGCGAGGAAGGCACTTTTTCGATGTGCTCCTTCTGGTATGTCGAATGCCTCACCAAATCCGGCGACTTGAAACAGGCGCGCTTCATTTTTGAAAAGGCGCTGGGCTATGCGAATCATCTCGGCCTCTACGCCGAACAACTCGGGGCCGGCGGCGAACATCTCGGCAATTTCCCGCAGGCCTTGAGCCACATCGGCCTGATCCGCGCCGCCTTGAATCTGGATCAGAAATTGGATGAGGCGGATGAAAACTGATTAACCGCTAATCCGCGCTAATCTTCACTGATAAAAGATTCTGCGCGAATCAGGTTTTGCATCAGCGTTGATTAGCGCGAATTAGCGGTTTAATTTTGAACTGCCGGCTAAACACACCGCCGCCAGCCGGCGATGAACATGCCGTTCCCACCCAAATCCTGCGGCCAAATTGTTTTTGCAGCGGCGGTCTGCTGGCCGACGAAAATATTTTCCAAAATCATCGGCTCAAATTCGGCGGCAAATTTCAGGTTAAAATCCGCCACTACGTCCGTCGTCTCCGAACGCGTCAGCGTGCAGACGGCGTAAATCAATTTCCCGCCCGGCTTCACGCTGCCGGCGACATTTGCAAGCAGCCGCTTCTGGATTTCAGCCAGTTCCTTCACGTCCGACACCGTCGTCGTCCAGCGCGCGTGCGGATTGCGCTGCCACGTCCCGACGCCGCTGCACGGCGCGTCCACGAGAATGCCGTCAAATTTTGTCTTTGTCGGCAGCCTGGTGCCACCGTCCCACGGCGCGGCGCGAAAATTAAAAACCTGCGCCCGCGCCGCGCGGCGCTTGAGATTTTTCAGCCGCCATTCCGCGCGGTCGCTCGACCAAATTAGCCCCTTGTTCTGCATGAGCGCGGAGAGATGCACCGTCTTGCCGCCCTCGCCGGCGCAGGCGTCCCACCACGTCTCGCCCGGTTGCGGCGCGCACAGCCAGCCGACGGCCTGCGATGCGATGTCTTGAATCTCAAATTCGCCCGCGTGAAATTCGGGGCGACGGAACAAATCTTCCTCGCCCTTGTATTGCACCGCGTCCGGCAGCGAATCTTTCTCCAATTTCGCCGCGCCGAGTTTTTCGACCAGCAATCTCCCCTGCCCCGGTTTGGCGCGCAGCCACAATTTTGGTTCGCCTTGAATCGCGCGCGCCCACGCGGGAGAAATTTCCATTTCATCGCGCAACCATTCCGGCGCGACGCGTTCCATCAGGTTTGCATCAGAAAAAAATTTCGGATCGCTGGCGAAAGTTTTGGCCAGTTCGCGCGATTTGCGGATTTGTTCCGGCAACGGCTTTTCCAAATCCAGCCAGCCGCGCCAGCGAAAATAATTGAAAACCGTCAGTGAAACATCCCGCGCATCGCCCGGCAGAAGATTGCGCCGCGCCTTGAGTTCTTCGCGCAGCACCTTGTCCGCCGGATTTTCCCGGCTGGCAGCGGCGATGATGTTGATGGCGAGGCTTTGGCTCACGTCATTTTGCCTTGATCGCCCCGAAGGCGGCGAAGCAGCTGTTCTTGTGCAAAATCTCAACGCTTTGAAAACCGACGGCGCGCAGCAGGTCAATCTGGAACAGCAGCGGCCGCGGCGAATCCTCCTGCACGATATAGGCGAAAACGGCATCGCGATAAGCGGCGTCCTTGAAATTTTTCAGATAATCGCCGTAGCGCCGCCACATCAGCGATTGCACCTGCGCGTCGGAATGTTCGATCAAATCGGAAATCCAAAACGAGCCGCCGGGCTTGAGGGCGCGGAAAATTTTGGCAAAAACCGCCCGCCATTCGGAGTCATCGCGCAGATGATGCAACGTCGCCGCCGCGACCACGATGTCCATCGAGGATTCAGCGAGCGGCAATTCACGGATGTCGCCTTGAACCGCCGCCACTTCACCCGACGTGGCCGGACGCACGCGGCTGACGGCGCGATCCAGCATCGGCCGGCTCAAATCAATCAACGCGCAATCCAGTTGCGGCCGGCGGCCGGCGGATTGAAACTGTTCCAGCAATTTGAGCGTGTAATTGCCCGCGCCACAGCCCACGTCCAAAATGGCGGCCGCGTGCGGCGTCAGCCGCGCCGCCGTGGCGGCGATGAGTTCCAGCGCCAGCGGCGCGTCAATCGTGGCGGACTGGCCGGTTTCCAAATTCGAGAAGCGTTCGACATCCTTGTCAAAACGCTCGCGGATTTGCGCGACTGTGGATTTCTCGTTCACGCCTTCGCGACCAGTTGCCGCAGCACATACGGCAGGATGCCGCCGTGCTGGTAGTAGTCAATTTCGATGGGCGTATCAATGCGGCAGGTCACGGAAACATTTTCCACGCTGCCATCTTTGCGCGTTATTTTCAGCGTCAAATCCTGCTGCGGCTTGATGTTCGCGTCGAGGCCGACGATGTCATACGTCTCCGTGCCGTCGAGTTTCAAGGTCTGCGCGGTGGCGCCTTCCTTGAATTGCAGCGGCAGCACGCCCATGCCGACAAGATTGCTGCGATGGATGCGCTCAAAACTTTGCGCGACGACGGCTTTGACGCCGAGCAGATTCGTGCCTTTCGCCGCCCAGTCGCGACTGGAGCCGGTGCCGTATTCCTGCCCGGCCAAAATCACGAGCGGAATTTTTGCGGCGGCGTATTTTATCGCCGCATCGTAAATGGACATTTGTTCGCCTTCAAATTTCGTCACGCCGCCTTCGACGCCGGGCACCATCTGGTTTTTGATGCGGACGTTGGCGAACGTGCCGCGCGTCATCACGCGGTCGTTGCCGCGCCGCGAGCCGTAGCTGTTGAAATTCTCCGCCGTCACGCCGTTCTCGATGAGATATTTTCCGGCGGGCGAACTTTTCTTGATCGCGCCGGCGGGCGAAATGTGGTCGGTCGTCACGCTGTCGCCGAAAATGGCCAGCGCGCGGGCATTTTTAATTTCCGCGACGCCGCCGGGCGTCATCGAGAAATTCTCGAAGAACGGCGGCTCCTGAATGTAGGTGGATTGGCCGTCCCATTCATACACGTCGCCCGTTGACGACGGAATCTCATTCCATTTCGGATTTTGCGCGGCGAAATCCTGGTAAAGTTTGCGGAACACTTCCGGCTGCAAGGCGGCCTGCATGAGATCGCGCACTTCGCGGAGGCTCGGCCAAAGGTCTTTTAGGAACACGTCCACGCCGGCTTTATCCTTGCCCAGCGGTTCGGCGGCCAGGTCAATGTCCACGCGGCCCGCGAGCGCAAACGCGACGACGAGCGGCGGCGACATGAGAAAGTTCGCCTTGATGTTTTGATGCACGCGCGCCTCGAAATTGCGGTTGCCGGAAAGCACGCTGGCCGCAACCAAATTATTTTTCACCACGGCGTCTTCAATCGCCGGATGCAGCGGGCCGGAATTGCCGATGCACGTCGTGCAACCGTAACCGACGGTCTGAAAACCGAGCTTGTCCAAGTAAGGCGTGAGGCCGGTTTTGTTCAAATAATCCGTCACCACGCGGCTGCCGGGCGCGAGCGAGGATTTCACGGTGGAATTAATTGTGAGTCCTTTTTCAACGGCCTTTTTCGCGAGCAAACCGGCGGCGAGCATCACGGACGGATTGCTCGTATTCGTGCAGCTTGTGATCGCCGCGATCAGCACGGAGCCGTTGCGGAGGTCGCCCTTGATCTGCCCGGCGCGGCCATGCACCGGGTCGGGCGTGGGGTGTTCGTTGACCATCTCGCGCTCGCTGCGGCGGATGCCGCCGTTTTCCTGATCGCCGCCGCCCGGATGAATTTCACCGCCCGCCGCGACATGCACGGTGCGCGCCAATTCCTCCGGCTTCATGCCAAAGCCGTTTTCCGCGACCGGCTGGCTGAACGTGCTGATGAAACTCTCCTTCATCTTGGGCAGCTCGATGCGGTCTTGCGGACGTTTCGGCCCGGCGACGCTCGGCAGCACGGAACCCAGGTCCAATTCCAATTCCTGCGAATAGACGATGTCGCCTTTCTTCGGAATGCCCCAAAGCCCCTGCGCCTTGTAATAATTTTCGTAGGTCTTGACCGCTTCCTCGCTGCGGCCCGTCGCGCGCAGATAATTCACGCACTCGGCGTCAATCGGAAAAAAGCCCATCGTCGCGCCGTATTCCGGCGCCATGTTTCCAATCGTTGCGCGATCCACCACCGGCAGCGCCGCCGCGCCGGGGCCGAAAAACTCCACGAACTTGCCGACCACTTTTGCCTTCCGCAGCATCTGCGTGACCGTGAGCGCGAGGTCGGTCGCAGTGACGCCTTCGCGCAACGCGCCGGTGAGATGCACGCCCACCCCGTCCGGCGTGAGAAAATAAACCGGCTGACCGAGCATGCCCGCCTCCGCCTCGATGCCGCCCACGCCCCAGCCCACGATGCCCAGGCCGTTGATCATTGTCGTGTGCGAATCCGTGCCGACCAGCGTGTCGGGATAATAAACTTCACCCGCGTTCAAGACACCCTTCGCCAAGTATTCCAGATTAACCTGGTGAACAATGCCGATGCCCGGCGGCACCACCTTGAACGTGTCGAACGCCTGCATCCCCCATTTCAAAAACTGGTAGCGCTCGCGGTTGCGCGTGAATTCCAGGTCCAGATTGCGCCCCAACGAATCCGCCGCGCCGGCAAAATCCACCTGCACCGAATGATCCACCACCAAATCCACCGGCACGAGCGGCTCGATGAGCTTGGGGTTTTTGCCGAGCTTCGCCACCGCGCTGCGCATCGCCGCCAGATCCACCAGCAACGGCACGCCGGTGAAATCCTGCAAGACAATGCGCGCCACCACGAACGGAATTTCCGCCGTGCGCGGGCCGGTCGCCTGCCAGTTGGCGAGTTCCTTCACGTTCGCCTCGCTGACTTTTTTGCCGTCGCAGTTGCGCAGAACAGATTCCAGCACGAGGCGGATGGAAACCGGCAGTTTGGAAATCGAACCGACGCCGGCTTTTTCCAGCGCGGGCAATGAATAAAAATTTCCCGGCCGGCCGTTGCCGAGTTCCAAGCTTTGCAGGGTGCCAAACAAATTATGTGGTGCGCTCATTTCGTTGTGTGATTAAAAACCTTGGCAAGAAAATGAAGTCTGCGCCCGCCGCTGTCAAGCGAAGTGCTGCTGAAGACAGCGGGTGAAATCGCCGGAGCGCGCAGAAAAAACGCCGTTGCCGGAATTCAGTCACAACCAAGCAGAGTCCACGACAAAGCCGTCGCGCAGAGTATCGAAATGCTGCGGAAGGTTTTTTGGGTGTGAACTAATTCAAAATCTCAACAGGTAATAGCCGTTGTCTCCAGTGCGGTGCTTAGACGGCATCATCGTCGGCTTTATTCCTTTCCACTTCCTTCAACTCAACCAGCGCGTCAAGCCGCCGATTGATACCTGCTGCATGGAATTGAATCAAGATCCAAAGAACTGCGGCAAGACCGATAACACAAAACGGTAGAGACCTCTCCAACGTAAATACTGGCAGGAAGATCAGAATAGAGAAAATGATAGAAGGCAACCACCGCTGGCCACTATAACGACGCGCCTGCTCCAAAAGCTGGTCTCGTTTCCTAATGTGCTGAACTTCGATAGCAGCGAGCATCTCCTGCTGTTCGGGTGTGAGCTTTTGTATAAGGTCTTTGGTAAGCGTTTTCATAAAATGCTCGCAGTCGTCCGACAATATATTTGACCACACTTCTGTGGTTTAGCGTGGTTTATAGTTGGAACCGTATTCCGAACTCAAAACCCTGTCCAGCTTTTTGCGGTCGCCTCATTTGGTGGATGGAAATATCCCGCAGGGATGAACGAAAATAGCCCGCAGTTTTAACTTCGGGTCTGAAATTGCCAACGACGAAGCCCCGTCGGGGCGGCTGAAAATCCTCAATCGTCCCGCCGGGACGGGTTTTGTTTGGGACATTGAAACCCGCAGTTAAAACTGCGGGCTATTTTCAAACGCGCCGTTGGCGCGCCGAACGGCTGCGTTCCCATAAATAAAGTGCCACCACTCCAAATTGAACCGCGTCCAAATTTTTCAAAGCCCCTTTACTTCCCATCCCTTGCGATAGTCACGCCGGACATATTGATTCGCATCGGACACATCAAATTTCATTCTGCGGCTGTGCCATTTCAACGTGGTTTGCGGAAAGCGCGCGGCGATGTCGCCGAGCAAAATAGTTTCCGTGAGCGGGCCGGCATAGGCGAAATCGGCGGTGGTCTTGTCATTGCCCCGGCAGGCTTCGACGAATTGTTCCCAATGCTTGAGGCCCCGGACATGCGGCAGTTTGAAATCCGCGAACTTCGCCTTGGGAAAGAGTTCGGCCCGGCTGACGTGAGGCAGCAGCAGCGCGCCTTCCGTGCCGATGAAAATGGAACCGGCGCCGGGAAATTCCTCGCCCTCGATCAAGGCGATGACTTCGGCGGGCGGCTTGGACGTGCCGTCATACCAAGTGACGGGCAGCGTTTTGGCGGCGGTGCGAGGCGTGCCGGCGAAAGTGTAAATGACCTTGCCGTTGAGCGACCAGTTCCACTGGTTCGGCGGCGGGCCTTCGGAACGAACGGCAACCGGCGCCGTCAGGCCGATGGAGCCAAACACGGGGTCGAAGATGTGGCAGCCCATGTCACCCAAAGTGCCGGTGCCGAAATCAAGCCGCTTGCGCCAGTTGGCGGGATGATAATAATTATTGCCTATGAACGGACGTTCGGCGCACACGCCGAGCCAGAGATTCCAATCAAATCCCGCCGGCACCGGATCGCTCGTGTCGGGCCGCGCGGACATGTCGCCCCAGGATTTATTGCACCAAGAATGGACTTCCTTGATCTTGCCGATGGTTCCGTCCTGCACGAGCTGCACCGCCATGCGATAATAGGCGTCCGAATGAATCTGGATGCCCATCTGCGTGACGACTTTTTTCTGATGCGCGATCCCGGTCATGTGGCGCACTTCGTAAATCTCATGGGCCAGCGGTTTTTCGCCATAAACATGTTTGCCGAGCTGCATCGCGCTCACGCCAATCGGCGCGTGCATGTGGTCGGGCGTGGAGACGTTCACGGAATCAATATTCGCCGCTTCCTTGTCGAGCAATTCCCGCCAGTCCTGATAATACCGCGCGTTCGGAAATCTTTTCTTCGCCTCCCCCATGCGGTTCAAATCCACGTCGCACACGGCGACGATCTCGACGTTCGGGCTGTTGGCAATTTGCGTCAGATCCGACCACGCCTGACCGCCCGCGCCAAAACTCGCGTGCCGCAGCCTCAGGCTCGGCGGCGCGGCGAAAAGATTGGACGTGATGAACGGCGTCGCCATGGCCGCCGCGCCAACGGTTTTGAGAAATGCGCGGCGAGAGCAAGAAGAATTATGTTTCATAACGCGAAGAGGGTTTAATTTAGCCGTTTGATGGAAACATCGCGGAACACCACCGGATCGTTGTGGCCGGCGAAACCGAAGTGGCCGCTCGCGCGGTCTTTGCCGGGATGCCGGCTGTTGCCCATGAATTCCGTGACCTTGCTTAAATCCGCGTCAAGAATCGGCGTGCCGTTCAATTCCACCTTGATCGTCGGGCCGACGACCGTGACTTCCTCGTAATTCCATTCGCCGATGGGATGCTGGTAGCCGCGTTGCGCCGCGACCATGCCGTAAGCCGAACCGTGCGCCTGACGCGGATCAATCTGCTGGCCGGTGTCTTTCTCGTAATTATCGTCCAGCACCTGACATTCGCACATGCCGACGTAGGCGGTGTCGCCTTCACCCGGATAACGGATAGCCAAGCCGTTGTTGCCGCCGGGCGGCAGCTTAAATTCCAGCCGCGCGACGAAGTTGGTGAACTCCGCTTTCGTGTAAATCGTGCCGCCTTTTTTCGGCAGCCACTGGATGGCCGAATTCGTGATCCGGCAGCAATCCAGCGGCCCGGCCCAGCCGTCAAAATTTTTGCCGTTGAAGACGGATTTGAAACCCTTGGCATCGGCGTCGCGCAAAATTTTGTTCGCTTCGTCACCGCCGATTTCGCGGATGAAAACATTGCGCCAGTCAATTTCGCCGCCGTGCGTCTGCAACTGGATCGGCCCGCGCGGCGGCACGGACAGCTTGCGGTTGTAATAGTTTTCCATCACCGCGCCATTCACCGTTTGTTTTCCATTCAGCCATACCCACACCCGCGAGCCGACCATGAGGATGCGGAAATGATTCCATTCGCCGAACGGTTTGTCCGCCTTGACGAGCGGGTCTTTGCCCGGCACGCCCGGCGAATTATTCCACAACGCGCCGGAACCTTTGTCCGCGCCCAAATCCCATTTGCCGCCGGCCTTCGTGTAATCCCAAATCTGCACCTGCGGACAGCCGCGCAAATAAATTCCGCTGTCGGCGAGCGGCACGGTTTTGTAATCCACGAGCAACTCGAAGTCGCCGTAATTTTTATCGGTCGTGAGATACAAACCTTTGCCGTCATTCACGAGCACGCCGTTTTGCGCCGACCAATGCTGGCGGATGTCGTTCAAACTGGCGTCATGTTTCTGCTGAAATTGTTCCGGCGGCAAGGCCAGATATTTGCGCGGATCTTCGGTGTCCGCGCCCCACCAGCCGGCAAGGTCGGTGCCGTCGAACAAAGCGGTGAAGCCCGGCGGCGGGCTGTTTTTTGACGGCATCATTTCCGATGTTTGACAGCCGGAGAGAGCGGCGGCGGCGATGGCGAGCGTGCAGGCGAGGATGCGATGGTTCATGTAAAATAAGCGTGGGCTTCGCGCTTATTTAGCCGGTTTTGGCGGCGCAAGCCAAGCGTATTTCCGGCAACGACCTGATTTCAAATGCAGGCGCGCCACCGGCGGAGTCATGCCGACAACGGATTTCCACCTTGATACCCCGGTGCGGATGGGTTACGCGTGGAGCAAAATGACATTCGGTATCAACACCTTTCTGTTTGCCTCGCCGTTCACCGACCGGAGCACGCGGCTGTTTCCGCAGTTCAAGCAATGGGGATTTGACGGTGTTGAAATCGCGCTCGAAAACCCGGCGGACATCAACCCGGCGTTTGTCCGGGCACAGCTGGATCGTCATGGGCTGGCCTGCGCTTCGATCTGCGGCTGTTTTCCGGCCGGCCGGGATTTGCGCGGCAGCAAAGCGCAGCAGCGGGCTTCCATCAATTATGTAAAACAACTCGTGGACATCGCGGATGTCCTCGGCACTAAAATCATCATGGGGCCGCTCTATTCCGCCGTCGGTCGCGCCGACGCCGTTCCCCGCGCAGAATACCAGCGACAATGGCGGACGGTGCGCGCGCATCTCAAAACTCTCGGCGATTATGCCGAAGCGCGCCGGAAAGTAATTTGTCTGGAACCGCTCAACCGGTTCGAGACCGACATGATCAATCTGGTCGAGCAGGCGCTGGCGCTGATCCACGAGGTGGGCCATCCCGCCTTCAAGGTGCATCTCGACAC
>Ga0164241_10004763_pt1 | contig 12985 bp, 9 predicted proteins | sample OricomyardsoilBY_FD_108780 | JGI IMG/M metagenome (GOLD analysis project Ga0164241, IMG submission 108780) | Backyard soil microbial communities from Emeryville, California, USA - Original compost - Back yard soil (BY) | ecosystem: Environmental > Terrestrial > Soil > Unclassified | place: USA...
GGCAGAAGGAAGTCCTAATGAGAATAATAAATCTTTAGGAAGGTCAAACATCTTAGGAACTGACATAGCTTCGTTTTTTGTGAAGCATGCAAAGTTAGGACTTCAATTTTTCGTGATCATTTTAACAAGAGCCTATTTGATATGCTTGTGTGTTGACGTTTTTCGATTTGGACATGTTGGGTTTATTAAAATCTGTGAATACTTGAATAAATCGTATCGAATTTCACAAATCATTAAAAACAATAAAAAATATTTTATTCATGTATGGCAACCCGTGTTTTATTGAAATTTGACTTTATACAATCGGTGGCGCCCGGAATTAAAACAAATGAAAAATAAAGCGGATAAAATATTTGTCCCGGAAATTTTTATTCAAAACCGAAAAAGATTATGGATAAAAATTCGATGGCTATTTTTAAAAGTAAGGATGAATTGCTGTATAAAGGAGAGATATTTTATTCATCATTCACAACAACGAAGTTTATAAAAAAACATTGTATTTGTTTGTTTACCGCATGAAAGAATTTTTTTTTAAAGCGCAAAGTTGGAAACGCCAAATAGCGATTTTGTCCTCCCGTTGTACTTTGAGGTACCTTGTGTCCACTTTCTCTCCCCTATTTTTTTTACCTTTATCAAAATGTAATTTATGTGGAAAAATAACATCCTGGAAACGATTGGAAATACGCCGCTTGTTAAATTGAATAAGATCACCAAAGATCTACCGTGTACGGTTTTGGCAAAGGTGGAATATTTCAATCCGGGGCATTCTATAAAAGACAGGATGGCCGTGAAGATGCTGGAAGTGGCTGAGCAGGAAGGCAAAATAAAACCCGGAGGCACGATCATTGAAGGCACTTCCGGAAACACCGGCATGGGACTGGCTTTGGCGGCTATTGTAAAAGGTTATAAATGTATTTTCACTACTACAGATAAACAATCCAAAGAAAAAGCAGATATATTAAAGGCAGTGGGCGCCGAAGTGATCGTTTGCCCAACGAATGTGGAACCAGACGACCCACGCTCCTACTATTCAGTTTCAAAAAGGCTTAGCGAAGAAGTGCCCAACTCCTGGTATGTCAATCAATACGACAACCTGGCGAACCGCGATGCGCATTACGAGCAAACCGGTCCTGAAATATGGGAACAGACGGAAGGAAAGATCACCCATCTTGTAGTAACCGCGGGCACAGGCGGCACAGTAGTTGGAACGGGGAAATATTTAAAAGAAAAAAATCCGGACGTAAAGGTGTGGGCAATTGATAGCTATGGTTCTTTATTAAAAAAATATTTTGATACCGGGGAAATGGATGATAACGAAGTATATCCTTATATAAGTGAAGGTTTTGGAGAAGACTTTGTACCTGCCAATTATGATATGAAATATATTGACGCATTCGAAAAGGTAACTGACAAAGCAGGTGCGATAATGGCGAGACGCCTGGCTAAAGAGGAGGGTTTATTTTGCGGCTATAGTGCAGGAAGCTGCATCCAAGGCTTAATGCAATTAAAAGGAAGCCTTAAAAAAGAAGACCTTGTAGTTTGTATTTTGCACGATCATGGAAGCAGGTATGTAGCCAAAATTTATAATGACCAGTGGATGATGGAGCGTGGATTTTTGGAAGTAAAAACTTTTAAAGACCTCGTAAGCGCCCGTGGAAATCAGAAATTAGTTTCTATAAGTGCAGGCCAAACCGTGGAAACGGCTATTGATTTGATGAAAAAATACGATATTGAAAATATACCTGTTTTAAAAGAAAAGGCTATCGTAGGTTCTCTGAGCGAAGGCGGCCTCTTCACCAAAATATTATCGGACCCTAAAATAAAAGAACAAACAGTTGAATCCGTTATGGAGAACGAATACCCCGTTGTCCCATTCGATATGACGGTAGAAAAAATAAGCAAATTGATCTCCAAACAAAACGGGGCAGTGCTGAGTAAAGGCGAGACAGGAGAATACCATATCGTAACCAAATATGATATTATACAGAGTCTCGCTAAATAAGATTTTGGAAGAAGTCTGCAATAGGTATCGGAAGAAAAACCAAAACCCCGGTTTATTTACTAACAGCTTCTGCTAAACGGCAGAAGTTTTTTATTTAGACCCTTTATTGGAATCGACAATCCTGCACAACTGCCCATTGCCTGGGCACGCTTCACGCCTAACCGCGGACAGGATTACAATACAGAATTAAATTTATCATTAACCGATGTGTGTGCTTCCCTTTTTATGGCGTAGTAAACCCGTATTTTTTATAGATTTCTTTTGCTTTTGTAGTTATTAAAAATGACATAAAATCTTTCGCAGCCTGGGAATGTGGAGCACTCTTGAGCAACCCGGCCATATAAGTTGCCATAATGTTTTCTTTATCCGGAATATTTACAGATTGTACCGGGTGATTCAACATCAACTGGTATTTTACTTCACTCAACCAAACAGGCGCCGCATCGCTTTGATTGTACATAATTCTCATTGGCGACTGACGGTGATGTATGTGGGTTAAAAATGTGGTTCCATCTTTTACTTTCACGTTCATAATACGATCTTTCAACTCTTCTCCTCCGGCTGCTATATAAGCTTCTTCAATTCGTTTTCCAATGCCCTCCCATTCCGGATTAGGCATACTTATCCGAACATTCATCTCACCTAAATCTTTTAACCCTTTTATATTCTTCGGATTTCCTTTTTGTACCATGATGCTTAGTTTGTTGAAGGCGTAGGAAAGCGTATCGCTGAAAAGATCCGTCATCTCTTTTATTCTGCTTTTACCGGCAGTATATACATCGGGCTTAAGCGTAATACGCAAATTACCAAGGGTAAGAGATCCTCCTTTTATTTGTTCAGCCAAAATACCTGGAGGTAATGTTTCAGCAAAAATGCGCTGGTACATTGGGTATTCTTTTTTAAATGCTGCGAATAAATCGTCTAATACCATAAACTGGTTGCCGGCAAAGAACACCACTAATTGCGGATCATTTATATCACCATAAAGATCCGGCACATTGTCTACGCCCGGTATGGTAAACATCACTTTGCTTTCGGGTGGCGTATTCCAGGGTGGATCAAAACGATGATCTTGTGCCCGGGAATTTGAAACGAGATTAAATAGGATTAAAGAAACGAGAAATGCCTTTTTCATTTTTTTGTTTTATACAATTTCTGATCAGGTAACTTAAGGCTTCACAATTGCCCAACCTTCAGCCTGGCGAAGAATAAGTTCTCCATTTCCTGAAGGCACAATAGCGACGAAATCATAGATTTGATCCGGGCTTATTTTTTGTTCTACCAGCGAATTGTGGCACTGCGCGACAATCACCCCTTTTTCTATTAGCTCCTTTAATTGATCGCCATAATTATTCGCTTTCAAATTAATAGCAGTGCCTCCCGCGTACGCAATCAATTCAATTTTTACTTTGCCGGCAAGGCGTGGATCGTTCAGCGCATTAATGATATTCCGAATTGCTTTTTTAAAAATATCCGGATTATTTTCATCTATTTGATAGATGGCATGGTATTCTTTTAATGTGGCTTTTGCGCCGGTAAATTCCTTATTTTTTTGCAAGGCATCTTCTTTAGCCTGCGCAGCTACAGTTGATGCAAATAGAATTCCTGTTACACAAAGGAGAAATAATTTTTTCATGATTTTGTTTTTTTTAATTGAGAAATAATTTGATAGAATATTTAAAAAGATTTTTTGTTTGTTTTTTGATGGTCATCTAAAATTGGCTTAAAAGGGCCGTATTTGTGTTGTTTTTCTGAAAAACTATCGGAGTATGGACCATAAGGAAAATCTATAGGTTTATTTGTAATTTCTTTCCAATCCATACTTTGATCTCTGTGTGGCCTTGGTTGGCTATTTACAAATGCAGCGACATCCCAGGCCTGTGCATTCGTAAGAACGGGATGTTGCCATGACGTTCCGAAGGGCATATTGTATTCTACAAAATCGGCGAATTCACTGATTCGATAAATGCCCGCTCCGTCGTTATAGCTGTTTCTGCCCCAAAGAGGCGGGAAAATATAACCGATACCATTGGCATTCATCATTCCTTGCCCATTTTTTCCGTGACACCTTTGGCATTCTAATGCAAACACCTTCTTTCCTTCAACGGGATTTGCGACCCGCTCCAGGTAAGCCACATTTTTAAAAATAGTTCCTGCGGGAGTTGTTCCTTTGGGTACACCTTCGCCAAGCCATTTCATATAAGCATATATAGCTTGCATTTCGCGAGTAGTGCTGTCCAATGCTTTTCCATTGAGGCTCCGCACAAAGCAATCGTTTATCCGGTCATAAATCGTTTGTATAGAATTGTTCCGAGCCCTGAATTTCGGATAAATAGAATATACTTTCCCAAAATTATTTCCAAAGGGTTTTGTACCGCCATTCAAATGGCAATTTCCACAATTCATTCCATTGCTTACGTGAGCTACCGTTCCCTTTGGGCCCAGAAAATAAGCAGTGTTGATTATAAGCCGGTAGCCATAAAGTATTAACTTACCACTATCAGTATTAATTGGAATTTGACGGTAATCCTTCCCAATCCAAACAGAGTCATTTAATTTCTCTGAAGATTTTTCAATAGAAGTTTTCCTTGTTTTTCCATTACGATCACATCCGGTAATGGTTTGCACAAGAACAGACATTGTGATAATAAAAAAAGTTACAATTGAAATTCGATTTTTTTTCAAAATAATTTTTCTTTTTATTTTCAAATTTTGACGCCGGTAATTTGGTTCTTGAAACACAAAACTCGTATTTTAAGTGCTGCAAATGAAACCGAAATTTTTAATGGAGTATTACTTTTTGTTATCATTACTTTTACTTCATCTTTCCGGAGTTACATTTTGAAATTATTTGAAAGCTTCCTTGTTTCTTTCACTTAAACGGCCATTCCTTTTGCACGCTCGCTTTTATCAAATAAACAATTGTTCCCAGGAAAATCACAATCAATCCACCAAACATTAATTTCCTTCCGGTAGAGATAAGTATAAACAACCACATGGCTATTGCAAGAAATACAGGCAACGGAAACAATGGCATCCTGTAAGGAAATTCATCACTGTTTCGTTTGCTTCGCAATATAAGTAATCCGACTGCCTGCCCAACAAACTGAATCATTATTCTCATAGCAAGAATGGCGCTGATGACTTCACTCAATTTTAAAAACATACTAAAAATAAAAGCAACGCTTCCTAAAAATAATAACGATACGTAGGGGAAATTTTTAGTGGGATGCAGCTTTGCAAATATTTTAAAAAATTCTCCATCCTCAGCAGCGGCATAAGGGATACGACTGTAGCCAAGCGTTGCGGAGAATACCGAGGCAAAGGCAACCCATAGTATAAGGCAGGTAACAATGACTGCTGCATGATGCCCAAGAAGCGTTTCCATAAATTCGCTGACTACGAATTCACTATTTTTTGCTTGTTGCCACGGAATCACACTAACCACACTTACATTCATAAAAAAATATAAAAACGCAATTCCAACAATTGAAATAAACATGCTGCGCGGAATATTTTTAGAAGGGTTTTTTATTTCACTTCCAAGGTGGCAAACATTATAATATCCGAGATAACTATACACCGATTTTACACTTGCAAATCCAATAGCTGTTACAAATGCATAATCAACACTAAGCCCCGAGTTAATATTTTTAATTGGTTCCAAAAAATTTCCATGAACAATTCCGCCGCCAATAATCCAGAACATAGTAAGAATAACACCGCTCCATAAAAAAATACTGATTTTACCTATCGCATCAATTTTACGGTATAATAAAATTACTATCAGAATAACCACACTCCCACTCACTAATTTTTCCGTAAAAAAATTAAGAGGAACAAGGAAAGAAAAATATTTTGCAAAGCCGATTGCAGCAGAAGCTATTACCAGAGGCGCTTGTATCATTGTTTGCCACACGAACAGAAAGCTCATCATCTTACCGGCGGCATTTTTACCATAAGCTTCTTTTAGAAAATTATAGCTCCCACCGGCTTTCGGAAAAGCCGCGCCCAACTCGCTCCACACCATTCCGTCTACAATAGATAAAAATGCTCCGGCAATCCAGGCGTATAAAAAATACGGACCGTTCATCATCCCTATTACCATGGGTAGTGTAATAAACGGGCCAATGCCCACCATGTCCGTCATATTGATAGCTGATGCCTGCCAAAGACTAAGCCTTCTCTCTAATGAAGCCATTAAAAAAGTTGAATTATATTAACCAGTAAAAAAACAATTTAGCAATAAAAATACTTAATTAAGATTTCCTTTTTTTAGTTCTTCTACGGCATGATGACCAGACGTATTCGGAAATCTTGAAGAAATAGCATTGAGTAAAATAAAATTTGAATTTAAATTTCAGCAAACCCATTTTTGGTAAATTAAAAATCCGCGATCATCTCCTTCCTCTCACATGAAATGTCAGTAAACGAACTTATTGCTTATTTTCTATTTTCCGCCGCCGGTTTTATTTACACCATTATGAAACCTGACACAATCGGGTTTAAAACCTTATTGGTAAAAGTTCCAATACTTGCTACAAGAAAAATATTTGCGACATAGAAAAACAGTTATTTGAATGTGGTACAACAGACAAATAAATATCAGAAATTTCTATTTTCAAGGATGAAGATAATATTGATTTAAACCAAAAAATCTACAGCCATCTGACGCTAAGACGCACCGGCCGTTTGCTCAGTACCCCCACCTTTTCATCACGGCCAAATCTTCCTTCGCACATTCGATTGGCGTCTTTCCCTGGTAAGATTCCTGTTCAATAATAAATTCTGTAGTACCTCCTGTTTTTTTCGCGAGGTCTACAATTTCTTTTACGGGCATGATTCCTTTGCCTAAAACAGTGCTTTCATATTCATCATTCATTTCGCCCTTGCCGGATGACTTAATTTCATCTTTTACATGCATGCTTTCAAACCTGCCCGGGTGCTGCTTTATCACATCCAACGCCCTTCCGCCCGCACCATACATGTTGCCAATATCCAATTGCTGCATTACTAATTTTGGATCTGTTTTTTCTAAAATAATATCATAAATCTTTTTCCCATTCAATGAATATTTAAATTCGAAATCGTGGTTGTGATAGCCAAATTTTAATCCCGACTTTTGACATAATTCGCCGCATTTATTAAACACATCCAGAAATCCTAATAGATCGTCATAGTTTTTTCGAAGGCTTTCATCAAGCCATGGGCTAATTACATAATGCTGGCCTACCGTAGCAGCATCGGCAATTGTTTGTTTCCATTTATCAGAAAAATCTTTTTTTGATTTATCATAATCATTCGCATTCATTACAGTATGACCGCTTGGCATTTTTAATCCGAGCCCATCCAATAATTTTTTAAATTCAACCGGCGTATAGCCATAAAATTTCCCATCTACATAATTAGCATGCTCTACATTTTTATACCCCATATCCGCCAGTTGTTTCAATGTGCCGGAAGGATCATTCTTCATATCGTCGCGCACTGAATAAAGTTGTAATCCTAATATCTGCACATTTTTCAATGGAAAAGCTTGCAAAACATTTTTAGATAACAACATAGTTCCGGCCATAGACAAAGAACTATTTCTGATAAATTTTCTTCTTGATAATTTCATACAATTAATTGTTTACGATGGTGAATAAGAATGGTTGAACATTTAACTTTCCTTTACTTTCATTTGTATCGGATCCCAATGGATTATTTTATTATTAAAATAACTTTCATTGCAGGCAAGTGCCGGCGCCGCAGCTCTGAATCCAAACTCCGCATCTTCTACCACAGGCGTACCATTCCTGATACTATCAAAAAAATTGAGGTGATGTTGCACGTTTGCGTCAAAATTTTCAGGAGCCTTATAAACCATATCCGGCTTATCATGCCTTTTCTGTTGATCGGCAGAATATTTCTCATTGTACCGCTTTAGCAGTTCCTTCTGCATGGCTTCAGGATAAGTGAACAACGAGTCCCACCCGCCAATGCCTGGCGCATCAGGCAATTTACTGTGATGTACGGTCAGTCCGTCTCCATCAATAACGATGGTACCCTCATCACCTACAAAGCGCGTTACTTCTGAACCGCCGGTTCCACTTACAAAATTCACCTGGAGCGTTAGTTGAAAAGGCGAATGCTCAGGCGTTTCAGGATATTGCATAATGCCAGCCATCAGATCAGGCACATTACGTCCATCTTTCCAATAACACAATTGGCCGGATGCGTATATTTTCTCAGGCCCTTTGGAATCCGTAATTACATGAGTACCGGAAAGAAGATGAACAAATAAATCACCGGCCACGCCGGTACCAAACTCGCGATAATTTCTCCACCAGAAAAACTTTTTGGGATCGTACGGAACCTTTTTCATTCCTTCAATATACCTGTCCCAGTCAACCGTTTCTGGTGATGCATCCGTAGGCATGGTGTATTCCCATGCGCCTAACGCGTCCTGGCGATCATATACCGCGTTCACCATATTCAGTTTTCCTATTTCGCCCGACTTATATAATTCGTGCGCCTTTTGAAATACAATATTACTCACGTATTGGCTACCTACCTGCATCACTTTCCCACTTTCTTTTTGCGCCTTGATCACGTCGAGCCCTTCACCGATATAATGAACCATTGGCTTTTCGCAATACACATGTTTCCCCGCTTTCAACGCATCTTTTGTAATGCGCGCATGCCATTGGTCGCAGGTAGCTATAATAACCGCATCGATATCTTTTCGATCTAATATTTTCCGGTAGTCATTTGTTACAAAAAGATCTTTACCATATACTTCTTTGGCTCTTTCAAGCCTTCCGGTATAAAGATCGCAGGCAGCAACCATCTTTACGCCAGGAACTTGTAGTGATGATTCCGCATTATGATTTCCCATAATTCCCATTCCTATCACAGCAATATTTATTGTATCATTTGATGAGATTTTTTTTTGATAGGGAAGAATTTGTTGTTCCACTCTTTCCCTGGTCGCGAACGATGTTAAGGGTCCTGCACCAAGCGCGAGCGTTGTTCCGGTAAATTGTTTTAGAAATTTCCTGCGTGATGATGGTTGTAATTTTGACATGTCTATTCTTTTAAAGTCAGTATTAGAAAATTAAAATAAATGAACTGGTAAAAACCTGATGTAAATTTTAGGGGAAGATATTAAATAAATGGGAATTGAATTTATGTGCCCGGAAACGTAATTGGCAAACAAAAAGGAATTGTATATTTTTGAGAAAATTATTTACGAGAGGAGAAAATTGTTGTTTGAAAAAATGATGTGTAAACATTTCCCCAAAAAAATCCCACTTTAAAATTATAAAAAACTCAAACTCCATTTTATGTCTGATTGCAACTTCACGTTACCGTTTAATGAACCGCCTCTGAAAGCCATCGAAAAGGCAAGAGCTGCCATAGAAAGTCAGAAAGGAAATTTTAATGGCGACGAGACTGCCGGAAATTTTGAAGTAAGTATTTACGGAAATACCATTAAAGGACATTATAGCGTAACCGGCCAGGTCCTAAATCTTGTAATTACTGAAAAGCCTTTTTTTGTACCATGCAGCACCATAGAAAATCTTCTTTTAAAACAAATCTCATAAATAGATCATGCCCTGCTTTATGCAGACGCCGACCTTCTCGTTAAAATGTGCTGTATTTTTTTGATGATTTCTGATGTTTCAAAAGGTTTAGCAATAAAATCATCAGCTCCAAATTCGTTGATAGCGGTTTCGGCAATATCGGGATAAGAAGAAAGCATGATGATAGGAATATTTCTGGTAAAAGATGACGCCCGTAATTTCTTGCAAGCGTCAATACCATCAGTTCCATTCATAAAAACATCCAGAAGAATTAATTGAGGTTTGTAGGTTTTAATGGCGGCCCAGGCATTACTCCAATCGGAGTAGGCAAAAACGTCAAATCCTTTTCTGTAAAGCAGGGACTTTACTACCGTGAGCAAATCTTTATCATCATCTAAAATTAGAATTCTGGGCATAGTATATAGGTAGCAAAAAGCGTGCGATAGTTCAATACGCTTGTTCGATTGCTACCTAAACATTTACAGAAAATTTTTGCTTCCCTTCAACGTGCAACAAATAAAAGATTGGATAGTACTTTCGAACTTTCTTTATTAAAACTTTGGTTCAATCTGTTTTTCACTTATTTTTGCACTCCTTTAAAAAAAGGGTAGTGCCTTTATGATTCGGTAGCTCAGTTGGTAGAGCACAACACTTTTAATGTTGGGGTCCTGGGTTCGAGTCCCAGCCGGATCACAAAACGAGGAACACTCCTCGCGCAAATGCAGTACAAAAGCGGATTTAGCAAAACAGCTAATCCGCTTTTTTCGTAAAAGCACCCCCAAATAGGTGCCTGAAAAGGTGCCCGCCAAAAATTTTCGAGGTGCTTCTGAAGCTCCACCATCTTCATCACCTCTTGTCGCTTTTTATCACATATAAACCAAAGCGATTGCTATTGACAACGGCTGGTTAAGTACTACTCCATTCGCTGGACACCGTTTTAAGCACGAGCGGCTGAACGTGGTCTACCTTACCGTGGATGAGTTGGACCAATTGGAGCGGATTGAGTTTGCACAAGCCCGACTTAGCAGAGTGAGAGACATCTTCCTTTTTAGCGTTTACACAGGGTTGCATTATATAGATGCCATGAACCTCACCAATGACAACATCGTGAAGGGAGTTGACGGAAAGGAATGGATAAAGTACCTGCGGCAAAAAACGGATAAGTGGATTCATGTACCCTTATTACACAAAGCCAAAGAACTCATACTCGAATTCCGGAAAGAAAACGAGCAATCAGTAAAGTATACTTAAAACATCGTCCCTCGCATCAGCAACCAAAAGGTAAACAGTTACCTAAAAGAAATAGCGGAGGTATGTGGCATTAATAAGCCACTTACTCATAAGATCGCGCGAAAAACATTCGGCTCTATTCTCTTGTACTATAATGTACCGATGAAAGTGGTGAGTGAGCTCATGGGGCATTCTTCTGTGCTCATTACTGAATGCCATTATGCCCAGGTAGAGTTAAAACGTTTGGGAGAAGCGATGACAAGTATTGATGAACTGACCAGCGAATAACATTTGCCATGTACTTAAGAGAGGAGGAGCTTCAGCTCTGCCTCTCTTTTTTTCAATAGCCTTTATTTGTCACTGTTAGTTACTCAATCTTTTTGTACTTTGCGAACCGGTGCATAAAAAGCGTCTCTGCCAAAATCGAAATAATGATAGGAGAAGGATTACATGAATTAGAAGCGGACTTATGGGAAGCCGCCGACCAATTACGAGCCAACAGCAAACTTACCGCTACAGAATATACAATGCCGATTCTCGGGCTCATTTTTTTACGCCATGCGGCAAACCGATTTGAGCAGATAAAGAAAGAAGTGGAACCAACGTTAGCCGTACATGCAAAGCGCGGCAGACGCCCAATAAGCCGTGATGATTTCTGGTCCAAAGGCGCTATCTTTTTACCGCAGGAAGCACAATTTGATTATCTCGTAAATCTGCCTGACAGTGAAGATATTGGCGCTAAGATTGACAACGCGATGCGCCTCATAGAAGATGAGAATGAAACGCTGAAAGGAGTTTTGCCAAAGACTTACACCACATTTGAGAAACCCTTGCTGCTGGAACTCTTGCGTATCTTCAATAAGCCGGCATTGCGCAATGCTACCGGTGATATATTCGGCAAGATATACGAGTATTTCCTGAATGCCTTCGCGATAAAGGGTGCACAAGAGGGAGGCGAATTCTTTACGCCTGTTTCCCTGGTGTCTACTATTGTAAACTTCATAGAACCTGACCATGGTATTGTACTTGACCCTGCGAGCGGGAGTTTTGGAATGGCTGTACAAACAGGGCATTTTATCGAAAGCCTAAAGAAAGACCCTAACAAACAGGTGATGTTTTACGGACAGGAAAAGACCAGTACCAATGCCAATATTGCCAAGATGAATATGGCAGTGCATGGGTTGGAAGGCAATATTTTGGAAGGCAATACTTTCTATGAAGATAAGTTTGAACTCACGGGCAAATGTGATTTTGTGATGGCCAACCCGCCGTTCAATGTGGACAAAGTGGATAAGGAACGCGATGTGGTGAAGAATGACAAAAGGCTGCCTTTTGGCTTACCTAAGAACGACAATGGCAACTACTTGTGGATACAATATTTTTATGGATACCTGAACGCTACAGGACGTGCTGGTTTTGTAATGGCGAGCAGCGCCAGTGATGCCGGACACAGTGAGAAGCTCATTCGTGAGCAATTGGTAAAAACCGGTGCGGTGGATATTATGGTTTCTATTGGCAACAACTTTTTCTATACCCGGAGCCTGCCTTGTACTTTATGGTTTTACGACCGGGCTAAAGAGAACAACAAGAAGCGCCGGGATAAAATTCTGATGCTGGATGCACGAAAAGTGTTTCGTAAAGTGAGTACTACCATCAATGATTTTAGTCCTGAACAATTGGAGAACCTTACGGCAATTGTAAAGCTCTACCGTGGTGATAAAACCTATTTTGCCAGGGTATTGGAAAACAGGCTGAGGCTTGCTACCAAAGCATTTTTTGAGTATAGGAATTTGTTGCAGGATGAATTGGCACAGTTACAGAAAATACAAAACAGCATTAAAAGTTTGCCTGCTGCCATTGTATTTGATAATGCGAAAGATACAGAGGCATACAAAAAGAGTAATGATGAACTGATGCCTGTTGGAAAGGAATTGGAAACCCTGTTAGAGAAGCTGATGACAGCCATTACTGATGATGAAGAATCATTAGGAGTATGGGAAGATTTACTGGCTGACCCACAAAACGCACATAACGCCTTACACAACCAATGGCTGATGTTGCATGAGCGGCAGCAGCAATTACAACCGGATATAAAACATACTGCACAATTGTACAAGCAGTGGCTTGCCGCCTGGGAAGCGCATGAAAAAGAACACGATATACAGCGCCATAAAGAAGTGCTGGA
>Ga0164241_10004764_pt1 | contig 12983 bp, 13 predicted proteins | sample OricomyardsoilBY_FD_108780 | JGI IMG/M metagenome (GOLD analysis project Ga0164241, IMG submission 108780) | Backyard soil microbial communities from Emeryville, California, USA - Original compost - Back yard soil (BY) | ecosystem: Environmental > Terrestrial > Soil > Unclassified | place: USA...
AGGGTCTGCGGTCGCGTCGACTGCAGGTCGGCGTACCCCTGGAGTTCCTTCAGCCAGTGCTCGAGCCGGCGCCAGGAAGCCCAGGTGCGTTCGCGCTCGGCCGGGTCGAGTGGTTCGAGCTCCTCAGGCGTCGGCTCCGAGGTGGCGCCGCCTCCGGGGAAGAGATTGAGGTGTACGCCGATCACGTGGTCGGCGTCGAGCCGCCCGACCTCCCGGGAGATCGCCGCACCCCAGTCGCCGCCCTGTACGCCGTACCGGTCGTAGCCCAACCGGGACATCAGCTCGGCCCAGGCCCCGGCGACCCGGAGCAACTCCCAGCCGGTCTCCCGGGTCGGACCGGACAGCCCGAATCCGGGAATGCTCGGGATGACGAGGTGGAACGCGTCCGCCGGGTCACCGCCGTGCGCGCGGGGGTCCGACAACGGCCCGGCCACCTCGGTGAACTCGACGATCGAGCCGGGCCAGCCGTGGGTGATGAGCAGCGGTGTCGCGTCCGGTTCGGGCGAACGGATATGGGCGAAGTGCACGTTCGCGCCGTCGATCGTGGTGGTGAACTGCGGCCACTCGTTCAGCCGCGCCTCGGCCTTGCGCCAGTCGTACTCGTGCCGCCAGTACTCCACCAGGTCGTGCAGATACGCCAGGGGTACGCCGTACTCCCAGCCCACGCCGGGAAGTTCCTCCGGCCACCGCACGTGGTCCAGCCGCGTCCGCAGTTCCGTCAGTTCGTTGTCCGGCACGTCCAACCGGAAGGCTTCGATCGTCACCTCCGCAGCCTCTCGCGACCGCGGCGGCACCGCACCTGAATTCAGGCGCTGACCTTGTCGCGGACGACCTTGACGGTGACCGCGGCGATCAGGCACAGCACGCCGGCGCTGAGCACGATCGTGACCAGGGTCCCGGAGCGGTTCAGGGCGCCGTCGCACGCCATCGGTGTGACCCCGCCGGCCGGCTGGAACGCGGAGCCGCAGTCCGCACCACCGGACGAGACCGAGCGGAAGCCCAGCATCAGCCCGCCGAGCAGCAGGACCGCTCCGGCCAGGGCAAGAATCTTGTTCAGCGTTGTCACGACGATCCAGACGCCGTTGGTTTCGGGCATGCCGACGGCACGCCCCGTGAGCCCCGTTGCACTTCGTTCCACTCCTGACGTTCGACTGACCACCCGGACCGAACTTACGGTCCGGCGCCGGATGATCCACACCCGTGCAGCCCGTCAGGACTGATTCTTCACAGAGTCCTTACTCAGTACATGACCGACCGTGACGACGGTCTCAGCCTGAGTGTGGCTCCGGTCACGCACCGGAGTCACGCAGCGTCAGCCGAGGCGTTCCTCCAGGTGGACTGTGATCTCGTCGCCCGGCCCCTTGCCGAGGCGGTCGCGCAGTTCGCCCTTGACCGGCAGCTTGTGGGTGCCGTCGCCGAGTGCCATGAACGAACTCTCGAACGGGTGGCCGTCCATCGTGCCGCGGACCTTGACCAGTCCCCGGGTGCCGAAGTACTCGGCCGAGCCGGGCATCTGCAGGTAGGTCCAGCCGCCTTTGGCCGGGCTCTTCAGCAGCGGCGCGGTGAAGGTCTTGTCCAGCTTCTGGGTCTTGTCGCTCATCGTGAGCTCCTCTCGTCACCCCTGGGTAGAGGCCGACTGACCGCTTTCGACATCCTCGCCGAACTATTCTGTGTTTCGTGCAGATTCATATCCGCCGTGCTGGGCGGGACGACGTACCGGCGGTGCTGGGACTGCTCGACGGGGCGACCGAGTGGTTGGTCGCGCGCGGGCGGACGGACCAGTGGGGCACCGAGCCGCATTCGACCAATCCGCGCCGGGTCGCGCAGATCACCGGGTTCGCGGACGAGGGGCTCTGGGTGGCCGAGGCTGACGGGCGGGTGGTCGGCGCACTCGCGGTGGGGGCGGCGATGACGTACGTACCGCCGGCGGACGAGCCCGAGTTGTATGTGCGGCTGCTGGTGACCGAGCGGGCGTCGGCCGGCCAGGGCATCGGCACCGAACTGCTCGACCACGCACGGATGCTGGCGCGGGAGGCCGGTGTCGAGCTCATCCGCGTGGACTGCTTCGCCGGCGGGGACGGCGCCTTGGTCCGGTACTACGAGAAGCAGGGATTCACCCGGGACGTGGCGTTCGCCGTACCGGTCAATGATTCGGAATGGCCGGGTCAGGTCCTGTCCCAGCGGCTGTGATCGAGCGGTGCACGGTGCCGTGGGCGTCGCTGCAGTGCGCGTCACGCTCGTCGCCGGTGGCGTGATCGACCTGGAGTGTCGAGTGCGTCAGCTGGTAGCGCTGTGCCAGTAGCTCCTCGATCCTGATCCGGATCTGGTGGCAGTCCAGCCCTTCGACGACCATGATGTGCGCGGACGCGGCCGGCTCCCCGGAGGTGATCTCCCAGACGTGCAGGTCGTGCACCTCGACCACGCCCTCGACCGCGCACAGTTCGGCGCCGAGGACCTGTGGGTCGATCCGCGCCGGGGCGGCCTCGAGGAAGATCCGGCCGGAGTCGCGGACGAGCGAGACGCCCGCCTTGAGCATGAGTACGGCGACGACCAGCGCGGCGATCGCGTCCGCGCGGGCGAAGCCGGTGAGCAGAACGACGAGCCCCGCGATCGCGGTCGCGACGAAGGCGAACAGGTCGTTGAGGATGTGCTGGAACGCACCCTCGACGTTCAGGCTGGAACGGTTCGCCTTGCTGATCAACCAGGTGGCGAACAGGTTCACCACGATGCCGACCACACCGGTGATCAGCACCAGCGCGCCCTTCACCTCGGGCGGGTCGATCATCCGGCGGACCGCCTCGTAGACGAAGTACGCCGCGAGCAGGAGCAGCGTGATCCCGTTGGCCTGGGCGGACAGGATCTCGACCCGCTTGAAGCCGTACGTGAACCCGCCCGCCGGCGGCCGGGCGGCCAGCCGGATCGCGATCAGCGCGAGCAGGATCGCGATCGCGTCGGTGAGCATGTGCGCGGCATCGGTGATCAGAGCCAGCGATCCGGCCGCGATCCCGACGACAACCTCGGCCACCATGAAGCCGACGATCAGAGCCAGCGCACCGCTGAGCAGCTTGCGGTCCGCTGCCGCGCTCACGCCGTGGCCGTGCCCATGCCCGTGGCCGGCTTCGGACGTCATGAACCGGCCCTCTCCGGGTGGATCGCGTCGGTGTGCTCGGTGTGCGCGACGGCCAGGTCGACCAGCATCCGCACGTGCGCGTCGTCCAGGCGGTAGTACGCCATCCGGCCGTCTCGTCGTACGGCGACCACGCGGTGCGCGCGGAGGAGCCGCAGCGCGTGCGACGTCGCGGACTCGCTCAGTCCGGTCACCGCGGCGAGGTCGCAGACGCACAGTTCACCGTCGAGCAGCGCGACCAGCAGCTTCAGCCGGCGCGGGTCGCCGAGCAGGCTGAAGACATCGGCGGTGTCGACGATGTCCTCCTCGACCGGCATCCTGGCGTTGACGCTCGCCACCCGCTCCGGGTCGACGAGCCGCACAGCGCACGCGTCGATCGCCATGGTGCCCTGCACATCTGCAGAACTCTTCATACGTCGACGGTAATCGATGCGCCGACCGGTAGGCAAGAATCGTGACGTGAACGACTACCCCACGGTCACGGCTCCGGAGCGCCGGATGCTGGAGCAGGTGATGGACTTCCATCGATCGTCGGTCGTGCGGACCCTCGACAGCGTCACCGACCTCGAGGCCGCACAGCGTGCGCTCCCGGCGACCGAGCTGACCATCGGTGGCGTCGTCAAGCACCTCGCCGCGATGGAAGACCTGTGGTTCAGCCACAAGTTGCTCGACCTCCCGAGCGCCGAACCCTGGCGATCCGCACCCTTCGACCAGGACACCGACTGGGACTTCCACTCGGCTGCGGACAACACCGTGGCGGAGTTGCGGTCGCTGTACTCGTCCGCCTGCGAGGCCAGCCGGCGGGTCACAGCGGGGTTGGAGTCACTCGATGCGCTCGCAGCCCGGGTGTCGTTCGGGGACAAGGTCGTCAGCCTGCGGTGGATCTACCTGCACATGATCGAGGAGACCGCGCAGCACCGGGGACATCTCGACCTGCTGGTCGACGCGATCACTCAGGCCAGGCCGAGCCGGTAGGCGTAGGCGACCGCTTGGGCCCGGAGTTCGCATCCGGGTGGAACCCGGGCCTCAACCCGTGAGTTGAGGCCCGGGCCGGGCTCACGCCAGAGAGACCAGGTCCAGGTACTCGTCGGACCAGAGGTCCTCGCTGGCATCCGGCAGGATCAGGACCCGGTCGGGCTGGAGGGCCTCGATCGCGCCCTCGTCGTGGGTCACCATGACGATCGCGCCCGGGTAGCCGCCGACCGCCCCGAGTACCTCGTCCCGCGAGGCCGGGTCGAGGTTGTTGGTCGGCTCGTCCAGCAGCAGCACGTTGGCGCCGGAATGCACCAGCCCGGCCAGCGCCAAGCGGGTCTTCTCCCCACCGGACAGCACGTGAGCCGGTTTGTCCGCGTCGTCACCGCTGAACAGGAACGAGCCGAGCACGTTCCGGACCTCGCCGTCGGTCAGGCCGGGCGCGACCGACGCCAGGTTCTGCCGGACCGTTCCGGCCAGGTCCAGCGTGTCGTGCTCCTGCGCGAAGTACCCGAGCCGCAGACCGTGACCGTGCACGACCTCGCCCGCGTCCGGCTGCTCGCGACCCGCGAGCAACCGCAGCAGCGTGGTCTTGCCGGCACCGTTCAGCCCGAGGACGACGACCCGGCTCCCGCGGTCCACGGCCAGGTCGACACCGTCCAGTACCTGGAGTCCGCCGTACGCCTTCTTCAGGCCGAAGGCTCGCAGCGGCGTCTTTCCCGACGGTGCCGGTTCGGGCAGCCGGATCCTGGCCACCCGGGCGGCCCGTCGTACCGGCTCGAGGTCGGCGAGCAGCTTGTCCGCCCGCCGCGCCATGTTGCGCGCGGCAACGGCCGTGGTGGCGCCGGCCTGCATCTTGCGCGCCTGCGCGTGCAGGACCGCCGCCTTGCGCTCGGCCGTGTTGCGTTCCCGGGCCCGGCGGCGCTCGTCGGTTTCGAGCTGGTCCAGGTACTTCGACCAGCCGGTGTTGTGGATGTCGATCGTGGTCCGCTGCGGGTCCAGGTGGAACACCCGGTTGACCGTTGCCGCGAGCAACTCACGGTCGTGGCTGATCACGATCAGCCCGCCCGGGTAGCCGAGCAGGAACGACCGCAGCCACAGCACCGAGTCGGCGTCGAGGTGGTTGGTCGGCTCGTCGAGCAGCAGCGTGTCGTGCTGCGCGAACAGGATCCGGGCCAGCTCGACCCGACGGCGCTGACCGCCGGACAGTTCGCCGACCGACTGCTCGAGCGCGCGGTTCGGCAGGCCGACACCGGCCGCCAGCCGGGCCGCCTCGGCCTCGGCCGCATACCCGCCGCCGGCCTGGAACTCCGCGTCGGCCCGCGCGTACGCCGCCATCGCGCGCTCCTGCGCTTCGCCGGTGGCGGTGCTCATCGCGGTCTCGGCCGCGCGCAGCCTGCGGATCGCCACATCCAGGCCGCGGGCGGACAGGATCCGGTCCATGACCCTGGTCGCCGGATCGGCGGCGCGCGGGTCCTGCGGCAGGTAGCCGACGGAACCGGACACCGTGACGGACCCCGCGGCCGGACGGTCCTCGCCGGCCAGGGTCTTCATCAGGGTGGTCTTGCCGGCGCCGTTGCGGCCGACGAGCCCGACGCGGTCGCCGGGGCTGACGTGGAAGGACAGGTCGGACAGCAGCAGATGGGCGCCGACGCGAAGGTCTGCACCGTTGACGGTGATCATGATGGTTACTCTCCGTGATGACTGAGGGACGCACTTCAGGTGTGGAAGCGGGTCCCGCAGCTAGACACAGAGGCAAGTAGCCATGTGCCCAGGGTAGACGGAGCCTCGAGAACCGTCAGCTGAATTAGCGGGCCGGACCTGTGACCTGGCCCGATTTGGCCGGGAGCTCGACCACGAAGCGGGCGCCGCCGGTGGGGCGCGACGTCACCTGGATGCTGCCGTGGTGCCACTGGACGTGGCGGGCGACGATGGCCAGGCCGAGGCCCACACCTCGACCGCGGCCGCTGGTCTCGCCGCGGCCGAAGCGCTCGAAGATGCGTTCGCGGTCCTCGGGGGCGATCCCCGGACCGGCGTCGTCGACGGTGATGATCACGCCGAGACCACCGGCCTCGACGCCGACACCTTTGCACCCGCCGGCGTGGTCCTCGGCGTTCTCGACCAGGTTGGCGATGACCCGTTCGAGCCGGCGCTTGTCGGCCTGCAACGTCAGGCCCTCGGCCTCCGGTGCGACCGTCGTCACCTCGCGGCCGGCCGCGGCGTCGGCGGCCGCCCGGACCAGGTCGGCGATCCGGACGATCTCCCGGCTCCCCTGGTCACCACCGTCGTCGCGGGAGATCTCCAGCAGGTCGATCACCAGCCGCCGGAACCGGTCCAGGTCGTCGCCGAGCAGCTCGACCGGCTCCCGCACTGCCCCGGGCAACTCGGTCCGGTGGTTCTGGATCAGCTGCATCGAGTTGAGCATCGTCATCAACGGTGTCCGCAGCTCGTGGCTCACGTCTCCCGCGAACCGCGCGTCCGCCGCCACCCGTCGTTCCAGATCCGCGGCGGTCTGGTTGAACGACCGCGCCAGCCCGCCCAGGTCCCGGTCCTTCTCCGCCTGCAACCGCGCATCAAGCTGACCACGCGCCACCGCGTCCGCCACCCTGGTCAACGCTGCGAGCGGGCGCAGCGCCAGCGTGCTCGCCAGCCGCCCGACAGCCAGTCCGATCAGGGCGGCCACGATCGCGGCTGTGACCAGCGTGATCTTCAACGTCTGCAGTGTGTGGTCGAGGCTCGCCAGCGGGTGCCATTCGAAGAACGCCTCGCCTGGCTGCTTCATCGGTACGCCGACCGCCAGCACGTGTTGACCGCCCACAGTGAGCTGGCGATGCGCCGCCGTACCGTTGCGGACCGTCTCGACCAGATCGGCCGGAAGATCCGACGGCGTACCGGTCAGGGAGTACCAGGTGTCGTTGTACCAGACCATCGAGGCGGCCGCGTCCGTCGACGGCAGGCTGGTCAGCAGATCCATCACACTGACGTCAGGGTCAGGGGTCGGGCTGCCGCACTCGGCCTGCTCGCGCACCGGCCGGCAGGGTTGCGGAGCGCCGAACAGGCCGTAGTGGAAGGCCGCCGCGTTGTCGGCCGTCTCGACCATCGCCGAGGACTCGCGCTGCTCGGTGAGGTAGTTGGAGACCACGCCCCAGGTGACGAGGGCGAGCACCGAGGACAGTCCGAGCGCGAGGAGGCCGTAGGCCACCATCACACGTCCACGCAGGCTCGGCTTGAGGCCCTCGCCGCCCCAACGCCCCAGACGCCGTCTCGGCAAGGTCAGCTCACCAGTCGGTAGCCCAGGCCGCGGGCGGTGACGAGATGCTTCGGACTGGCCGGGTCGTGCTCGATCTTCAGTCGCAGGCGACGAACGTGGACGTCGACGATCCGGCTGTCGCCGAAGTACCCGTAGCCCCACACCTTGGACAGCAACTGTTCCCGGCTCAGCACCCGGCCCTCGGCTCCGGCCAGCTCGGCGAGCAGCTTGAACTCGGTCCGGGTCAGCGGCAGCACGGTGTCGCCGCGGGTCACCTCCGCCCCGGGGACGTCGATCGTGAGGTCGCCGACCACGAGCAGGTCGGGCTGCCGCGCGTTGGCCGGCTCGACCCGCCGCAGCAGTGCCCGGATCCGGGCCGACAACTCCTTGGCAACGAGCGGTTTCGTCACGTAGTCGTCGGCACCCGCTTCCAGCCCGGCGACCACGTCGTGGCTGTCGGTGCGCGCGGTCACCATGATGACCGGCACGTCACTGGACCGGCGGATCTCGCGGCAGACCGTGAAACCGTCCCGGTCCGGCAGCATCAGGTCCAGCAGCACCACGTCCGGTGGTTCCCGGCGCAGCGCGGCCAGAGCGTCGTACCCGTTGGCCGCCTCGGCGACCTGGTACCCCTCGTCTTCCAGGGCGAGCCGCAGCACCCGCCGGATGCGCGGCTCGTCATCGACCAACAACAGGCTGTGTGCCACGGGACAAGTGTCGCTCACCACCGGTTCGGACGCCGATTACGGCTGTCATGAATCCGTCATGTTCGCACCGGTGCCAGGTGACAAGGTCTTGACGCTTCGGTGATCGCGGTTCTCCCCCGCCGGAACGGTCCTAACTTCGGCGCTATCGAGTCCCGGAGGAGGACCAGAATGGCCAGAAGACGGCTGGCGGCAGCATCCCTTGCCGCCGTGGCAGCGCTCGTCGCGCTCGCCGCATGCAGCAACGGCGGCGGATCACCGTCCGGATCCGGAGGTACAGCGGGCACACCGGTCACCGGCGGCACCCTCAACATGCTGGGGGCCGGCGATGTCGACTACATGGACCCGAACCTCAGCTACTACTCCGTCGGCTACCTGAGCCTGCGGTTGTGGAGCCGGCAGCTGTTCACCTACCCGGCCGAGCCGGGCGGCAAGAACACCGCACCGGTCGCTGATCTCGCCACCGACATCCCGACCACCGCGAACGGCGGTCTCAGTGCGGACGGCAAGACGTACACGATCAAGATCCGGCCCGGGGCGAAGTGGAACACGAGTCCGGCCCGCCAGGTGACGGCCGCCGACGTGATCCGCGGCGTCAAGCGGACCGCGAACCCGGTCCAGCCGTTCGGCGGCATCCCGGACTTCGCCAACCTGATCGTCGGGTACAAGGCGTTCGCCGACGGCTTCGCCAAGGTGGACAAGACGCCGGCCGCGATCCAGGCCTACATCGACAAGACACCGCTGCCCGGAGTGACGGCGAAGGACGACACCACCGTCGTCTTCACGCTGAACCAGCCGGCGACGTACTTCGTCGACATGCTGACACTGCCGGCGTTCTCACCGGCGCCGGTCGAGGCGCTCAAGTACCTCCCGGCCAGCACCGAGCTCGGCAACCACTACCCGTCCGACGGTCCGTACAAGGTGGACTCGTGGGTTCCGACCAAGTCGATCAGCTACTCCCGCAACCCCGACTGGGACGCGTCCACCGATCCGGTCCGCAAGGCGTACGTCGACAAGATCGTGGTGAACGAGACGGTCACCCAGGACTCGATCCAGCAGCAGCTGCAGACCGGTACGCCGACCGCCGACATGGAGTTCGACGTCGCGCCGCCGCCGTCCCAGCTGCCCGCGCTGCAGGCCAAGAAGGACCCGAACCTCAGCATCGGCGACACCGCGAGCAGCAACCCGTACGTCGTCTACAACACCGTGTCGCCGAACAACAACAAGGCGCTGGAGAACCCCAAGGTCCGGCAGGCGATCAGCTACGCGATCAACCGCGACCACATCCTGCAGGTGCTCGGCGGCAAGACTCTCAACCCGCCGCTCACCCACGTGCTGCCGGACGTGATCGTCGGCTCCAAGCAGATCGACCCGTACCCGTACGACCCGGAGAAGGCCAAGCAACTGCTGGCCGAGGCCGGTTATCCGAACCTGACGCTGAAGTTCCTCTACCGCAACGCGACCGAGGGCAGCAGCAAGGGATTCCAGACGATCCAGCAGGACCTGTCCAAGGCCGGCATCACCGTCACCGGCGTACCGTCGCCGAACGCGGACTTCTACGTGAAGTACCTGCAGGTGCCGAGCGTCGCCCGGCGCGGCGTCTGGGACCTGTCGCTGGCCGGCTGGGGTGCGGACTGGTACGGCAACGCGGCGCTCTCGTTCTTCAACCCGCTGTTCTCGGGTGAGCCGTCGTTCCCGCCGGTCGGCAGCAACTTCGGCCTCTACAACGACCCGGAGACGAACAGCCTGATCCAGCAGGCGATCGCGGCGCCGACGACCGACGCGGCCGCCGACCTGTGGGCCAAGGCCGACGCCCGGGTGATGGACCAGGCCGCCTTCTTCCCGCTCACCAACAACAAGCAGGCGAACTACCACGCCGCGCAGGTCCACAACGCCGTCTACGTCCCGTCGCTGCAGAACTTCGACCCGGCGAACGTGTGGCTGTCCAAGGACAAGCAGGGCGGCTGACCCGATGGCATTGCTTGAAGTAAGGGATCTTCGGGTCTCCTTCGACACCCCGGACGGCACCGTCCGCGCCGTCCGGGGCCTGTCGTTCGACGTCGAGGCCGGACAGACGCTGGCGGTGGTCGGCGAGTCCGGGTCGGGCAAGAGCGTCGCCACCCAGACCATCACCGGTCTGACCCGCGGCGCCCAGGTGTCCGGTACGGCGTTCTTCGACGGGACGGATCTCATCAGCGCGGACCAGTCGACCCTGCGCAGGTTGCGCGGGGCACAGATCGGGATGATCTTCCAGGACCCGCTGTCGAGCCTGCACCCGCACTACCGAATCGGCTGGCAGATCGTCGAGATGATCCGGGCCCACGACACCGTGATCAGCAAGCAGGCGGCCCGGCAACGGGCCGCCGAGCTGCTCACCCTGGTCGGCATCCCGCGGGCGTCGGAGCGGATCGACGACTACCCGCACCAGTTCTCCGGCGGGATGCGGCAGCGGGTGATGATCGCGATGGCGATGGCGCTCGACCCGGCGCTGCTGATCGCGGACGAGCCGACGACCGCGCTCGACGTGACCGTGCAGGCCCAGGTGCTGAACGTGATGCGCCGCCTGCAGGAGCAGTTCGGTACGGCGATCATCCTGATCACCCACGACCTGGGCGTGGTGGCGGAGATGGCCGACGAGGTGGTCGTCATGTACGCCGGTGCGGTGATGGAACGGGCACCACGCCGCGACATCTTCTACCGCAACCACCACCCGTACACCCAAGGCCTGCTGGCCTCCCTGCCGGCCCGCAGCGGCGACCGGCTGACCCCGATCGCCGGCAGTCCGCCGAGCCTGATCAGTCTGCCCGCGGGCTGCCCGTTCGCCGGCCGCTGCCCGCACGTGTTCGACAAGTGCCGCACCGAGGTGCCGCCGCTGACCGACGTCGGTGGCGACCCGCGACACCAGTCGGCCTGCTGGCTGCCCCACACCGTGAGCGAGGCGATCGCGTCATGAACAACGACGTACTGCTGAAGGTCGATGACGTCCGTAAGGAGTTCCCGACCCATTCGAAGGAGGTGGTCCATGCGGTCGACGGGGTCTCTCTCGAGGTGCGCAAGGGCGAGACGCTCGGGCTGGTCGGGGAGACCGGCTGCGGCAAGTCGACGCTGGCCCGCTGCATGGCCCATCTGTACGACGTGACCTCGGGCTCGGTCTGGTTCGACGGGAAGGAGATCAGCACGCTGTCGCGGCGGGCGATGCGGCCGGTGCGCCGCGAGGTCCAGATGATCTTCCAGGACCCGTACGGCTCGCTGAACCCGCGCCGCCGGGTCGGCTCGATCATCGGCGACCCGTTCGCCATTCACGGCATCGCGTCCGGGCCGGAACGGAAGAAGAAGGTCCAGGAACTGATGGAGCTGGTCGGGCTGAACCCCGAGCATTACAACCGGTTCCCGGCCGAGTTCTCCGGTGGCCAACGGCAACGGATCGGGGTCGCGCGGGCGCTGGCGCTGCGGCCGAAGCTGGTGATCTGCGACGAGCCGGTGTCTGCGCTGGACGTGTCGATCCAGGCGCAGATCATCAACCTGCTGGCCGATCTGCAGAAGGAGTTCGACCTGACCTATGTGTTCATCTCGCACGACTTGTCCGTGGTCCGGCACGTGAGTGACCGGATCGCGGTGATGTACCTGGGCAAGATCGTCGAACTCGCGCCGACGCACGAGTTGTTCGGGCAGACGCGTCACCCGTACACGCGGGCGCTGCTGTCCGCGCTGCCGGTGGCGGATCCGGACACGGCCGACAGCCGCGAGCAGATCATCCTCGGTGGCGACATGCCCGCCGCGACGAACCCGCCGGAGGGGTGCAGGTTCCACACGCGGTGCCCGAAGGCGCGCGCCGACTGCGCCGCGGGCGAGCCACCGCTGATCTCCGTTCTCGACGACCGGCAGGACCACCGGACCGCCTGCTTCCATCCGCTGACGATCGGCGAAGACATGTCGACCGCCGTACCGGACCTGAAGGCATCATGACCGCGGCGATCGAGATGGTCGATGTCCTCGACGAGCCGAAGGCGATCGAAGGCCGCAGTCCGTTCGTGCTGGCGTTGCGACGGCTGCGCAAGGACAAGGTCGCGATGATCTCGCTGGCCGTGATCGTGCTGATCGTGCTGATGGCGATCTTCGCGCCGGTCTTCGCGGCGATCACGGGTCATCCGCCGAACGAGCAGTACCGCGACATCGGGCTGACCCCGGACGGACTGCCACGCGGGCCGAACGGGACGTTCTGGCTCGGCACCGACGACCTCGGCCGGGACATCCTGGTCCGGATCGCGTACGGCGCCCGCGTCTCGCTGCTGGTCGGGGTCATCGCGACCGCGATCACCGTCGCGATCGGCGTCGTACTCGGGCTCGCGGCCGGGTTCCTCGGCGGGGTGGTCGACACGGTGCTCGCGCGGCTGATCGACGTCGTACTGTCCGTCCCGTTCCTGCTGGTGGCGATCGCGCTGGTGTCCGTCACCGGGCCGAGCCTGACGGTGACCGTACTGGTGATCGGGTTCTTCAGCTGGGCGTCGGTGGCCAGGATCGTGCGTGGGCAGGTGCTGTCCCTGCGCGAACGCGAGTTCGTCGAGGCGGCGCGGTCTCTGGGCGCCGGCGACCGGCGGATCATGTTCGTCGACGTCCTGCCGAACGTGCTGGCGCCGGTGATCGTCTACACCACACTGCTGATCCCGGTGGTGATCGTGACCCAGGCGACGTTGTCGTTCCTCGGGCTCGGACTGCCGCCGCCAACGGCCGACTGGGGCGGAATGATCAGCGCCTCGCAGAACTACTACACGACCGCGTGGTGGTTCATCCTCTTCCCGGGTCTGGCGCTGCTGATCACGACGCTCGCGTTCAACCTGTTCGGTGACGGCGTCCGGGACGCCTTCGACCCGCGCGCAGATCGGACCTGAACCATGGCCATGTTCCTGATTCGCCGGATCGGCCACGGGAT
>Ga0164241_10004765_pt1 | contig 12982 bp, 11 predicted proteins | sample OricomyardsoilBY_FD_108780 | JGI IMG/M metagenome (GOLD analysis project Ga0164241, IMG submission 108780) | Backyard soil microbial communities from Emeryville, California, USA - Original compost - Back yard soil (BY) | ecosystem: Environmental > Terrestrial > Soil > Unclassified | place: USA...
AGCAAAAAGTCCTGGTAGGCAAGGCCAATGCCTGCCTCCAAATCTACTTCTGGAACCCATCCCAACGAAAATAAGCGACTCGAGTCCATGAGCTTTCGGGGTGTTCCATTGGGCTTTGTCGCGTCCCACCGAATTTCCCCCTGATACCCCACTACACTCTGAACCGTATGGGCGAGTTCCCGAATAGAAATCTCTTTACCCGACCCAACGTTGATGAATTCACCGATGTCTGAATAGTTCTTTTCTTCGAGAAGATAGACGACAGCTCTGGCCAGATCGTCACTGTACAAAAACTCACGAAAGGGTGTGCCGTCACCCCAGAGAACGACGGGACCGCCTGAGGCTTTTCCTTCATGGAACTTTCGAATCATCGCAGGTAAAACATGGCTATTATTTAAGTCGAAGTTATCGCCGGGTCCGTAGAGATTGGTGGGCATGGCACTGAGAAAATTGGTTCCGTATTGCTCGTTGAAGTGTTTGCAGAGACGGATGGCCGCGATTTTGGCTATGGCATAGGCTTCATTGGTCGATTCGAGAGGCCCCGTGAGAAGATACTCTTCTTTGAGGGGCTGAGGAGCAAATTTGGGGTAGATACAACTCGAGCCCAGGTTGATAAGCTTTTGAACACCTGATTGATAGGCCGCATGGATCACATTTTGAGCAATAGCCAAATTATCGTAGAGGAAATCTCCTGGATAAGCAGAGTTTGCACCAATACCACCTACCTTAGCGGCGGCAAGGATGACAAACTCGGGTTTTTCTTGGGCAAAGAAGTTCTCCACTTCAGATTGCCGAGTGAGATCGAGTTGAGCATGGGTACGTGTCAAGAGATTGGTGTACCCCACGGCGCTTAAGTGGCGATTGATGGCGGAACCGACGAGGCCGCGATGACCGGCAAGATAGATTTTTGAATTCTTCTTCATTAATTACTCATAATAGTTATTGATTCGGTAACCGCCTTCTTTGAGGTAGCGGTCTTTGGTAACAAGTTTGAGGTCACCCGCCATCATATCAGCTATGAGGCTTTTGAGATCATGCTCCGGCACCCATCCTAGTTTTGTTTTGGCCTTAGTTGCATCGCCGATCAAGAGATCGACTTCTGTTGGCCTGAAATAGCGAGGGTCAACGGCCACAACTTCTTTGCCTATTGGGATTTGATAGAGAGGATTGGCACAACTGACCACAAAACCCTTCTCTTCGCTGCCTTCACCACGGAACTCAATGGTAATCCCAGCCTCAGCAAAGGCCAAACGGACAAACTCTCGTACTTCCGTCGTGACTCCTGTGGCAATGACCCAATCTTCAGGCTCGTCGGCCTGAAGGATCATCCACATCATACGAACATAGTCTTTGGCGTGACCCCAGTCACGCTTGGAGCTAAGGTTGCCCAAGTGAAGTTTTTCTTGAAGACCCAAGGCAATTTTTGAAGCCGCGCGGGTAATCTTGCGAGTGACAAAGGTTTCCCCTCGCACAGGGCTCTCATGATTGAACAGGATACCATTACACGCGAACAGATTGTAGGCTTCACGATAATTTACGGTAATCCAGTAGGCGTACATCTTGGCAACGGCATAGGGGCTACGGGGGTAGAACGGTGTGGACTCCGTTTGGGGAATCTCTTGCACTTTGCCGTAGAGTTCACTGGTCGACGCCTGATAAATTCGTGTTTTCTTTTCCATCCCCAAGATGCGCACTGCTTCTAGAATTCGCAGTGTGCCAAGCCCGTCCGCATTGGCCGTATATTCGGGGGTTTCAAAGCTGACGGCCACATGGCTCATGGCAGCAAGGTTGTAGATTTCGTCGGGCTGCGTTTCTTGGACGATTCGAATGAGATTGGTACTGTCCGTCAGATCGCCATAGTGAAGCTTGAGCCGAACGTGGGTTTCATGCGGGTCTTGATAGAGATGGTCGATTCTATCAGTATTGAAGAGACTGGTTCGGCGTTTGAGTCCATGAACTTGATAGCCCTTCTTGAGAAGAAATTCGGCCAAATAGGCTCCGTCTTGGCCAGTAATACCGGTAATGAGTGCAGTTTTGGGCATGTGATCTCCTGTGGCTTTTGTCTGCGAACAAATCAAGCAATAACTTAGTTAAGAAGGGGGTACTGCGGCCTTTGAGTTTGCCAATGCAAGTTTGACGACATTGAGATTGATTCTTTTGCGGTTCCGGTCAAAAAACCAACCCCACTTATTGAAATACTTGATAGCACTTTCGATATGGACCCATGTCATTTTCAGATTCTTGTATGATGCCTTCTGATGGTCATGAACAACGGCAACTTGCGGCCAATACAGTGTCCGATATTTTTCGTGAATTCTTCGGCTAAGGTCTAGATCCTCTGTGTACATAAAGAACCGATCATCAAAACCACCGATCTCTGAAATGACCGATGTTTTTAGTGCCATGAAACAGCCGGAAAGAAATGGAGCTTCCATTTCAGTATTGTAATCAGCAAAGCGCATTTCCATTCGGCGATTTCTCCGATCAAATAGCCGCTTGAGAGGGCCATAAAAAAATCGTCTGGAAAACAGATCAAGAGGATTTGGAAGCAACTTACATAAATATTGTCGCTCTCCGTTTGGGGAGACAATTTTCGGCATGACTAACCCAAGATCCTTGGTGCCCATAAGTTTTTCTGCAATTTTTGAGAGGACCTCAGGTCCAAAATAAATATCAGGATTAAGCACAAAATGAATATCGCTCTCGTTCTCTATCAGCTCGAGAGCCCTGTTATGAGCACGCCCATACCCACAATTCTGACCAGTCCAAAAGTAGTTTAAATTTGAATTTATTGACAACATTTTATCGGGGGTAGGTGAATTGTCAATAATGTACAACTTTACGGGGGAATAGCTGCTCTCAATACACTCTATCAGTCGTCGCAATATTGAGTCTGGAGTTTTATAAAGGACAACAGATGCTGTAATTCTTGGCATTGAACCTCCGAGAGGTTGGCTATCCCCTAAATATTTCATTCTCAAGCTGCACTTGTCCTTTGGTAAGTGCCTGAATCCTTTCAATATATTCGAGCATCGCAGCAGTACCTTGTCCGCAATTGATCAAACAATTAAGCGTTTTATCCGAATAAGATTGTGTCAGGGTTTCCCAGTTAAAATATCGAGATGCATATTGGTTCAGGATTATTCGATTTCGTGGGCGATTTTTACGACGATAAAAGAAAGTATTTCGCCAACGAATCCCTCGTTTGAATTGAGGATGATGTTTCCCAAGTTCAGAGTAGATATCAAGCGTCGCAAAAATACTACCGAGAGAAGGATAGACAAATTCTTGATACTCGTGCCTCTTCCTATGGAAGAGCTCTTGTCGCTTCCATAGCTCATTTCTATTTGTGGGATGAAGGAGAAACGTTGCTTTAAGAATGACGCCAAGTTTCTGGTCCATGAATTTACTATGACGGAAGGAGTAGTCCAATTCGGAGCCATCAAGAATTTGAACGGTTCCATCGTCCTTTAGTACTTCTACAGTTTCAAGCGTCTGGGAAACGTCATACCCATAAGCGCCTGCGTTCATATAGACGGCACCTCCAACAGTTCCAGGGATTCCTTCCATCCCTTCCATTCCACCGAGCCCATGAATTGCCGCCAGGCTCACAAGTTCGCCCAGCAAGGCTCCGCAGTCTGCCTCAATTTTATTCTGTTCGACACTGATATGCTTGCACCTTACTGTCGAGACCAGAATTTTATAGTTCAGATCGTCAAGAAAGAGAATGTTTGCTGTTCCACCAATGATTTTAAAAGGCAAGTTCGCAATCCTGAGCTTTGTAATGACCGTCTGAAGCTCAGTTTTCGTCTCTGGAAGAAAGATGACGTCGGCTACGCCGCCTGTTTTCATGTGAGTAAATTCGCTCAGTCTTACATTTGGTAGAAAATAGGTTCCGAAGCTTTGAAGTATTTTTTGATCTATCATCATTCCTCGTTGTTTAAGGTTTGGGACGCGGATTACTTCCGAAACGAGAATCTAAGTACCTATGGCCAGCCCAGAAGGGGTTAATTCAGAAGCCGTTCGACTAGATTGATCCAGCCATCGTTACAAACGTTGGTCTGACTCAAGGGTCGGGGTTTAAAGCTCTGTGGCAAAGATTGAATCAGATTTAATAACTCGTCCACCCTATCAGGATTAAAGAATCTTGCATTAGGGTAATTTCCAACGGTCTCTTTCGCATACGCGCACGAGGCCACAAATATAGGTTTACCCGTCTGTGCAAACTCCGAAATGGGGAGGCCCCAGGTTTCGAGTTTTGAGGGAAAAATTAGGGCCTCAGCCTCTTGGTAGTACGAATAAACGTCTTCCCGTGAAAGGCGACCGCAAAATTCAAGATTTTCAACGGAGCCATAAGTTCGATAAAGATACTTTGCATAGGGATTCTCATCACCAGAAACCGTAACAACGATGAAGAAGGGGCTTGAGGGACCAAGGGCCTTTGCCACCTCACCAAGAATTTCAATATTCTTAAACACGCGAGGGAATGTTGGATAAAACAAAACCCGCTTTCCCGCGTGCCTGGGGGCTCTGGTTTCCAAAGGCTTCCAAGGAGCAACAGATGGGTGGTCCACGATGACGTTTTTTACTTTGTAGCGCGAAATAAACCGTCTTGCCAGCCATCCTTGTTGAACAACAACCTGGTCGTTATTTCGAATCCCGAGACCGTAGAGATACCTGTAAAACAAGGTAAAGAGCTTCAATTTAGGATCAAGAAGGAGCTCACGTTGCGTCATTTTATAGAAAGGTGATGGATTATGGCAATAAACGGCTCTTTTTCTTGCCCGAACTCGCGGAGTTATATCGTGAATCGAAAACCATAAGTCAATATTATGCCGTTTGGAGTAGGAATAGAACCAGAAGTACTCCACATAGAGACGGTGAAGCCAGCTTGTTCGGGCAAATTTCAATTCTTTGATGCGAATCCGAGAGTACTTGGGAAACAAAGACGCGTCGTAGACAAACGCTTCAATGACATACGACTTACTGAGACTTGACTCTTCTAATTGATTTAAACAATCCTGAAATATCGATAATGTGCCGCCCGCAAAAAGCCCAACACCGGAAATAACAATCTTATTCAACACGGGCCCCTCGGCCGATCCAAGAAAAATAGAAGGAAATGGCGACAACGAGCATCCCTAGTCCGTATTGATGGAGCGGGGCAAAAGCTGAAATAACGAGAAAGCAAAGCATCAAGAGTACTGAATACCTTGCTCCCTTGGAGTTGCGAATTAGTGAGTTCGCGGAACCGCGCAAAAGAAAGACGAGAAGAGCCAATACTAGCGGTATTGTACCAGAAAGCCCAAAGATGTAATGAATCATGAGGATGAAATCAAACGACTTTGATCCTAGCGCGGTCCCGGCCAAAGTAATCATAGAAGAGTCCCACCCAAAGCCGTGCCCCCAAAACAGATGCTCGCCAAATCTCGAAAACGACCAGTTAAAAGCCTCTAGTCGGCTCATTGCCGACGCCTCGTGAAAGCTTAGTTTTCCAAGTGCCGTCGAAATCAAATTCTGAGAGACCGCAACATAAACTAGGATGACAAGAGCCGTGATCACGAGGGGAATGAAAAAACGAGGAGCCCCGCGAGGGCGCCTCAATTTTAGAATTGGGAGCGATAAAGTAAGAACGATATTCGAGAGCCCCGCCACGGCAAGTGCTAGAAAGGCATTTCGGGTCAAGGAAAGCGCCATCCCCGTTGCATACAACAAGACCCTTAGGTGCGTACCCTTAATGAAAAGACGCCTACTCAGTCTGTAGGCTTCAAGCAGAACTGCAAATACAAGGAACTCGCCATACCAAGTTGTTTCAGAAAAAAAGCCGACAGGGCGCCCCTCGACCGGAAGGATCTGAGGCCCACCGTGACCATAGCTGAAGTTACTCGCTACCTGATAAAGACCAGAAAGCGCGACAAAAACTGCCATCACCGACATGTGATCAAGAAAAGGACGTTCCCTCCCTACACGATAGGCCGACTTTAATCCAGCAAGAAGAGCGGGAATCAAAAGAACGTAGAATCCCCAATCCTTCAAAATGACGAGTCGATCATCCATTGATGCCGGAATAAATTTGAGGAGCGACAGGCCTAAAAAAATCGTCAAAAGAACAATGGTCGAAAGTTGTGCAGAGTTTTTTAGATCCTTTCCAACGACCGCTTTGCCAATAAGCACAGCATACAAAAGGAGAAGTAAGAGATACCAATACCTAAAAAAACCGGCCACGATAAAAACATTGAGGTCATCAAAAAATATGGTGGAGATTAAGGCAAACGTTAAAGCCCCTAAGTTGCCGACTTCAGGCTGAAATTTGAAGTAGACCCACAGAGGAACAAGGAAAGTTAGGCACAAAAGCCCTTTCTCGCCCCCCATTTGAAAAAGGGCTACGGCCAGCAGTGATAACAAGAAACCCTCAAAAAGGGGCGGCAAGCGTCGCAAGTTCTTGGATCGGGTCAAGAGGTCATCGGCCACGAGACCTCCAGGAAGCTGCAAGCAACCGCAATCGAGAGACGGCCCAATCAAGAGGTATCCAAATAGTCTGCCTCGCTTCCTTTCGAAACAACTGGCGGGCCTTCTGCTCGTCATAGATGGACGACTTTATGTCTGAGGATAGATTCCGGCCATCAAGACGAAAGTTTGATATTTGTTCGTCAATAAATCGCGGCGGCCCGTAAAGTTTCCAAACCCGCAACATAAGAAGATAATCCGCAGCATGCTTGAATCGAAGATCGAACGGCAAAGTACGAACCCACGCTTGCGGCATAAGGCACGCAGGATGTCTGATAATGTTGTGGACGAGCATTTCTCGAAAATCGTAATTTTTGAAGACATCCACACTGAGAACCTTATTTTGGGCATCAACAAACCCAATTCTTCCGCAGCACCAAGATTCAGCATGACCGTTAAGGCCACCCGCAAGGGCTTGAAGTGAATGGGGAGACACAAAATAATCATCAGAATTGAGGAATAGAATTAATTTACCGGTAGCAAGGCTTGTGCCCTTATTCATGGCGTCGTAGGGTCCGTTGTCCGATTCTGACACGACGTGCAGAAACGGTTGGCGATGCCGTTCAAGAATAGACAACGTTTCGTCACTAGATCCGCCATCGACAATAATATGTTCGAAGTTTCGATACGTCTGCTCAGCGACACTCTCCAGGCACTTCTCAAGATACTTTTGGCTATTATAGGTTACGGTGATTACTGAGATGCGCGGTTCACTTGTTTTCATGTTTGATTAAATCCAGTAAGTCTCTTCATGGAGTTTTCAAGATGTTTCACCATATCGCGAATACTCTCTTCAATAGGAATGGTGGGCACCCAATTGTGTTCACGCAGCATTTTGTCATTGGATCCAACAATCCTAAGAAGTTCGCTCGGACGATAAAGGGAGCGGTCTCTCTTAACATCAATCTCAATGTCAACCGTTTGTGCAATGATGTGAACAATATCGACAAGACTTGTGCCTTTTCCCGAGCAGATATTGTAGACCTCACCACTTTTGCCTTCGACAAGCAAAAGATGATAGGCTTTTACAACATCACGAACGTCGAGAAAGTCACGAACAACTTCAATATTTCCAGCTCTTAATTCAAACTGTTTCTTTCCAGCGAGCTTGGCTTGAACGGCTTGCTTAATGAACGAGGCCACTACAAAGTCCTCGCGTTGTCGAGGGCCAATATGGTTAAATGACCTCGTCATGACAATGTCCAGAGCATAGCCCTTGGCAAAGACACGAGAAAGATCTTCTTGAGCAACACGAGCAACACCGTAAGGACTTTCCGGCTTGGTTGAATGGGTCTCCCGAAGGGGCAAATCAACTGCGTCAACTATCCCGTATTCTTCTGACGACCCGACAGAAAGTACTCGAGTTTTTAACTTATTTCGACGGATGGGTTCCAGTAAATTCAAGAAAATATTTGTGTTGTTCATGAAACTGGAGGCTGGGTTTTGCCAACTAATACCTACTGAGGAAACGGAAGCCAGGTGGAGAATCTCATCAGGTTGCTTCTCAAGCAAGTAGTTTTCTAACTTCTTCTCATCGAGCATATCAATTTCTGCCGTCTCATAGTGAAACGGAAAGTCCAGTTGAGGTGGCTGGACGATTCCCACTCCATAGACCTCAACCTGAGAAGGATTGGCAGCGAGATATTGGAGGAAGTGCGAAGCGACGAAGCCACCGGCACCTGTAATCATAATCTTTCTCATAACATTCACAGTTCCATATGGGATTGAGTATGTACCCTCAACTAAGGGTACTGTTCTCATTTCGTTTTCTTGCGGCTTTTCTTAAATTAGTCGCTTAAGGCCCTTTCCAGGATTTTTGCAGGGTTGCCAACGACTGTATTACCGGCACTCACACTTTTGGTAACAACGGAACCGGCCCCAATTCTTGACCGATCACCAATTTGGATATCGCCGAGAATAATGGCACCAGCACCGATGTCGACGTTATCTCCTATAACAGGGCAACCCCCGCCTGCTCGGCTGACACCAATCGTTGTACTGTGTCTCAGAATGCAACCACTTCCAATCTTCGCATTCATATTGACAACGGTTGCAATTCCATGGTGCAGGGTCAGCGGCGCGCCTATTGACGTTTTAAAGCTAATTTCTATTCCTAACAAGACTTCAGTAATTAACTTATAACAGATAACAAGCGGTATCAGAAAGAGAAGTGCCGGAAAGAAGGTCTTGCTTAACCGGTAACTCGCATGGGTAACGCGAAATAGGAATAAGGTGAGCCGCCCCTTCCAGTTTTTTTTATTGGCTTTCCAATCTGCCACGATTTCATGAATCATCTATTGTAATACTTTGTTGTAGAGTGCAAATGTCTTTGACGCGCACTTCTTCCACGAAAAATTAGCAAGTCGCTGACTTGCTTTGGACACTATCTCGCCCCTTAAGTTTTGATCAGACAAAAGTTCACTAAGTCTTTCGGCTAGTTCTCCGACATTATCGGGATCAAACAGTAATGCACCGTTTCCCGCAATTTCTGGAAGAGAACCTGCGTTTGCCACAATAGTGGGACAAGAACAAGCAAACGCTTCTAGAACGGGAATACCAAAACCTTCATAATGGCTCGGAAAGACGAAACAGCTCGCGCCGCTGTAGAGATCCATAAGAGCACTATCATTAACCGGTACTTGCCTCACTTTGGAGCCCACCCCCAAACGGGCAATTGTCTCTATTTCCTCTTTCGTAAAGGGGCCGCCACCCGCACAAATAAGTATTTGATCTGGCCATTTTTTATGGATCCGACTAAAGGCCTCCAACATCGTTGCGAAGTTTTTGTACCGTGACCGGCTACCCACAAACAAGAGATAATTTGAGTGTGTCCGCTGTCTTTGACTTTCCAGATTTGACCGAATTTCTTCAGACCCCGCAAGGTGTATGACATGCACTTTTTCGGGAGAAACGCCCAGGATGTCGACAATATCTCGCTTGGTACATTCAGAAATTGAAATGATGGCGTCTGCCTTTTCACAAAGGAGCTTCCGATTAGCAATCAACTGATCCACGTTTCGACTCGTACCTGCATAGAACTTTTCGTCGATTAAATCCATGATTGAAATGACCAATCGGCTCTCATCTGGAACAAAAGGAATCCTATGGTAGTAGGTTGGATGGATGATATCCGGTGGATTTGATCTCAGATTCCAAGAAGTCAAAGCGTCATTGACGAACGTCGCTACTTTACTTTTCCCTTTGAATTCCAGACGGTCCAACCAATGATTTTTCTTGAACCTGGGGAGCGAATTTAAGTACGCGTTTCGAGAAATGAAAATGGGCAGACGAGTCGTGATTTCCTCGCAGTTGTCGAACTCTCGAATGAGCTCAACAAAGTATCTGGATATTCCACCAAATTGTTGAAGAGAAAAAATCTGGTGATCGTAGAGAACTTCCATAACTATGAGTCCCCAACTTCCGACAAAGCAGACTGGAGGAACTCGTGTGAGGCTTTCCTATGCTCATCAATAAGTCGACCCACAAGGTCATAGTCAACGGATTCACTATGACAAAGTTCAAGAGCATCTGCGAACGACGAATCCATCTCTACCCGTCGACTAGTGAGACTAAGATTTTCCATCATGGGAGTCAGTTTGTTCTTTCTGTATTCGGTGATCAAAGTGGCAAATTGGACTTTTTGTAAAATTGAATAGATGGTCCCATGGAACATTGTGGTAATTACAAAATCGGCTGAGGCAATCCAACCCATCCATTCAAAGGGATCAATATCAACAGGATTCTCGTCGGCCCAATTTGCAATGTATCCGATGGCAACGAGAGCTTTCCCGTGTTGATGTGCTAGTTTGAGAATGGCTTGCTGATACTCAGCATTAATTTCGGTGCCGTAATAGAGCCAATACCCTGAACGATTAGGTTTAACAGCGTTTTTTTCTGTAGGAAAAAGAAATGTTGGATCAAGGGTAACCGGAACATCGAGGTCTAAATTCTTTGCGATTAGATCTTTTGAGTTATTGTCTCGCACGGAAATTCTATTGAATTGCCTTAATCCATCCACAAGTTCAGAAGGAACACGGGTCGAAGGGCCAACGGAACCAAAACTGGGAGCGTAGGCAATGTAGGGTGTATTAGCCAGTTGTGGTACGAAAAACGTAGGGTCAAATCCTATCAGTCTGGTTTCAAAATTCCAGACTTCGTCAGCACCAACAATAACGGCATCAAGCGCAAGGTGTTTTAAACGCTGAAGTGAAAAAGAGAAACGACTGCGATTTAAGAAAGCCGCCTGAACTTTTCTAAATTTCCAAATCTTTCTCAGGTTGTTGATAAAAAGGCGAGGCTGCTTCGTTCGTAGAAACGCCATGTATTCTCGGATCCAATGTCCTCGACTCTTATAGTTCAGAACCGCTACATCGTGTCCAAGTTCCTTCAGACATTCTTGTAGTGAATAAACCTGGGCAAATGCGCCAAAATTGATCCCGTCATGGAAGGTAAGAATACCAAGTTTCATTCGTCTTCCTCTCGTCGTTCACTCAATAAACGACAGTCTTCCAAGTACTTTTTACTGGCAGTCTTAATCATTTGAGAACGAACCTCTTCGTCATAGAACTTTATTCCACGAAAAAGAGCCGCTGTGCTTCCTCCAAATCCTCGTTTGAAATAGCTGATAGAGGACTCCTTGCGGCTGGGGCTCTCAAAGAATTGGGGCCCATAATACTGCCAACCGATTTCCATCCACTTGAACCCCAGCGACTTAAAGTGTGATTGAGCAAACCAGAGAATGGTGTGTCCCAACGGAACTTCACAAGTCGAGGAGAAGTCAGGGTCATCGGCCGCGGATGAGTAATAGACAAAGCCGTTACGATGGTTGAAATAGTCTAATTGGACGTACCTACCCTCGTAGCGCAGGTAAACAAGGGTCGCCTCGCCCGCACAGAGTTCGGTAAACTGCATGTCGAAATACTTTTTAGGCCGCGTTTCTCTGCCTGCCGCTTTTCGGTGTGTTTCCCGGTAAATCTCGTGAATGGCACGGTCAGGATTATCTGAATTCATGACGCCGACTTCATACGTCCGTAGACCTTTGTTGATGAGTGCTTTGTAACTTTTTCGGAGATCGGAACGTCTGTCTTCTTCTGAAAGACGGAGGTCTAAAATTTGAGTATTGAGACTATTATCCAAATAGCCATACTCCAAAAGCGGGTTTCCGAGTGGTTTTGAGGCAAGTTGCGGGTCAATCATAAAGCGTGCGAAATGAATCTTAGAATTGACCGCCTCTTGATCGACGAAGCTATGAGCGAAATCAACAACCTTCTGGCTCTTTCGTTCGTCCACGTGCGAACTCACGAGAGGGCCGCGCAAAAAGCTTCCGTCGTCGGAGAAACTTCGCATGCCTTCGATTTCAGAAACATAGAGTGGACAAATTGCAAGGATTTGTCCGTTCTCGACGACCGTGAAACTCTTATCCTCGATTCGAGACCATATTCCGCATTGATCTTGAAAGTTTCGGGTGTACGCCCAGCAGTTCTTTTCTTTTTCCAGATTTAAGAACTCATTCCATTGAGAATACCCTGATTCCTGCTGCCTCACAGCTTCCATCATGTCTTTTGACTCTCCCTCTTTTGATGAGTTATCAATACCGCCACCAACATTAGGAAGAGCGAAACTCCACCAGAAAGTAAGTATGCATAAGAGACACCGGCAATCCCAGCCCAGCGAATCCCCACGAAAACAGCCGCGACGTGGACAACAGAAACCACCAAAAACTGAAGGGTTAGAAGGTGATTTTGTTCTTCATGCAGAATATAATAAGACAAAAGACCAACCATGGCTCTGAGAAGACTACCAAAAATCAATTGGGGGATGAGGCTAACACTTGAACCAAATTTATTTCCCAATACGATATTGGCCAATTGTACTAACGGCCACGAAAACAAAAAACCAAGCCCTATATAACCAAGGCACAAGAGAACTGTGAAACGCTTAGCCTTCCTTGAGCTTGATCCGCCTTTTGACATAAGTCGAAAGAAATGCGGTGCCCAAACAAGGGCTATGGGTGTGGTGACCATGTCGACAAGCGTTGTAAAGGAAAGAGCTGCGCTGTAGTAACCGACATCGCTATTATTAAGCATACCAGAAATGATGAACCTGTCACCAAGTGAGAAGATCCAGCCGCCAAGCGACATGGGAGCCAAAAGCCACCCGGCCTTAATAAAATCCTTAGTGTGAACGTTAGCCGTCTTCCACGTTTGGTTAACGTAGTGGCCTTTCGCTAAGAACAGGACCACGATCACCCCGCTGACAAGTGACGCAAGTACAATCCCCGAAATCCGACCGGGAACACGTAAACCCATACCGACGACAAAAAGGATGGAAAGGCCAACGTCGATTGAAGTACCGACAATTTGAAGCGCAGATAAGGCAATGGGCCGCCTTTCCATTTGTGCGACGGTCTTGCCAATAGTCACGATCATATTGACGAAAGCAACCAAAAACGCCAGGAGAGTCAAAAATGAGGAAA
>Ga0164241_10004766_pt1 | contig 12982 bp, 7 predicted proteins | sample OricomyardsoilBY_FD_108780 | JGI IMG/M metagenome (GOLD analysis project Ga0164241, IMG submission 108780) | Backyard soil microbial communities from Emeryville, California, USA - Original compost - Back yard soil (BY) | ecosystem: Environmental > Terrestrial > Soil > Unclassified | place: USA...
CCTCGACCGCGTCGTGCGCCTCGGCCGCCGAACGCCGGATCACGACCACCGCGTCCTCGAGGCTGGCCGCCTCGAACTCCACGACTGGCTCGAACGACAGCGAGTCGGGGGCGTGGTGGACGTACGCGACGATCCCCGCGGCATCGAGCGCCGCCGCCAGCCCGTAGGCCGCGAGATGCGAGACGAGCAGCGCACCGCTGTACGGGATCGTGACCGTCTGCATCTCAGCTTCCCTCCCGTGAAACCTGCATGTCGGCGCATCGCAGCAGCGCCTCGAGATAGGCGAGGCGGTGCACCCCGAGCGCGCGCTGCAGGTCGGCGCGCAGCGCCTCGTAGCGACCGTGCGGCCCGAACAGCCAGGCGAGCTCGTCGGCGACCCGAGGATCGTGGTCGGCCCACCCCTCGAGCACCTCGAGGTGGTTCCGGTCGAAGAGCGGGCGACCGTGCCCGTGATGCGCGGCGGTCGCGACGATCACCACCGGATCGCGATCGTGCGTCGCCGAAGCGATCGCGGCGCTGAGCTGCTCGTGGCGCCAGCCGTCGCCACGATCAGCGACATAGCCGGGGACCGGTTTGGCCAGGGGCTCCGGGTGCGTCTCCGGCGTCGCGCCCATCCGGTTCTGAAAGCGGGGATGGCGCTTGCCTTCGTCGTGGACCCGAGCCGCGGCCAGCAGCTGCGAACGGTCCGCGCCGAGATCGACGACGTCCAGCGCGTCGAGAATCCGGCCCATCCGCCGCTCGACGGACGCGCCGTGCGCGTCGACGGTCACCAGTCCCGAGCCGACGGTGGCGCTCGGGATGCTCCCCTCACGGTCGGTGGCCCGGAGAGCGAGCAGGCCCTCTTCCCCCTCGTCCTCGGCGCACCACGTCAGCTCGAGGTCGGCCAGCCGCCGGTGCCTGTGAAGACGTTCGGCCACGCGGGCGTGACCGGCCCGTAGCGCGATCTCCCCGAGGATCCGCCTGGTCTCCCGGCGTCCGAGCGCCGGATCCTCCGCGATGGCCTCGATCACCGCCGGCGCGGGCAGGCGAACGACCTCGTCGTGCTCGCCCTCCTGGGGATCGCGCAGCGTCATCACGTCGTCGATGGCGGTGCCCGTCCGGCCGATCACCCTCCCGGTCAGGACCTTGGAGCCCGCCGGGAGGACGACCACGTCGCCGTCGCGCAACGTGGCCGTGTTGGGTAGCGGCTCGGCCACCGGGACTCCCGCGTCCGTGCGCATCACCCAGCTCCCCGGAGCGGCGGCGAGCACCGCGTCCAGGCCCTTGCCTATCCGCATCGTGGCCAGCTCGTGCGCGCGCGGCGGCACGGCCAGCAGCATCCGTCGCACGACCTCGTCCGGGAACCCGTCCTCCCCCGGCCTGGGCAGATGCTCCCGCGCCCCGATCGAGACTGCCCGCACCTCGGTGTCCCGAGGCTCCTCCACGAAGAAGGACGGGTCGGGGTCCGCGGCGAGCACCTCCCCCGTCATCGCCAGCGTCTCGAGGTCCACGCGCGCGAGCGCCGGCACCGGCAGCTGGTCGGCCTCGGGAAGCGCGACGGCGCTGATCCGCTCCGGCGACGCGTCCCCACCCAGCTGCTCGAGCCACCGAGCCGCGTCGACGATCTCCTTGGCCGGGTACGGGCTGAACATCTGGCCGAGCGCGTCCGGATCCGCGGTGGCCAGCCCGCTTGGGCAGATCACGCAGAACGTGGCGTGGTCGCGCGATCCGCTGCGGTTGAGACGACCCGCTCGCTGGGCGAGCGCCGACGCGGGCGCGATCTCCGAGACGATCGCGGGGAGGTCGAGATCGACGCCGACCTCCAGCGACTGGGTGCTGACGAGGTAGTCGACGCCGAGGTTCCCGTGCGGGCTGAGCAGGCCCTCGTGCTCGGCGCGGATGCGCGCCAGGTCCGCGGGACGCATCCGCCCGCACACGAGGACCACCGTGCCGTCCTTGCCGAGCTCGGCGGCGACACCGAGCGCGGTCTCGACAGTGTTGACGAACACGCCGACCGTCCCGTCGCCGTGCAGCTCCCGCGCCCGGGCGGCGGCGGTTGCACGGATGTCGCGCTTGTAGTCGTCGACCTCGACGAGCTCGACGGTCTTCGCTGCCCGAACGCGCCGGCTGAGCTCCGGGTCCTCGAAGTCCTTCGCGGTCAGCGTGTGCCCGGGCCCCTCCGTCGGCGTCGCGCTCATCGCGACGACCTGGAGGCCCATCGCCGTCGGCGACAGCGACGTGACCTTGCGTGAGGTCTCGACGAGCCGGCGATGGAGGTGCGCCTCGTCGATCACCACCACCGCATCGTGCCCGAGCAGCCCGGCCTCGAGGTTCCGCGAGCGGCGGGAGCCCCGAAAGCCTCGGAGCAGCAGCCGCGAGCCCCACATCTGCGGCGTGGCGCAGACGATCTGGCAGCGCGCGGGGTCCAGCCGCCAGGAGTGGTCGAGGTTCACGCCACCGCGAAGACGGGCGACGCCGAGCGGCGACTCCGTGCCCTCCTCCTCGGTCATCACGAGCGCCCTCAGGCTCGCCGCGACCTCTCCGAGGATCCCGTCCTCGCCTTCCTTCTCGGCGAGCAGCGCAGCGAGGCGGATCGCCCGCTCGTACTGATCGTCGACAAGCACGCGGCGAGGCGCCACGAGCACAAGACGGCGTGGCGGCCGCGCGACCTCCGTGGCCGTCTCACGAGCGACACGGGCGCGCTCGGCGACCAGGAACACGTGCACGTCGACCGCCGACGACTTGCCGGAGCCCGTAGGCGCGGTGATCGCCTGCGGCCACTCGCCGAGCTCGGCGACGTGCGCAACGAGGGCCTTCTGCCACGGATACGGGTCGGCGCCCTCATTGGCGGCCGCGAAGAACCGCTCGAACCGCTCGACGACGCTCATGTGCCGACCCTCTCGGCCGGGACCAGCAGCCCTCCGCCGAGATGACGTGCGCGACCCAGCGCGAGGAAGCCGGCGCCCACCGGCGGCGCCAGGTCTCCGAGGTCGACGGCCGCGTCGACGGCGACCACGAGCTCTCCCGGTGACGCCCGATGAACGAAGCAGCTCGCCGATCTGCGCACCCGTCGGGTGCGGACCACGACGCCGTGGTCGTCGCGGAGCGTGTCGACGAGCCGGCGCCGAAACGCCCAACCCGTTTCCCACGGGAGCTCCTCCCCCTCCAGCACCCCGCGCATCGCGTATCCCACAGAGCACGTGGCGGCGTCGTCGAGCGTCCACTCCCCGTGGTGAGGCCCACCCGTGGCCTCGAGCACGAGCGGCACGGCGGTCCGCAGGAGGCCGGAGGCCTCTGGCCAGAACGACGCCGCGTCGCTGACCCTCTCCCGGCTCGTGACCGTGAACCAGCGCGTGCGCTCGCGGCGCGAGCGGCAGCCGGCACGAAGATCCCGAGCGACGGCCTGCCGGAGACGCTCACGGTCCGCCGCCACGACGCCGTGCGGCAGAGCGAGCAGCGCGTCGAAACCGTCCCCGGCCTCGCGCTCGACGACGTGCACCGCGAGGTGCCCGGCCCCTCGCAGTGGGCCGCTCCCATCGCGACCGGTGACGAACGACGGAACGTCGGAGCCGATCGCACTCACCAGCGCCCGATGGATCCCGACCGCCGCGCCGACTCGGTGCTCGAGGGACGCCAGGGCCGACGAAGCCGAGCCGTCCGCGTGGATCGGCAGCCGCCAGACCTCCGCGTACGGCCAGGGGATCTGCGGCACCGACGGCGCGAACCGGCGCAGGACGATCGCCTCGTCGTTCGTCTCGGTGTCCTTCTGGTCGGCGGCCTGCTTGCCGAGCGACCCGACGCCGTACCCCTTCGGAGTGCTTGCCTGCGCGTGCGCCTGCTCGAGCGCGACGAGCCGACCCGGCGCGGCCACGCGCATCACATGACCGGGGCCACGACCGGGCGCGCTGCGCAACGTGCGCGGGCCGTCCTCGGCGTCCGGCCCCATCTCGACGCGAGCGACGGCCACGCTGTCGGCCCGTCCGACGTGCGTCACCTCGGCGGCGATCTGCTCGAGCGCCGCGGTGACCTCGCCGGGCGCCTCCGGCCACAGGAACACGATCGGCCCGTCGAGCGCCGAGAGCGGCTCGAAGTCCGTATCCGCGGGATCGACCGGAGAAGCGCGCCAGCGGTAGCGGCGCGCGTCGCGCGAGGTCAGCACGGTCCGCGGCGCGATCACACCCATCGGCTCGTGCTCCTCCAGCCACGTGAGCGCCCGGCGATGCTCGTCGCAGGCAACGAGGACACGCCCGTCGCGGACCGCCCACGGGCCGCCGCCCGCCGCGGCCACGAAGGCCTCGTACACCCGCGCGTGCGATGGCAGATCCTCCGCGACGCCCTGCTCGGCCCCCGAGTACGCGCCGCGCGGGAACGTCAAGGAGATCTTGAGAGCCTGCGCCAGATCACTCATCCGCGTCGGCTTCGGCACTCGCGCCACGGTCCAGCGACGGATCCCCCTCGATCGCCTGGGTCTGCCCTGTCCAGGCCAGGCGCGCCGGCAGCGCGTCGATCGCCTCGGCAAGGAACGCCGTCGTCGCGTCGATCGACAGGTCCAGCTCGACCGGCTCGTCGTCCAGGAGCACCGTCGCCCGCGGAGCCATGAGGTCGCAGTACGCCCGGATCTCCGGGTCCGCGTCCGAGTAGGCGGCGCCGACGAGCAGCACGGCGAGCAGCGCGGTCCGTGCCGCGATGTCGTCCTCGGCGGAGCCGCCGAAGCGCAGCCGGCGCAGGCCCGCCAGTGAGAAGGTCCGCGCGCGGCGCACCTCGGGCACCGACACCCCGTAGGCGGTCTCGAGCGCCGGCGGGATCCCGCCGAGCCCGAGCGAGGCCGCCGACAACGTCGGCTCCTTCTTGTCCTTGCGTGCCTTCGCCAGCTCGGCTTCGAGCTTCTTCACCGTCTTCGACGACATGTGCTCTCGCTGACGGTCGAGCAGCGCCTCGTACTCGTCGGGCGTGACGTGGAAGTCCTGCCCCAGCGGGTCGAGCCGCGCCCCGGAGCGTTCCGACAGCCGCCGGCCCGCATCCTCGGAGACGAGCCCGAACAGCTCGGAGACGTAGAGGCTCCGCAGCCGCAGCTGCCCGCTCTTGCGGCTCGAGTCCCAGCCGCCGAAGGCGAGCGTGATCGGCGAAGTCGTGAAGACCGGGGAGAGATCGGCCTCGGTGGCGTCACGCAGCGCGCGGTACCACGGCTGGTCGACGACGGGCGCACCGTCCTGAGTTCCGGCACGGATGTGCGCGTCGAACGAGCGGTGCGGAAGGTGCCAGTCGAGCAGCGTCCGCTCCCCGTAGGCGACCGCGATCGCGGGGATCAGCGTGGCCGGCCCGCCATCGCGGCGAGCGGCGAGCAGCCCGTCCTCACTGCGGTTGCTCTGGGATTGCTTTGAATCGATCAGGGTGGTGGTGCGGAACTCGTCCGCGATGAAGCGGGTCTCGAACACGAACTCCGAGCCGTTCCTACCGGCGTAACGCGCCGGAGCGATCACCGAGCCCTCGGCGACCCCGTACGTCGCCGGATGGTTCAGCGTCGCGGCGCCGCCGCGGTGGAGTTGGTCAGCCAGCGAGCCGAGGGTCATCCGTTTTACTCCTAATTGGGTTTGTATTAAAAGAGACTGAATGTCCGAGTATGCCCAGAGCGGCCGAACAGTGTCAAGGGCGACGTCTCGCCTTCCGACGCGTTGCGCGAATAGTCAAGATCGCTACGGTTAGGTTGCAGCGAACCGCCATCGCGCGATTCCGCGCGTTCATCGAGGCTTGGGCTTGTACTCGGCGCACCAGCACCCGACGTCGCGGCGTTTCCTGCAGCGAGACCATTCGGAGCCGCCGGCAACACCGCGGCGGCTCCGAGGCTCCTGCTCCTCCGGACGGTCCAGCCGGCCGACCCGTCAGGCCACGACGCAGCCCGCGCCTTCGAGCGCGGCGATCGCGGCGGCGAGGCGGGTGGCGGGCACGAGGACGTAGTCGGTGTCGTAGGTCGCGAGGGCGAAGACGGAGACGCGCGCGGCCGCGAGCGGGGCGGTCAGCCGGGCGAGGATGCCGGTGAGGGCGAAGTCGAGCGGGCCCTCGACCTCGAGCGCCCGCCAGCCCGGCTCGGCCCGCGCTCCGGGCGGGACGTCGCGCTCGGGCAGCACGAGCGAGAGCTCGGCCGGCGTCCGGGTGGCTGACCACAGCTCGGCGCCGGCCGGCGGCGCGGGAACGGGCGCGTCGGGGTCGAGGCGACAGACGGCGTAGGAGTCGTCGAGGAGGCGCAGGCGCACGGTTCCGCTGAGCCTATTCCGCGCGATCCGGGTAGGGACCGTCCATGTCGACGCGCCCGCGCACCATCCTGGCCGGCCTCACCGTGGTCGTCGTGACCGTCGTCCTGGTGGTGCTGCTGACCGGTGGCGGCGAGGACGGCAAGGGCAAGGTCGTCCGTGGGGAGGCGGGGTACCCGCTGCGCGGGCCGCTGGCCGGCGACGAGGGCGCCATCGCCGGCGCGGTGAGCGCCTGGCGTCACGCCAAGGCGCGATCCGACGAGGCCGCCTCCCGGGACTCCACGCAGCGCTACCGCCCTGGCCCCGACGACGACGTGGCCGCGCTGTGGGCCGGCAAGACCGACGAGACCCACGACGTCGCGATGCTCGAAAGCGACGGCTACGTCGCCGAGGCCACCCGCTTCCGCGACGGCGACTGGCGCCTCTCGGGGCAGACCTGGATCGGCCGGCTCGACACGGCCGGCGTGCCGATCGGTGCCGGCGACTCGGTCCTCGTCCCCGCCCGGGGGCAGTGGCGCTACGTCGACGCGAGCCGCTACTCCGGCGGCCTCGAGGACGCCGGCGACGGGCTCTTCACCGGCGGTGGCACCGGCAGCGCCGGCTTCCTCGTGCCGACCGTCGACAGCCGGTCGATCGACGACAGCATCTCGATCTACGTCGCCGGCGTCGGCGCACGGTCGCTGGACCGCGCGTCGTTCGCGCGGCTCGAGAAGGCGCTCGCCTCCGGCTCGGCGCGTGCCGTCTACATGGCGATCGACGAGGGCGAGCGCGACTTCGCCGAGCAGCGCGAGGCGACCCCGCAGCGGCAGGACTCGCACATGCCCGAGGCGCTGTCGATCGTGTGGACGGGCGGCCTGCCGGGCCACCCGCACGCGGCAGTCGTCGCGCAGGGCCGCTCGCCCGCCCAGAACCTCGCGCTCGGCTACGCGGAACGGGCCGACGACCGGAGCACCGGCGACCGGCGTGACGAAAGCAGCGTGCTCCTCGGCTCCGGCTCCAAGGGGCTCGCCGGCTCGAACCGCGAGGGCACCGTGCTCGGCGGCGCCTACCTGCGGATCGACGACTTCCCGTACCTCGTGCTCGCCGGTACGGGGGTCGAGACGCTCCACGCGATCGCCGGCGACCGCGAGCTCTCCCGTCCCGGACCGGTGGCGATCGTCGACACCCGCGCGTTCGCGGACGCCGACGACCCGCCGGACACGATCGTCTACGGCCGGGCCGCGAACGGCGACGTCGTCGCGCCGCTCGGCCCGGGCTGAGCCGGCCGCTACCCGAGGCGCTCGACGACCAGGCTGGCCGAGACCGGCCGCGTGCCGCCGGCCAGCGGCGTGATCGTCAGCGCCGTCGAGTTCCCGGCCGGGTTGCGGACGGTCAGGATCGAGTTGATGGTGGTCGTCGTGACGAGCACGGTCTCCCCGACCGTGCTCGTGCCGGTCGCCCTGCCGGTGACCGTGTAGGCCAGATCCGCGCCGTTGAGCGTGAGGATCAGCTGCCCCGCTTCGGTCACGGACACGGTGAACGTCACGCGATAGGTCCCGATGTCGTTGAGGAGGAAGGAGCTGGGGCCGGTCCGCGAGATCGACGACCCGACGACCGGGCCGTCCTGCGGGAAGGAGACGTCGGTCCCGGGCGCCACGGTGGCGGCGTTGTCCGGGGGCATCAGCGCGAAGAACTCGGCGGCTTCCGTCACGCCGGAGGAGCCGGTCGCGCCCGTCGCCCCGGCGGGGCCGATGTCGCCCGTCGCACCCGTCGCCCCGGCGGGGCCGATGTCACCCGTCGCGCCCGTCGCCCCGGCGGGGCCGATGTCGCCCGTCGCACCGGTCGCGCCCGTCCCCCCGGTGGCACCCGTCGCGCCGGCGCCCGTCGCGCCGGTCGCACCCGTCGCACCCGTGGCCCCGGTCCCCCCGGTGGCGCCCGTGGCACCCGTCGCGCCCGCGCCCGTCGCGCCGGTCGCACCTGTGGCGCCGGTCGCGCCGGTCGTCCCGGCGGCGCCCGTCGCGCCGGTCACACCCTGGAGGCCCGCCGCGCCGGTCGCCCCGGCCACGCCCGCCGCGCCCTGCTCTCCGGCCGCGCCCTGGGCACCCGCGGCGCCGGTCGCGCCCGTGGTTCCCGCGGCGCCCGTCGCGCCGTTGACGCCCTGGAGGCCCTGAGCGCCGGTGGCGCCCTTCGCTCCGGTCGCGCCCTTGGCGCCACGCGCTCCCCGCGGACCGCGCGGACCGCAGTGCGAGGGCCGCGGCTTTGCGCTCGTGCCCTTCTTGGCATCCGGCTTCGGATAGGGGCACTTGATCCCCTCGGCCGCCTGGGCGTCCGACGCCAGCAGCGTCGTGAGGGACATGGCCATCGCCAGCGTGAGCCCCGGCGCCGACCGTCGCGCGCTCGCCGTCGGCCGGATGTTCTCCTCGAGCATGGCGCGGAGTCAACCACACGCACCGGTCTCCCGCGTGACGCATGGACGCTCATCCGATCCGCGCCGCCGCGCCCGACCCCGAAGGTCGTCGGGAAGCGCGCGACGCCGGACGGGGCGGCGGATACGGTCCCGCCGCATGACGGACTCCGCGTCGTTCTCCTTCGAGGTCGACGACCACGGCGTCGCGACCGTCACCTTCGACCGCCCGCCGGTGAACTCCGTCTCGATGGCGGTCTACGAGGAGCTCGCCGCGCTCGCGGCCCGGATCGACGCGGACGACGGCATCCGGGTCGTGATCCTCACCGCGCCCGACGATGCCCGCGCCTGGTGCGGCGGCGCCGACCTCAACGACTTCGTCGACATGACCCCGGCCGGCCGTCGCGAGCGCTACGCACGGGTCAACGCGCTGCTGCCGGCGCTCAACGAGCTGCAGCGCCCGACGATCGCCGCGATCAACGCCCACACGGTCGGGATCGGGGTCGTCCTCGCCGCGCTCTGCGACCTGCGCGTCGCGGCCGACTCGGCCACGTTCGCCTGCCGGGAGATCGATTACGGCCTCGTGCCCGGCGAGAGCCGCCTGCTCGAGAGCGCGGGGATCCCCCGCGCGACGGTGCGCGAGCTGCTCCTCACCGGCCGCCGCTTCAGCGCCCGGGAGCTGCGCGAGGCGGGCTTCCTCAACGCCGTCGTGCCGCGGACCGACGTGCTCGCCAAGGCACGCGAGATCGCCGCGCTGATCGCCGCCAAGAGCCTCCCGTCGCTGAAGGCCGCCAAGCGGACCCTGTACGCGGTCGAGGAGCTCGCGTGGCCCGAGGCCTACCTCGTCGCCCAGGAGGAGTCCGCGCTGCTGCACGCCGGGACCGACGCCGGCGAGGGCGTCCAGGCGTTCCTCGAGGGCCGCGCGCCGCGGCTCACCGACGGCTGATCGCCGCCGGCCGGGCCGGACGCGCTCCGGCTAGCGCGTCACCCGGATCGTGACGGTCCGGGTGACGCTCCTGCCGCCGATCTTGAGCTGCACCTTGACGGCGTGCGTGCCGAGCTTGGCCGTGCGCCCGACCGCGAGCCGCAGCTGCACGGTGCGGCTCTTGCCGGCCTTGAGCGAGGCGATCTTCACCGACCGCGTGCGGCCGAGGCGCAGCGACGAGGAGGCCGACGCCGACGCGATCGACTGACCGACCGTCGCGGTCGTGTCGTTGTCGAGGACGAACGCCAGGCTCACCGTGTGCCCGCGGCGCACCGACACGGCGGAGCGCTTGGCGGAGAAGGAGAACGTGCCGTCCTTGCCGGCGGGGCCGGCCGGACCCTGCGGGCCCATCAGGCCCAGCGGACCCGCCGGGCCGATCCCGCCCGTGTCGCCCTTCGCGCCGGTGTCGCCCTTCGCGCCGGCCTGGCCGTCGGCGCCGGGGGCTCCCTGGGCGCCCGCCGCCCCGTCCGCGCCGTCCGCGCCCTGCGGCCCGGTCGGACCCTGCGCGCCGTCGGCGCCGGTCGGACCCTGCGGCCCGGTCGGGCCCTGGCCGCCGGCCGGGCCCTGCGGTCCTTGCGGCCCCTGCGGTCCGGCGGGACCCTGCGGGCCGGCCGGACCCTCGGGCAGGCCGGTGCTCGTCGCGGTCAGCCCGACCAGCGTCGAGCCGCCGGGGACGTTGGCGCTCATCACGAGGTTCGCCGTCGACGTCGCGTTCTCGCGACCCGGCGCGAACCGGATCTGCACGCGGCACGTCTCGCCGGGCGCGAGCGTTTCGTCCGTGCAGCGGTCCGCGGTCAGCAGGAAGTCGCCGGCGGAGTCGTCGTCGGCCTCGACGATGCGGGCGCGCGTGATCGTCACGTCGGTCGTGAGGTCGTTGGTCAGCGTGACCCACTGGCCCGGCCCGGTCGTGCCGGCCGGCTGGGACGGGAACGTCGGCGACGTGTGGCCCAGCGGCTCCGCGATCGTCCCGGGCGAGCCGATCTCGCCGCCGGCCGCGAACGCGCCGTGGCGGCCGAGCGCGCTCGCCGTCACGATCGTCGGGAGCGGCAGCGTCCGGCTGCCGAGCCCGGCGGCGTTGTCGAACGTGGCCGTCCCGATCGCCGCGCCGAAGGCCACGCCCGCGACGCGGTTGCCGTCGACGTCGAACAGGTTCACGGCGTCGCCGCCGGAGCTGAGGCTGACGCCCGACCCTGTGTAAGAGCCGATCGCGAACCCGGCGGGCACGTCGGTCCCGAACCACGCCGTCTCGAACGCGTTCGCGGTCGACGCGTCACCCTCGACGAACACCGCCGACTGGCCGGGAGCCAGGCTGGTCACGCCGGCGAGCGGCACCGCGGTGGCGAACGCGTTCGAGCCGTCGTCCATCGTCCAGCTCGAGATGTCGGCCGCGGTCGTGCCGGTGTTCGTCAGCTCGAACCAGTCGGCCCCGTACGCGCCGTTGCTGCTGCTCGCGGGCGAGACCTCGGTGACGACCACCGACGGCAGCGCGTTCGCGATCGTCCCGGGCGAGCCGATCTCGTCGTGCGCCGTGAACGCGCCGTGGTGGCCGACCGCGCTCAGCGCCGAGATCGCCGGCAGCGGCAGCGTGAAGCTGCCCAGCCCCGCGGAGTTGTCGAACGAGACGCTGGTCGTCGCCGACCCGAAGCTGACGCCGGTGACCCGATCGCCGTGCGCGTTGAAGACGTTCACGGCGTCGCCGCCGCCGCTGAGCCCGATGCCCGAGCCGCTGTAGAAGCCGATCTGGAAGCCGGCGGGCACGCTCGATCCGAACCACGCCGACGTGAACGCGGCCACGGTCGACGCGTTCCCCTCGAGGAAGATCGCCGACTGCCCGGGCGCGAGGCTGCTCACGCCGCTGAGCGCCAGTGCGCTCCCGAACGCGTTCGAGCTGTCGTCGACCTTCCAGCCGGTCAGGTCGACCGTGCTCGCGCCCGTGTTCGTCAGCTCCCACCAGTCCGCGCCGTACGACGCGTCGCTGCCCCACGGGGCGACCTCGGAGACGATCAGCGGCACGGCGACCGGGCTCGTGCCGGGCGAGCCGGTCTCGCCGCCGACGGTGAACGCGCCCTTCTGCCCCGCGACGCTGAGCGTCGAGATCGTCGGCACCGGGGTCGTCGCGCTGCCGATCCCGGCCGAGTTGTCGAAGGTCCTCCCCGTCGTCGAGGAGCCGAAGGCGACGCCGGTGACGTGGTTGCCGAGGGAGTCGAAGACGTTCACCTGGTCGCCGCTGGTGCTGAACCCGATGCCCGAGCCGGAGTACGTGCCGATCTGGAATCCGGCCGGCACGCTCGCGCCGAACCACGCGGTCTTGAACGCGTTGGCCTTGGTGACGTCGCCCTCGATGAAGATCGCTGACTGGCCCGGCGCGAGGCTGCTCACGCCGTTGAGCGTCAGCGCCGCGCCGGCCGAGCTCGAGTCGTCGTCGACCTTCCAGCCGGTGAGGTCGACCGTGTTCGCGCCGGTGTTCGTGAGCTCCCACCAGTCCGCGCCGTACGAGCTGTCGCCGCTGCTCCACGGCGAGACCTCGGAGACGATCACCGAGGGCGTCGCGCTCACGCCGGCGACCGCGGTCACGGTGAGCGTGTAGGCGCTGCTCGTCGCGTCCGGGCTCGCGCCGACCGACGCGTCGTCGACCACGACGCTGACCGTGTAGCTCGGCTTCGTCGCGTGGCTCAGCGCCGTGCCGGCCTTGAGGTAGAGCCCGTTGCTGTCGACCTCGAAGCTGCTTGCGTCCGGGCCGGTCACGGTCAGGTCGTTCGTGCCGAGGCCGTCGTCGGTGACGCGGACGCCGGCGACCTTCACGCGCGAGGCGGTGCTGCTGTTCTCGGCGATCGAGGCGACCGGGTTCGTGAGCGTGACGCCGGTTGGAGCGGTGTTCGGCACCGTCGACGGCGCGTAGACCCACAGCTGCGGGTGGCTCGAGTCCCCGCCGCCGTTCTCGTTGACGACGTAGAGCTTGCCGTCGTCGTCCATCGCGACGCCCTCCATCGTCTGGTCCGGCACCGACAGCGGGTTGGACGCGTCGCCGATGATCGTGAGCGAGCTCGAGACGACGCCCGTGCGGCTGACGTTGACGACCTTGCCCGACTCCTGGCTGATCATCAGCAGGTGCGCGGCGTCCGGCCCGGTCAGCGTCGACACGTTCGCCAGCGCGAACACGTCGGAGAAGTCCGAGAGGCCGACGAGCGACGGGGCGAAGAGGTCGGTGGCCGCGACGCTCGACGGCGAGCCGTTGCTCGCGGTGTGCGCGCCCCAGTCGACGACCGTCTGGAAGATGCTCTCCGGGTCCTTCTCCTTGACGACGACGAAGCCGCCACTCAGCGGGTCGTTGGTGACGCCCTCGAGCCCGACGTTGCCGATCGTCGTGCCGAGCTTGACCGTGTCGGC
>Ga0164241_10004767_pt1 | contig 12981 bp, 15 predicted proteins | sample OricomyardsoilBY_FD_108780 | JGI IMG/M metagenome (GOLD analysis project Ga0164241, IMG submission 108780) | Backyard soil microbial communities from Emeryville, California, USA - Original compost - Back yard soil (BY) | ecosystem: Environmental > Terrestrial > Soil > Unclassified | place: USA...
ATGAACAGATAGGTTGACATCTTCTTTTCTTTTTGTAAATAAATCTATGCGCATGATTATAGTATTTTAGGAATGAAAATGATTGCCCCTGTTAGTATTGCAGTAATAGCTGAAAGAAGGACAGCAGCAGCAGATACATCTTTAATATATTTTACTGAAGGATGATACGCTGGCTGAATAAAGTCCATTATTTTTTCAATAGCTGTATTCAATAATTCCGCTACCCATACAAAACCTGTAACCACGATAATAGCGATCCATTCAGTTTTTGTTATATCAAAAAAAATAGCTGCCACAAAAACAAGGATAGTAGCTATGATATGAAGTATAGCATTCGGCTCTTGCTTAAAGAAAACAGATATACCATTGAATGCAAACCGAAAACTTTTACCCCGCGAACGTAAAGACAAATCATTCTGTTTCATGTATAAAAAATTTTTTAAAATGGCCGGAGCCGATTCTCTCCGGCCTGAACAAAACCAACCAGCAAATAGTTACCATTGTAGTTTTCGTGAGAAAAACATTATAATGGCGAGTGCGATAAACAATCCTATGCTTCCCATCAATAGTGAAAAATCCTGCAATTGAATAATAGTGAATATATACCCATACACAACGGTAAGTACAAAACTGATAAAGATGGCCAGCTTACGCGATTGCATAATGCTGCCGACATACCATGTAACCAATCCGATTGTAGCTACCCCGGCAATAGCATAAGAAATATTAAAACCTGTATACTCTGAAATGCTCAATAATAAAGTATAGAATAAAACCAATGCTAATCCTGCCAAACCATATTGTACAAGATGAAGGGGCTTTTTATAAATAGACTCTATGAGGAAGAAAGCCGCAAATGTGAGGATGATACAAAGCAAAGCATATTTCACCGAGCGGGTTGTTTTATCATAACTATCTACCGCAACCGTAAGCCCCGCTCCCATTGATGCGATGGATCCTTCATCCCACCGGTCACTCCATACCATTGGTATAGCGCGGTTCATATATTTACATGAAGCAACAAAACCACTGTCATTTACTTCCCTTACGTCCGGCAATTTTACTCCGGTAAAACTGGGATCTTTCCAGCTGGAACGCATAGTGATTTTATTTTCGCGGGCAGACGCTGCGAATAATAATTCTTCTGATCCGTTTAATGAAAACTGGATAGCAAACTGAAACGGGTTTTGTATTTGCTCGATTGTCAAAGGCAAAGAAGCAGTCAATGCATCTTTAACGCCCCACTCATTTACAGGCAAGGGCGTAAATAGTATTTTTTGATTGTTCCAATTGACAAAGATGTCTTCATTAATCCCTTTCAGGTTATCAGAAACATGAAACTGCAACCGGGCTTCTGACCAGATAATTTTATCCAACGGAACTTTTAATTCTGAAAACTTAAGGTGATTAAATGTTCCCTTCATACTGATTGCAGTTTTGTACACCACTACTTCATAAATACCACGATGCCTTTTTTCAGGAACGACATCTGCCTGCGTTTCGATATTATCAGGAATAAAAAAAGCAGTATGCCTAATGGATTCAATAACACCTTTATCGTTTTTAACATCAACAATATAAGGTACCGTTAATATAGGCCCTGTTACTGTCTGGCTACCTGCCCATTTACTATTAATATCCGCAATAGCTTCTTGCTGCCGTGCTTCGCGTTCAGATACTACATTCTGAATAAAATTGGTAGGCAGCCATAGTGCCACTGCCATAAAAAAGATAATGATGGCTTTCAGAAATAATTTTCCTTTGTCAAATAACGAAGAGACGGTTGTAGGTTTTTCGATACTATCAGTTTGCATATGATTTAGTTTAATTTTTTTGTGTGAGGAGAGAGTTCTTATAGCGAATGATAATCTGCTGATAACTTATTAAAATAGTAATACCTGATTGTAATAGAAATACTTGACGTTATTGTACCAGGAATAATAAATTGATAACCCAATGAAGGATCTGTTAGAAAAGAGACGGCCGCTACTCCCATTATTACAGAAACAGCCATTGCAACATACCATATCAATAGCTTTGATATCAGCGAGGTACTTAGTCTTATAATTAATAAAAGAAACAACCACGAGAGCAACAATACCGGCAGTGAGAAAATCAAAGCATAAACAAAAGCAATAAAGAATAGAGAAAAATGTGCAATCATTCCATCGATTATGAAGCCAACTGAAAATGGAAAAATCAAATTTGCCAACAACCATGTGTATAATGCATGTGTAAAAACTTTCATAACGCTGCCTCCTTATACAAACTTTGATTCACCACTAATTCCTTTTCTATCTTTTGAATTTTAGTAAGGCAAATTGTTAATGGCACCAGGCCGATAATACCGAAAGAACAATCAATCAACCGCCAAAGGATCGGAATACCCCTGGCACTGCCAGCAATCTGCGCAAAGGGTATAATCAGTATACAGGCAATCATACCGAATTCAATCACCCATTTATTTTTCACAGGGTCTTTATATGGCCCGATAAATAAAACGGCTAATACAAAATGCGCAAAGGCCAGCCAATCATACCCATAAGCGATAAATGGATATTTCTTATTGGTATCAGCAACTCCCCAATACACTTTATCTAACCAATCACCAATAACAGTATCAGGAGAAAAGCAACGGGTTAAAAATGCGAGTTCCGCTTCGACGGGTATTGCAGTAAGGCCGCTCAAAAAAAGGGCAATCATGAAGAAGAGCAGCCAGGCTTTAATTTTTTTAATTTTTTTATTCATTTAAAAAGTACTTTGTATTTCAAAGTAAAAGGACAAAAAAATTTATTTTATCCCTTTGATCATGTTTTCCAATGCGGAGATATGGTCAGTAAATGCCTTTTCCCCAATCTTCGTAACAGAATAAGTCGTATTTGTCTTCCGGCCAATAAACCCTTTGTGCACTTTGATATAGCCATTTTCTTCCAGGCTTACCAAATGAGTGGCGAGGTTACCATCTGTTACTTCCAGCATTTGTTTCAGGTCATTAAAACTCACCTCTTCGTTTACTACAAGCACACTCATCACACCGAGACGAATTCGATTATCAAATATTTTATTTAATCCTGTGATCGGATTCTTCATAATTAAACTCTTTTGTTCGTACTACACTTATCGCTTACACTTCTTTTATTATACCGGGTTACGCTCATATCTCCACCACATAATGATACCATATACAATATGCAAAATACCAAAGCCGGCTGCCCAAAAATACAATCCATATCCGGGCCATTGTGTAGTTAGTAAACCTAAAACAATTTCGCAATAACCGAGGTAACGGATTTCTGTTAATGTGTATTTGCTCGCATTCACCAATGCCAGTCCGTAAAATACAAGGCAGGCAGGCGCTACAAAACGCCACTCATCATACTGCAGCATGCTCAGTATAAAAAAGCCGCCGGCTGTAAGCGGAATAAGTATGTTCCAACTCAACCGGCGGCTTGTATGATCCCATAGGGGGCGGCCTAATTTTTTTGATTTATTCCATGTAAAATAAAATGCAGATAAACATGATATAAATAATACGGCAGCTGCAAGGCCGATTAATTGAATTTTTAAAGAATGAAAATCTTCGCTTGAAAAAGATTCCCGGGTATTATAACGTTTATAATAACTTTCAAACACTACTTTGCGCGCAATAGCTGCGCCAGCCAAAGCACAGATACCCGCTGCCACCCCGCTTAATCCACTTAAAGAAATAAAGCGGCTGGACCGCTCCATGAGTTTGCGGATATCTTTTACATCCTGTAATGAATCAATCGGGCTATTTTGCTGGTTCATAAAAAGCACTTTGAAACACAAAGTAAGTGCAGGTATTCATCATTTCCAAATATTTCTTGTCTTTTCTGCGCCCTGTATAAATCTTACTTAATTTGAGCGCCATCCGATAATTTTGTACTCCATGTTACTTTCCAAAAAAATTGTGCGCTTCTTAGTCCCGTTTTTTTTATTCATTTTTATAAATAAGGCTGAAAGCCAATCAAAAATCTTTTCCGGTACTGTAAAAGATATGAGTAGTGATGAACCTATTCCTTTTGCTTCCATAGTGTTTATGCATACAACTACCGGTACATTAACAGATTCAGCCGGAAATTTTTCTTTTCGCATTTCTTCATGGCCCTCCGATACTATTTCTATTACCTGCGTAGGGTACCAGCCTATGCTTTTAAAAGTCCCTGCTGATAAGGATACTATTATCGTTACCATCCCGATGGAAAGAGGAACATTTAATGAAGGCGTAAGTGTAAAAGTAAAAGTGAATAAAGGTTTACTGGTCTGGAGAAAAATTGTAGAGCACAAACCTGAGAACGATCGCTACCGGTTCTCTAATTTCTCCTATGAACTATATAACAAACTGGAACTGGATATTAAAAATGTAAATTTTAAAAAGATAACCCGCTTTAAACCTCTTCGCCCCATCAGCGACCTTATAACGCAAAACATGGATACGGCTGATGGGTCGCAATACCTTCCTACCTATCTTACCGAAACGATCTCTGATTATTATTATCAGAAAAAACCATTGAAAAGAAGGGAAATAATAACTGCGGCCAATACAAATGGCGTTAATAATGAAAGCATAATAAAGTTTCTCGGAGGGATGGACCAGAACATTAATGTGTACAATAATTTCATTCCTGTTTTTGATAAACAATTTGTAAGCCCTGCAAGTGACAACGGTGATTTATATTATAATTATGGCGTAACCGATACACAGCAGATCAATAACCAACGCTATTTTCATCTTGTCTTTACGCCACGCAGAAGCGGCACCAATACATTCGAAGGAGACTGTTGGGTACATGTAGGCAGTTTTGCAATACAACGAATGAACCTCCGGTTGGGGAAAGATGCGAATATTAATTTTTTAGAAACGCTGAGCCTCATCCAGGAATATAAACTGCTGAATGACTCAACATGGTTTTTATCGAAAGATAAATTTGTAGCCGACATTGCTCCTATCGGTAAAAGCAGCCCGGGATTTATTGGAAGAAAAACAACAACGTATAAAAATATTGTTGTCAATGATACTTCGGTTACCAATGAATTAAGTAAGAATAAAGTGCTGGAAGAAATAATTACTGTACCTGGTGCGAGTGATAAGAATAAATTGTTCTGGAGCGAATCACGGCATGAAGACCTGACACAACAGGAAGCCGGAATCATTAAAATGATTGATACATTATTGACCTCTCCGGTGTTTGTCAAACTTACCGACCGTATTAATTTCATTGCGACAGGCTATAAAAATATTGGCAATTTCCAGATCGGGCCATGGTTTAACTGGATTACGTATAATGGATGGGAAGGGCTTCGCGTCCGTTTTGATTTAGGAACCAACAGAAAGTTTGATAAGCATTGGTGGTGGCACACTTACCTTGCTTATGGTTTTGGAGATAAAAGATTAAAAGGTAAAGGAGAACTATTTTATTTACCACAAAAACATCCCCGCCGCTATTGGTATGCTTCGTATACTAATGACCTCGACTTTGGGCAAAATTATTACGGGGAAGTAACATCGGATAATATTTTCGCACTGGCTATCCGCAAACCTACTATTCCGATTAAAAATATCAAGATAGATGAAAAACGTTTTGAATTTTTTAATGAACACCGGGTAGGTTTATCTGAACTGGTAGCTATCTCTCATAAAGGGTATACGCCTTTGCGGAATATTCCACTCAAAGATTCATTTCCATCTGACCCCGGCAGATCACCACTAACAACCGTAGAAGTATCATTACGTTTACGCTTTGCTTATTTAGAAAAATTTTTAGAAAATACTTTTTTCCGTACCAGCCTTGGCAGCCCCTATCCTATTGGCGAAGTATATGTAGCACGGGGCATTGCAGGTATTTTCCGGAGCAGTTATAACTACACCAAGCTATCGGGAAGCATTTCAGATTTTATCAAAATACCTCCGTTTGGTAATATCTCTTATCAACTATATGCAGGAAAAACATTTGGTACATTGCCCTATGTCTTATTAGATATTGCGCCTGGAAATGAATTGCATTATTATAACAAATATGCTTTTAACATGATGAACCGCTATGAATTTATTCATGATAAATACATGGGCGTAAATTTTGAACATAATATCGGTAATGGCATATTCCGTTTGTTTCCCAAATTAAAACTCCGGCAGTTGTGGACATTGAAGACATTATGGGGAAGTTTATCGGAAGCCAATAAATTGTACAACTTCAAACAAGGGCATAATTTTCAAACACTCAATGGCAAAACCTATATGGAAGTAGGTACAGGAGTCGATAATATCTTTCATGTATTCCGTGTCGATTTTGTATGGAGGGTATTACCCGAATCATTACCGGATGGTACCACTAAAAAGTTTGGTGTATTCGGAAGTTTCCGGTTGAGCTTTTAAAAAGAAACGTTTATAAAAAAAGGGCTGAAAATTTCAACCCTTTTTTTATAGAATAGATTATATGAGCGCAAGCTATTATATCAAGGCAAGTATTACAACAAGATAAATCAACACATAAATTCCCATACCAATCCATGCCCATTTTACACGGTTAGCTTTATAATCATCATTAATTAAGTAAGCGATTAAAACACCAATAAGACTCAGGAAAAAACCCAAAGCGAAGCCACCTAAATGAAATCCGGTCTCTCCGCCCTTTTCATTATAAAGTTTTTTAAATTTTTTATTAGTAATCGTTCCATCATCGCTAATACCATCTTGAAGTTTTTTTTGTGCTCTTTTAAAAGCGAGGCGATCAAAAAATTTCATCTTCTTTCCAGTAACTGTCTCTAATTCTTGCCGACTCATTCGGGAAAGATCCAGCAATGAAACAGTCTTACCTGTGGTCCCAATCGGAATCAGGATTTCAGAGGCATTGGGTACAGGTTTTGTCGCAGGTAGTTCCGAAATGATCGCACTACCAAACGAACAAATAGTAAAAGCAATGGCAATAAAAGTTAATAGGAATTTTCTCATAAAATTCAGGTGGTTTTATGTTTAAAAAAAAGGTTACAATATTGTAGGGAATCTTAAGCTATGCAATCAGCTCTGCTTAATGGGATAGAAACAGAAAGATAATATTTTTTTATAAAGAAAAAAAATCATGCATGAATAGCCGACAATAGTATGCTACATGCTTTCTCTATCTGTTCTCTTGATATTACCAATGGTGGCGATATACGCAAGCAATCAGAAGCAAATAAAAACCAGTCCGTGAGTACGCCTTGCTGTATGCAGGCATCAATAATTTTCTTATTTGTATCGAAAGAATCAAACTCTATTGCCAGCCATAAGCCAAATGAATGAATGGCTTTTATTTTTGGATGAATTAATAAGGAGCAAAATAATTCTTCTTTTTCTTTTACACCCTTCATCATGTTTTCATTGAGAAGCACCTGCATAGCAGCCATACCTGCTGCGCAGGAAACCGGGTGGCCACCGAATGTAGTGATATGCCCCAAAACAGGTTTGTCAGTTAACGCATTCATATTTTTTTGAGAAGATATAAAAGCGCCGAGCGGCATTCCTCCACCTAAAGCTTTTCCGAGTAAAAGAATATCTGGTACGATATCAAAATGATCAAATCCCCAGAGCTTGCCAGTTCTGCCAAAACCCGTTTGTATTTCGTCTAAAACTAAAAGCGTTCCTGTAGCAGTACAGCGTTCGCGCAGCGCTTTCATCCATTCTTTTGTCGGGACTTTTACGCCTGCTTCTGCCTGCACTGTTTCTGTAATGACACAAGCTGTCTGTGCTGTTATTTCTTCTAAGCTTTCAAAAGAATTATAAGTAAGATGTGCGATACCGGGCAACAATGGACGATAAGCATTGCGCCAGTATTCATCACCAATTATACTTAACGCACCTTGTGTAGAACCATGATACGAATAGTTGAATGCTGCGATTTCTGTTCTTCCTGTTAGCCGCTTTGCGAGTTTCATCGCACCTTCTACTGCTTCTGCGCCTGAGTTTGTAAAATAAACAGTATTTAATGAAGAAGGTAAATGATCGGTTAGCAGTTTAGCATACTGTACCTGCGGCGATTCTACAAACTCCCCATATACCATAATGTGCAGGTAGGCATCTAATTGCTTTTGAATAGCCGCTATTACATCCGGATGGCGATGGCCGGTATTGGCAACACTGATGCCGCCGATAAGATCAATATATTCTTTACCAGCTGCATCATACAATAAAGCGCCTTCTGCTTTTACAATTTCCAGTGCTAACGGTGCAGGCGAAGTTTGTGCGACATGCTGGTAAAAAAGTTCGCGTTGATTCATGGCGCAAATATCGTAAGAATAAGAAATAAGGAATGGGAAATGAGGAATAAGAAAGGCTGATTATACAGATATTTGTGTAAGGGAATTCGTTTCCCAACCTAAAACAAAAAATTAAAAACAATAAACGAATATGCCGATTATACTCCCTGTCGAAGGAAAATCACCCCAGTTTGGAAACGATTGTTTCATCGCTCCGAATGCTACCATTGTAGGCGAAGTAACTACCGGCGATCAATGCAGTTTTTGGTTTAACAGTGTTGTGCGTGGCGATGTGAATTTTATAAAAATGGGCAATAAGGTGAATGTACAGGATGGCGCCTGTATACATTGTACTTACCAGAAATGCGGAACTACAATTGGCAACAATGTGTCTATCGGGCATCATGCCATCATACATGGATGCACATTGCATGATAATGTATTGGTAGGCATGGGCGCTATTATTATGGATAATGCGGTGGTACATAGTAATACGATTATAGCTGCCGGTGCGGTAGTTCTTGAAAATAAAATTTGCGAACCCGGAAGTATATATGCAGGCGTACCTGCCAAAAAAGTAAAGGATATTTCGCAGGAATTAATCAATGGTGAAATTAACCGCATTGCTAATAATTATGTGAAGTATTCCGGATGGTTTAAGTAGGTAAAACGTGGGAACTGAAGTATATAGAAGCTGTACGTAGTTTTGCTATACCGGGTACAATTTGAAAAGAGTATTTTCGTTTTGAGTGTTTACTTAAAATTAATCTTCGATGAAGAACCTGATTACAATCTTTGCTGTTATAAGTATGATGGTAATGACCACATCCTGTAACTTATTTAAGCCCAAATATGGTTGCCCGTCAAACGGCAAAAATATTGGAGCAGAAAAACTGGTAAGCGGTGATCCCGACGCAGCAAAAGCCGCCCGCAAAGCAAAAAAGTTCAAGAGTTAACTTTCTGTTTGCAGCCTTTTGCTTCCTCTGCCTGTCTTATCAGTAAGCCGTTAAACATTTAAAACGATTTACTATGAGTCTGGCCCTACGAACCTCTTTAGGATGCACCGAAGCTGTACTGGCTGATAACGCCACACTTCATCTTTTCTACAACATTGCAGATATGCTCGGAAATGATCTACGTATCAAATTCCTTAACAAAGAAGACGAGTTCGATTCTATTAACTGGGATTTTAAATACAAAGGCAATACCCTTACATTACATTACAGTATCTATAATGGCATCTCGCTTTTTCCAACAGCTATCCGCAAAGCCAACAGTAAAGAAAATGCTGCGGTTGTAAAACTGGCTACGCTGCTGGAAGGAAAATTGCTGAACCGTGAATTGCAAAGAAATATTGCTTAATAATTTTTGTCGCTGATCGACTCAAGAATATTTACATAACTCACATATCTATCTTCATTTATAACGCCGTCAATGACGGCGTTTTTTATAGCACAATCCGGCTCATTAATATGCTGGCAATTATTAAACTGGCAATCATTCAGCCTGTCACGCATTTCCGGAAAATAATGGGATAACTCCTGCCTTGAAACATCTACCAAACCAAATTCACGCATTCCCGGTGTATCGATAATTGCGCCGCCAAAAGGAAGATCATACATTTCTGCAAATGTGGTAGTGTGCATACCCTTACCGCTCCATCCGCTTACATCCTGTGTTTTTAATTGCAGATCAGGTAAAATAGTATTTAAAAGAGAAGATTTTCCCACACCACTATGGCCACTGAATAATGTAATTTTATTCTTTAGTTCTGCCTGCATTTCTGCAATACCCTCTCCGCTTACTACACTTACCAAAAACACCTTGTAGCCGATCGTTTCATACATTTCTTTCCATAGCTCAAATTTATCCTGCTCTTTCTTTTTGTATAAATCGGATTTATTAAAAATAATACCTGCCGGCACATGATACATTTCTGTAGCTACCAGGAAGCGGTCGATAAAGCCTTGCGAAGTTTTGGGTTCTTTTAAAGTAGCCACGAGCAAGCATTGATCAATGTTGGATGCTACAATATGATGCTGATGTTTAAGCCGAGGCGATTGCCGGTTGATATAATTTTTTCGTGCATGAATTTTGGTAATGATCGCTGTATTCTCATTCTCATCTTCCACATCTATATCTACTTCATCCCCAACTGCTATTGGATTGGTGCTGGTAATATCATCAATTTTAAAAATGCCTTTAATACGTGCATTATGCCATTGGCCTTTTTCGTCTTTGATTGTATACCAGCTTCCGGTAGATTTATAAACTATTGCTTTCATTCAACTACGAATTTATGACAGGAACGACACGAATGAACAGGAAGGGCGGTAATTAATAAGATAAACGCACGATTACTGTTATCTCCTTAAGGAAATTTTCTAAACACAGTAAACCTCAATAGTATTTCTAAAAACAAAAGCGCCAGCGCCGCAAATACAAAAGGTAGAAACAATTCTTTATAGCGTTTAAATGAAGTAACATCTACTTTCGATTTCTCCATCTGGTCAATCTGCTTATAAATATTTTGCAAACCTTCTTTATCCTTTGCCCTGAAATAGTGGCCGCCGGTTTCTTCTGCTATGCGGCGTAGTAATTGTTCATCAATAAAATCTACTGCAGGATTTTTCGAAGCAGTCTTGCCTTCAATTTCTACAATATTGGAACGGATAGCACCCATACCAATTGAATATACTTTTATGCCTTTTGCTTTCGCAATATCCAATGCCGTCAATGGATCAATCAACCTTGTTTCGGGCGGGTCTTCTTTTCCATCCGTTAATAAAATAATTACTTTACTTTTTGCTTCGCTTTCAGATAAGCGGTCGACAGCCGTAGCAAGTCCTTCGCCGATTACTGTACCATCCCTTAAATAACGGCGGCTTTCCAATGATTGTATCTGTACGATCAATGTATTCCTATCTGTGGTAAGAGGGCATTGTGTAAAACTCTCGCCGGAAAAAACAACAAGGCCGATGCGGTCTACCGGCCGTCCCAAAACAAATTCCTCTGCTACTTCTTTCGCTACTTCCATACGTGATGGTAAAATATCCCTTGAACCCATACTGCCACTCACATCCATACATAAAATAATATCGATACCCTCGCCTTCTGTATGCTGCTGATCATTTCGCTGCTGCGGCCTTGCCAATGCAAATACTAACGCCACTAAAGCCAGTAATCGTAAAATAAAAGGAATATTTCTGAAGTAAACCTTTGCAGAAGAAACAGTAAATGCATTTACAGTTGATACTTTTACTGATGCCTGTTGCTGTTTCTTTTTCTTTTTATTCCACCATATCATCAAAGGAATAAGCGCCAGCAAACCAAAGGCCGCCGGATAAGCAAAGTCCATATGTCTGATCCACTCGTAAAACATTATTGTATCTGCTCTATTGTAGTAATAGTATTTTTTATGTCTTCGTAAACTTGTTTTGTTTCTGTATCCGAAGGGTTGTATTTCGCAAATTTCACCCAATCACTCAGCCGAAGCGATTGCGATACATTTTTAAATATTACTTCCGGCATATTCAGTTTTTTCAACTGTGCAACAACATCGTCGCTTGTTTGCTGCAATGAATGAATTCCTTTTTTCTCATCCACATATATACGGAAAATATCAACCAGCCTGGAGTAATATTCTTTTACCTCTATTTTATTTTGTTGTAATAAATCCAATTGCTGCATGGCTACTTTGTATGGATCTGGTATTTCCACAACTTTTACGGGTTCAGGTTTTTTCTTTTTTCGTAAAGCGAGAATCAATACGATAACCAGGATTAACACCGCTGCGCCAACGAACCACCACCACTGCATTTTTTCTTCTTTCGGAGGTGATACTTCGATAATGTCTTTTATATCATGATAGGCCTGTGCCGTATCAAATTCTGAAAACATAATATCAACAGGCAAACTATCTGTCCCTATATTTTCCTGCAAATAAAAAGGAGGGATTACCCAATGCCCGGAATCAAAACTCGTCAGCCGAATAACACGTGAAAGTGTTGTACCTCTGCGTGTATTTGTAGTATCAATTTTACCCGCATCTAAAATTTCAAAATGAGGTATAGAATCCAATGAGAAAAAACGAATCGGCTGGTTCTCGGGGATTTCTGCTTCGAGTGTTAATCGTATTTGTTCGCCAATCAGGATTTTAGATTTATCAACAGTCGCATTTACGACTGTACTATCCTGCGCCTTGCTACAAACCGTAAGCAATACAAAAGAAAGAAACAATAAGGGAGTATAGATAAATCTGTTTGTCATTCAAATAGTAGAAACCATTTTATTTATTACGGCTAAGAAAAAACCGCTGCAATACTTTTACATAATCATCTCCAGTGCGTACGTGCAGCAGATCGCAACCTGCTTTTTTAAATGCCTGTGTACTATATTCTGTTACGCGAAAAAATTCCTTTTGATACGACTGGCGCACAAATGCATTGCTGCTATCTATCCATTTCATATTCCCTGATTCCGCATCTTCTACTTGTAGCAACCCGGCATCGGGCAATTCCATATCCATCTTATCATATACCTTAATGCCAATGATATCATGCTTTTTAGCAGCTATCCGTAGCGCATCTTCATAATTGGCATCTAAAAAATCACTTAAAATAAAAGCAATACTTTTTTGGCGGGTTATATTATTAAAGTACCGTAGTGCCGAAGCTACTTGTGTTCCTTTTTTCTCAGGCTCTTTGCTTAATAACTGCCTTACCA
>Ga0164241_10004768_pt1 | contig 12981 bp, 9 predicted proteins | sample OricomyardsoilBY_FD_108780 | JGI IMG/M metagenome (GOLD analysis project Ga0164241, IMG submission 108780) | Backyard soil microbial communities from Emeryville, California, USA - Original compost - Back yard soil (BY) | ecosystem: Environmental > Terrestrial > Soil > Unclassified | place: USA...
AAGCCATCGACTTCTGCCGACATCACATTGGATGACGCGGACAAGCCATCGACCTCTGCCGACATCATATCGGATGACGCGGGCAAGCCATCGACCTCTGCCGACATCACATGGGATGACGAGGGCAAGCCATCGACCTCTGCCGGCATCACATGGGATGACGCGGGCAAGCCATCGACCTCTGCCGGCAAGCCATCGACTTCTGCTGACATCACATTGGATGACGCGGGCAAGCCATCGACCTCTGCCGACATCACATTGCATGACGCGGGCAAGCCATCGACCTCTGCCGACATCACATTGCATGACGCGGGCAAGCCATCGACCTCTGCCGACATCACATTGGATGACCCGGGCAAGCCATCGACCTCTGCCGACATCACATTGGATGCCTTGGGCAAGCAATGGAACCCGGCCGATACCACAAGGGATGTCTTGGGCAAACGATGAATTGGGACCAACACCTTGTTGGATGCCCTGGGCAAGCGACAGAGCTGGCGTTCCGGGCGGTTGCGTGGCCTTGTCCAGCTTGCCATCCCCGCGCTCATTGCGTACCTTGGAGTGCCATGAGCGCGCCGAGCAAAAAAGAATGCAAGGCCTGGATCAGGGATCCATCCAATTATATCCGGGGTTGGTTCTACTACAACCCGGAAGATCCCCGGATGCTGGTGCCCAAGCGCAGTCGGCTAACAGGCTGGATGGTGAACTTCGCTCAACCGTACTTGATCGGCATCCTGATCTTCTCCCTGTTCATCCTGATGGGCGGAGGCATCTGGGTCGCGCTGTCGATGGAGTGAGCGGTACTGTTCAGGCATTTGGGCTGAAGGTCTGCTGGTGGTTGGTGATGGATGGATGGATGGTTGGTGGTTGGTGGTTGGTGGTTGGTGGTTGGTGATTGGTGATTGGTCGCTGCTGACCCGTCCTGAAATGGGTTTACGCTTCGGGATCCCTGTGACATCGCATCCACGGATCCTCCCGAGCATCCGTGCACCTTATCGCAGCGTCCCGGTATGCCGATCGAGCGCTTGCCGGGCGAGTACCACCGCCCCCACCACGCAGATGCCGAACAGCATGCCTTCAACACCGCCCAGCATGGCCTGTGTGCCGGCCCCCAGTTGTGCATCACCGAAAAGCTGCCCCAGCCCTGCGAGCCGCAGCTTCGATCCGGTGAACGACGCCAGTAGATTCTTCAAGCTCCCGGCGAATAGCTGACCGCCTGCCAGCGGAATGAGCACCCCGGCCACCGCACCGGCCACGCCTGCGCCCACCACCGGCCGCCAAGCTGGCACGGCATCCAGCCCGCCGCCAAGTAGCATTCCCAGGGCCAACATGGCACCCAGGAGAAAACCTTCCGGGGCGCCCGTCATGCCGGCAAGGGTATGCCCGAAGAGCAGGTTGAACGCATCCGAACCCAGGAGGTCCGCCACACCGCCGACCAGCATGCCGCCCAGCGCCGCACCAGCGATGGGCCACCACTTGCCCTGCTTCAACCAAAGGCCGGCCATGACCAGCCCAGCACTCACCCCGAAAGCACCGGCAATGCCGAGAAAGGCACCCAGGCTGAGGAAGACCGCCAAGGTGGATAACGTGCCCGCGCTGGTCCCGGATGCATGCGCCACAAGCCCACCGTAGAACAGGCCGCCGATCAGGCCGGCCATGCCCCCTCCCCATGTACCTGCAAGGCCTTCCGTCAATGCCCTTTCGAGCGGCGTTCGCCCCGCGCGGACCTTTGGCGGGTTGCCTTCCACCCTATCTGCACGTTGGGCCGGCCCCGGAATCCCTGGCAGTTCTTCCATGTTACCCACAAAGCGGTAACCGTAGCGGGGTACCGTTTGTATGTAGCGCGGGGTTGTTGCCACATCACCCAGCTGTCGCCGGATCTCCTTGATGCATTGGGTGAGCGCACTGTCGCTCACGACCACGCCGCTCCACACTTCTTCAAAGAAGCGGTCCTTGGACACCAGTTGCCCATGGTCGCGCACCAGGAGCACCAATGCATCGAAGTAGCGCCCGCTCAGCTCGATCGGTCGTTCCCCCTTGAACAAGCGCCTTCCGGGAACGTCCAACCGGAAGTCATCGAAGCGCAGGTCCGTCGGGTTCATCATCATATCACAAATATCTCACAAAGGTCTCATGCGCCTCACGCGCCGGTAGCGCAGGTTTGCGGCCACCGGCAACACGGCCATCCCTGGACCGGCAGGGACATGCAAACACGACAAAACACGAACGAAAATGGAGAACACACAGGAGAGCCCAGCGATGCAGCACGGTAGCACGGATGAACGTTGGATGAAACGCCTGAGAGTGATCGGATGGTCCATAGTGGCCGGCCTGCTTCTGCTCCCGGCGGTGGCCATGCAGTTCACCCCTGACGTGGATTGGTCCATTGGTGATCTCATCTTCGCCGCTGTGCTGTTGATAGGTACAGGCATCCTAGCCGAACTGCTGGTGCGCAGGAGCCGCAATGCCGCCTATCGCTGGGGTGCAGCGTTGGCCTTGGGCGCCCTGCTGCTGCTGGTCTGGAGCAATGCGGCCGTCGGTTTCGTGGGCTCCGGTGCGAATGTGGCCAATGTGCTCTACGCCGCGCTGGCCGGGGTTATTGTTGTCTGGAGCTTGGCGGTCCGCTTCAAGGCCAAGGGAATGGCACTGGGCATGTTCGCCACGGCGATCGCCCAAGCCTTGATCACGGCACTGGCCTTCGCCACCCATCTGGTCAGGGCGGAAGAGACCTTCATCATCCCCGCGATCAACGCCTTCTTCATTGTGGTATGGACAGCGGCCGCGCTCTTGTTCAGGAAAGCGGACCGACAGGCTCCCCATGGGCAATAGACTTCACTTGCTGCTGTCGGCGCCCCGTACCCCCGCTTGGCTGTTTGCCGGGTTCTGTCGAATCCCCATCCTGCGCTCGCGTGCTTTCACGAGTGCGCTTGTCCTCATTCCACCTCTGGGCGGTCAATCTGGCGCAAGGTCTCTTCCTTGGCAACCAATGGCGGTCCCTGCGTCACCGGTTCTTGCCCAGGATCCTCTGCGGGAGTGAGAAAGAGCAAAGCACCTCGCGACCGAGGGAGGTGATCCCGCACGCGCCGGACGGGTCAATGAAAAAGGGACCCGTAGGTCCCCTCTCATTTTACTCACGCCTTTCCGACGCAGGCACTACTGCTTGACCACCTTTCGGAAGGCCACCTTCTTTTCATCCTGCAAGCGCACGAAGTAGATGCCGGGCGCATAGCCCGCCAGGTCCAGCGTGTAGCTGTCCGCATTGCCCAACTGCTCGTTGAGGAGTGTTTCGCCGATACCGTTCAAGAGGCTCATGCGCATGTTGCCGCTTCCCGTGTTGGGGAAGCTGATCACCGCATTATCGCTGGTGGGGTTCGGTGTCACATCCATATTGAAGGTGCGCGCATTGGCAGCGGCGATACCCGTGGTCATGCCCACATCACCAGCGTTGATCGCCGTTTCCGGAGTGCTCTCATAACCATAGGCCATGATCGTGACATTGGTGAGACCGTCCGCCACGGACAACTGCACCCATCCATAATGCACTTGCCCATCACCCGCAGTGAACCGGCATCCCAAAAAACCGCTTTGCCCGTTCCAGTTGCCATAGTTGCTGGTGGAGCCGCTGAAGTTGGACAGGCCAGCCAAAGTGGCAACGGAGTTACCCGATTGGAAGTTGGGATCGCCCGGGGCAATGGGCGCGCCAGATGCCAAAACAGTAGGGTATATCCACGAATTGACGGTACTGCCCAGCAACTGCCCCGTGGGTATGGTCACCAGTGCCAGCCCTTCCGAAAAGGAAAAGCTTGAGCCCGACGAAGCGGAGTGGGAGTGTTCGATATTGAGGTCTACCACCCCATCGTTGTCAAAGTCGATGTCCAGATCATCATTGATGAGGACCACGTCGGGATCGAGGTCATTGGAGACCACTTGGGCATCGGCCTTGGGGACGATCGCCAAGAAAGCAGTGGCCATACCGGTGTATCCGAGCCATTGGCCCAAACCCTTTGAGGGAGTAGTTCTTTGTTTCATGTATTTCCTGTTTCGCACAATGTAGACGCGGGACCTGATGCGGCCCGTTGCCCGTCATGCCCGATCCCCACATACGCATGTTGACATACCGAGGGCCGGTCCTCTGCGAAGAGCCTGCGGGTGCAAGAGAAAAGGCGGACGGTCCGTGCATATCGCAGGTCCGTCGGCCTTATCAATGCGTGGTCACCAACCTTATTTGTTCAGCGTGATCGTGCGGGAGGCCTTGAGGCCATAAGCAGTGATGTTCATGAAGTAGATGCCGTTGTCCAGCGGACCGAGATCCATCGGTTGCAATTGCAGGTCAGCTGGAACTTAGCTTCGGCACCCTGCCCGGAAGTATCCGGAGTGGTATTTAGAGATGGACGAAAAGAACAAAGCATCCCAGCGAGCGGAGGATGTGATCCTGCGCACACCGGACGGTAAGGTGTTCGATGTGCCGGTGGAAGGCTCACTGTCCCTGCTGGCGTTGGGCTATAAAGGCCTGATGGCATGGCGGGCGAAGCGCATTGCCGCTGCCAAGGGCACCGAAGGACATTTTTCGAAATGAAGAAGCGTAAAGTATTGGTGATCGGCTGGGACGCGGCCGACTGGAAGGCCATTGACCCCTTGATGGACCAAGGGCTGATGCCGAACCTGGAGCGGATGGTGAATGGCGGCATACGCGGTCGCATGGCCACGCTGGACCCGCCCTTGTCGCCCATGCTGTGGACCTCCATCGCCACGGGAAAGCGCCCATACAAACATGGCATTCTCGGCTTCACCGAAGTAGGGCCGGACGGCAAGACCGTGCGACCTGTGACCAATGTGCACCGCAAGGTGAAGGCGATCTGGAACATCCTCACGCAGGAAGGTGCCAAGTCGCATGTGGTGGGCTGGTGGCCCAGCCATCCGGCCGAGCCGATCAACGGCATCATGGTGTCCAACTTCTACCAGCGCGCGTCACGGCCGATGAACGAGCCTTGGGTGATGCGGAAAGGCACCGTGCATCCGGAAGGGATGAGCGAACATTTCGGAGCGCTGCGCATCCACCCGGCGGAGCTTACCGCCGCGCACATTGCCCCCTTCGTCCCCGACTTTGCCAAGGTGGACCAAGACAAGGAGAAGGGCTTGGAAAGCCTGGCCCGCATCATCGCGGACTGCTCCACGGTGCAGGCCGCGGGCACGTGGATACTGGAGCACGAGCCTTGGGACCTGGCCTGCATCTACTTCGATGCGATCGACCACTTCGCGCACGGATTCATGAAGTACAATCCGCCGCGCCGCGACCACATCCCCGAGCGGGAATACGAACTCTACAAGGGCGTGATGACGGCGGCCTATCGCTTCCACGACCTCATGCTGGGCCGCTTGCTGGACTTGGCGGGTGACGATGCCACGGTGATGCTCATCTCCGACCACGGCTTCCACCCGGACCACTTGCGACAGAAGTCCTTGCCCAAGGAGCCTGCGGGGCCGGCACGCGAGCACAGTCCCTTCGGCATCTTCTGCCTGAAAGGACCCGGCATCAAGAAGGATGCGCTCATCCACGGTGCCAGTCTGCTCGACATCACACCCACGTTGCTCACCCTCTTCGATCTGCCTGTGGCGCGCGACATGGACGGCAAGCCGCTGCTGGATGTGTATGAGGAGCCGCACGAATTGCGCGTCATCGATTCCTGGGAGGATGTGGAAGGCGAGTGCGGCATGCATCCGCGCGATCCCGGACAGGAGGCCCTTTCGGAGATGGACAGCGAGTCCCTGAAGCAATTGGTGGAGCTCGGCTACATCGATGATCCCGGCGAGGATCCCGCGCAGGCCAGCATGAACACGGTGCGCGAGAACCGCTACTATCTCGCCAAGGCCTACATCGATGGAGGCCAAGCCAGTGAAGGCCGCGATCTTCTCCGAACACTCTTCGCCGAGGCTCCGGACCAGACGCGCTACGGCACGGAGCTGATCCGCGTGCTGCTGCGGTCCCAGGAACTGGCCGAAGCGCGTTTGGTCTATGCGAAGGTGCTCGAAGAGATGGAGAAGGCGCACGAGAAAAAGCGCGCCGAGGAAAAGGCGAAACCGGAAAGCGTGGACATCGGCTCCTATCTGCGGGACGCATCCATGCTGGCATTGGAGTCTGCCTTGCTGTTGGCGGAAGGAAAAACAGCAGGCGCCTTGGCGATCCTGGAACAACTCGAGGCACGCCCCGGAATGTCCGAAGCAGTGCAACTCCGCAAGGGCAATGCGCTGATGAAAATGGGCCAATGGGCAAAGGCGCTGACGGCCTTCCAAAGGGCCATGGTGCATGATCCCCAAAACCCGCGCGCCCTTCATGGTGCGGGTGTTTCCGAACTGAAGATGGGGAATGCCGAGGCCGCCGTGGGATACCTGCATGACGCCTTGGCCCTGCGGTTCGACATGCCGCACATCCACTTCCATCTCGGCGAGGCCTACTACCGCCTGAAGCAATACGAAGAGGCCTTGCAGGCCTTCACCGTATGCCTGCGGATGTCGCCCGGGATCGAGCGCGCCCGCCGCCGTTCCGCCACGATACTGGAACTGCTGGGCCGGTCGGACGAAGCAGCGGAGTTGACAGCGACAGCGAATGCCATCCCGGACGAGGAGGTGATCACCATTGTATCCGGATTGCCCCGGTCGGGCACCTCGATGATGATGCAAGCGCTCGTTGCCGGAGGAGCCACGCCATTTACCGATGACCAGCGCACACCGGACGAGAGCAATCCGAAAGGCTATTTCGAGCATGCTGCGGTGAAAGGCCTTGCCAAGGACGGCCGTTTCCTTGCGCTGGCAAAAGGCCAGGTGGTGAAAGTGGTGGCCCCGCTGTTGCCGATGCTTCCGCCACGCTTCCGCTACCGCGTGGTGTTCATGGACCGTGATATCCACGAAGTGCTCGGCTCCCAGGACCGGATGCTGGGGCGTCGCTCCAAGAAGGACCCCAAGGAGGCCTTCCGCATGGGCCTGCATGATGCCTACCAAAAGCAATTGGCCAACGCGGAGGCGTGGCAGGCGAAGCATCCGAATGTCGAGATGATCCACGTGCCGTATGCGGGCGTCATCGCGGATCCCCTCACGGAAATGCGCCGCGTGAACGGACTGCTTGGCGGGAAACTGGATCCCGGGGCCATGGCCGCTGCGGTGGATCCCACACTGTACCGTACCCGAACATCGGAACCTACCAAGTGAACGTCGGCCCACGGTACGTGCCGCCACGATCCGCCGGGAAAACAGAAATGCACAGGCCCGGCCCGGCACCGGGCTTGCCTAAAGGGAGGTCGGACAAGATCCCCCTGCTGCCGCAAGCGCTCGCGTCCCGGCCAACCCAAACTATGCGTTCCAGCATGCTCAGCCGGGGCGACTTGTGGCTGATGTAGGATGCTTTCTTCCATGCTTATCCGTGAAGTCTTCGGACTTCACACAGAAGAATCGGAAGTACACATCGCATGTTCTTCGTTCCAAGGCTTATGGCTCCGAAGGTGGTTTCGTGCAACAGTCTGAAGACTGCGGAAGCTTCTGTGCCTTGATCAAAGCCGCAGACCAAACCCACCAGTGACCCCGGCCCGATCCTTCTTGAACGCACATCCTGCTAGGCCGGGAACACTGGCGGGAGCGCAGGGGGAGTATGACGTGATCGACCGCTGGCCCTTCAAGAGCGAGAAGGCGCAAGCCACGGTGGCCGACTACAAGGCGAAGAAGGCGGGCATCAAGTAAGGTAGAGGTGCCTGTGCGTGCCTCAGCTGTTCCCGGCATGCACCTTCAACCGCAGCGTAGGCACTTGCCGGAAACGACCCGGGCCCATGCTCGTCGCCGGTGAGAGATAGACCATATTCTCCACTGCGAGCGCCAACCGTTCGTTGAACTGATAGCCGATGGACAGGAGGGCGCCTGGCGCAAGGCCGTAGCGTTCCTGTGCCAGGTGATCCATGAAAGGTGCATGGACCAGACCGGGCATCAGTCCGAAGCGGAAGCCTACGGAGTGAGGTTGTGCCCGGTAGCTCAAGCCAGCGCCCGCGAAGCTGTATACCGGGTTGCGAAAGGCCAGGTGATCCGCGTATTCGGTCCGTTGACCAATGCCGGTGAAGAAAAGGCTGCTGACCTGCCCGGTGAAGTCCAGCTGCGTGCCCAGCTGATGCCGGTAGTCCAGTGATGCTCCCACACCTGCACCCGCCGTAGGCGCATAGTTACCGCTGACGCCCACGGATAGCGCGTCTTGTTGGGCGAAGGAAGCGCCTGCGAACAAGAGGAGGGAGGCCAGAAGGCACGAACGATTGGTCATGGTGGGTTCTCGCGGTCCAAAGAACGGAGGTTCCGAAGGCATGTTGTGTTAACGAAAGCCAACATCCTCGGCCCCCTGCTGCCGTAAGCGATCGCGTCCCGGCCAACCCAAACTATGCGTTCCAGCATGCTCAGCCGGGGCGACTTGTGGCTGATGTATGATGCTTTCCTCCATGCTTATCCGTGAAGTCTTCGGACTTCACACAGAAGGATCGGAAGTACACATCGCATGTTCTTCGTTCCAAGACTTGTGGCTCCGTAGGTGGTTTCGTGCAGCAGTCTGAAGACTGCGGAGGCTTTTGTGCCTTGATCAAAGCCGCAGACCCAACCCACCAGTGCCCCCGGCCCGATCCTTCTTGAACGCACATCCTGCTAGGCCGGGAACACTGGCAAGAGCGCAGGGAGGTCGGACAAGATCGCTTCACCCGAGGCGGGTTCGCGTTGACGCCCTTTGTGATCAACATCCCACCGACAGAACAAAGAAGGCCCCCGGAACTTCCGGAGGCCTTCTTCCCAAGGAGGTGTTGATCAGTGGATGATCTGCAGGTTCTGCGCTTTCACCCAGTCCGGGGTCGTTACCACCACACTGTAGTTCCCGCTCTGCAGGCCGTGCAGGTCGAAGGTGTTCAGTTCCGTACCGGCCGCCGTGAAGGTGTTGCTATAGGCCACGCGACCGGATACATCGAGGATCTTGATCTCGGTGGAACCGTGGGTATCGCTTGGCAGGCGCATATAGAGCTCGCTGGTCGTCGGGTTCGGGTATATGGTGAAGTTCCTGGCCGCTTCCTCGTGGATCCCCGCGAAGCCGCACTCCATGGTCCAGTTCAAGGGAATGGTAGCCTGGCCGCTGGCGCAGGAGAAGGAACCATCGGACACCACCCGCATCAACAGCGTATGCTCGGGATTGGTGGAGTTGAACGAATGGCCCGTCGCGTCACCATTGAAATTGCCCTGGAAAAGCAGCAGGTCGGGGGCGGCCTCGGCGCCGTCGTAGATCTGGATATTATCGTTCACCAGCAACTGTCCGGATTGGAAGGTGATGGCGATCGGCAGGCTGCCGGTGCCCTGGTAGGCGAAGTACGAGGTGTCCGAGTTCGTGTAGCAGTAGGTGAAGTTCTGTGCGTCACACAAGGGGACCACACAATCCGCAAAGGATGCATTCATCTCCGGGCTGAATACACGGCACAGGCCGTTGGTGGCGTTAAGCACCGTAAGGCTGGCGGCGCTGTCCATCGGGATCGGTCCCACCAAGGTGATGCCGGCCGGCACATTCATCAAGGTGTCCGCAGAGGCCGTGTTGGCGATGCGCACCGTGGTGCTGCTGCCCGTGTTGCCCACGTTCACTGCCACTTGATAGGTCGCGTGCTGGCAATCGGGCACCACCGAGAAGGTCGCCTCAGGGTTCGTGCAATCCAGGCAGCCTACCTCCCATACCCACTCCGCCTCACTCCCGCTTGAGCAACTGATCGAAGGGTCGGAGGTCATTTCCATATAGATGTCCGAACCGGTGGAGATGAACAGCATGCCGCTGAGGTCTTCTTGTGTAGTGATGGTATGCTCGAAGAGCAAGGGCGAGGTATTGTCCGGGCCGTCGTATATCCTCAGGTGGTCGAAAGTGGCGGATTCGATCTGCCCTGCGAGGAATTGAAGGGAAATCGGGCTTCCACAGGCGCATTGCCAATGCCACGTATGGTTATCGCTGACCGTGTAGCAATAGGTCTCCGTCACGGGATCCGCGCCGCACTGTAGTATCGTCGGGCAGAGAGGGTTTGTCAAGACGCCCGAGTGGATGTTGCAGAGGCTGTTCGCATCGTTGACCAAGGTGATGGTGGTAGAGGAGCCAGCAGTGAAGGGTCCCACCGTATAGGTGCCCACAGCCGATGCGGGCACGGGTGCCACGCCGCTGTTGTTCGTGATGTCGATCACCGGATCACTGCCCATCACGGTGATGTCGACATCCACACTGTATTGAAAATTGTCGCAATCCGTCACTACCGTGTAGGTAGCTGCAGGCGGAGAACAATCCAGGCAACCTACTTGCCAAGCCCACCCGGTCTGGCCGCCGCTGGAGCAGCTCGAGGAGGCGTCCGATGTCATTTCCATGTAGATGTCCCCGCTGGCCGCCGTGAACTGGTAACCGGTAAGGTTCTCCTGGAGCGTCACGGTGTGGCTGAAGAGCAACGGGGCGTTGTTGTCCGGTCCATCATAGATGCGCAGGTGGTCGAAGGTGGCCGATTCGATGGTGCCTGCGGAGAAAAGGATGGACAGTGCGCTGCCTGTGCTGGATTGCCAATGCCAAGCATGGTTGTCATTGTTGAGGTAGCAGTAGGTGTTATCGACCGGGGGGTCACCACAGACCACGAACGAGGGGCACAGCGGATTGGTCAGCACCGGGGAATGGATGTTGCAGAGGCTGTTGGTATCGTTCTGCACGGTGACCGTTACCAAGGAGAGGATCGGGAAAGGCCCAACGGTATAGATACCGGTATCGGATGCGGTCACAATGGTCGCATCCACATTATTGATCAACTCCACCGTGGACTGGCTGCCCAGGTCGGTCAAATGAACGTCCACGTTGAATGATTGCGCGTCACAATCGGTGACCACTTGGTAGGTGGCCGCTGCCGGTGTGCAATCATGGCAGCCCACGAGCCAGTTCCACAGGGATTGGTTGCCATCAGCGCAGCTGCCGAACGTACTGTTCATGGAGTTCAACTCCATGTAGATATCCGGACCGATGGACTGGATCTGGAGATCCGCCAGGTTCATCGAGGTGGTGTTCGAGAACAGTAGGGTGCCGGAGGCATCCACGCCGTCAAATATTCTCAGGTTGTCGCCAAAAGCGCCTGGGAAGTCGATCGATCCCGAGGAGAAGAGCAGGGTCAAGTTGCCCAAGGGGTCGGTGTTCTGCCAATGCCAAGCGTGGAAATCGCTGTTGGCGTAGCAATAGCTTTCCTCCAGTGCCGGCTGCCCGCAGGTGATGTGCGTGGGGCAGAGCGGATTGGTCAGCATGTCCGACACCAGGTTGCACAAGCTGTTGGAGTCGTTCACGAGGGTGAGGGTCACCTCGGTGGTGATCGGGAAAGGTCCTACTGTCCATACGCCGGTGTCCGTGGCGGTCACCGTGACCGCACCCGCATCATTGGTGATCTCCAACGTACTGTCAGACCCAAGCACGCTCACATCCACATCAATGGTGAAATTCTGCAAGTCACAGTCGGTGTTGACGGCGAAGGTGGCCTGCGGCGGAATGCAGTCCAGGCAGCCCACCTGCCAGACCCATTCGTCCTCCGAACCGCTGTTGCAGCTGACGGAGCCATCGGAGGACATTTCCATATAGATGTCACCGCTGTTACCGGTCACTTGCACACCGGCCAAAAGTTCCTGGACGGTCACCGTGTGGTTGAAGACGGGAGTCGAGGTATTGTCCGGGCCGTCATAGATCCGCAGATGGTCAAAGGTTGCCGATTCGATGGCGCCTGCGGAGAAAATAAGGATCAAGGGACCGCCGGTGGAGGAATGCCAATGCCATACATGGTTGTCATTGTTGATATAGCAATAGGTCTCGTCCACGGGATCGCCCCCGCAGGTCACGACGGTAGGGCACAAGGGATTGACCAATACTGGCGAGGTCACACTGCAAAGGCTGTTGTCACTGTTGTTCAAAGTGATCGTGACAGGAACATTCGCGGCGAAGGGTCCAACGGTGTATACACCCGCTGCAGTTGCAGTGACCATCGGGGCGCCCCCATTGTTGGTGATGTCCAAGGTGGCGTCGCTGCCCAGTTCCGTGATGTCCACATCCACCGAAAATTGGAAATTGTCGCAATCAGTCACGACCGTATAGGTGGCCGTGGGTGCGACACAATCCAAGCATTCCAAGGTCCAATCCAATTGAGGCCAACCCATGCTACCGCAATTCACGGAGATATCCGAATGGAAGACCATCGTGAGGGCATGGTCCGTATTGGTGGAGATCGCCATGATGCCGGCCATGCTCGCGCCCGTATTGTTTCCTGTATAGAGAACAGGGGCTGTCGCATTCAGGCCATCGTAGATCGTGATATGGTCACAGCAGGATTCCATTTGGCCACCGTTGAATATCAGCGCGATGGCATCCGTTCCCGTTCCTTGATATACCATGGTGCTGTCCATATTGTCATGGTAGCAGAAGGTATATTCCGTCGCCGGGTCGCCACAGACAATGGAAGCGATGGTCTGGGCTTGACTGGTCTGTGCCACGGCCATCAGTACCATACCGACAGCAAGACACTTAAGGAGTAACCGTGAATTCATGAGAAGCTGGGTTAGGCGTTCAGCGTGCAATTTAGATGACATTGAGAGACAGTCTTATGCTGCTTCGTTGGGAAAAGAATTTTCCACACCCCGTTGGCTTCCTCAACATCAGGTCAAGGCCGGCCCTTTGGGTGCGGTGCGTTCGGGACACATGTCCAAAAACGAAGAAGGCCCCCGGAAATTCCGGAGGCCTTCTTTCATGGAGTATCCGATCAACGGATGATCTGCAGGTTCTGTGCCTTCACCCAGCTTGGGGTGGTCACCACAACGCTGTAGTTGCCGCTCTGTAGGCCGTGCAGGTCGAAGGTGTTCGTCTCCGATCCGGCAGCCGTGAAGCTGTTGTGATACACCACGCGGCCCGATACATCCAGGATCCTGATCTCGGTGGTCCCA
>Ga0164241_10004769_pt1 | contig 12979 bp, 18 predicted proteins | sample OricomyardsoilBY_FD_108780 | JGI IMG/M metagenome (GOLD analysis project Ga0164241, IMG submission 108780) | Backyard soil microbial communities from Emeryville, California, USA - Original compost - Back yard soil (BY) | ecosystem: Environmental > Terrestrial > Soil > Unclassified | place: USA...
CGCCGCGTGCGTAGCGGAACACGCGGCCCGGGAACACGACGAAGATCTCCTCCAGGTTGTGGAAGTCGGCGTACCAGCCTGGCTGGTCCAAGGCACCGGACAGCATCTTCGCCAACGCCTCGGCCTGGTCGTCGTCCACCTCGAACTCCAGCACGGACCACACCGACGCCTGCTCCGCCGTCGCGCTCGACACGTCGTACCGGCTGATCTTCCGCACCATCAACGGGACGTCGGTCAGTTCGACGCCGACCTTCAGGCTTTCCAGAATCAACACACCTTTGTACACACGCCCGAGGCTAGGCAACGCCGCCGACATTTCAGGGACCGCTGCAGCGGCCTTAGCGTGGAGGCGTGGAGCGGATCGGGTACGTGATCTTGTACGTCGAGGACCTCGAGGCGTCGGTGGAGTTCTACCGGGACGTGGTGGGGTTCGCATACAAGTTCACCGATGCGGGGTATGCGGAGTTCGAGACCGAGGGGACGCGGTTCGCGCTGTACGAGCGGCGACGGGCCGAGTGGCTGACCGGGCGGACGGTCGCGCCCGGGGCGGCCGGTGAGGTGGTGGTGATGGTCGAGGACGTGGATGCGTGGGCCGATCGGCTCGCGGCCCGCGGAGTCGAGGTGCTCAGTGGGCCGGCCGATCGGCCGTGGGGGCATCGGACCGTGCATGTCGCGGATCCGGACGGGTTCGTGGTCGAGTTCGCCCAGGAGATCCCGCGGCTGCGCGGCCGCCGGAGTTGAGGTTTGTTGCCGGCAGCAACCTTGGTCAGCGGTGCCGGTTCTGGTAGTGGTAGCGGCGGCGGTTGACGCCGCTGAACAAGGCGATCCAGAACAGGCCCCACAGCAGCCACGGCGCGGTCAGCGTGATCGCGGTGATGACGAGCGCGATCATCAGGATCGGCGCCAGCATCGCGAACGCCGGCGGATGACCTTGGCGGCGCCGCGGCCTGGCGGTCCGCGGCGACCAGGGTCCCTGCACGGGCTCGAGCCCGGCCGAGTCCGGCAGGTCGTCGAACAGCGGCTCGAGGTCGTCGACGTACCGCGCCCGGGTCGCCTGTTCGCTGCGCTCCTCGAACTCGGTCTGCGTCAGCCGCCCCGCGACGAAGTGGTCGCTGAGGATCGACACTGCCTGGTCGCGTTCGGCGTCCCCGATCCGGACCGGCCCGCGCCGACGCTCGAGACTGCTGTCCTCACGGCCGTCCCGGTCGTCCTCGCGCCAGTCGGACCCGTACCAGTTGTGTCCGTGCCAGCCATGGTCGTGCCGGCCGCGATCGTTCCGGCCGTCGTTGTGCCGGCCGTCGTTGTGCCAGCCGCCGTTGTGCCGGTCGCGCCCGCGCCGGTCCGGGTCACTCGCGTCGGATTCGCGCCATTGCGGGAACGGCGAACTCATGACCGGTCCTGGTCGTCGTCCGGTCGCTCGTCGGCCAGGATCCCGTACAGCTTCCGCCGCAGTTCCGCCAGCGCCTCCTTGGCCCGCGCCTGCTGGTCCGGCGTACCGGTGGCGAGGATCTGCCACATCGCCGTCGCCACCTGGCCGAGCATCGGCTTCAGCCCGTTCTCGTCGTCGTCGGCCGGTGCGCTCATCGCCTCCCAGGGAGCCGACACTTCGTCGGCGTGCTCGGCGACGTACGTGCGTCCCTCGTCGGTCAGCGCGAACGTCCGCCGGCCCGACTCGGCGTCGGCGGTCACGAGTCCCTCGTCCTCGAGCTGCTGCAGGGTCGGGTAGATCGATCCCGGGCTCGGCTTCCAGGCGCCGCCGCTGCGCTCGGCGATCTCCTGGATGATCTGGTAGCCGTTCATCGGCTGCTCGGCCAGTACGGCGAGGATCGCGGCGCGCACGTCACCGCGTCGCGCCTTCGGCCCACGGAAGCGCTGCTGCGGGCCCCACGGCGGACCGAACATCTGGCCGCCGCCCCCGAACATGCCCCACTGGCCGCCGCCGAACGGCTGATGGTGTGCCCGGTGCCCGCGCCGCCCGGTCATGGCGGCGAACAGGTCTTCCTTCATGTCGTCGAAGACTGAGCAGTGCTGTGCGATCCGCTGCCACGGCCAGCCCGCGGCGTACGTCGATCCGGTCATCCCGACCACCGTCCCTCACAAGAGAATGCGATACGTCGACGATATATCGCGACGTATCGCAACCCAAGGGTGTTCGGAAGAAGTTCGGTCCGGCTCAGGTGAGACGGAGGTTGTCCACCGTCGCCACCAGGACCAGGGAATCGCCCTCGATGCCGGCCTGCGTCACGTAGGCGCCGAACGGAAGTCTCGGGACCGGTATCCCCTCGCGCAGCTTGGACGTCATCGCCTCGCGGGCGACCTCCGGAACGCTGTCGGACATCTGCTCGACCGCGAGCACGATCCTGCCCGCCTTCGCCTGCGGGGTGACCACCGCGTCGACCGTGATCCCGCCGACCGACAGTCCCGCGTGCAGCTTGCCCTCGACGATCCGCAGCGTCCATCCCTTCACGCCGGTGGTACGGCGGGCGAGCGCGGCCAGCTCCGTCGGCGACAGATGCAGCCGCATCGACGTCGAGTCGACGGTGACGTGCGCGCCGGGCTCGTTCTTGAGGACCGCGCGCGGAACATGGACCCCGGTCATGTCCACCTGGAGGTCGTCGGCGGAGATGCCGGTGAAGGTGAGGTCCTTCATCGTCATCCGGACCGTCGAGAACTCCTGCTTGGCCAACTGCGGCAGGAACCCGAAGCCACCCACCTCGACCGACGTGTCGGCGGCCTCCACGTCGTACTTCGCGGCCTCGTCCTCGGCCATCGTGGCGAGCCTGTTCTCGGCGGCCCACTCGGCCAGGCGGTCGACGCCGACCGCCAGGACCCCCAGCACGATCACCGTCACCACCAACCGCCGCAACCAGCGGCGCGGTCTCCTGGAACTCATTCCTGCCCTTCCGACATCGGCGGACCCCGTCGATCCGCACAGCCTAGACGTCCGGAACGAGGGTTCAGTTCGGGACGGCCGCGCGAAACGCGTCGACGGTCTCGCGCAGTGCGTCGTCGGTCGCGGTCGGTTTGATGCCGAAGGCAACAGTTGTGGCGGAGGAGTCGACGACGAACGGACGGCGCCACTGGTACTGCGTCTCGACCATCTCGCGGGCGGCCGGGTTGAAGAGACCGGCGAGGCGCAGCGCGATGGTGGGCATCGTGGTGATGCGGGCCGCAGGGGCGCCGGCGAGCTCGGCTGTGCGGGCGGCGAGAGCGCGGATCGACATCGGCTCTGGCGTCGGCACATGCCACGCCCGTCCCCAGGCGGTCTCGTCCGACGCCGCGGCGACCAATGTGCCGGCGACGTCACCGACGTACGTCCAGCTGTGCGGCGCATCCAGGTCGGCCGGTGCCGAACCGCGCTTGCCTGCAAGGACTTTGGGCAGCACCAACACGCTGAACGGCGAGACAGCGCCGGCGCCGAGGTAGTCCGAACCACGCACCTCTGCAGTCCGGATCCGCCCAGCCTCATGCGCCGCCAACGCGTCGGTCCACAGCTTGGCCCGGATCTGACCCTTCACCGAGTTGGGCCGCAGGGGAGTGTCCTCGGTGATCGGGCCGTCGACCTGGCCGTACCCGTACAGGTTTCCGGTCGTCACCAGCACGGCCCCACTCGACTCGGCTGCCCGGATCAACGCTGCTCCCAGGGGAGGCCAGTCAGTCGTCCACCGGTGGTACGCCGGCCCTGCGCACGAGTAGATCGTCACCGCGCCGTCGGTAAGTCGCGCCAGCCCTTCCGCATCGCCGGCATCCGCCGCAACACACTCGATCTCTCGGGCCTCGTCTCCTGGTCCGGCAGGGCTCGGGAGGGGCGTGCGGCCCGAGCGGGTGATGAGGCGGACCTGTTCGCCCCGGGCGGCGAGCAGTCGCGCGGTGGCCGAGCCGACCGGGCCGGCGCCGACGATGACGTGCAGGGACATGGCGGACAACCTTTCATCACAGCAACTGACCTGAGAGAACAGTGTTCTCGAATGAGTCCACTGTACTCGAACCTGTGTCAGACTGATCCCATGTCCGCACCGTCCCTGCGCGCCCGGGTTCGCTCGGAGATGAGCCAGGAGATCAAGGACGTCGCCCGTCGGCATCTCGCCACGGACGGCGCCAACCTCTCCCTGCGCGCCGTCGCCCGGGACCTGGACATCGTCGCGTCGGCGCTCTACCGCTACTTCCCGAGCCGCGACGCCCTGCTCACCGCCCTGATCATCGACGCGTACGACGCTCTCGCGGCCGCCGCGACCACCGCGGAGTCCGCCGTACGCCGGGAGGATCTCCGCGGTCGCTGGCAGGCGGTCTGCCGCGCCGTCCGCACCTGGGCGCTCGCCCACCCGGCCGAGTACGGCCTGATCTACGGCAATCCGGTCCCCGGTTATGCCGCACCGCAGGACACCGTCGAGCCGGCCTCCAAGGTGATCCTGCTGCTGGCGGCGATCGTCACCGACGCCGGCGACCGGCTGCGCCCTCTGACGGCTTCGCCGATCACCGCACCACTGCGTGCCGACCTGCGCCGCTTGATCGCCGAACGCCGGGGCACCATGCTCGAGGAACGCCTCGACCGTGTCCTGGTCGCGTGGACCCACCTGTACGGCGTCCTCAACTTCGAGGTGTTCGGTCGCCTCGACGAGATGATCGAGGCACGCGCCCAGTACTTCGACCACCACATGAGCCTGATGGCCGACCTCACCGGCCTCCCGGACTGACCCTGTTCCGTGATTCCGCCCCGAGCTACCGAGACATTCGCCGACCACCGCGGCCTGCTCTACGCAGTCGCCTACCGGGTGCTCGGCAGCGTCGCCGAGGCGGAGGACGTCGTACAGGACGCCTGGCTCCGCTGGAGTCGCGTCGACCCCGGAACCGTCGACGACCCCGAGGGCTATCTGGTCCGCGTCGCGACCCGCCTTGCCATCGACCGCCTCCGCAGTGCAGCCGTACGACGTGAGTCCTACGTCGGACCGTGGTTGCCCGAGCCGATGCTCACCAGTCCGGACACGGCGGACGACGTCGTACGCAACGACTCGGTGTCGACCGCCATGCTGCTCGTCTTGGAAGCACTGTCGCCGACGGAACGGGCGGTCTTCGTCCTGAACGAGGCCTTCGGCTACAGCCATACCGAGATCGCTCGCATCCTCGGTCGCCAGGACGGCGCGATCGAGACCATCCACGTCGTGAGCAACCCGGAGAAGCTGACCGGCGTCGCACCGTGAGCTGACTCACTGTCACGCTTTCGTCCGCTGTCTCGTCCGTGGGGCGCCCATCACCCCCACGGAACCGGAGTCATCGTGTTCGCCGTCTACCTCGCCGCCACACTTCTCGCCGCCACTCTGACCGGCTGCGCGTCGGTCGCCAACTTCATCGGCCACGACTTCCCGAAGTCACAGGCCGACCTGATGGGAGTGCCGTACTCGTGGATGATCCCGCTGGGTGCCCTGCTGGGCGCCGGCGCACTCGGCCTGCTGGCCGGCGTCGTCGTACCCCTGCTGGGAATCCTCGCCGCCGCCGGCCTCGTGCTCTACTTCCTCGGTGCGCTCGGCGCGCACCTGCGCGTCCATGACCGCCACCTCGGCCCCTGGTCGCTGTACTTCGTGGCTTCAGTGGCCGCCCTGGTCACCAGCCTCGTCCACCACTGACCTCAGGCGTCGACCTTGAACGGGTCGTGTTCGGCCAGCAGCTTGTCCAACCGCGCCTGATCGACGCGATTGGTCACCACGGACATCTCCTGCCGGTCCCGCACGACCTTGCACAACGTCACCGTCGACGTCACGACGTACAACAACCCGACCGCGAGAAACGCCCGGATCCACCCGGCGGCCGGAAGGTAGACCAGCCCGATCCCCATGGCTGTCACCGACACCGCGAACGAAACGACCGCCTGCCCGTAGAACGCGGCGGTCTGCGAAGGCTGAACAGTTTTCGTCATGCCGCAATCGTCGGCCGGTACGACGACCGGCACATGCGGTGAACTACTCAGAACGTCAGGTCGCCTGCCTGCTCGCGGGCCACACGTCCGGCGAGGCGATGCGGTCGGCAGGCAGGTAGTCGGTGATCTCGGTGTCGCCGTCCTCGTACTGGACGAGGCCGACCCAGCCGGTCGGACCGCCATGCCTGGCGATCATCCAGCCCCGTCGCCAGCCGTTGTCGGTCAGCACGATCACGTGACCGGGGAGTGGGAGTGCGCGCAAGGCCCACTCGTGGTGAGCGCGCGCGGACCGGACGTGCCCCGCCTCCGTCATGATGGCAACCTGCGGCGCAGTCGCAGTTCGTCGCGAATACCCGGCGGCACCGGCAGCTGGTATCCCTCCAGTGCCCGGGCGTACGCGGTGAGTGACGCGGCGAGGCGGCCGGAGTCGCCGGCGAGGGCGACCTCGCGCCGGGGCGCGCCACGAGCGAGTTGGTCGGCCGCTCGAGCTGACACCACCTCGGCGAACAGGTGCGACAGCGCGTGATCCGCCGCCGAGCGGCACTGAATACCGGCCAGCGTGGACAACGGTCGGATGGTCATCGGGTACCGCCCCCAAACTCCGGGTTCCTGGCAGGCCGCATGGCATGCCGCAGTTCCGGAGTCCGTCCAGCGTACCTCGCGACACCGCCGCAAGCGTGCCCGCAAGCGCACATCGTCACGGGCAGCACCGCTACTGCAGTGGGACTCCGGTGGCGATCGCGATGGCGATGATCGCCGCCGCGAGCCAGTCGACGGCGAGGCAGAACGGGGGCCACCACCGGGTGTTCGCCACGTAGTGAGTGCGGTGCTGCCAGAGGTCCTTGAAACCGTGGGCGATCAGGCCGAGAACGAGCAGCCACGCCGACCCGGTGACACCTGCGGCGGCGAGTACGACGAAGGCACCGGCGACCGTGCACTCGACGGCGATGACAGTGGGTCGTCCGTCGGCGACCGCGAAGCCGATGTAGACCGCTGCGATCAGGGCCAGGGAGAGGGCGTAGACGGTCGCCGCGTCGAGCCACCAGAAGGCGAGCGGTGATGCGGCTTGGAGCGCGCCCCAGACGAGTCCCCACGCGACTGGGATCCGCACGTCGGCGAACCGTCCTCCGGATCGCTGCATCAGCGGCGCCGTGTGGACGTCGAGCCTGAGCGTACGTCGCCTGACCGGGTTGCGATCTGCTCGGCGAGGTGGGACGCGTCAGCGGCGACCCAGCCGAGGAGTGCGGACGTCCTGGTGTGCTGCCACGTCTGTCCGAGCAGGTAGAGACCGGGCGACGGGGTGACGCCGCGCCGATGCAGGATGCGTCCCTGTTCGTCCTTGACGGCGGGCACGTCGATCCACGCGTGGTCCGGCGTGAACCCGGTCGCCCACACGACGGCGTCGAACTCCGAAGCGGCGCCGTCGGCGAACGTCACGATCCTGCCGTTCGCCGCCGTCACTCGGGGACGGATCCGGACGCCATACCGCTTGGCAAGCCGCCGCGGACCGTCTCCGATGATCTGGTCCCGACCGGACAAGCGCCGGCCCAGCCGGGAGCGCGCAGTGACGCGGTCCAGTCCGATGCCGCTCGCCCACCACCACACGTCGCGGCCGAACGGCCGCTGGGGCAGCGTCGGGATCCGTCGGCCGACGGCCAGTTCCACAGTGTGGGTGGCGCTGAGCTCCAACGCGATCTGGCAGCCCGAGTTCGCGGCCCCGACGACCAGGACCTTCCCGGCGGGAACTGCCTCCGGGCGGCGGTAGTCCGCGCTGTGGAGCTGGGTCACGCCGGCGTCGAGATCCTTCGCGAATCCTGGGATGACCGGAGCATGGAAGGGGCCGGTGGCAACGACCACCTGCCGCGCCTGCACGGTGCCCCGGTCCGTTGTCGCGACGTACCCGTCGTCGCTCCTGGTCAGCGATCGGACGGTCGTGTCCAACTGCACCGGTAGCTCGAACCGTGCCGCGTAGTCCTGCAGGAAGTCCGCGACATCGTCCTTCCCGGGGTAGGTGTCCTTCGCACCGGGGAACGGCATCCCCGGCACGGCGTCGTACTGGGCCGGCGTGAACAATCGCAGCGAATCCCATCGTGAGCGCCAGGTCTGGCCGATCTCCGCGCCCGCGTCCACGATCAGGAAGCGCCGCCGGTCCTCGGCCAGGTAGTAGCCCATCACCAGACCGGCTTGTCCGCCGCCGATCACCAGCACATCCAGTACGTCGTTCATGACGTCACCTGCAGCGTGGTGGTCACGTCACACCTCGGCACGTCGCGCGACGTCGAAGCTGAACATCATCCCGCTCTCGGTGTGCTCCGCGATGTGGCAGTGCGCCATCCACAGCCCGGGATTGGAGACGTCCAGCAAGATGTCCACCGTCTCGCCGGCCCGCACCAAGACGGTGTCCTTCCAGACCAGGTTGGACTCCGGTTCGTCGTCCCTGCTCAGGACGAGGAAGCGGCCGGCACCGTGGATGTGGAACGGGTGGTGCATCGGGTGGTCGGAGTCCATCTCGTTGACCAACCGGATCTTCACCCGGTCGCCGACGGTGAAGGACCAGGCGATGGCCGCGTTCTCGGCGCCGGTCTCCCGGTCGACGAGTTGCCAGATCATGTTGGTGGGATCCGATGCGCGATTGATCTCCGGCATCAGGTCCTCCCACTCCAGGCCGTCGCCGTGGTCGTGACCGTGGTCATGGTCCTGGCCGTGGTCGTGGTCGTGCTGCTCCGGTGGCGCGGTCGACGGCGGCTCGGCCGAGGGCACCAGCCTCATCCCGCACTGCGGGCAGGTCGCAGGCTCTGTGCTGGTGACCTCAGGGTGCATCGGGCAGACGTAGCTCGCTGCCTGTACGTCGTCATCGCCGTACAGGAGCGGCATGCGCGAGAGGAACGCGAGGATCTTGTCGGGTGGCCTGGTGAGGTCGGGACCGATCGACCGGTGTTCTGCGCTGAGCTCGGGATCGGTGCGCAGTGTGTCGAACGACGCCGCGGCCTCGCCGCCCGCGGCCGGCATCACCGTGAAACCGCCGAGGTCGTACACACGGTCAGGGGTGCGATGCTCCAGCCGCACCACTCCTGGAGTGTCGAACAGTACGTCGACGACGGCGCGTTCGGAGGGGGCGAGGAGTACTGCGTCGACAAGGCTCTCGCGTTCGTACCTGCCGCTGTCGCCGCCGACCAGTTTCGCCCGGGCGCCGCTGACGCCGATGTTGAAGATCCGCGTGTTGGCCGTGTTGACGAGATAGAGACGTACGACTTCTCCCTGCGCAGCGACGCCGGAGAGCTGGGTCTCGCCGTTGATCAGCATGACGTTGCCGAACCGGCCCATCGCGGTGAACGTCGGCCCGGACCGGTTGAACGGCGCTATGTGCCCGTCCTCGACCAGCAGGTCGTCCAGGGTGACAGTCAGTTGCCGGTCCGCAGCAGGCCAGTACGAGGAGTCCGACGGCTCGACCACGATCGCGCCGTACAGTCCCATCTCCTGGGCGAAGTCCTCCCGCAGGTGTGGGTGGTACCAGTACAGGCCGGCGTCGGGGAACTGCAGTGTGTACGTGAACGATTCCCCGATCCGGATCGGCTTCTGCGTCTCGTGCGGGACTCCGTCGTACCGGTTCTCCAACCGCAGGCCGTGCCAGTGCACGGTCGTTTCCAGGTCGCCCTGGTTCGTCACCTGCACCGTGAGCTCCGAGCCCTGGTCCACGTGCAGGGTCGGGCCCGGGATCGACCCGTTGTAGGCGAGCATGCGCAACTCGGCGCCGTCGATACGCTTGCGCACCGCGCCGATACCGAGCTCGAGCAGGTCGCCGTCGTGCAGCCGCACCACGCCGGTGGGCGCCACCTCAGCCAGGCCGGCCGTCTCAGTACTGAACACGTCGTGAGAGTCCATCGGCTTCTCCTTTCGTCGGCGGGCGGTGCTGCCCGGCGCCAGTCTCGCTCGGCGGCCTTTCAGATCACTTTCGCAACGTACGCCGACAGCCCCGCGGCAGACAGATGCCGAAAGTCCCGGGACCCTCGACGAGGCTGTTGCCAGCGGACGGTCGGTGGGGGAGCCTGTGGACGAGCGAAGCAGGGGGCTGAGATGCCATGGTTTCCGGAGTTCAGTACTGCGGCGGAGTTGGCGCGCAGGGACATCCGCGCCGCGGGCCGGGCTGATCCCGTCGCGCAGTACTTCAGCGCGTTGAACAAGGGCGACACCCACGCCCTGGAGACGGTGTGGCCGGGCGAGGTGGTCGTTCACGATCCTCGCGCAGGGACAGTTCGCGGTCACCGGCAGTTGCGGCGGTTCGTGAAACAGAACCAGTCCTGGTTGACCGAGCGTCATGCCAGGATCGCGACCGTGGCGTCCACATCCGTCGGACGGCGGGCGGTGGTCGAGCTCCTGGCGCATCTGGCCGACGACTACGGCCAGGAGGTTGCCTGGCCGATCGCGGTGGTCGCCGAGTCCCCCGACGATCGCACGGTGGAGTTTCGCACGTACTGCAGTCAATGGCCGGTCGACGGACGTCGCCACCTCAGAGCGCCCGTACTCAAGCCTGGGCAGGATCAGCCGGGCGATGTCGTCGCCCGCTATCAGGTCGCGCTGGCCGCCGGTGACGCCGAAGCAATCGTCGGCACCTTCGCGCCGGACGGGTACTTCCGTGGGCCTATCGGCCCGCATGACACCTACCGCGGAGCCGCCGAGCTCCAGTCGTTGTTCAGCGCGCGGTTCAGCGCCGGCGGCGGTATCGGCGTCGAACAGTGCAGCGTGACCGATGACGGTGTCCGCTGTGCCGTGGAGTACAACTGCGTCCGGTGGGGCAGCCACGACCTGACGCCCCAGGCCGGGATCGGCATCTACGAACGCGACTCCGGCGGCCTGCTCGCCGCGGCCCGCATCTACGACGACATCGAGGCACCCACCGGAACCCTGTAGGAGAACGATGACCACCGAATCAGCAGGCGCGCGCGGCCAACTGGCCGGTCAGACTGTCGTGGTGATCGGCGGTAGCGCCGGCATCGGGCTGGAGACGGCCAGACGTGCGCGGGCCGAGGGCGCCGACGTCATCCTGACCGGCCGCAATCCCGACCGGTTGAAGGCCGCGGCCGCCGAGCTCGGGGCGCTGAGCGCCTCGGCCTTCGACGCCAACGACACCGAGGCGATCCGGGCGTTCTTCGCAACCGTCGAGCCGCCGATCGACCACGTGATGGTGACGGCCGGTACGCCGTACTACTCGCGGCTGGCCGAGATGGATTTCGCCGAGACGCGCCTGGCTCTGCAGGAACATCCGATGCTGATGCTCGGCGTCGCACGCTATGCCGCCGGCAAGGTCCGCCCCGGCGGCGCGCTCCTGTTCATGGGCGGCACCGGCGGCCGCCGTCCGGGGATCGGCCTCAGCGTCATCTCGGCGATGACCGTAGCCCTGCAGGCACTGACAGCGAACCTCGCCGTGGAGATCGCGCCCGTCCGGGTCAACCTGATCGCCGCCGGTTTCGTCGACACGCCCCTGTCGGCCACGCTGCTCGGCGATCAGATCGACGTACGCCGGGCCGAACTCCGCGACACGCTCCCGATCGGCCGGGTGGTCGGCCCGGCCGACGTCGCCGCGCTCGCCGTACACCTGATGACCAACACCGCCCTGACCGGTGCCACCTACGACATCGACGGGGGCCAACAGTTCGTCCGTGCAGGATGAGGCCCTTCCGCCCGGGTCGGCGGCATGGTGAGGGCGAGCGCGGCACCTCGGTGCCGATCGCCGGATCAAGGGAGAAACTCGTGGGATCAGACCGCAATACGCCAGTTGACCTGTACATCGCCGTCTATGCGGACGCGGACGCGGCGCGAGGCGACTGGGACGCCATCAAGCAAGCCGCGTCCGACGATTTGATCAAGGTCGACGGACTCGTGCTCGTCAGCCGCAGCGTCGACGGGAAGATCAACGTCGACGACGACTTCCACACGGCCGCGAAGGGTGCCGCTTGGGGCGCGGTCGGTGGTCTGGTCGTGGGCTTGATCTTCCCGCCCAGCCTGTTGGCCAGCGCAGCCGTCGGTGCGGGTGCCGGCCTGGGGATCGGTGGGCTCAAGTCCCATCATGACAAGGCGGAGATCAAGGCCGACGTCGAAGACACCCTGCCGCCGAACAGCTCGGGAATCGTGGCGCTGTTCGAGGAGAAGTGGGTCAAGGACGTCGACAAGGCGCTGTCGCACGCCGACAAGGTCACCAAGCACGAGGTCGACGCGGACAGTGCGAAAGAGGTCAAGGAGGCCGTCAAGTAGTTCGGGGGAGAAGCCATGCCGTGTAACCGCGCGCGCCGATCGGTGGCTGCGTCCCTGATGACTGTCGCGCTGCTCGTCGTACCGATGGCCTGCAGCGACAGTTCGACACAGGGGCAGTCGACTCCGTCAGCGACGGCAGCGCCGGCGCCGACAGGTACGTCGACCACGGGTGACTGTGCTGCGGTGACCGACCTGAAGGCCTCGCTGCAGACGCTCATGAACGTGAAGCCGTTGCAGGACGGTCTCACCGCGCTGAACAATGCCATGGCCGGCGTCAAGAGCAGCCTGGTCGGTGCGGCAGCGTCGGCATCTGCCGCTCTGCAGCCCGCCGTGGCGAGTGTGAAGGCGGCGTTCTCTGATGTGGAAACTGCAGCCAGCGGCTTGACCGCGGAGAACTTCCGGGAGAAGGCGCCGGCGATCAACACGGCCCTTCGGCAGGTCGGTACTGCGGCTTCGTCGTTCGCCACCACGTTGACACAGACCTGTCCGGGAAGCTGACCGCCTCGGTGGCGGCAGCTTCCCGGCTGGTCCCGCTGTTCCTCGCGTCTTGCCGGGCCTCAGGGCTTGTCGGCGAAGACTGTCGTCCAGTCGTTCTTGATGCTAACGACGGTCCAGTCCTGCGCGCGGGCCTGCTCGAGCGAGGCCTCGGCCCCGGCGGTGTAGTCGAACTCGCGGTCCTCGTCGTCGTGCAGGAGCAGTAACCGCAGACCGGGACGCTCCGGCACGCCGGCGTACCGGAGCATCGGGATGTCGCCGTTCGAGTTGCCGCCGGCAACTACCGGCCGCCGGCCGACCCGGCTCCAGATGCGGACGGGCTTC
>Ga0164241_10004770_pt1 | contig 12977 bp, 13 predicted proteins | sample OricomyardsoilBY_FD_108780 | JGI IMG/M metagenome (GOLD analysis project Ga0164241, IMG submission 108780) | Backyard soil microbial communities from Emeryville, California, USA - Original compost - Back yard soil (BY) | ecosystem: Environmental > Terrestrial > Soil > Unclassified | place: USA...
GGACCAGACCACCGCGCAGCACCACGACCCGGTCGCCGAGGGTCATCGCCTCGGTCTGGTCGTGCGTGACATACACCGTGGTGGTGGCCAGCTGCTTCTGCAGCTTCGACACCGACGTCCGCATCTGCACGCGCAGCTTCGCGTCCAGGTTGGACAGCGGCTCGTCCATCAGGAACGCCTTCGGGCTGCGCACGATGGCCCGGCCCATGGCGACCCGCTGGCGCTGCCCGCCGGACAGGTTCGCCGGCTTGCGCTCCAGGTGCTGGGTCAGGTCGAGGATCTTCGCCGCCTCGTCCACCTTCGCCCGCACCGTCGCGTCGTCCACCTTGGCCAGGCGCAACGGGAACGCCATGTTCTCCCGCACGCTCATGTGCGGGTAGAGCGCGTAGGACTGGAACACCATCGCGATGTCCCGGTCCTTCGGCGCCTTCTCGTTGACCCGCTTGCCGTCGATGCGCAGCTCGCCGGAGGAGATGTCCTCCAGGCCGGCGATCATGTTGAGCATCGTGGACTTGCCGCAACCCGAGGGCCCGACGAGGATGATGAACTCGCCGTCCGCTATCTGGATGTCCACTTCGGACACCGCGAGGGCACCGTCCGGGTACCGCTTGGTCAGCTTGTCAAGGACGATCTCTGCCATTTACCTCAGCCCTTCACGGCACCGGACGTCAGCCCCGCGACGATGCGGCGCTGGAAGAACAACACGAAGAAGATGATCGGGATGGTGATCACCACGGCGGCCGCGGAGATCGTCCCGGTCGGCGCCTCGAACTGAGAGGCGCCGGTGAAGAACGACAGCGCCGCCGGCACCGTCCTCGACGCCGTGGTCGAGGTCAGCGAGATGGCGAACAGGAAGTCGTTCCAGCAGAAGATGAACACCAGGATCGCGGTGGTGAACACCCCCGGCGCGGCCAGCGGCGCGATCACCCGGCGGAACGCCTGTGCCGGGGTGGCCCCGTCCATCTTCGCGGCCTTCTCGAGCTCCCACGGGATCTCGCGGAAGAACGCCGACAGCGTGTAGATCGCCAGCGGCAGCGCGAAGGTGATGTACGGGAAGATCAGCCCCGCCCAGGTGTCGAACAGCCCGAGCTGGCGCTCCATCTCGAACAGCGGCGAGACGAGCGAGACCTGCGGGAACATCGCGATCAGCAACGAGACCCCGACGAGCGCCCGCTTGCCGGGGAAGTCCAGCCGGGCGATGGCGTAGGCGGCCATCGTGCCCAGCACCACCGCGATCAGCGTCGCGATGAGTGCGATGCCGATCGAGTTGATCAGCGCCCGGATGAACTCGCTGGTGGTGAAGATGTCCTTGTAGTTCTGCCAGGTCCACGCGGACGGGAAGAAGTTCTTGTCCGTCTGGGTCTCGGCGGTCTTGAAGGACAGCGACACCGTCCACAGCACCGGGATCAGTGCGTAGACGACAACCACGATGTCCACAACGGCCCACTTCGCCTTGCGGCCGGTGGTACTGCCGGCGATGACGGCCATCAGCGCTTCCCTCCCGAGTCGCTACCGGGCGCGGCGGCGCCGAACAGCTTGATGAAGATGAACGCGATGATCGCCACCGCGATGAAGATCAGCACCGACATGGTGGAGCCGATGCCGAGGTTCAACCCCTTGATGAGGTTGTTGTAGGTCTGCATGGACACCGACGACGTGTCGTTCGCGCCCTTGGTGAGCACGAAGATGTTGTCGAAGACGCGGAACGCGTCCAGCGTGCGGAACAGCAGCGCCACCAGGATCGCCGGCTTCATCACCGGGATCATGACCTTGGTGAACCGCTGCCACGCCGTGGCCCCGTCCATCGACGCGGCCTTCAGCAGGTCGTCCGGCACCAGCGCGAGCCCGGCCATCAGCAGCAGCGCCATGAACGGCGTGGTCTTCCACACCTCGGCGAGGATGATGATCAGCAACGACGGTATCTGCTGGGTCAGTGGCGCCTCCGCGCCGAGCAACTCCGTCAGATACCCGGTGTCGGTGTTCCATGCGTAGAACCACGAGAACGCGGCCACCACGGTCACGATCCCGTACGGGATCAGGGAAACGGTGCGCACGAGCCCGCGGCCGACCAGCGTCCGGTGCATGATCAGCGCCAGCAGCATGCCGAGCACCAGCTCGATGACCACGGACACGACGGTGATCAGCGTGGTGATGCCGAACGCCGTCCACCAGTACTTGTCGGTCAGCACGGCCGCGTAGTTGCTCAGCCCGACGAACTCCCGGTCGTCCGGGAACCTCAGGTCGTAGCGCTGCAACGAGAGCCACACGGAGTAGATGATCGGCCAGCCGGTCACCGCGACCATCACGAACGCGGCCGGCGCGCACAGCAACCAGCCGAGCCTGCGCTCGGCCCGCTTGCCCTCGCTCAGTGCCGGCTTCTTCTTGGCGGGTTCGGCTTGCGCCGGCGCCCCGGTCTCGACGGTCTGGCTCACGGCAGCACTCCCTTCGAGTCCAGGGCCTTCTGCAGGCCGTCCCGGAGTTCCTGTGCCGTCGCGTCAGGATCGATTTCCGACGGTGGGGAGAGCACCTTGGAGGTGATTGTGGACAGGTTCTGGTACACCACCGTCAGTGGTCGCACCGCCGGATCCTTCAACGCCTCCAGGATGGTGTCCCGCATCGGGTAGGCGGTCGCCATCGACGGCTTGTCGGTCGTCGTCGCCGCCGGGCACGGCTCGATGGTCGCGTCGTCGGTGTAGATGCTCTCGATCGTCGGCGGCACACCGTCGCAAATGGCCTGGAACTTCTGGCTTTCCGGCCCGCGCAGGCACAACACCGCGTCGAACGCCTCCGGCTTGTGTAGCGACAGCGAGCTCACCGCGAGGTTGAAGCCACCGATCGTGGCCTTGCTCGGCCCGTCGATACCCGGGTAACGCGCCCACTTGAGGTGCTTGGCGCGGTCCGGGTTCGCCGCACCCATCGCGGCATAGACGTACGGCCAGTTCAGCTCGAACGCGGCCTCGGTGTCCGGCAGCTCGAGTGCCTGCTGCACCTGCTGTTCCTGGGCGTTCGGCATCGACGGGTCCGTGAGTCCACTCGTCGACACGTCCTTGAGCAGCTTCAGCGCGTCGACCGCGCCCTGGTCCATGACGACCTTCTTGCCGTCCTCGGACAGGATCTCCCCGCCTTCGGAGGCGACCAGGGTGTTGTACTGGACGACCAGGCCCTCGTACTGCGCGCCGGTGAACAGAATCCGGAACGGCTTGCCGTCGCTCTTGAACTGGCGAGACATGTCCATCATCTCGTCCCAGGTCTCCGGCGGCGTCTGCACGACCCGGTCGTCGTACCAGAGGAGCTGGACGTTCGTGTTCTTCGTGGCGCCGTAGAGCTTGCCGTTCCACATCGCCGTCTGCAGGGGGCCCTTCAGCACGCCCTGCTCGGCGTCGGCCTTGTTCTCGCCGGTGAACTCCTCGAGCCATTTCGCCTCGGCGAACTCCGGCACCCAGGTGACGTCGAGCCCGAGCACGTCCAGACCTGTGTCGCCGGCCGCCAGCCTGCGCACCATCTGCTCGCGCTGGCCGTCGGCGTCACGTGGGAGTTTGTTGTAGACGATCTTGTAGCGACCGTCCGCCTGCTCGTTGCACCTGTCGACGACGGTCTGGAAATTCTGTTCCGGCGACAGATAGACGTTGATGGTGGTGCCGCTCTCCGACCCGCAGGCCGCGATGGTCGGGACGGCTGTGAGCACGACCGCGCCGGCTATCGCCGCACGCCACCGACTCAGACCCCGACCGCCCGTCCGGGTACTGACCATTGTGAAAAACCCTGCCTTCCTCCCGTCGGCGACGGGAGGGCCAGGGGCACAACGCAGCTTGCGGCTGGCACCAGCACCTCGACGTGCCTAGGGAACGCGTCACCTGATGCGTTGGTGCACTGAACCTAGGCGCGATGATCACGGGTCGCAAGCCACAATGGCAACGATTCAGACAAGGCCTGTAACGCCCAGTCGGATTACTCCGTTCGGGGGCGCATCGCAAGTTTGGCCAGGAGGTCCCGGCCCTTCTCCGCGTTGCGGGGCTGCGCGAGGACGTCGTACCGCCCGGCGACCAGCTGGCTCGCGGACGCGATCTCGCGCCCGCTGCTGCGCGTCGTCGCGTACCCGACGGCCGCGAAGACCAGTCCGAACACGACACCGGCGGACAAACCCACGAGGATCGGCGCGAACGACATTGTCTGCGAGCTGAACAAACCGAGCAGCAGGCCGACGAACAGCCCGAACCACGCGCCGGACAACGCGCCGGTGCCGAGCACCTTCGGCCAGGACAACCGGCCGATGACACGTTCCACCAGCATCAGGTCGACCCCGACGATCGTGACCTCCTGGACCGGGAACTCGTTTCCGGCCAGGTACTCGACCGCCTGGTGGGCCTCCTTGTACGTGTCGTAGGACCCGATCGGCCAGCCCGACGGGGGCGTCGGGACCCTGGGAAGTCCCTGGCTTCCTCGCCCCGATCCGGAGAACGCACCGGTCACCGTTGCTCACCTCGTTCAGCTGTTGGCCACCATCCTGCCAACAAGGGGCAATTGGTGCTAACCCTGCGGGCGCTTTGAGAACGCAAACGCCTGCGGGCCCGGCCGAAAACGCAGGTCAGCCGCGGCTGCGGTACTCCCGCAGCAGGCCCCGGCTGATGATCGTCTTCTGGATCTCGCTGGTGCCCTCGCCGATCAACAGGAACGGGGCCTCGCGCATCAGCCGCTCGATCTCGTACTCCTTGGAGTACCCGTAGCCGCCGTGGATGCGGAAGCTCTCCTGCGTCACCTCGGCGCAGTACTCCGACGCGAGCAGTTTGGCCATGCCCGCCTCGACGTCGTTGCGCTCGCCGGAGTCCTTCAGCCGCGCGGCGTTCACCATCATCAGGTGCGCCGCCTCGACCTTGGTGGCCATCTCCGCGAGCTTGAACGCGATCGCCTGGTGCTGGGCGATCGGCTTGCCGAAGGTCTGGCGCTGCTGGGCATAGTCCACGGCGAGCTCGAACGCCCGGATCGCGATGCCGCACGCCCGCGCCGCCACGTTGACCCGGCCGACCTCGACACCGTCCATCATCTGCGCGAAACCCTTGCCGGGCGCTTCGCCGAGGACCGCGGACGCGGGAATCCGGTAGCCGTCGAAGACCGCCTCGGTCGTGTCGACGCCCTTGTAGCCCATCTTGTCGATCTTGCCGGGGATCGTCAGGCCGGGCGCCACCTCGCCGAAGCCGGCCGGCTTCTCCACGAGGAACGCCGTCAGGTTCTGGTGCGCCTTCTCGGCACCCTCGTCGGTCTTCACCAGCAGCGCGATCAGGTTCGAGCTGGCGCCGTTGGTGAGCCACATCTTCGCGCCGTCGATAACGTAGTCGTCACCGTCGCGCTTCGCCCTGGTCTTTATCGCGGCCACGTCCGAGCCGAGGTCCGGCTCCGACATCGAGAAGCTGCCGCGCACCTCGCCCGCCGCCATCTTGGGCAGCAGGCGCTGCTTCTGCTCGTCGGTGCCGTGGTGGCGGATCATGTGAGCGACGATGAAATGCGTGTTGATCACGCCCGACACGCTCATCCAACCGCGCGCGATCTGCTCCACCACGAGCGCGTAGGTCAGCAGCGACTCGCCGAGACCGCCGTACTCCTCGGGGACGGTGAGGCCGAACAGCCCCATCTCCTTCATCCCGTCGACGATGTCCTGCGGGTAGGCGTCGTCGTGCTCGAGATGCTGGGCGTGCGGGATGATCTCCTTGTCCACGAAGTCCCGGACCGTTGCAAGAATCTCGGTCTGCACATCGGTGAGACCGGTGGTCTGGGCCAGTCGGGCCATGGCGGGCGCTCCCTCCGGGCGGCACTGCGATTACCCGTCAGTATCGCGCGGTTAACGCTCGTTCGCGTCCGAAGGTGCGGTACCCCACTCAGAACAGTTGGCCGGACATCTGACCGGAGAAGGCCAGGTTCGCGCCGCAGTCGCGGCAGTCGTCGGCGAGCACGTAAACGTCCTGACCGCAACGGCGGCAGCTCTGGAAGCTCCGCTCGAACAGGTCGTCGTGGGCGCGGGCCCGGAAGAACCCCGTCCGCCCCTCCTTACCGACACGATGCTTTGCCATGGCCACACTCTCACCCGTCGGGGTGGGGGTCAGACAAGAGTTGACCGTGATCTGTGCGTTATATCACCGCAACATTCGACGCTCCGTGACGTCAAAATGTCCCGCCGTACTGGGAAACTACTGGTCGTTATCGTTACCTTTCGGAGGGTTAACCTCCGGCGGCTTCACCGATTCAGGTGTCCCTCTCGCGTGTTCCAGGAAGCGGAGCAGCTCCACCGGAAACGGCAGCACGAGCGTCGAGTTCTTCTCCGCGGCCACCGCGACGACCGTCTCCAGCAGGCGTAGCTGCAGCGCGGCGGGCGTGTCGGCCATGACCCGGGCGGCGTCGGAGAGCTTCTGGGACGCCTGGAACTCGCCGTCCGCGGAGATGATCCGCGCGCGCCGGTCCCGCTCCGCCTCGGCCTGGCGCGACATGGACCGCTTCATCGTCTCGGGCAGCGCGACGTCCTTGATCTCCACGCGGTCGATGCTGATGCCCCAGTCCAGCGCCTGGGTGTCGATCATCAGCTCGAGGCCCTGGTTGAGCTTCTCCCGGTTGGACAACAGGTCGTCGAGATCGCTCTTGCCGATGATCGAGCGCAGCGAGGACTGCGCGACCTGGCCGACCGCGAACCGGTAGTCCTCGACGTTGACGATGGCGAGCGTCGGGTCGATGACCTTGAAGTAGATGACCGCGTCGACCCGCACCGTCACGTTGTCGCGGGTGATGCCGTCCTGCGCGGGCACCGGCATGGTGATGACCTGCATGTTGACCTTCGTCAGCCGGTCGGCGATGGGCGCGATGACCGCGAGTCCCGGCCCGCGGACGGCGCTTTGCACGCGCCCCCAACGGAAAACCAGCCCGCGCTCGTACTGCTTGATCACGCGAACCGAGCTGCTCGCGTAGATCCCGGCGACGATGAGGACCAAGATGAGGATGTAGAGAAAGACCATGAGGCGCCTCCCGGATCCCTTGATCCCGATGCTACGCCCGGCAGGTCACAGGCCAGTTCCGCTCAGTTCTCCCCGACCGCGGCCGCCAGGTCGAGGATCCGGCGGGCGTTGTCGACGTGCAGGTTCTCGATCATCCGGCCGTCGACCGTGACCACCCCGCGGCCCTCGCGTCGCGCGGCCTCGAACGCGTCGATGATCTTCCGCGAACGCTCGACGTCCTCCGCCGACGGGGCGAAGACCCGGTTGCACGGCTCGAGCTGGCCGGGGTGGATGAGGGTCTTGCCGTCGAAGCCGAACTCCTTGCCCTGCCGGCATTCCCGCTCGAACCCCTCGGTGTCGCGGACGTCGTTGTAGACGCCGTCGAGGATCACCTTGCCGGTCGCGCGCGCGGCCAGCACGCACGTCGACAGCGGGCCGAGCAGCGGCCCGCGGCCCGGCACCAGCTCGGCGAGCATCTCCTTGGCGAGGTCGTTGGTGCCGAGTACGAGCACGGACAGGCGCTCGCTCGCGGCGGCGATCTCCGCGCAGCGCAGCACGGCGGCCGGGGTCTCGATCATGGCCCAGATCTCGACCGGCTCGGGCAGCGCGGCGGCGATCGCGCGGACCTCGTCCGCCGAGCCCACCTTCGGCACGACCACGGCCGCCGGCCCGGCTTCGCCCGCGGCGGCCAGGTCGTCGGCGTGCCAGGGGGTGTCGATGCCGTTGACCCGGATCGTCACCTCGCGGCGGCCGTAGGCGCCGGACGTCGCGGCGGCGCACACCCGCTCGCGCGCGGCGGGTTTGGCGTCCGGCGCGACGGCGTCCTCGAGGTCGAGGATCAGCGCGTCGGCCGGCAGCGTCTTGGCCTTCTCCAGCGCGCGCTCGTTCGCGCCGGGCATGTAGAGCACCGAGCGGCGGGGCCTCATGCGAGCGCCTCCTCGGTGGCCTTGTCGTACGCGGCCGCCACCTCCGGGTCGCGCTTGGCCAGCTCGGCGGCGAGCTCGGCGACGACGTGGCACTGCTTGACCGTGGCGTCGTCCTGCATCTTCCCGTCGATCATCACCGCGCCGGTGCCGTCGCCCATGGCGGCGATGACCCGCCGGGCCCAGGCGACCTCGGCAGGCTCGGGCGAGAAGACCTTCTTGGCGATCGCGATCTGCGCGGGATGCAGGCTCCACGCGCCGACGCAGCCGAGCAGGTAGGCGTTGCGGAACTGGTCCTCGCAGGCGACCGTGTCGCGGATGTCGCCGAACGGCCCGTAGTAGGGCAGGATCCCGGCCGCCACGCACGCGTCGACCATGCGCGCGACCGTGTAGTGCCACAGATCCTGCTGGTAGGTCGTGCGTCCCTGCGCCAGGTCCGCACCGGCCGGGTCGCTGCGCACCAGGTAGCCAGGGTGGCCGCCGCCAACCCGGGTGGTCTTCATCCGCCTGCTCGCGGCGAGGTCGGCCGGGCCCAGCGAGATGCCCTGCATGCGCGGGCTCGCCATGGCGATCTCCTCGACGCGCGCGACCCCGCTCGCGGTCTCGAGGATGGCGTGCACGAGCAGCGGCTCGCGGAGCCCGGCGCGCGCCTCGAGCTGGGCGAGGAGGCGATCGACGTAGTGGATGTCCTCCGGGCCCTCGACCTTGGGCACCATGATCACGTCGAGCTTGTCGCCGACCTCGCCGACCAGCGTGAGCAGGTCGTCGAGCACCCATGGGGAGTCCAGGCTGTTGACCCGGGTCCACAGCTGGGTGTCGCCGAAGTCCACCTCCCGCGCGATGCGGACCAGTCCGGCGCGCGCCGCCTCCTTGCGGTCCGCGGCGACGGCGTCCTCGAGGTTGCCGAGCAGCACGTCCGCCGTGCCCACCATGCCGGGGACCTTCGCGGCCATCTTCTCGTTGCCGGGATCGAAGAAGTGGATCATGCGCGAGGGCCGGAACGGGACCTGCCGCACCGGTTGCGGCGCGCCGACCGCGAGGGGGCGGAAGAAGTCCTTCGGTGAGCGCATCGTCGCCTCCTGCACCTCGGCTACCTGCGGGTAACCCTAGGGCGCGAGCCGGACACGTGGCGCGCACATGTCATCAACACCACGCCGCGTCCGGCCTACGCGCGCACCGTCGGGTGATTCGGGTGCACAGCGGCTAGCCTGATCGCCGTGGGCTCCGTGAGCAGGGTGTTCGTGGCGCAGCTTGTCGGCCTGCCGGTGTTCGGGCCGGACGGCGAGTCCATCGGCAGGATCCGCGACGTGGTGGCGTCCCTGCGGACCGACAACCAGCCCCCTCGGGTGCTCGGCGCGGTCGTCGAGCTCGCCACCCGGCGGCGCATCTTCGTGCCCATGCTGCGGGTGACCTCGATCGACGCCAACGCGGTCACGCTCGCCACCGGCTCGGTCAACCTGCGCCGCTTCCACCAGCGGCCCAACGAGGTCCTGGTCGTCGGCCAGCTGCTCGACGCGCGCGTGCTGATCGAGTCCAGCCAGGCCGTCGCGGTCGTGCTCGACGCGGCGATGGAGCCGACCCGCACCCGTGACTGGGTGCTCGGCCGCGTCGCGGTCCAGCAGCGCACCGGCAGGCTCGGGCGGCGCGGGCCGGTCCAGGTGCTGCGCTGGGAGGAGATCCGCGGGCCGGGGGGCATCACGGACCTGTCGTCGGTCCCCCAGGGCACCGACAAGCTGCTCGCCGTCTTCGACACGATGCGGGCCGCCGACGTGGCGGCGGCGCTGCGCGAGCTGCCGGCCAAGCGGCGCTACGAGGTGGCCGACGGCCTCGACGACGAGCGGCTCGCCGACGTCTTCGAGGAGCTGCCGGAGAACGACCAGAAGGACCTGCTCGCCCACCTCGACGAGGAGCGGGCCGCCGACGTCCTCGAGGCCATGGACCCCGACGACGCCGCGGACCTGCTGGCCGAGCTGCCGGCGACCGACCAGGACCGGCTGCTAGAGCTGATGGAGTCCGAGGAGTCCGACCCGGTCCGCCGCCTGCTCGCCTACTCCGCCGACACCGCGGGCGGCCTGATGACCCCGGAACCGATCGTGCTGAACCCGGACGCCACGATCGCCGAGGCGCTCGCGCTCGTGCGCAACCCGGACATCACGCCCGCGCTGGCCAGCATGGTCTTCGTGTGCCGGCCGCCGTCGGCCACGCCGACCGGCCGCTACATCGGCTGCGTGCACCTGCAGCGCCTGCTGCGCGAACCGCCGTCCCAGCTGGTCGCCTCGGCCGTGGACACCGAGCTCGCCCGGCTGCCACCCGACGCGTCGCTGTCCGACGTGACCCGCTACTTCGCCGCGTACGACCTGGTCTGCGGCCCGGTCGTCGACGACACCAACCATCTGGTCGGCGCGGTCACCGTCGACGACGTGCTCGACCACCTGCTCCCCGCCGGCTGGCGCGAGGGCGCGCCGTGGGAGCCGGCCACCGCGGAAGGCGAGACCGCCGATGCCTGATCTCCTGGCCCGCCGCAAGCTCGACCAGCCGCGCTCGCCGCGGCGGTTCCGGCTCTCGTTCGACCCGGAGGCGTTCGGCAGGCTCTCCGAACGGCTCGCCCGGTTCCTCGGGACCGGCAAGTTCCTGTTCTGGCAGACGCTGCTCGTGCTCACCTGGATCACGCTGAACCTGGTCGCGGTGAACCTACGCTGGGACCCGTACCCGTTCATCCTGCTCAACCTGGCGTTCTCCACCCAGGCCGCGTACGCCGCGCCGCTGATCCTGCTCGCGCAGAACCGGCAGGACGACCGGGACCGGGTCTCGCTCGAGGAGGACCGGGCCCGCGCCTCGCAGACCAAGGAGGACACCGAGTACCTGGCCCGCGAGCTGGCGGCGCTGCGGCTCGCGGTCGGCGAGGTCGCCACCCGCGACTACCTGCGCGGCGAGCTGGACCGGCTGCGCAAGGACCTCAACCCGCGACGGCGCCCGACGAGCGACGCGATCCGCGACGACGCCCGCTGGGCCGACGGCTGAGCTACTCCTCCACCAGCCGGGCGCACAACGCGCCGAACTGGCTGAGCTCCTCGGGCTCGAAATGCTCGACGAAGTGCCGCATGACGCCGGCCAGGTGCGTCCGGGCCGCCTCGCGCAGCGTGTCGACGCCCTTGGTCGTGAGCACCGCTACCACGCCGCGGCCGTCGCTCTCGAAGCGCTCCCGGGTCACCATGCCGGCGACCTCGAGCCGGTCGACCAGCCGGGTGACGCCCGACCGGGACAGCAGCACGGCGTCCGCCAGCTCGGCCATGCGCAGCCGGCGGTCCGGCGCCTCGGCGAGCTGGACCAGCACGTCGTAACCGCCAAGTGAGAGTGGATGCTTGGCGACGAGCTCCGCTTCGAGCACGCGGGAAAGCTGGGCGTGGGCGCGCAGGAAAGAGCGCCACGCGGTCATCTCGTTCCCGGTCAACCGCCGGGTCACGGCTGGCTCCACCACGGTCGTGATGTTACGGAATGCACGTACGCAGGCGCATGGCGACGGATGCGGTCACCAAACCGGTGAGCTGAGGATGCCCGTAGCATGAATGTGTGACGACCAGCGAGCCAACTCAGGTTCCCGACATCGAGGCAGTCCGTGCGGCACTTGCTCGCGTGGAGGATCCGGAGATCCACAAACCGATCACCGACCTCGACATGGTCAAGGACGTGACCATCGGCGAGAACGGCACCGTCCACGTGGAGATCTACCTGACGGTGTCCGGCTGTCCGCTCCGCGACAAGATCACCCGCGACGTGACCGACGCGGTGTCCGAGGTCGCCGGGGTCCGGCACGTCACGGTCGAGCTGGACGTGATGAGCGACCAGCAGCGCACCGACCTGCGCCGCAAGCTACGCGGCGACGCCGAGGAGCCACGCATCCCGTTCGCCGAGCCGGGGTCGCTGACCAGGGTTTATTGCGTCGCGTCCGGCAAGGGCGGCGTCGGCAAGTCGAGCCTCACGGTAAATCTGGCGGTGGCCATGGCCGCCCGCGGGCTGTCGGTCGGCGTCGTGGACGCAGACATCTACGGCCACTCAGTGCCCCGCATGCTCGGCGCGCACGGCCGCCCGACGCGCGTGGAGAAGATGATCCTGCCGCCGGAGGCGCACGGCGTGAAGGTCATCTCGATCGCCATGTTCACCCAGGGCAACACCCCCGTCGTCTGGCGCGGCCCGATGCTGCACCGGGCGCTGCAGCAGTTCCTCGCGGACGTGTTCTGGGGCGACCTCGACGTGCTGCTGCTCGACCTGCCGCCGGGCACCGGTGACATCGCGATCTCGGTGGCGCAGCTGATCCCGAACGCGGAGATCCTCGTGGTCACCACGCCGCAACAGGCCGCCGCCGAGGTGGCCGAGCGCGCGGGCGCGATCTCCATGCAGACCCGCCAGCGGCTGGCCGGCGTCATCGAGAACATGTCGTGGCTGGAGCTGCCCGACGGCTCGAAGATGGAGCCCTTCGGCTCCGGCGGCGGCGCGGTGGTTGCCGAGTCGCTGTCGAAGGCCCTCGGCGCGGACGTGCCGCTGCTGGGCAAGGTCCCGATGGACCCGCGGCTACGCGAGGCGGGCGACAACGGCACGCCATTGGTCACGTCGGTGCCCGACGCCGAGGCGGCCAAGGTGCTCACGGAGATCGCGACGAAGCTGTCCAGCCGCGCTCGGGGGCTCGCCGGCCGCATGCTGTCGGTCTCCCCAGCCTGACCGAATAACACCACCTCGAGCGCGATCGTCCGCGATCCGCGCTCGAGGCAGTGGCGCGCCGCTTCCGTAGCGGGTGTGGCGCATCCGCGCACGCGCCAGCGATCATGAGCATCTCGGCGAGCATCTCGCCGTGACTTGCGCGGGGCGATCTTCAGCTCGTTGATCGCACTGCCTGGATGTCGGCTGCGGGCGTCCTGCCACGCCCTCCAGCAGCGGCCCGGACCGTCGTACAGGTCGTGCGCCTTGGTGAGCAGATCTCGCAGGCAGACCCATCACAGTGAAGGCCGAAGGCACTTTCCCGCCGCACGCGAGACCTTTCCCGCGCACGCGCGCGTGCAGAACTCAAGAAACGTAGCCCCCACCC
>Ga0164241_10004771_pt1 | contig 12977 bp, 7 predicted proteins | sample OricomyardsoilBY_FD_108780 | JGI IMG/M metagenome (GOLD analysis project Ga0164241, IMG submission 108780) | Backyard soil microbial communities from Emeryville, California, USA - Original compost - Back yard soil (BY) | ecosystem: Environmental > Terrestrial > Soil > Unclassified | place: USA...
AGCGAGGCTTGCCGAGCGAATCATCAGCACCATGCGGGCAATCCGCGAGGAACGAGCGGAGAGGTCGCATGAGCCGTCCAAACCCCCGGCCGCCGGCCGCGGCGATGAGTGCCGCGTTCGCCGGTGCCGTCGACCTGTCCGCGTTGAAGAGTCGGGCCCCGGCGGCGGGCCCGGCCGCTGCCGGCCCCGGTTCGGGCACGGGCGTTGCCGAGGGCGCGGAGCCGGCGCCACCATCGCCGTTCGTGGTCGACGTCGACGAGACGACGTTCGGGGGTCTGCTGCAGGCGTCGTCCCAGGTACTGGTCGTCATCGACCTGTGGGCGAGTTGGGCCGAACCGGGCAAGCCGCTGTCGGCAGCGCTGAGCAAGCTGGCCGCGGCGGCCGGCGGCTCCTGGATCCTCGGTCGGGTCGACGTCGACGCCAACCCACGCATCGCCCAGGCATTCCAGGTGCAGGCGCTGCCCATGGTGATCGCCATCGCGCAGGGACAGCCGATCACCGAACCGCTGACCGCGCCGTTGCCCGAACCGCAGCTGCGGCAGTGGATCTCCGCCCTGCTCGACGCGCTGCGGGATCACCTGCCCGGCATCCGGCAGGCGGAGGCGAAGCTGGCGGCCGAGGGTGGCGAGGAGGTCGAGCCTGAGCCGGATGACCCGCGGTTCGTCGCCGCCGAGGAGGCCCTGGCTCAAGGCGACTACGCGGCGGCCGAACTGGCCTACCAGCAGATCCTCGCGGCCGAGCCCGGCAACGCCGAAGCCAAGGCCGCGCTCGCGCAGGTCGGCCTACTGGCTCGGGTCGACAAGCTGCCGCCCGATGCGATCGCGCAGGCGGACGCGGCCCCGGACGACGTCGAACTGCAGAAGAGCGCCGCCGACGCCCAGATCGCCGCCGGGAACGCCGAGGCCGCGTTCAAGCGGCTGGTCGACACCGTGCGCCGCACCGCCGGGGACGAACGGACCGCCGCGAGAGAGCACCTGGTCGAGTTGTTCTCGCTGTTCGCCTCGGACGACCCGGAGGTGACCAAGGCCCGCCGGGCACTGGCCGCGGCGCTGTACTGACCGGATCCGCGCCACGGGATTTATTCGACTGTTGATGGCCGTTCGAGCGGTCTCGCGTTCGGGCTGACCGATGGCTCAAACACCCCAAATGGGACTAGAGTCGTCCACTGTGAGGTCGCCCTTGCCATGACCGGCTCTCCGCCCGTCGGTGACTATCCACCAGGGGCTGGCAATCCGCCCGGCGGTGATGACTGGGATCGGGCCGGCTACCAGCATGGCGCTACACCACCAACGGCTGGCCATCCGCCGGAGGCCGGCTATCCCCCAGGGCCCTACAACCCACAAACGGTTGGGTACGAGCCGGCCGGCTATCCGCCGGGGGCCAGCTACCCGCCGCCGCCTCTCGACGGCCCTTCTGCGCCGCGAAAGATACGGCCGGGCCGGGTCTGGTACCTGGTCGCGCTGGGCATCTTCCTTGCGGCAACCACCTGGTTGATCTTCGGCGTCGTCTTGCTCGTCGGAACCATCAACGACATGCAGCGCGTCCCGCTCCCGGTCGGTGGGACGGTGAATCTCACCGAAAGCGGCAGCTATATCGTCTACTACGAGGGTCCGGGCGCCGAGAGCGGCAACATTCCCTCCTTCGACATCCACGTCGAACCGGTGACGCCGGGCGCGGCCGCGTCGAGCTTGACGCCGTACGAGTCGAATGTCACCTATACCGTCGGTGCCGTCAGCGGTCGCGCGGTGCTCACGCTGGAGATCGCCAGTCCCGGCGAGTTCGAGATCACCGCGACCGGGCTCGAGGTGGCCGGCGCCGCCTTGGCGGTGGGTGGCAGCGTCGTGGGCGGGATCATCGGCATCGTGGTGCCGGCGTTGCTGATGTTCCTGGCCGTCATCGGCGCCGGGCTGGTGCTCCTCCTCCGGATCGTCCGCAAGCGCGCTCTTCGGTCGGGGTACGGCACGGCCTGAAGGGGTGGGCGCCGTCGTTCTGCAGAGTCAGCCGCAAGCCGCCCGGCCGCGATGGAATCCGTCCGCGTACGCGGCAAGTTCGTCGAAACCCGCGCCGGGCCGCGACCGGATCAGATCCAGCGCCTCGTCGGCGTCGCCGGCCCACGACCCCAGCTCACCCACGGGTACCGAGCCGAACACCGAGCCCGTCCATGACCCGGTGAAACACGCTGCGCCGGAATCCGTTCCGGACTGGGCCCGCCCGGTGGCCAGCGCAACGGCGGCACCGGCGGCGAACTGACCGATCGACGTCGAACGGTCGACGTCGGCCGGGTCCGGCGCGGCCGCGGGCGCCCCGGCGAACGCGGCGACCGAGGCCGACGCGGCCTCGACCGCCGCCGCGGTCGAGTCGAAGCGGGGGACCGCCGGCGTCCCAGCTTGCGTGCCGGCCCGGCCAAGGGTCAGCGCCAGATCGTCGGTGGTCATCGCCCAGCAGGACATCCCACCGTTCCGGTAGCCGTGCAGGACGAATCCGAGCCGGTCCAGGCCCAGCCCGTGCGCGGTGGCGTCCGTGGGGGACGTCGTGGGTTGATCCCGGAAGTCCAGCAGCGGCGCCACCGCCCGCACCAGGGACGACGCCGGGATGTGCACCCGGGAGGTGCCGCCGGCGACGGCGTGCGCCAGGAACGCGCCGGCCGCGCAGTCGGCCTGCGCCTCGATGAGAATCGCCGGGTACCGGTCCGGGTCGGTCTTTCGTACGGCGGGAGTCGGGCCGGCCCGCACCTGCACGGCATGACCGAACTCGTGCGCGAACGCCGCGGCCAGGCCGGCGCTGCCGTAGGAGCCGAGCAGCACGGGGACCAGCGCGGCCGAGTCGAAGACGATCCCGTCCTGATTCGGGCAGTAGAACGCGTTGCCGGCGATCTGGTTGGGGCTGGTGATGCACAGCGCCCCCGACTGATCGATCGATCCGGCCGCATCCGCCGACCCGGACGAGTCCATCGACACGAACCCGCCCGATGGCGGCACCAACCCCGGCCGCCCGGCCGCGGACAGCTCAGCGGTCCAGAATTCCTCCAGGTCGGCGAACACGGCCGACGCCACCCGGTCGCCATCGGCCGAACTCTGGAACGGATCGACCACGTCGCCGGCGCCGGCCGGCTCGCCGAACGAGCTCACCACTGCGATGGGCACACCGCCGGGGGTCAGGTCGATTCGTTCGGCGGACGCCGCCGAACCACCCATGCCGACCGACCCGGCGTAGCCGACGACCAGGATGGTGGCCAAGACCATGACCAGGCTCGCCGCGATCAGCGCGACGAGCCGACCTGATCGCGATCCGGCGGCCTCGCCGCTCAACCCTCCGATTCCGGGACCAGCCACAGCGCGCCGAGCGGCGGAACGGTGATCGTCGCCGATGCGGGCTGACCGTGCGAGGGGTTCTCGGCCGCCAGCACGGCACCCATGTTCCCGGCCCCCGATCCGCCGTAGAGCTCGGAGTCGGTGTTGACCGCTTCCTTCCACATCCCGGCGAACGGCAGGCCGATCCGGTAGCCGCTGTGCGGCATCGGCGAGAAGTTCAGCACGCAGGCCAGCACCGAACCGTCACTGCCCCACCGCAGGTAGGCCAGGACGTTGCCCTCCCGGTCGTTCGCGTCCAGCCAGGTGAACCCGGACGGCGTGAAGTCCTGTGTGTAGAGCGCCGGACGCGACCGGTAGACCCGGTTGAGATCACCGACCAGGGTCCGGACCCCGTTGTGCAGCGGATAGTCCTTGAGCTGCCACGGCAGCTGGATGGCCTGGTTCCACTCCCACGGGTTGCCCAGCTCCTGACCCATGAACAGCAGCTGCTTGCCCGGGTGCGCCCACTGGTGGGCCAGGAAGGTGCGCAGCGTCGCCGCCTTCTGCCACTCGTCGCCGGGGATCTTCGACCACAGCGACCCCTTGCCGTGCACCACCTCGTCGTGCGAGATGGGCAGCACGAACTGCTCGGAGAACGCGTACATCAGCGAGAAGGTCATCTCGTTGTGGTGCCACGAGCGGTAGATCGGATCCCGCGAGATGTAGCCCAGGCTGTCGTGCATCCAGCCCATGTTCCATTTCAGGTGGAAGCCCAGGCCGCCCAGATGCGTCGGGCGGGTGACGCCCGGCCAGGCGGTGGACTCCTCCGCGATCATCAGGGCGCCCGGCACCCGCTTGCCGACTGTCGCGTTGGTCTCCTGCAGGAACGACACCGCGTCCAGATTCTCGTTGCCGCCGTAGATGTTCGGCAGCCACTGGCCGTCCTCGCGGGAGTAGTCCAAGTACAGCATGGAGGCCACGGCGTCCACCCGCAGCCCGTCCACGTGGTACTGCTCGAACCAGTACAGGGCGTTGGCGACCAGGAAGTTGCGCACCTCGCGCCGGCCGAAGTCGAAGACGAACGTGCCCCAGTCCGGCTGTTCACCGCGCCGCGGGTCGGCGTGCTCGTACAGCGACGTGCCGTCGAACCGGCCCAACGCCCACTCGTCCTTCGGGAAGTGTGCCGGCACCCAGTCCATGATCACGCCGATGCCCGCCCGATGGAGCCGGTCGATCAGGTAACGCAGGTCGTCGGGGGAGCCGAAGCGGGAGTCCGGCGCGTAGTACGACGTCACCTGATACCCCCAGGACGGGGCGAAGGGGTGGCCGGCCAGCGGCAGGAACTCGACGTGGGTGAACTGGGTGTCGGCCAGCTCGGCGATCAGCGCGTCGGCCATCTCGCGGTAAGTCAGGCCCTCTCGCCAGGAGCCGGCGTGGATTTCGTAGATGGAGATCGGGCCGGCGAGCTGGTCGGTGTCGCCGCGACGGGCGATCCAGTCCCCGTCCGTCCATTCGTACCGGGACACGGTGACCGTCGACGCGGTGGCCGGCGGCACCTCGATGGCGAAGGCGAACGGGTCGGCCTTCTCCCGCCAGACCCCGTCCTGTCCGAGGATCTGGTACTTGTACTTGGTGCCCTCGCCGATGCCCGGGACGAACAGTTCCCAGACGCCGGACGATCCGAGCGAGCGCATCGGGGTGCCGGCGCCCGACCAGTAGTCGAAGTCACCGGTCACCCGCACGCCGCGGGCGCTGGGCGCCCACACCGCGAACGACGTCCCGGTGACGGTGCCGCCGGTCGTGTCGTAGCTGCGCACGTGCGCGCCCAGTACCTCCCACAGGTTCTCGTGCCGGCCCTCGCCGATCAGATGCAGGTCGATCTCGCCGAGGGTGGGTAACCAGCGGTACGGGTCGTCGACCTCGTACACCGCGCCCTGGCCGTAGTCGACCCGGATCCGGTAGTCGGTGACCGGTCCATCGATCACCGCGCTGAACACGCCGCCGTGCACGTGCTCGAACGGCGTCTCGACGCCCGCATGCAGCAGAGTGACCGAGCTGGCGTTGTGCCGGAGGGTGCGGATCACCGTGTGTCCGTCGCCGCGCGGGTGGGCACCGAGAATCCCGTGCGGATCGTGGGTGTCACCGCCGATCAACTTCTCGTACTCGTCGATCGAAGGTTCGGGTGCGGCGGCCGGGGCGGCGGGCTCGTCGGCGGCCGGCGGGGTGTCGACGGTGCCGTCGGCGACCGGGGCCGCGGCGGCCGCCGCCTTCTTGCGTGGGGCGCGCTTGACGGGGGCTTTCGCCGCCGGCTCGTCCCCGGCGGCGGCCTTGCCGGCGGCGCTCCGTCGCGGAGTCTTCGGCGCGGCGTCGCCCGCGGCCTTCGCGGCCTTGGGCGTAGCGGTGCGCCGGCGGGTGGTCTTGGCCTGGGCCGCCGGAGCGGCAGCCTCAGCGGGGCCCTCAGGGGCGACGGCCGGCGCCGCGCCCGGTTCCGGGGTGTTGTTGGTGGTCACGCGGTTCCTCCGGGGTTGATGAGGGCGACAACGGCCTGCAGGGGAATTGCTTCCCAGGTCGGCCGGTGTCCATGTTCGTAGACAACTTCGTAAATCGCCTTGTCGAGCTCGAACGCCCGCAGCAGGCTGTCGGCGTGTCGTGGATCGGTGCCGGCTGCCGCGGCGTAACCGTCGCAGAACGACTTGCGGTTGCGGGCGGCCCACTCGGCCGCCCGGTACCGGTGCTGCGCGTCGGGGTGCGGGTTGATCGTCTGACCGCGGGCCGCGTAGTCGAACGATCGCAACATGCCGGCGATGTCCTTGAGCGGGCTGTGCATGCCCCGCCGGAACTCCAGGGGCTTGGCCGGCTCGCCCTCGAAGTCGATGATCTTCCAGCCGTCCAGGGTGCGGAGCACCTGGCCCAGATGCAGGTCGCCGTGGATCCGTTGCAGGTTCAGGCTGGCCGCGTGGTCGCCGGCCCGGTCGAACGCCGCCTGGATCGCCGTCCGGTGCTCGGCCAACGAGGGCGCGAGGATGGCCGCCTCGTCCGCCTCGGTGCTCATCGTCTTGAGGATCGAGTCGAGTTCGGCGCCTGTCGCCACCGAGTGGCCGAACGCGCGCACCAGTTCGGCGTGCATCGCGGCGACCGCCTCGCCCAGCCGGTAGGCCTCGGCGGCAAAGTCACCGCCCACCTCGTCGGCGCGCAGGTCGCCCTCGCTCATCAGGTCCCGAACCGATGCGGTGGCCATCGCCCAGCCGTCGGCACTGTTCGCGAAGAACTCGGTGAGCAGGGCAAAGGTGGTGTCGATCCCGCCGGCCGGCTCACCCCGGTCGCCCGCCGCGTCCGTCACCGAGCCGACGATCTCGCCGAGTGGCTGCGCGATGTGCCGCGAACCCACCGCGTGCAGCGCCCGGTGCACCTCGGCGTCCGGATTGGGTCCGGGGTCCAGGCGCCGAAACACCTTGAGGATGGTCGAGTGTCCGAACACGATCGAGGTGTTGGACTGCTCGGCGCTGATCACCAGACCCATGGCGCCGGTGTCGATCTCGGCGCCGGTCTCCCGCACGGCGCGGACCCCGCCGCCGAAGTCGCGGCCCTCGTCGATCGCCGTGAGCAACAGGGCGGTGACGTTCACGTCGGCCAGCGCGTCGTAGGCGGTGTGCCCGTCGTGGGAGCCGATCACGGCGTGTGCGACCCGGTCGGGCACGTGCCAGGTCCAGGCCACCCACAGCTGGTAGATGTCCTGCCGGGTCTTGGTGCTCACCTCGAGCAGCACCTGCTCGATGTCGGCGTCGTGCAGGTTCCGCGCGATGACGGTGCGCCGCACGATCCGGTAGCGCTCCGCCGACAGTTGCTGGCCCTTCGCGGCGAACCAGCGCTGGCCCGGCAGGTACTCCGCCAGCAGGAGGATCAGGCTGTCGTCGGGGGCGCCGACGGTCTCGATCTGGTTCATGGTCAGCTCTCCTGGTTTTCGCCGGTGATGTCGAACCAGTAGAAGCCGTGGCCGGGCAGCGTCAGCAGGTAGGGCAATTCACCGATCCTGGGGAATCTGGTCCCGCCGGTCAGCTCGACGGGCACCGCGCCGAAGTGCTCGCGCAGGTCCAGTTCGACCGGTTGCGGGAAACGGGACAGATTGTTCACGCAGAGCATCGTGTGCGCGGAACCGGTGATCCCACCGGTGTTCCCGTCGAAGTGCAGGGTGTACGACAGCACCGATGGGTTGGAGCCACCCAGGTCGGTGAACGCGCCGACGGCGAACGCCGCGTAGCGCTTGCGGATCTCGATCATGCGCCGGGTCCAGTGCAGCAGCGACGACGTCGAGTTCATCTGCGCCTCGACGTTCACCGTCTGGTACCCGTAGACCGGATCCATGATCGTCGGCAGGTACAGCCGGGCCGGGTCGCACCGGGAGAACCCGGCGTTGCGGTCCGGCGACCACTGCATCGGGGTGCGCACCCCGTCCCGGTCGCCGAGCCAGATGTTGTCGCCCATGCCGATCTCGTCGCCGTAGTACAGGACGGGCGAACCGGGCAGCGACAGCAGCATCGCGGTGAACAGTTCCTGCTGGTTGGTGTCCTTGTCCAGCAGGCTGGACAACCGGCGGCGGATGCCGATGTTGGCCTTCATCCGCGGATCCTTGGCGTACTCGGCCCACATGTAGTCGCGGTCCTCGTCGCTGACCATCTCCAGGGTCAGCTCGTCGTGGTTGCGCAGGAAGATCCCCCACTGGCCGCTCTCCGGGATGGCCGGCGTCTGGGCCAGGATCTCCGAGATCGGGAACCGCTGCTCCCGCCGAGCCGCCATGAAAATGCGTGGCATCAAAGGGAAGTGGAAGCACATGTGGCATTCGTCGCCGCCGACGGCCGGGTCGCCGAAATAGTCGACGACGTCGGCCGGCCACTGGTTGGCCTCGGCCAGCAGTACCGCATTGGAGTACTCGTCCTCGACCACCTTGCGGCAGCGCTTGAGGAACTCGTGGGTCTCGGGCAGATTCTCCCCGTTGGTGCCCTCCCGGACGTACAGGTACGGCACGGCGTCCAGCCGGAAGCCGTCGATGCCCAGGTCCAGCCAGAACCGCAGGATGTCGATCATCTCGTCGCGGACGGCCGGGTTCTCGTAGTTCAGGTCGGGCTGGTGGGCGAAGAACCGGTGCCAGAAATACTGCTTGCGGATCGGATCGAACGTCCAGTTGCTCGGTTCGGTGTCCACGAAGATGATCCGCGCGTCGGGGTAGCCGGTGTCGTCATCGGACCACACGTAGTAGTCGCCGTATGGCCCTTCGGAGTGTCGCCGCGACTCCTGGAACCATTGGTGCTGGTCGGAGGTGTGGTTCATCACCAGATCGGTGATGACACGGATGCCCCGGTCGTGTGCGGCGTCCAGCAGCGCGACGAAGTCCTCGACGGTGCCGAACTCCGGCAGCACCTTGCGGTAGTCGGAGATGTCGTAGCCGCCGTCGCGCAGCGGCGAGTCGTAGAACGGCGGCAGCCACAGGCAGTCCACGCCCAGCCAGGCCAGGTAGTCCAGCTTGTCGATCAGCCCGCGCAGGTCGCCGGTGCCGTCCTGGTTGGAATCGGCGAAGGCGCGGACCAGCACCTCGTAGAAGACGGCGCGCTTGTACCACTCCCGGTCCTGCTCGCTGCCGGCGATCTCCCGGGCCGAGCCGAAGCGTGCCGCGTCGATGTCATCGAGTCGGTCCGCCACGCGGCCAACCTACCGGTCCGTTCGACGGGCCGCAGGGCAGGCACTGGGGTTGAATCAGGACCGTGAAGGCTCTGCGTCGATTCACCGTCCGGCCCCAGCTGCCACCGGCCCTGCATCCCCTGGGCCCGCTGATCCGGAACCTGCGGTGGGCCTGGCACCCGTCGAGTCAGGACCTGTTCTCCGACATCGATCGGTCGCTGTGGGCGCGCGTGGAGGGCGACCCGGTCAAGCTGCTGGGTGCGGTGTCCGTGGCCCGGCTGGATGAACTCGCCGCCGACGAGGCATTTCTGGCCCGAATGCACGGCCTGGCCGCCGATCTCGACCACTACCTGACCGATCCGCGTTGGTACCAGCACCAAATCGCGTCCGGCGCGCAATATCCGGCGGCGATCGCCTACTTCTCCATGGAGTTCGGCGTCACCGAGGCGCTGCCCATCTACTCGGGCGGCCTGGGCATCCTGGCCGGCGACCACCTCAAGTCGGCCTCCGACCTGGGGGTGCCAATCATCGGGGTGGGGCTGCTCTACCGTTACGGCTACTTCTGGCAGTCGCTGTCGCCCGACGGATGGCAGCAGGAGCACTACCCGGCGCACGACCCGCAGGGGCTGCCCATCGAACGGGTGCTCGGGGGTGACGGCGAGCAGCTCGCCATCACGGTGCCGATGCCCGGCGATCGGATGCTGACCGCCCGGATCTGGGTCGCGCAGGTCGGACGGGTGCCGCTGCTGCTGCTCGACGCCGACAACGAGGACAACGACGACGCGCTGCGGGCCACCACCGACCGGCTGTACGGGGGGGATCAGGACCACCGGATCAAACAGGAGATGCTGCTGGGCATCGGCGGGGTGCGGGCGGTCAACGCCTACGCCGCGGTCACCGGCCATCCGCTGCCCGAGGTGTTCCACATGAACGAGGGTCACGCCGGTTTCCTGGGCCTGGAGCGCATCCGGTCGCTGATCGCCGCGAGCGGGCTCACCTTCGCCGAGGCGTTGTCCGCGGTCCGGGCCGGCACGGTTTTCACCACCCACACCCCCGTGCCCGCCGGCATCGACCGGTTCCCGATCGACCTGGTCCGGCACTATCTGGACGGCGACAGCGACGGCGACGGGGAGTCGTCCCGCCTGCTGCCGGGCCTGGAGGTGTCGCAGGTGCTGGCGTTGGGCGCGGAGGACGACCCCGGCCGGTTCAACATGGCGCACATGGGCCTGCGGCTGGCCCAGCGGGCCAACGGGGTGGCCAGGCTACACGGGGCGGTGTCCCGCAACATGTTCGCCGGGCTGTACCCCGGGTTCGAGCCGGACGAGGTGCCGATCGGGTCGGTCACCAACGGGGTGCACCTGCCGACCTGGGCCGCCCGGGAGATGTACGACGTGGCCGGCGACATGGCCGACTGGCACGACCTGGCCTCGGCGCAGACCTGGCCGTCCGCGGACAAGGTGTCCCGGGAGCGGCTCTGGCAGCTGCGCAACACGCTGCGGCGTCGGCTGGTGGAACTGGCCCGGGCGACGGCGCGCAAGTCCCAGCTGCAGCGTGGCGCCACCGGCGCCGAACTGGAATGGACCGAGTCGATCCTGGACCCGGACATCCTGACCATCGGCTTCGCCCGCCGAGTGTCCACCTACAAGCGGCTGACCCTGATGCTGCGCGACCCGGACCGGTTGCGCGCGATCCTGCTCGATCCGCAGCGGCCGGTGCAGATCGTGGTGGCCGGCAAGGCGCACCCGGCCGACGACGGCGGCAAGCGGTACATGCAGGAGATGGTCCGATTCACCGACGACCGCTCGATCCGGCACCGGATCGTGTTCCTGCCCGACTACGACATGGGCATGGCCGCGGTGCTGTGTGCTGGCGCCGACGTCTGGCTGAACAACCCGATCCGGCCGCAGGAGGCGTCCGGTACGTCCGGGATGAAGGCCGCTCTCAACGGCGTGCTCAACCTGTCCATCTCCGACGGTTGGTGGGACGAACTGTACGACGGGCACGACGGGTGGACGATCCCGACCGTCGACGGGGTCGGCGACGAGCGGCGCCGGGACGACCTGGAGGCGGCCGCCCTCTACGACCTGATCGAGAAGCGGGTGGCGCCGCTGTTCTACCGGCGCGACCCGGCGGGGCTGCCCGAGGGCTGGGTGGACACCGTCCGGCACACCCTGGCCTACCTCGGACCCCGGGTACAGGCCACCCGGATGGTCCGCGACTACGTCGCCGGGTATTACGCACCGGCCGCCGCGTCGTCGCGGGCGGTCACCGGCGACCTGACCGTGGCCAAGGGACTGGCCGCCTGGAAGGACCTGGTGCGGGCGGCCTGGCCGCAGGTGCGGGTGCTGACCGTGGACACCTCGGGCATCGGCACCGAACCCTCGTTGGGCAACGTGCTGACCGTGCGCACGCACTGCGCGCTGGGCGGGCTCACCCCGGCCGACGTGACCGTGCAGGCGGTCATCGGCCGGGTCGACGCCAACGAGCAGCTGCACGACATCGACGTGGTGGACATGATGTTCGTCGATCATGCCGGTGAGGGTGCGGAAGCCGTCGAGGTGTACGAGGTGGCCCTGACGCTGGCTCGATCCGGGCCGGTGGGGTACACGGTCCGGATCCTGCCCAGGAACGACCTGCTGGCCGCCCCGGCGGAGCTGGGACTGGTCACCACGGCGTGATCGCCGGGGATGATCAGCCCGCGGCGACCACCGGGCGTTCGGCGCGGAGCAGCCAGACCGTCCGCCCGGGCATGAGAACGGTTGATCCACTGGGGATCTCGCTGCACGAGACCGGTTCGCCGGTCGGTCGGTCGGTGTCGACGGTGGGGACGTAGGAGATGCTGTAGGGCAACCCGGGCAGGGTCAGTTCGACCGGCTCGGGCCCAGCGTGCAGCATCAGCAGCCAGGACCGGTCCGAGAGTGGTTCGCCGGCCACGGTGTGACCGCGGACGTCGTGCCCGCCGACCCACATCCCGATGGTCTGCCGGTCGTCGTCGAACCAGTCGTGGTCGTTCATGATCTCGCCGGAGGCGTTGAACCACACCAGGTCCGGCACACCGTCCCCGCCACCGGGGGCGCGACCCTCGAAGAACTCGCCCTGGTGCAGGGCCGGCGCGTCCCGCCGGATGGCCAGCGTGCGCCGGCAGAAGGCGAGCATGTCCCGAACCTCAGGTCTGCCCAGATCCCAGTTCACCCAGCTGATCTCGTTGTCCTGGCAATAGGCGTTGTTGTTGCCGCCCTGGGTGCGCCACAGTTCGTCACCCATGGTGATCATGGGGGTGCCGGTGGCCAGGATCAGGGTCGCGACCAGATTCCGCGCGGTGCGCGTGCGCAATTCGATGATTGTTCGCTCGTCGGTCTCACCCTCGACGCCATGGTTCCAGGACCGGTTGTGATCGCCGCCGTCCCGATTGTTCTCCCCGTTGGCCTCGTTGTGCTTGTGGTTGTAGGACACCAGGTCCCGCAGGGTGAATCCGTCGTGCGCGGTGACGAAGTTGATCGACGCCCATGGCCGCCGGCTCGGCGCGTACAGGTCGGAGGACCCGGAAAGCCGGTACCCGAGATCCCGGACACCCGGGACGCCACGCCAGAAGTCGCGGTTGGTGTCGCGGAACCGGTCGTTCCACTCGGTCCAGTTCGGGCCGAACCGGCCGACCGCGTAGCCCTCGCCGGTGGCGTCCCACGGCTCGGCGATCAGCTTGCGGGCGGACAGGGCGGGGTCGGCCGCGATCGCCGACAGGAGCGCCGACCCGGCGTCGAACGGACCGCCGTCCGGGCGCGCGTGCACAGAGGCCAGGTCGAACCGGAACCCGTCCACGCCAAGGGTCTGCGACCAGTAGCGGAGGGAGTCGGTGATCAGCCGGATGACCGGCAGGGTTCCGGCGTTGAGGGTGTTCCCGGTGCCGGTGATGTCGCGGCCGTCCGGCAGGTAGTAGTCGCCGGGCGCCAGGCCCTGCCAGGACAGGTCGACGGTCAGGCCGGGGCCGCCCTCGCAGGTGTGGTTGTAGACGACGTC
>Ga0164241_10004772_pt1 | contig 12976 bp, 13 predicted proteins | sample OricomyardsoilBY_FD_108780 | JGI IMG/M metagenome (GOLD analysis project Ga0164241, IMG submission 108780) | Backyard soil microbial communities from Emeryville, California, USA - Original compost - Back yard soil (BY) | ecosystem: Environmental > Terrestrial > Soil > Unclassified | place: USA...
ACCACGGCGCCGGCGGCGCGCAGCGGCCAGGTGGTGAAGGCCGTCAGGCCGTCGATCGACAGCCGCGCCAGGCGCAGCAGGCCGAATTTGCTGCGGCCGTGCGCACGCGGCTCGGGTTCGTAGGGCAAGGCCACCGCGTCGTAGCCGATCCAGGCGTACAAGCCCTTCATGAAGCGGTTGCGCTCCGGCAGCGTGTTCAGCGTGTCGACGACGCGGCGGTCCATCAGCCGGAAGTCGCCGGCGCCGTCGGGCATCCGGAATTGGCTGTTGCCGTTGACCAGCCGGTAGAACCCGCGCGCGCCCAGCCGCTTGAGCCGGCTTTCGTCGCCGCGCGACCTGCGGATCGCATACACCACGTCGGCGCCGCGGCGCCACTGTTCGACGAACTCGGCGATCAGCGCCGGCGGGTGCTGGCCGTCGGCGTCCATCGCCACCACGACCTCGCCGGCAGCGGCTTCGAAACCCGCGCTCAGCGCCGCCTCCTTGCCGAAATTGCGCGACAGGGTCAGCACCCTGAAGCCCGGCTCGGCCGCCCAGGCGGCGAGCAGCGCCGGCGTGGCGTCGCGGCTGCCGTCGTCGACCAGCACCACTTCCCAATCGCGGCTGCACCGCCACAGCAGGCTGCGCAGCGTCGGCAACAGTTGCGCGAGGTTCTCGGCTTCGTCATGGCACGGCAACACGCACGACAAGGTCGGCGCGGCGCGCCGTGGCGGCACGGCCACCAGCGTCCGCGGCCTGGCAGCGGCGTCGGGTGAACGGCCCGGCGACGGGCCCGGTTCGAAAACCCGGCTCGAGCGGGCATCGGCACGCGTGGAGGCAACCATGGCGGCGATGGTCGCGCGCCAACCTTAATGGGTCGTTAAGGGCGGTCGCCGAGGCGCCGGGTCGCCGTTCGGCCGGCGCGCCGTTCTAGATGCGTGAGCCGAAGCGCTTCAAGGTGCGCGGCAGCGCATCGCGCAGATGCAGCGACAGTCCCAGCGCGGCCATGTGGTTGTCGTCGCGACCCAGCACGTCCTTGGCCAGCGGCAGGAAGACCTTTTCCTCGTAGCCCGCATGGTTCCGGTAGCGCGCCACCAGGTCGGCGACCCGTGCCGCGTCGAGCGCGGCATCCTGGCCTTTCGCGACCCGCTTGAGCTGCGGCTGCAGCGCCGCCCATTCGGCCTCGATGCTGCGATGGTCGTCGCGCAGGCGTTGCTCGATGTGGTGGACCTGATCACGTTCCGCGCCCGCGGTTGCGCTGCTCAGCACCGCCGGAAACAGTTCGGCCTCTTCGCGGCCATGGTGCTCGAGCACCACCTTCTCGAAAAAGACGAGTGCCTGGGCCGCGATGTGCCTGGCGCGTGCGGCCGGCTCCAGCAGCGCCGGCAACTCGCTCAGCGACTGCAGCTCGGCAAGAATACCCTCGTGGCACGACGAGAACTCGTCCACCGGCGTTGCGGGGCCTTGCCGTGTCGTTGCGTCTCCCATGGCTGCACTCCTCGGCGGACAGCCGCCCTGGCCGTGTGCCAAGGGCCACCCGGATCGCAACGATGCTAGGCCGCGGCACTACACCGGAGCTTGCGGCAGATCAACGCCCGTCGCTGCCGTGGCACGGCCAACCAGAGCACACGGCGGCAGCCCGAACAGGCAGAAAATCGACGCGGATGATTCCCGGTGAATCCGCGCCATGAACAACACCGATTTCATTGACCAATACTTTGCGGCCGCGACCCTTGGCGCCTGGATGTTCATCGTCGTCGCGGCGGCTTCGCTGCTCGTCGCCGGCGCACTGCTGTGGCGTCGCGGCGCGCTGCTCGGCATGGCCTGGCCGCTGCTGGCCATCGCCGCGGTCCAACTGGCCATCGGCGTGACGGTGCTGCAGCGCAGCGACGCCCAGGCACTGCAGTCGCAGCAGCGCCATGCCTTGCAGCCGCTGTCGTTCCGCCTCGTCGAGACGCAGCGCATGCAAGGCGTGATCGGGCGCATCGAGCTGGCGCGACGCGCGGCGATCGGCCTGCTGGCGATCGGCATGGCGCTGGTGGTGCTGCTGCGCCGGCGCCGGTTCTGGGTGGCGTTCGGCCTCGGCCTGGTGCTGCAGGCCGGCGCGGTGCTGGTGCTGGACCACTTCGCGCTCGACCGCGCACGGCACTACCTGACTGCGGTGCGCGATTCCTGATCCGTTGCTCGACGGCAGGCAGCGCCTCGCGGTCGACGCGACACGGCGGCTCTCGCTCCAGGCCGGTCGAGCGGGCACGAACCCAGTGACCCGGCGGCGGCAGGCCCTCGGGCCGGCGGCGACGCCGTGCGGCGCCGCAACCCGGCAAGGCATGCGATGCTCGCGCCGTGGCGCACGCGGCGCAGGTCGCGCCGACGCCGGCGGCCACACCTGCTGGAGACCTCAAATGACTGCTTTGCCCCCCATCGTCAGAGCCGGCCTGTTGGCCGGCGCCTTCGCCCTCGCCGGTTGTTCGTCATCGATGATGCCGGGCATGTCGCCGGACCAGGTCGGCTTGCGCGCGACGCTGTCCGGCGCGGCCGAGGTGCCGCCCAACGACAGCTCGGGAACGGGACAACTGCAGGCGACGCTCGACAAGCCGACCCGCACCCTGCGCTGGGACCTGAGCTACGGCGGCCTGAGCGGCCCGGCGACGATGGCGCACTTCCACGGCCCGGCGATGCCCGGCGCCAATGCGCCGGTGGCGGTGCCGATCGCGCCGCCGGGCAGCCCGTCGAAGGGCCAGGCGACGCTGACCGACGCGCAGATGAACGATCTGCTGTCGGGCAAGTGGTACGTCAACGTGCACACCGCCGCGCACCCGGGCGGCGAGATTCGCGGCCAGGTGCTGACGAAATAGCGCCAGGCGTCGTGCGGCAGGCTCGGCGCACGCCGGCGGCCGCGCTCAGGCGCGTTGCAGCGGCCCGCCGTCGCCCGGTCGGTAGGCCGCGTTCGCGCGGTCCCAGTTGGCTTGCTTTTCGGCCTCGACGAAGGCGCGCAGTTCCTTCAGCTGGAAGTCGCGCAGGCCCGGCTCGTGCAGCAGCACCGCTTCACCGACGGCGGCCCAGTCGATGTCCTGCGCGCTCAGCCACAGCGCCGCGTCGTCGGGCATGTACTTCAGCAGTTCCAGGCCGGCTTCATCGATCGGCACGGCGCTCAGGCACACCCGCAGCGGCCAGCGGTCCAGGAACGGCTGCGCCGGCGACTGCGGCGACCACAGCGCCAGCAGCACGTGCGGCCCGAAGGTGTCGACCACCGGCCCGTCGCGGGTGGCGACCACCTGCGCCACCGAGTCGAACACGCGCCTGACCGCGCCGATCCAGGCCTGCGGCCGCCATTGGTCGAGCAGCCGCGGGTGCGCCGTCGCCGCCGCACCGCGGCTGGGCTGCGGGGTCCAGACGTCGGCGGCGGCGTCGGGCGCGGCGGCGAAGTCGGCGCTGCGCAGCACCAGCGGCTCGACGTCGGTCACGTCGCTGTCGTCCCAACGGCCGCGCTGCGACGCCGTATGCAGGTCCAGGTCGCCGGGCAAGGCGCTGCGCTCGGCCGGCGGCGAGGCGTCGGCCTGGGTGGTGGGCTGCAATTGTTCGACCAGCGTCAGGCGGGGGTCGGGACGGCGCGGCTCGAAAGGCGACTGCGCGCGCCAGCCGTCGAGCACCCGCGTCGGGTCGATCGTCGGATCCGCCGCGGGCGGTGACCAGCCGTCGAGCACGCGGGTCGGGTCGTCGTCTTCTGCAGGCTTGTCCATGCTTCGATTGTGGCGCTTCGATGGCGGCTCTCGTGCCGCGGGTTGCGATCAGTCCGCCTCGACCTCGGCTTCGGCTTCGGCCTCGGCCGGCGCTTCGGCGGCCTTGACGACCAGCACCGGCATCGACGCCGAATGCAGCAGCTCGGTGGACACCGAGCCGAGCATCGCGCTGCGCAGGCTGCCGGCGCCGCGCGCGCCGACCACGATCATGCCGCAGCCGAAGTTCTCGGCCACCTCGACCAGCGTGTGCGCCGGCTCGCCGGTGGCGATTTCGGTTTCGAATTCCAGCCCGGCCGCGCGCACCAGCGCCACCGCATCCTGCAGCGCGTGCGCGCCGGCGCCCTCGGCGGCGCGCTCGATCAGGTCCAGGTCGCGCGCCAGCACCATTTCGTACAGGTGCGTCGGTTCCTGCACGTTGGCCAGCAGCAGCCTGGCGCGCAGCCCCTCGTTGGCCAGCGCAATGGCGTGGCGCACCGCATCCAGCGACGCCGCCGAGCCGTCCACCGCAATCAGCATCTTCATCTTCGAGTTCTCCGCTCAGTACCCCGGTACGCAAGGCGCAGTGTGACATCGCTGCGCGGGCCATTGTCGGCCCGCCATGGAATACTGCGGCCATGAAACCCGCCGCCGCGCCCGCCGATGCGCTCGATGCCGCCCGAACGCCGTGGCAGCTGTACCTCAGCCTGCGCGGGCGCCTGAACCGCCGCGACTTCTGGTTGTTCGGCGTGCTGGCGCTGGGCGCGGCGGCATTGTTCGGCACGGCCTTGCTGGACATTGCCCAGATGCCGGTTCAACCGGCCGAATCGCTGATCGACCTGCTGCTGCTGTGGCCGCTGTTGGCGGTGTCGGTGAAGCGCTGGCACGACCGCGACCGCTGCGGCTGGTGGGTGCTGGTGCTGCTGCTGCCGCTGATCGGCTGGCTGTGGGTTCTGATCGACAACGGCTTCGTGCGCGGCACGCCGGGGCCGAACCGTTTTGGCGACGCGCCGCCGCCGTGATCGACCGGTCCGCGCCGTGGACGGCACGGCGCCGCGGCGGCGTCAGTAGCGCGAGTCGATGCCCGCCAGCCGCAAATAGAGGCCCGCACACCAGGCCACCAGCCCGCGCGAAAACCAGCGTCGCCAGCCCATGCCCAGCGGCGGCGCCACGATCTCGGTCGACACCGCCAGCGCCTGCTCGAGACGCTGGCGCAACTGGCCGGCGAAGCCCGCGTCGCGCACGACGACGTTGGCCTCCAGGTTGAGCAGCAACGACAGTGGGTCGATGTTGGAACTGCCGACCGTGGCCCAATCGTCGTCGACCACCGCCACCTTGGCATGCAGGAAGGCCGGCGTGTATTCGAAGATGCGCACGCCCCGGGCCAGCAACTCGTCGTACAGCACCTGCGCGGCCAGCCCGGCCAGGCGGTAGTCGACCTTGCCCTGCAGCAGCAGCCGCACCTGCACGCCGCGCTGTGCGGCGCGCAGCAGGCTGCGCTTGAAGGCCCGCCCCGGATAGAAGTACGGGCAGGCGATGTCGATGCGCTGGCGGGCCTGGCGGATCGCGGCGATGTAGCTGCGCTCGATGGCGCGGCGCTGGCGGAAGTTGTCGCGCACGACGAAGGCCACCCGCACCGGCGCGGCATCGTCCACCGCGTCGGGCAGCTCGCGCGCCTTGGCCGTGCCGCGCATGCTGCGCAGCAGGCTGATCGTCCTTTCCACCGGCCGCTCGCTTTGCGCCACGTCGCGCACTTCGCGTTTCCAGTCCTGGCCGAGGCGCACCCGCGTACGCAAGGCCTGCGCCATGCGCTGCACCAGCGGCACCACCGGGCCGTGCAGCTCGACGGCAAAGTCCAGCCGCGGCGCGTCGCTGTTGCCGTGCACCATGTCGAAACGGTCGTCGATGATGTTGATGCCGCCGACGTAGGCGAAGCGGTCGTCGACGACGCACAGCTTCTGGTGCAGCCTGCGCAACTGGCCGCGCTGCAGCGACGACCACCACGGCCCGACGGGGCGAAAGACCTCCAGCGCGATGCCTTCCGCGCGCGTCCATTGCCGCAGCCACGGCAGCGTCAGCTTGCTGCCGAAGCCGTCGATCACCAGGTGCACCCGCACGCCGCGCGCGGCCGCGGCGCGCAGCGCATCGCCGACGCAACGTCCGGCGGCGTCGTCCAGGAAAATGTAGGTGGCCAGCCAGACATCGCGGGATGCGCCTTCGATGGCGCGGCACATCGCCGGGAAAAGCTCGTCGCCGCCGAGCAGCAGGCGCACCTGGTTGTGGCCGATGAAATGCACGCCGCGCGGGGCGTCGGGCCGGCCGGCCGCGCCGAGCGGCGCGGGCGGCTCGGCGGTCTGTGGGGCCAGGTCCACCTCGGGGGTCGTCGTCAGTCGAGCGCCAGCTCGGCGATCAGCGGCAGGTGGTCGGACATGCGCGCCCAGGCCGTGCCGCGCGGCACCGCCGTGCTGCGGCAGGTCAGCGCGCGCGTGTAGATGCGGTCCATCGCGAACACCGGCACACGCGACGGGAAGGTCGGTCGCTGCGCCTCGCGGCGGCCGTTCGCAAGCGCGCGGGACAAGCCCAGGTCCTGCATCGACGGGTCCAGCCGTTCGCCCCAGTCGTTGAAATCGCCGGCCACGACCAGCGGTTCGCCGGCCGGCACCTGCGCCGCGATGAAGTCCGCCAGGCGCTGCACCTGGCGCACCCGGCTGCGGTGCGCGAGGCCGAAATGCACCACCACCGCATGCAGCCGCCGGCCGTTCCATTGCACCGGCACGTGCAGCAGGCCGCGCTGTTCGAAACGGTGGTCGCTGACGTCGTGATGCCCGACGTCCCCCAGCGGCCAGCGCGACAGCAGCGCATTGCCGTGCTCGCCGTGGCGCGTGACGGCGTTGGTGCGGTAGGCCACTTCGTAGCCGTCCGGTGCCAGGTATTCGGCCTGGCCGCCCTCGGGCCAGCCGAACCAGGTGCGCTCGAACTGGCGCTCGTCGCGGCGGTTGAACAGCCGCACCTCCTGCAGGAACACCAAGTCGGCATCGATCGCCTCGATGCCCAGGCCCAGGTTGTGGATCTCCAGCCGCTTGCGCGGGCCCACGCCGCGCACCCCCTTGTGGATGTTGTAGGTGGCCACGCGCAGCGTGGACAGGTCCATCGTGCTGCTGGCGGCAAAACCGGGCGAAGAAAACGGATTCATCATGGCCTCAGGCCGGCGCCGAGAAGCGCGGCAATTGCAGGATGGCTTCGGCGTTGCTCGGCGAGAAGCAGCGGTCTGCCGCCTCGCGCCACGGATACCAGGCGAAGCGCAGGTGTTCGCGCGGGCTCAGCCGCACCGGCGTGCCGGCCGGCACCGTCAGGCCGAAGACGTGTTCGGTGTTGTGCGTCACACCCGGTGCATAGCGATGGCGCCACACCGGATAGATCGCGTAGCGGTTGCGCAGCCCCCAGTCGCGCAGCGCCTCGCGCGGCACCCCGGGGCTGCCGACGACGATGCCGGTTTCCTCCTCGACCTCGCGCGCGCAGGTTCGGGTCAATGCTTCGTCGGGCGAGTCCAGCGAGCCGGTGACGCTTTGCCAGTAGCCGGGATGGTCGGCGCGCTCGATCAGCAGCACGTCCAGCGCGCGGGTGTGGATGACCACCAGCACCGACAGCGGGATCTTCGGCGCTCGCACGGCTTGCGAATGGCCCATGCGCGGCGGCCCGCCTCGGCTCAGTGCGCAACGGCCTGCACGTTGCGCAGCCGGATGTGCAGGTCGCGCAGCTGCTGCTCGTCGACCGGGCTGGGCGCGCCGGTGAGCAGGCATTGCGCGCGCTGGGTCTTCGGGAAGGCGATGACGTCGCGGATCGAATCGGCGCCGGTCATCAGCATCACCCAGCGGTCCAGCCCGATCGCGATGCCGCCGTGCGGCGGGGCACCGTACTGCAAGGCGTCGAGCAGGAAGCCGAACTTGGCGCGCGCTTCCTCCGCGCCGATGTTCAGCGCGCGAAACACCTTGCTCTGCACCTCCTCGCGGTGGATACGCACCGAACCGCCGCCGAGCTCGACGCCGCTGAGCACCACGTCGTAGGCCTTGGCGAGGCAGCGGCCGGGGTCGTCGGCCAGCCAGTCCTCGTGGCCGTCCTTCGGCGCGGTGAAGGGGTGGTGCACCGCATTCCAGCGGCCCGCCTCGGCGTCGTGCTCGAACATCGGAAAGTCCACCACCCACAGCGGCTCCCACTCGCCTTGCAGCAGGCCGCGGGCACGGCCGAACTCGCTGTGGCCGATCTTGACGCGCAACGCGCCGAGCGCATCGTTGACCACCTTGGCGGCGTCGGCGCCGAAGAACAGCAAGTCGCCGTTCTTCGCGCCGGTGCGCGCCAGGATTTCGGCCAGCGCCGCATCGTGCAGGTTCTTCACCACCGGCGACTGCAGCGCGGCACGCAGCGTCGCGGCATCCTTGGCCGCGGCGATGTCGTTGACCTTGATCCACGCCAGCCCCTTGGCGCCGTAGATCTTGACGAACTCGGTGTGGGCATCGATCTCGCCGCGGCTCATCTCGCCGCCGCCGGGCACGCGCAGCGCGGCGACGCGCCCGCCCGGCGCATTCGCCGGGCCCGAGAAGACCTTGAACTCGACGTCGCGCATGACGTCGCCCAGGTCGATCAGCTCGAGCTTGACGCGCAGGTCGGGCTTGTCGGAGCCGTAACGCCGCATCGCCTCGGCATAGGGCATCACCGGGAACGCCGGCAGCTGCGCGCCGATGGTGTTTTCGAAGGTGCTGCGGATCATGCCTTCGAACATCGCGCGAATCTCCTCCTCGTCCAGGAACGAGGTCTCGATGTCGATCTGCGTGAACTCGGGCTGCCGGTCGGCGCGCAGGTCTTCGTCGCGGAAGCACTTGACGATCTGGTAGTAGCGGTCGAAGCCGGCGACCATCAGCAGCTGCTTGAACAGCTGCGGGCTTTGCGGCAGCGCATAGAAATGGCCGTCGTGCACGCGGCTGGGCACCAGGTAGTCGCGCGCGCCTTCGGGCGTGCTGCGCGTCAGCATCGGCGTTTCGATGTCGATGAAGCCGTTGGCGTCGAGGAACTTGCGCACCGCCATCGCCACGCGGTAGCGCAGCATCAGGTTGCGCTGCATCGGCGCGCGGCGCAAATCCAGCACGCGGTGCGTCAGGCGCGTGGTCTCGGACAGGTTCTCGTCGTCGATCTGGAACGGCGGCGACACGCTAGCGTTCAACACGTCGAGTTCATGGCACAGCACCTCGACCTTGCCGCTGGTCAGGTTGGCGTTTTCGGTGCCGGCCGGGCGCGCGCGCACCGCACCGACGACCTTCAGGCAGAACTCGTTGCGCACGTCCTCGGCAATGGCGAACATGTCGGCACGGTCGGGGTCGCACACCACCTGCACCAGCCCTTCGCGGTCGCGCAGGTCGATGAAGATGACGCCGCCGTGGTCGCGGCGGCGGTGCGCCCAGCCCATCAGCGTGACGGTGCGGCCGAGCAAGGCTTCGCTGACTTCGCCGCAGTAGGTGGTTCTCATGCAAAGGCTCCGGGTTCGATTCGGGCCCGGCCGCTGCCGGGCATGCAGATGGATCGGATGATGCGCCGCGGCCGGCCTGTCGCGGCCGGCGCGCTCAGGCGGCCGGTTTTCGCGCCGCCATCGGCACCGCACGCAGCGGCGGTGCGACGACGCCCATCGAGATGATGTACTTCAGCGCCTGGTCGACGCTCATCGCCAGCGGCAGCACGTCGGCACGCGGCATCATCAGGAAAAAGCCCGAGGTCGGGTTCGGCGTGGTCGGCACGTAGACGCTGACATGATCGCCCGGCAGCTGGCTGGCCACTTCGCCGCTGGGCCGGCCGGTGACGAAGGCAATGGTCCACGAGCCGGCGCGCGGGTATTGCACCAGCACCGCTTCGCGAAAGGCATTGCCGGAGCTCGAGAACAGCGTGTCCGACACCTGTTTCACCGAGCTGTAGACCGAGCTGACGATCGGGATCTTGTGGATCACCCGGTTCCACTGGCGCAGCGCCCACTGGCCGAAGATGTTGGTGACGAACACACCGGTCAGCAGCAGGATCACGCCCAGGCCGATCAAGCCCATGCCCGGCACGTGGCGCAGCCGCTCGATGCTGTCGTGCGCCGACGCCGGCAGCAGCGCCTGCGGCCCGTTGAGCAGCCACGCGAACATCGAATCGACGAAGCCGAGCAGCCAGGCCAGCACCCAGATGGTGATCGCCAGCGGCGTCCATACCAGCAGCCCGGCGAGCAGGTATTTCTTCACGCCTTGTCCGTGGATGGGACGGTCTTCGCCGCAACGGCGGGTGCGGCCTTGCCCTTGCTCTCGCCGGCCGGCTTGGCATCGGACTTGGTATCGGTTTTGGCGTCGGTTGCGGAGGCCGATTTGTCATCGGACTTCGACGCCGACGCGTCGGCCGGCGAGCCGTCCTGCGCACCGTCCTTGCCGCCGTTCTTGCCGGCGGCCGAATTGCCGCCGCGAAAGTCGGTGACATACCAGCCCGAGCCCTTGAGCTGGAATCCGGCGGCCGTCACCTGCTTGGCAAAAGCCTCGGCACCGCAGGCCGGACAGGTGGTCGGCCCTGCGGCCCCGACCTTCATCAGCAAGTCCTTGGCATGGCCGCAGGCAGCGCAACGATAGGCATAGATCGGCATGGCTAAACCCTTGACGCAAAACAGAAAATTATAAGGCGATGGCCTCTCGGCGAGGCCGTGCACAGGCACAGGTGGGGTCGGATCTCAGGCCTGCAAGCCCGCCATCGCGTGATGCGATCCGCGGCGGTCCTTCAGCGCCTGCGGCGCGAGCGAACCGACCACCATGCCGACGATGGCCATCAGCAGTCCGGCGCCCGGAGCCGGGAAGGCATCGCCGGCCGGGGTGCCCAGCAGCAGCAGCCAGCTCAGCACGCCCAGCACGATCGACAGGATCGCCCCCTGCGTGGTCGCCCGCTTCCAGTACAACCCGGCCGCCAGCGGCACGAAGGCGCCGACCAGCGTGACCTGGTACGCGCCCGACACCAGTTCGTAGATCGGCTTGCCCTGCAGCACGATGGCGTAGAGGCACACGAACGCGGCGAACAACAGCACGGTGATGCGCATCGTGCGCAACTCGTGGCGATCATCGAGACGCGGATTGAACTGCCGCCAGATGTTCTCGACGAAGGTCACCGAAGGGGCGAGCAAGGTGGCCGAGGCGGTGGACATGATGGCCGACAGCAGCGCGCCGAAGAACAGCACCTGCATCGCAAAGGGCATGTGCATCAGCACCAGGTTGGGCAGCACCTTCTGCGGGTCGTCCTTCAGCAGCTGGGTGGTCTGCTCGGGCATGATCAGCATGGCGCTGGTGACCAGGAACATCGGCAGGAAGGCGAACGCGATGTACAGCAGGCCGCCGATCACCGGGCCGCGCGTCGCGGCCTGCACCGAGTTCGCCGACATCACGCGCTGGAAGACGTCCTGCTGCGGGATCGAGCCGAGCATCATGGTCAGGCCGGCGGCGATGAAGAAGCTCACCTCCTTAGCGCTGGGCTCGGGGAAAAGACGGAACATGTCCTTGCTGACGGCCAGCTCGATCACCTTGTCGCTGCCGCCGGCCAGGTGTCCGGCGAAGACCACCAGAGCGATCAACCCGGCCACCAGGATGATCATCTGCAGGAAGTCGGTGACCGCCACCGACCACATGCCGCCGAACAGCGTGTAGGCCAGGATGATGGCCGTGCCCAGCACCATGCCCACCGGCACGCTGACCGCGCCGCCCGACAGCACGTTGAACACCAGGCCGAGCGCCGTCACCTGGGCCGACACCCAGCCCAGATAGCTGAGGATGATCATCAGCGAACACGCCACCTCGACCACGCGGCCGAAGCGCTCGCGGTAGTAGTCGCTGATGGTCAGCAGCGACATCTTGTACAGCTTGCCGGCGAAGAACAGGCCCACCAGCACCAGGCACAAGCCGGCGCCGAACGGGTCCTCGATGACGGCATGCAGGCCGCCGTCGACGAAGCGTGCCGGGATGCCCAGCACCGTTTCGGAGCCGAACCAGGTGGCGAAGGTGGTGGTGATGATCATCACCAGCGGCAGGCGCCGGCCGGTGACGACGTAGTCGGCGGTGTTCTTCACGCGCCGGGCCGCCCACAGGCCGATCACGATGGTGATCAGCAGGTACACGATGACCAGGGTCAGCAGCATGGTTCGGGCACTTTCCGGTAGCTCGGACGGCGTGCCCCCGGACACGCCGAAAGGCCGGCATTATCCGCGCGCCGACGGCATGCTCAGCCCCCGCCCCAATGCAGCATCAGCTGCACGACGACGATGCCGAGCACGAAGCCGATGGTGCCGAAGATCACGCCCTGCAGCAGGCGGTTGGTGCGCCGCTGCTCCAGCAGCAACGCGCGCGTGACGGACGCGTCGGCGCCCGCTGCCGGCGCGCGCAGCGCCTGGTGCAGCAGCCGCGGCAGTTCGGGCAGCAGCTGCGCGTAGCGCGGCGCTTCGTTCTTCAACCGCTCCACCAGCCCTTCCCAGCCGACCTGCTGGTGCATCCAGCGTTCGAGGAACGGCTTGGCGGTGTGCCACAGGTCGAGCTCGGGGTCGAGCTGGCGGCCCAGCCCTTCGATGTTCAGCAAGGTCTTTTGCAGCAGCACCAGCTGCGGCTGGATCTCGACGTTGAAACGGCGCGAGGTCTGGAACAGCCGCATCAGCACCTGCCCCAGCGAAATGTCCTTCAGCGGCCGGTCGAAGTGCGGTTCGCACACCGCGCGGATGGCGTTTTCCAGCGCATCGACGCGCGTGTTCGGCGGTACCCAGCCCGATTCGACGTGCAGTTCGGCCACCCGCTTGTAGTCGCGCCGGAAAAAGGCGATGAAGTTCTGCGCCAGGTATTCCTTGTCCCACTCGGTGAGCGTGCCGATGATGCCGAAATCCAACGCGATGTAGTAACCGAAGGTGTCCGGTGCGGTGCTGACCTGGATGTTGCCGGGGTGCATGTCGGCATGGAAGTAGCCGTCGCGGAACACCTGGGTGAAGAAGATGGTGACGCCGTCGCGGGCCAGCTTCTTGATGTCCACGCCGGCGTCGCGCAGCCGCTGCGCCTGGCTGATCGGGATGCCGTGCATGCGCTGCATCACGATGACGCTGCTCTTGCACAGCTCCCAGATCATCTCCGGCACCAGCACCAGGTGCAGCCCCTGCATGTTGCGCCGCAGCTGCGCGGCATTGGCCGCTTCGCGCACCAGGTCGAGCTCGTCGTGCAGGTAGGTGTCGAATTCGGCCACCACCTCGCGCGGGC
>Ga0164241_10004773_pt1 | contig 12973 bp, 13 predicted proteins | sample OricomyardsoilBY_FD_108780 | JGI IMG/M metagenome (GOLD analysis project Ga0164241, IMG submission 108780) | Backyard soil microbial communities from Emeryville, California, USA - Original compost - Back yard soil (BY) | ecosystem: Environmental > Terrestrial > Soil > Unclassified | place: USA...
AAGATGTCGAAGAGCCTCGGCAACGTGCTCGATCCCTTCGAGGTGATCGACCGCTTCGGCGCCGACGCGCTGCGCTTCTACCTCTTCCGCGAGGTCGGCTTCGGTCAGGACGGCTCGATCTCCACCGCCGGTTTCGAGACCCGCTACGAGACCGAGCTGGCCAACGACTACGGCAACCTGGCCAGCCGGGTGCTGGCGATGGTGGAGCGCTACCGCGACGGCACCGTGCCGGTGGCGGCGGTGGACGCGGTCCTGGCCGAGGACTTCGAGGGCGTCGTACCGAGGTTCTGCGAGCTGCTCGACCGGGCCGAGCTGACCCAGGCGTTGGAGGAGGCCTGGAAGCTGGTCCGCCGCCTCAACCGCTTCGTCGAGGAGACGCAGCCGTGGGTGCTGGCCAAGGACGAGGCCGACCCCGAGCGGCTCGACGAAGTCCTCTACAACCTGATCGAGGGACTGCGGGTGACGACGCTGCTGCTCGTCCCCTACTTGCCGAGTGCCGCCGCGACGTTGCTCGCCGCGCTCGGCGAAGAGGGGCGTGGGCTGGCCGAGCTCGGCTCCCGCCCGGGCGGCCAGAGCGTCGAGCGGATCCCGGCGCTGTTCCCGAAGATCGAGCCGCCGACCTGATGAGCGCTCCGGTGCTCTCGGTCTCCGGGCTGCGCAAGAGCTACCGGGGACAGGAGGCGCTGGCCGGCGTCGATCTCGAGATTCGGGCCGGTGAGCTGGTCGGGCTGCTCGGCCCCAACGGGGCGGGCAAGTCGACCCTGACCAAGATCGCCTGCGGGCTGGTCCGGCCGAGCGCCGGCAGCGTCGAGGTGCTCGGCCGCCCGGCAGGCTCGCCGGCGGCCCGCGCCGCCCTCGGCTACCTCGCTGAGCTCTTCCGCTTCCCGGGCTGGTGCTCGGCGGACGAGCTGCTGCAGCTGCACCAGCGGCTGGCCGGCTCGGCCGGCGGCGCCGGGGAGCGGGCGGAGCTGCTCGACCTGGTCGGGCTCGCCGACGCCGCCGGCAAGCGAGTTGAGGCGATGTCGAAGGGGATGCAGCAGCGGCTCGGGATCGCCCAGGCGCTGGTCGGCGCGCCGCGGTTGCTGCTGCTGGACGAGCCGACCAGCGCCCTCGACCCGGTTGGGCGCCGCATTGTCCGCGGCCTGCTCGAGGACCTGCGCGGCCGCGGTGTCGGCGTCCTGCTCAACTCGCACCTGCTGAGCGAGGTGGAGCTGGTCTGCGACCGGGTCGCGATCATCGCCCGCGGCCGGCTGGTCAAGGCCGGCACGCCGCTGGAGCTCGCCGGCCCCGGGGGCATCGAGGTCGAGACCGGGTCCGGCACCCGGGTCTTCGCCGGGGCCGGGCGCGAGGACGCTCCCCGGATCGTCGCCGAGCTGGTCGCCGCGGGCGAGCGCGTCTACCGCGTCGAGGTCCGCCACAGCTCGCTCGAAGAGGTCTATCTGGAGGCGGTCGGGGGTCAGACCGGATGACTCCCTCGCCGCTGCGCTCGGCCCTGACCGTGATCGCCCACTCGGTGCGGGAGGGCATCCGACGCCGCGTCTTCCTCGCCGTCCTGGCTCTGACCGCCGGCTTCCTGGCCCTCTACGGGCTCGGCGCCCACTTCGTCTTCCGGGACGTCAGCGACTTCGCCGGGGGCGAAGCGGGGATCCTCGACCCGAAGGCATTCGCCGGCGCGACCATCTTCGGCCTGGCGATGTTCGCGATCCTCTTCCTCGGCGCCGTGCTCGCGGTCTTCCTCACGCTCGGCGCCGTTCGCGGCGATGCCGAGAGCGGCCTGCTGCAGCCGCTGGTGGTGCGGCCGATCGGGCGCACGACGATGCTGCTGGCCCGCTTCGCCGGCGCCGCCTCGCTGTCGGCCGCCTACGTCGTGCTGGTCTTCTTGGCCGCCTGGGCGATCACCCGGGCCGCCGGCGACTGGTCCCCCGACCACCTGGTCGGGCCGGCGCTGGGCCTGGCCCTGGCGGTGGCGATCGTCGCCGCGATCTCCCTGCTGCTCTCGGTGCTGCTCCCGGTCACCGCCCAGGGCATCGTCGTCTTCATGGTCTTCGGTGCCGGCCTCACCGCCGGGCTGCTGGCCCAGATCGGCAGCGCGATCGGCAGCGACTCGCTGCACGCGATCGGGCGGGCGGCGAGCTGGGCGCTGCCCTTCGAGGGTCTCTACGCGGCCGGCTTGCACGGGCTGATCTCCGGCACCTCGGGCCTGACCGGCGTCGTCCTCCGGCTCGGTCCCTTCGGCGGCTCCGAAGCGGCCGGGCCGGGGCTGATCGCCTGGGCCTTCGCCTACATGCTCGGGGTGCTGGCGCTGGCGGCACTGCTCTTCTCGCGGCGCGACCTCTGAGTCGCGGTTCCCTGGTTACGAAATACGTCCCAAAGGAACCACGGATTACTCGGCGGCGAGGCAGTCCGGCCCGAGCTGGTCGGGCCGGGTGAGGCCGCAGAGGGCCATCGTCAGGTCGAGCTCGGCCAGGACCATCTTCAGCACCGCTTCGACCCCAGCCTGGCCGCCGAGCGCCAGTCCCCAGATGTAGGGGCGGCCGAGGCAGACGGCGTCGGCACCGAGGGCGAGCGCCTTGAGCACGTCGGCGCCGCCGCGGACGCCGCTGTCGAAGAGGACCACGAGCTCGTCGCCGACCGCCTCGGCGATCTCCGGCAGGGCGTCGAGCGCGGCGATCGCGCCGTCGACCTGGCGGCCGCCGTGATTGGAGACGACGATGCCGTCGAGGCCGCGGCGAGCCGCCTCGCGGGCGTCCTCGACGTGTTGGATGCCCTTGACCAGGATCGGCAGCGAGGTCCGCTCGCGCAGCCAGGCGAGGTCGTCCCAGGTCAGCGAGGGGTTTGCCTGGACGCCGAGGAAGTGGCCGGTGGCTGCGCCCTGGTCCTCCTCCGGCGACTTCTCCAGGGCGGCGCAGAAGACTGGGTCCTGGAAGTAGTTGGCGAGGCCCATGCCGTTGAGGAAGGGCAGCCAGGCCTGCTGCAGGTCGCGCGGCTTCCAGCCGGGGACGAAGGTGTCGACGGTGACGACGATGGCGCCGTAGCCGGCCCGCTCGGCCCGGCCGACGAAGCTCTCGACCAGCTCGCGGTCGTTGGCCCAGTAGAGCTGGAACCAGCGCGGCGCCTCGGGGCCGCCGGCCGCGGCGATCTCCTCCAGCGAGAAATGCGAGGCGGTGCTGACGATCATCGGCGCCCCGACCGCGGCGGCGGCGCGGGCGGTGGCGAGCTCACCGTCGTCGTCGACGACCTTCTGCACCCCGATCGGGGCCAGCATCAGCGGCGCCGGCATCGCCGTGCCGAGCACGGTGGCGGAGAGGTCGCGCTCGGCGACGTCGCGCAGCATCCGCGGCACGATCCGGTGGCGGCGGAAGGCCGCGGCGTTGGCGGCGATCGTGTCCTCGCTGCCGGCGCCGGCGCCGACGTAGTTGGCCGCCTTCGGCTCCATCGCCGCGATCGCGCGGCGCTCCAGCTCGTCGATCGCGACCGGGATCGCCGGCGTCTCGCCGCCCAGCCCGCGGAGGTAGATCTCGCGGTAGTAGTCGGCGGGGTCGGCCATGGGGGCGAAGGCTATGCCAGGCGAGGCGAGGCACGGGTTGATTGGACAGGGCCCTCTACCTAGTTTTAGTGGGATAGCATCGATCAAGCGACGATCTGTGGATAGTCAGAGGTCTTTTTAGTCGAGGTCCTCTGACATGAAAGAGAACGCGGTTTCCCAGGTGGTCGGCAGGCGCAGAGGTGTTCTGGCTGCCGTCGGTTTATGGCTCTTGATGGTGGGGGTGGCGGTGTTCGCGATCCTCGCCGCTTCAGCTGCAGCGGCTGCGCCGATCGGCAAGGGCGGACAGGTCCATGCCTGCTACCAGGTCAAGGGCAAGGAGAAGGGGAGCATGCGGGTCGTGGCCGGCAGGCACTGCCGGCGCGGCGAGCGCAAGCTGGCCTGGAGCCTGGTGGGCCCAGCCGGCACGGCCGGGGCACAGGGCTCAGCCGGGGCCGCCGGGGCGGCGGGCCCGCGCGGCTCCAGCGGCGCTGCCGGGGACGATGGCGCCGCCGGTTCCCAGGGCGCCGGGCTGGCCGCGCTGGAAAGCAAAGTCAGCTCGCTCGAAGACGAGGTGACGGACCTGACCGAGGAGCTGATCGACGTCGAAGGAGCGCTCGGGGACGTCTGCGATCAGACCGAGGCGCTGAACTCCCAGGTCAACCTGGTCGGCGCGGCATTCGGCGACATCGAACTGATCGGCGGCCTGGTCAGCCTGGTGCTGCCCGAGGTCGATCCGCTCGACTCCTTCGTCTGCGGTCCGTAGGCGAGGCGATGGGGGTGGCCCGCGCGCTTGGAGCAGCGCGCGGGCCGTCGTTCCTAGACTCCCGCGGGTGATCGACTCGCACACCCACCTCTGCCTCTGCGACGGGGAGGAGGCCGACGTGGTCGCGGCGGCGGGCGCGGCGGGCGTCGGGCGGATGCTCACCATCGGCATGGACGCGGAGACCAACGCGGCGGCGATCGCCGCGGCCGAGCGCCACCCGGGGGTCTTCGCCGCGGTCGGCCGCCACCCCAACGAGGCGACCGGGTTCGACGACGCGACGATGGCGGAAGTCCTCCAGCTCGGCGCTCACGAGATGGTGAGGGCAATCGGGGAGACCGGGCTCGACTATTACCGCGACAGCGCCGCCCCGGCTGACCAGCGCCGCGCCTTCGCCGCCCAGATCGAGATCGCGCGGGAGCTCGAGCTGCCGATCGTGATCCACGCCCGCGACCCCGAGGGCGGCAGCGAGGCGGTCGACGAGATCTTCGCCACCCTCGACGCCAGGGCGGCCGGCCACCCGGTGATCCTCCACTGCTTCTCCGCCCCCGCTCGGGTCGGCGACGCCGCCGAGCGCGGCTGGTTCTGCTCCTTCGCCGGCAACGTCACCTACCCGAAGGCGGAGGCCCTGCGCGAGGCGGCGGCGCAGGTGCCCGAGGAGAGGATCCTGGTCGAGACCGACGCCCCCTACCTGACTCCGCAGGAGAAGCGCGGCGCCCGCAACGAGCCCGCCAACGTCGTCGCCACCGCTCGGCTGGTGGCGGCGGTGCGCGGCGTCTCCTACGAGCAGCTGGAGCGCACGGTCGAGGCCAACGCCCGCGCCCTCTTCGGCTGGTAGCCCGTCTTGGTCCGGCTCGGCCAGAACTTCCTCGCCGACCCCAACCTGCTCGACGCGATCGTCCGCGACGCGGGGCTCTCGCCGGCCGACGTCGTGCTCGAGGTCGGGGCGGGGGAAGGGGTGCTGACCGAGCGCCTCGCCGCGGCCGCGGGGCACGTCCACTCGGTCGAGATCGACCGTGGCCTGGAGCCGTCCCTGGCGGCGGTCGCCGCCCTGCCCAACGTCGACCTGCACTGGGGGGACGCGATCAAGCTCGACCTCGCGCCGTTGACGCCGGCGCCGACGGCGATGGTCGCCAACCTGCCCTACTCGGTGGCGACGCCGCTGCTGCTGCGCACGATCGAGCTGCTGCCGTCGCTGGCGCGCTGGACGGTGATGGTCCAGCGCGAGATCGCCGACCGCCTGCGGGCGGCGCCCGGCAGCCGGACCTACGGCTCGCCCAGCGTGATCGCCCAGCTTGCCTGCGAGGTCGAGCTGGTGCGCAAGGTCGACCCCGCGGTCTTCAAGCCGCGGCCCCGGGTCGACTCGGCGATCCTGCGGCTGCGGCGCACCGGCCCCGCCGCCGACCCGGCGACCCGGGACCTGGTCCGCGCCGCCTTCGCCCACCGCCGCAAGTCCCTCGCCCGCTCGCTGGAGCACGGGCGCAAGGGCTCCCTGGCGCCGGCGCGGGCGGCACTCGCCGAGCTCGGGCTGGCCGCGGACTCGCGGGCGGAGGCGCTCTCGCCCCAGCAGTTCGCCGCGCTGTCCGCGAAGCTCCAGGGCGACGCTTAGCTCTGCCACCCAAGCAATGCGCCTCCACGCCCCCGCCAAGCTCAACCTCTGCCTCTACCTCGGTCCGCGCCGCGCCGACGGCCTGCACGAGCTCTGCTCGCTGTTCGAGCCGCTGGCACTGGCCGACCTGATCGAGGTCTCCGAGGCCGCTGCCGACGAGGTCGTCTGCGCCGGGGTCGAGGGCGAGAACCTCGCCGAGCGGGCCCTGGCGGCGCTGCGCGGGCGCGGCTGGGAGCGGTCGCCGCTGCGGGTCGAGATCGAGAAGCGGGTCCCGGTGGCGGCCGGGCTGGGCGGTGGCAGCGCCGACGCGGCGGCGATCCTCCGCCTCGCCGCCGGCGAGGTCGCCGATCTCGAGGGCCTGGCGGCCGAGCTCGGCGCCGACGTGCCCTCGCAGCTGCGCCCGGCCCTGGCCCTGGTCCAGGGGGCCGGCGAGCGGATCGAGCCGCTGCCCGAGCCGGCGCCGCACGCCGCGGTCCTGCTCCCCGACGGGGGTGGGCTCAGCACCGCCGCGGTCTTCGCCGAGGCCGACCGGCTAGGGGTCGGTCGTGAGGCGGACGAGTTGGCGGCGCTTGCCGACCGGCTGCGCGAGGTGGCCGGCGCCGGCGCTTCGCCGCTCGCCTATCCCGAGCTGCTCGTCAACGACCTCGCGGCGCCGGCCCGCTCGCTGCGCCCAGCGATCGGCGACGCCCTCGACGAGCTGCGCGAAGCCGGCGCCCCGGTCGCCCTGCTCAGCGGCTCCGGCCCGACCGCGGTCGGGCTCTTCCCCGATCTCGCCGCCGCGCGCGCGGCGGTGGCGACCATCGATCGCGATGACGCGATCGTCTGCGAGGCCGGGAGGGCGCCGTGAGGATGCCGGGAGAGGCGAAGGGGGGGAGCCGCCGCAAACACCTCCTCATCGGCGTCGCTGCCGCGGTCGTCCTGCTCGGCTACTACTTCATCAGCCGCGAGCTCGGCAGCCTCGACCTGCAGGGGCTGCTGGAAGACATCTCCAACACCCTCGGCGCCTGGACCTACCTGCTGGTCGGCTTCTTCGCCTTCGCCGAGACCGGCGCCTTCATCGGCCTCGTCGTCCCCGGCGAGACGACGATGCTGCTCGGCGGCGCCGTCGCCGGCCAGGGCGCGATCGACATCTACCTGCTGATCGCGATCGCCTGGTTCGCGGCCTGGCTCGGGGACACGACCAGCTTCTTCGTCGGCCGCCGCCTCGGGCGCGAGTTCGTCCTCCGCCACGGCCCGCGCGTGGGCATCAGCCACGAGCGCTTCGAGAAAGTCGAGGACTACTTCTCCCGCCACGGCGGCAAGACGATCTTCATCGGCCGCTGGATCAGCCTCGTCCGCGCCCTCGCCCCCTTCATCGCCGGCAGCTCCGGCATGCGCTACCGCGCCTTCGTCCCGTACAGCATCCTCGGCACCGGGCTCTGGGCCAGCGCCCACATCCTGATCGGCTACTTCTTCTCGCGCAGCGTCGAGACCGGGGCCGAGTACGCCGGCAAAGGCGCCTTTCTGCTCGGCACCCTGATCGTCGTCGTCGGCGGCTCGGTCTTCCTCTTCCGCCACTTCCGGGTCGCCGCCAACCGCAGCGCCGCGGTGACCTGGATGGAGGGCCGTGCGGCCACTCGCTGGCTGGTCGCGCTCGGCCGCCGCTACCGGCCGCAGTTCCGCTTCCTCTGGGATCGGGTCACCCCCGGTGGGACCTTCGGGCTCGAGTTCACCTCGCTGATGGCGATCCTCGCCGTCTCCCTCTTCGTCCTCGTCGCCTACGCCGTCCTGGTCGGGCGTGAGCCGGGGCCGACCCCGGGCGACGTCACCGCGATGGAACTGGCCGAACGCCTCCACGCCGGCTGGTTCACGGCTTTCTCCAAGGTCTTCACCTTTCTCGGCTCCGGCATCTTCACCTGGGGCCTGACCGCGGTCTGCGCCGCCCTCCTCGCCGCCCGCCGCCGCTGGGCCGAGTTCGGCGTCCTCCTGGCGGGGATGACGCTGAGCTCGATCGGCATCGTCGAGATCAAGGACGCCGTCGACCGGCCGCGTCCCGACGCCGGCCTGGTCGGCTACTCGGGCTCCTCCTTCCCCAGCGGCCACGCCACCCACTCGGTCCTCTACGTCTGGCTGGCGGTGACGATCGTCCTGCGCCTGCGGCCGGGGATGGCGCGCGGCGCCGCGGTGGTGGTCGGCGGGATTGCGCTGACGATTCTGGTTGGGCTCTCCCGCGTCTACCTCAACGTCCACTACCTCAGCGACATCAGCGGTGGCTGGGCGCTGGGCGCGGCCTGCTTCTCGTTCTGCGCCGCCGTCGGGCTCGTCATCACCCAGGTGCGCCAGAATCCACAGTGATGCTCTACGCCCTGGCCAAAATCGACCACCAGTACTTCCTCTTCGGCGCCGCCGGGCTGATCTGCTTGGTCGCCTTCGTCACCCTGATCCTCACCCCGGCGCTGAGCTCGCAGGGCCGCATCTGGGAGAAGGCCGCCGCCGGTTTCCTCTCGGTCTTCGTGCTCGCCGCCCTGCTGGTCGTCGGAGTCTTGGCCGGGCTGGTGATCGTCTACTACTACACCGATATCTCCAATTTCGTCAACGGCAAGTAGGGGGCTCCCCGGGCTGGGGATAATGAGCGCATGCCGGCAACCTCGAAGGGGTCTGAAAACCCTGCAAAAACTGGAGATCCAGGGTTGCTCGACGCGCTTTCGGAAGCGGTCGAGTCGGGCGCCGGCCTGCCCGCTGTGGCGCGCGCCGCGGCGCGGCTGCTCGACGCCAGCGTCGCCCTGATCGACCGCTCCAGCGCCGTGCTCGCGGTCGCCGGTGCCTCCCCCGACCAGGAGGCGAAGCTGCTCTCGGGAGACGAGGGCGTGACCAGGGTCGAGCTGCGGGTCGCGGATGCCGCCGTCGGCGAGCTGCGCTACCGCGCCAAGGCGCCGCCGGAGCCGGCGATCGCCCGCATGGTGACGACGCTGCTGGCGCTGGAGCTGGAGCGCTCGCGCTCGCCGGAGTGGGAGAGCGAGGAGGTTGCGAGCGCCTTCGTCGCCGCCGTGCTGGCCCGCGAGGTGACCGACCGCGGCGACATCGTCGCCCGCGCCGCCGAGCTCGGCGCCGACCTCGATCGCGGCGCCGGCGTGCTGGTGCTGCGGGCGGCCCCGCGGGCGGCGCAGACGGGGGAGTGGCGGCAGCGGGTGCTGACCCTGGCGATGCGGGCGCTGCGCTCGCTGGCCCAGGGATCGCTGGCGACGACCGCCGACGGCGAGGTCGCGGCCGAGATCGCCGTGATCGTCCCGGCCGAGGACGACGAGCGCCTCGCCCGCGCCGCCGCCGGCCTCGCCCGCGAGCTCGACAACAGCCTCGCCGGCTTCCACATCACCACCGGCCGCAGCCGCCGCTGCGCGGACCCGGTCGACCTCTACCGCGCCGGCAGCGAGGCGCGGCTGGCGGTCAACGTCGGCGAGGCCGAAGGGCGGCCGCTGCTCGCCTTCGAGGACACCGGCGCTTACCGCCTGCTGCTGCCGGCGATGAGCGAGGACCCGGGGGAGCTGGAACGCTTCTACGCGGAGACGGTCGAGCCGCTCTCCAGCTACGACGAGCAGTACGAGACCGAGCTCGTCACCACCGTCGAGGCGTATCTCGACAACGACGGCAACGTCGCCGCCACCGCCAAACAGCTCTTCACCCACCGCCACACCGTCCGCTACCGGCTCGAGCGGGTGAAGGAGCTCTGCGGGCACGACGTCTCCGCCACCGAGGGCCGCGAGAAGCTCGGCCTCGGCCTCAAGGCGATGCGCGTCCTCGGCATCGCCTCGCCCCGCGGCCCGGCGCTGGAGCCCGGCACCAAGGGCGGCAAGGTGACACGCAAGTCGGAGGACTAGCGGGCCGGCGGCGGGCGGTGTTCATTGACTCCGGGAGGGGGATTCGAACCCAATCCGCTTCTTGGACCAAAACCAAGCGTGCTACCGATTACACCATCCCGGACCGCCCCCGGCAGGTTACCGCTGCATCCGGATGAGACTTTCTGTCTGCAAGCGGAAATACAGTGAGTCCGTGCCAAGGTATGGAGAGGAGGAAGCTCGAGCGGCGGTAGCCGAATCTCGTTGCTATAGCGAGGCCCTGAGAAGGCTAGGGGTGCGGCCGGTGGGGGGGAACCACCGCCTTTTCAAGGGCTGGCTGGAGAAGTGGCAGATACCGACCGATCACTTCGACGGTGGCGCCTCGGCGCGTCGACGGCCGCCTCGGCAGGCGAAGCCGCTCAGCGAAGTCCTGGTTGTGAACTCGACTTACTCCCGCTACAAGCTGAAGCTCCGCCTCTTCAGCGAGGGATTGAAGAACCGGCGCTGTGAGCTGTGCGGTCAAGACGAAAACTGGCAGGGTCGAACGATGTCCTTGATCCTCGACCACATCAATGGAGTGCCCGATGACAACCGTCTGGAGAACTTGCAGATCGTCTGTCCCAACTGCGCGGCAACGCTCGACACGCACTGTGGGCGCAAAAACCGGCGTGAGTCGGAAATTCGCAATTGCAGGCACTGCGGGAGGGCTTTTGAAGCGAAATATCGCGAGCATCGCTATTGCTCGCATGCATGCGGATGCCGCTGGGATCGCTCGAGATTGAGAGGTCGACCGAAGCCGGCTTCCCGCAAGGTCGAGCGCCCGCCCCGCGAGCAGCTGCTCACTGAGATCGAGGCGACCGGCTACTGCGCGGTCGGGCGCAGGTACGGGGTCTCCGACAACGCCGTGCGCAAGTGGGTGCGGTTCTATGAGCGCGAGGCGGAACGTGTCCGCACTGCCGCTTAGGGTTTCTCTCGTGGAGATCGGAGGAGCATCGATGGACCCGGAAGTCCGCGCCGGCCTGGCCCGCAGCTGGAAGTTGCTGATGGGCGCGGGCGTGTTCGCGATCCTGCTCGGCTGCGTCGCGATCCTGGTGCCCGCCGTGGCTGCGGTCGGGACGGCGATCTTCATCGGCTGGATCCTCGTCATCGCCGGCGCTTTCCTGGTCGCCGCCGCCTTCTCGGCACACTCGATCGGGACCGTGGTCCTGCGCCTGCTCTGGGCCGCCCTGACCGTGATCGTTGGCGTCTGGCTGATCGTCGAACCGCACAACGGCACCCTCACCTTGACCCTGATCCTCGGCATCTACTTCCTCTTCATGGGCCTGACCCGGGTCGCCGTCGCCTTTGCCGCGCGGGGACAGCAGAACGCCGGTCTGGTCGGCCTCAGCGGTTTCTGCGGCCTGCTGATCGGCATCCTCGTCCTCGTCAAGTTCCCCAGCTCCGCCGACTGGGCGATCGGCCTCCTGGTCGGCATCGACCTCATATTTGCGGGCTGGACGCTGACCTCGGTAGCTCTGGTCGGCAAAGAGCTTTCACGCGGCGCCTGATATCGCCTGCGATATCGCTCGCCAATAGGATCGGGGAGTGAGTTCCCCCCTCGTCTTGGTTATGGCGGCCGGGAAAGGCACGCGGATGCGTTCCTCCTTGCCGAAGATGCTGCATCCCGTCTGTGGACGGGCGATGGTCGCCTGGCCGATTCTGGCCGCCCGCGAGGCGGGCGCGGGACGCGTTGCGGCGATCGTGTCGCCGGGAATGGATCTCTCCGCGGGCCTGCCCGAGGATGTCGAGACGGTCGAGCAGCCCGAGCCCGACGGCACCGGGGGTGCGATCCGGGCCGCGACGGCGCTGATCGAGCGGAGCGAGACCGTGCTGGTTCTCTCCGGCGACGTGCCGCTGATCTCGGCGGCGACGATCGCCGGCCTGCTCGAGGCGCACGCCGCCTCGCCCGCCGCGGCGACGATGCTGACGATCGAGCTCGACGACCCCGCCGCTTACGGCCGCGTCGTCCGCACCGCTGCCGGCGACGTCGAGCGCGTGGTCGAGGCCAAAGCCGCCGGCGACGCCGACCCGGCGCAGCTGACGATCCGCGAGATCAACGCCGGCACCTACGCCTTCGACGCGGCGCCCCTGGCCGCCGCCCTCGCCGGCCTCTCCAACGACAACGCCCAGGGTGAGTACTACCTGCCCGACGTCTTCCCGGCCCTGCGCGAGGCGGGCCAGACCGTCGCCGCCCACCTCGCCGACGACCTCGCGGTGACGATGGGGGTCAACAACCGGGTCGACCTCGCCGCGGTCGAGGCCGAGGCCCGCCGCCGCCTGCTCGAGGCCCACATGCTGGCCGGCGTCACCGTCGTCGACCCGGGCTCGACCTGGATCGACGCTGGGGTCGAGATCGCCGCCGACGCCCGGATCGAGCCCGGCACCAGCCTGCGCGGTGCGACCGCGGTCGGCAGCGCCGCCGTGGTCGGGCCGTTGACGACGCTGATCGACAGCACCGTCGGCATCGAGTCGACGGTCGTCCACTCCTACCTGAGCGAGTGCGAGGTCCGCGACGGCTGCGCGGTCGGGCCCTTCGCCTACCTGCGGCCGGGGGCCATGCTCGACGCCGGGGCCAAGGCCGGCACCTTCGTCGAGATCAAGAACTCCCACATCGGCAAGGGCGCCAAGGTCCCCCACCTGGCCTACGTTGGCGACGCCGACGTAGGCGGCGGCAGCAACCTCGGCGCCGGCACGATCACCGCCAACTACGACGGCTTCCACAAGAACCGCACCGTGATCGGCCGCGACGTCCGCATCGGCGTCGACACGATGCTGATCGCACCGGTAGAGGTCGGGGACTCCGCCTACACTGGCGCTGGCGCGGTGATCAAGGACGACGTCCCGGACGGGGCGCTTGCCGTGAGCGAGAACGCGCAACGGAACATCGACGGATACGCGGCCGAGAAGGCGGCGAAGATGCGAGAGGAACAGAACCCGTGAGCACGATCGAAGAGCGCCCGCAGGTGTCCAGCGCGATCCCGCACGACTACTCGAAGCGGATGATGGTCTTCGGCGGCCGCAGCTCGATGGACCTGGCCGCCAAGGTCGCCGGCAAGCTCGACCTCGACCTCGGCCAGGTGACTCTGAAGACCTTCGCCAACGGCGAGGTCTACTGCCGCTACGAGGAGTCGATCCGCGGCGCCGACGTCTTCATCGTGCAGTCGACCTGCGCCAGCGAGCAGAGCGACATGACCCCGAACGACTCGCTGATCGAGCTGCTGACGATG
>Ga0164241_10004774_pt1 | contig 12973 bp, 11 predicted proteins | sample OricomyardsoilBY_FD_108780 | JGI IMG/M metagenome (GOLD analysis project Ga0164241, IMG submission 108780) | Backyard soil microbial communities from Emeryville, California, USA - Original compost - Back yard soil (BY) | ecosystem: Environmental > Terrestrial > Soil > Unclassified | place: USA...
AGCACCTCGCCGCGGGCCAGCGCCACGGCGCAGAAATTCGCGAATTGCGGGGCGTACCGCACCGGGTCGGCGATGAAAAGCTCGCGATGCCTCGCACTCGAGAACTGCCAGTGGTGCTCGTCCCAGTCATAACCGAACTTCGCCACCCCCGGCGTCGCCCGCTGCAGCGTGAAGTAGGCCACCGGGTCATACCCCTGGATGGCGAGCGGCATCGATTCCGCCGCCGGAACCGCCGCGCCCAGCAGGCGGGAGTGCAGCAGGCTGGCGAACAGCAGGAGGCAGATGGACCGGGAAGCGACTCTCGACATGGCGCTCTTATAGCCCACGAAAATGCGCCGCGGCTGGAGTTTCGCTGCACTTTCGCCGTTTTTTGCGGATTTCTTCGTTACTCCCCGGACGCGACCGGCCATGGTCGGCGCCCCAACCACCGATGAAGGGAGTCGTCATGAAAACGAAAATAGCCTGCCGCGTTGCATTGCTGGCGCTGGCCGGGTTCCTGGTTGTCCCGGCTGCGAATGCCGATGCGGTTACCGACTGGAATGAGATCACTCTCACCGCCGTGACGGCGGGCCGGCCCGGGACCATCGGCGTGGTCGATGTCGCGCTGGTGCAGGTCGCCGTGCACGATGCCGTGCAGGCGCTGGAACACCGGTACGAGCCGTACCACGCCGAGATCGACGTCTCGCGCGCCGATCGGGCGAACGGTTCTCGCTCCGCGGCCGTGGCGGCGGCCGCGCACGACATGCTGGTCGCGTTGTATCCGGCGCAGGCGCCGTCGCTCGACGCGACGTACTACAGCTACCTTGCCGACCGGGGGCTCAATGGCGATCCGGGCATCGCCGTCGGCCAGCAGATTGCCCTGCGCATTCTCCCGTTGCGCCGCGCCAATCCCAGTGTGCTGCCGCCACCCTTCGTCGGAAACGCCGTGGTGGGTACGTGGCGGCCGACCGACTCGCTGCTCGGAAACCCGCCATCGCCGGCGCCGTTTTCACCCATGGCCACGCCATGGATGGCCGATTTCGACCCATTCACGCTCACGAGCCCGGCCCGCTTTCGCGCTGCGCCGCCTCCCGCGCTGACGAGCGCGCGTTACACACGCGACTACCAGGAGGTGAAACGGCTGGGCGCGTTTGCCAATTCCGCCCGCTCAGCAGAACAGACCGACCTCGCGTATTTCTACAGCGACAATACCCCCGCTTTGTGGAACCGCACGCTGCGCGGGATTGCCCGCCGGTACCTGCACCGCAACGGCGATTCGGCGCGGCTGCTGGCGCTCGCGAATCTCGCGACGGCCGACGCGCTGATCTCGTGCTGGGACAGCAAACGCCTGTACGCGTACTGGCGACCGGTGACGGCCATCCACGAAGGGGATGCGGACGGCAACCCGGCTACCGAGGCTGATGCGTCGTGGCAGCCGCTGATCAATACGCCTAACTATCCGGATTACACGTCGGGCGCGAACAGCGTGTCAGGGACCGTGACACGCGTCCTGCAGCTCTACTTCGGAACCGACAAGGTTCCCTTCGATGTCGAAAGCCGCGCGCCGCAGGCCATCCAGAAAACCCGCAGGTACTACCGCTTCTCGGACGCCGCCGACGACGTGGTGGACGCGCGCATATTCCTCGGGATTCACTTCCGCTTCGCGGATACTGCGGCGCGAGAGCAGGGAAGAAAGGTGGCGGACTGGACTTTCAACCACTTCCTGCTTCCCCTGGACCAACACTAGAGGCTCCCATGCAAACCCTTCCCGGTTCACGGCTTCCGGTCGTCGCATGGCTGATGTTGTGGGTCGCGCTGGCCGCTCCGGCGCGCGCCGACCTCATCATGGACTGGAACGGCCGCGCCGATGCGATGGCTGCCGGGAAACGGCTGCCACCACCCGTGCAGGCGCGCGCGCTGGCGCTCATGCACGTGTCGATGTTCGAGGCCATCAACGCCATCGACCGGCGCTACAAGCCGTATCGCCTCGAGCTGATCGCGGACCGGAACACCTCGCGCGAGGCGGCGGCGTCGAGCGCCGCGCATGCCGTGCTGGTGTCGCTGTATCCGGATCAGGTGCCGACACTCGACGCGCAGCTGGCGGCGGAGTTAGCTCGGGTGACGGCGGGGCCGGCGAAAGAACGAGCGATCATCCTCGGCCGCAAGGCGGCGGCCGATCTGCTCGAGTTGCATGCGGGCGATGGTGAGGGTGCCGACGACTATCGGCCGTTCACGGAGGCAGGGGTGTACGTGCCGACGCAGCCCGTCGCCAGTTATCTCGTGCGCACATTCAAACCCTGGGTGATGACCAGCGCGTCGGAGTTCCGCGCGCCGCCGCCGCCGGCGCTGACCTCGGAAACCTGGACGCGCGACGTCAACGAGATCCGCGAGGTGGGCTCGCTGACCAGTTCCCTGCGCACGCCCGAACAGACGACCGTGGGCAGGTTCTGGTTGCTCACGGGCGCACGCACGTACAACCCCATCGTGCGGCAGGTGGCGCTGTCGAAGCAGATGGACCTGCTCGACTGCGCGCGCCTCTACGCGCTGGCGTCCATGGCGGCCGCGGATGCTTTCATCGCGGTGTTCGAAGCCAAGTACCAGTACCACTTCTGGCGGCCGGTGACCGCGATCCGCAATGCCGACCTGTCGCAGAACCCCGCAACGCCGCGCGACGCCACCTGGCAGCCCATGAGCGAAACGCCCATGCATCCCGAGTATCCCTGCGCCCATTGCATCAGCGCGTCGGCCGTCGCCACGACGTTGCGCGCGGTCGCGGGCGACGACGTCGGTGAAATTTTCGTGACCAGCAGCGCCGCGCCCGGGGTCACGCGCCGCTGGACCAGGCTTTCCGACTACGCGGACGAAGTGTCGAACGCGCGTGTGTGGGCGGGCTTCCACTACCGCTTCTCGACGGAGGCGGGCAAGGACATGGGGCGGAAAATCGGCGAGCTCACCGCGACCACGCAACTCCAGCCGCGCAAGCCGTAACTTTTTTCATGGGCGGCGGGTACTATCCCCGCCGCCATGAAAAACAAATTCCTGCTCGCGACGATCCTGTTCACATCGCTGACCGCCGCAGCGGCTGACAAGCCGGGTGAGTGGAGGGCCTTGCTCGATCCGCAGTTCTCGAAGTTCGACGTCTACCTGAGTTATCGGGGCGACCAGATCATGAGCGTCCTCCAGGGAAAAGCGCCGGCGGGTCTCGCACCCGTGGGGCTGAATCCGCCGGGCCAGACGGTGTTCACGATGATCGAACAGGACGGTAAACCGGTGTTGCGCATCAGCGGGGAGATCTACGGCTGCGCAGCGACGCGCGAGGAGTTCTCCAACTACCACTTCCGCGCCAGTTTCAAGTGGGGAGGCCAGAAGTGGGAGCCCCGCCTCACCGAGCTCAAGGATTCGGGAATCCTGTATCACAGCCGCGGCGACTTCGGCGTCGACTATTGGAAGTCCTGGGCACTGTCACAGGAGTTCCAGGTCATCGAGCATGGCATTGGCGAATATTGGCGCATCGGAAGTTCCGAGATCGACATCCGCGTGGATCCCAAGGGCCCGGGGGCCGTCGCCCCGCGATGGAATCCGAAGGCGCCGTGGATGGCATTTGCCGGGGCCAACAACAATGCGCTCGCGGGCTCCGATGAAGACCGTCCGGGCGAATGGAACACGCTCGAGCTGGTTTGTTTCCAGGACCGCTGCGTGCACATCGCGAACGGCAAGGTCGTCATGGCGCTGAAGAATGCGCGTTACACGGAAGGCGGCAAAGTGCTGCCGATGACGGGCGGGAAGCTGCAGATCCAGAGCGAGGCCGCGGAGGTGTTCTACCGCGATCTCGAGATCCGTTCGATCCCGGCGATGCCGAAGGAATACGCGCGGTACTTCGAGGACTAGCTACCGGCCGCGCGGTTGCCTACCGGGCGGGCAGATCCGGCTTCTTGAAGAGGATGCCGCCCTTCACGACCGCGACGACGTGCTGCAGCGCCGAGATGTCCTGCAGCGGATCGCCTTCCACGGCGATGATGTCGCCGAACTTGTCGGGTTCGATCGAGCCGACGCGTGACGCCCAGCCCATGAACGACGCAGCCACGATGGTGGCGGACCGGATCGCCTGCATCGGCGTCATGCCACGCTTCACCATGATGGGGAACTGACGCGCATTGAGGCCGTGAGGAAATACTCCGGAGTCGGTGGCAAACACGATGGGCACCCCGGCCTTCACGGCCTTGGTGAACGCCTGGCGCTGGATCTCGGTGGTTTCGGTGTTCTTGCGCAGGAATTCCTCGGGCCAGCCGGCCGCGCGTCCTTCGGTGTCGATGTAGTCGCCGTTGTAGACGTCCATGGCGAGCGCGACGTGGCCTTGTTTCAGCGCCGCGGCGATGCCGGCGTCGTCCAGGTAGGAGGCGTGTTCGACGGTGTCGACGCCCGCGGCAATGGCCATGCGAATGGACTCGGCGCCATGCGCATGCGCGGCGACGCGTTTGCCGACCGCATGCGCGATGTCGACCACCGCCTGGATTTCTTCCTGCGTCATCTCCGGGGCGCCGGGCACACCGCCGAACGCCAGCACCGCGCCCGAGGCGATGACCTTGAGCAGGTCGGAGCCGTTGTCGATGAGGAACTCGGCGCGTTCGCGGAACGCATCGGCTCCGCGTGCGACGCCGGCGTGAAACCGTTCGCTGCCCGCGGGTTCCTGGTAGTCGGGGACGTAGAGATCGCCGCCTCCGTGCGGAATGGTGAGATACGAGCCGCTCACCTGCATGCGCGGCCCGGCCGCGTGGCCGGCGTCGATCGTGTCGCGCAAGGCGGTGTCGCCGCCGAGCGCGTAGGTGCCGACGTTGCGTACGCTGGTGAAACCGGCCGACAACGTGGCGCTGGCGTTTTCCTTCGACAGCCGCAGGGTTTCCTCGTCGGGGCGCGTGAAATAGACGGTGAGGTCCTGTGTGTCTTCGGGCCGGTCGGTGAGATGCGTGTGCATGTCGATGAGTCCGGGCAGGCAGGTCTGGCCGGACAGATCGAGAACGGGCACGTGCAAGGCCTTTGCGTCGTTGCGGGACGACTTTTCCTGGAGGCTCTTGATCTTGCCGTCGCGGATGAGCACGAGCACATCCTGCATGACGGTGTCGGACACCCCGTCGATGAGCCTGCCGCAGCGCAGGGCAATGGTTCCACTGTCGGGCGTGTAGGGAATCTGCCGTACGTCGAGTCGATTGGTTTCGGAGATGGGAACGTAAGCGCAGGCGCAGAGTGTGGTCGATGCGAGGAGCAGGACGGCGAGACGGGTAATCATGCGAGGGGGATGAATTCCTGGTTGTCGAAGTCGGGGAGTTTCATGCGGCCGGCGCGCCAGTCCGCCTTGGCCTGGTCGATGCGCTCTTTCGAGGAGGACACGAAGTTCCAGTCGATGAAGCGTTCGCCGACGGGTTCGCCGCCGAGCGCCATCACGGTGGCGCGGGCCGAGGCGGTGATGGTGCTGTCTTCGCCTTCGCCGAACACCAGCATCTTGCCCGGCCCGAATGTCTGGCCGCGAATTTCTATTTCGCCGGCGGCGACGTACAACGCGCGTTCGGAGTATTCGTCGGGCAGGGCGGTGCGCGCGCCGGTGTCGATCTCGCAATGCGCGTAGAAAAGCGGGGAATGGGTCTGGACGCCGGCACGCAACCCGAATGCTTCACCGGCTAACAACCGCGTGCGCAGGCCCCCGTCCTCGTGCAGCGGCAACGCCGCCGCGTCGTAGTGTGCGAACGACGGGTCGGTCTCTTCGTATTCGCGTGGCAGCGCCACCCATGCCTGGATCCCGTGAAGAGGCCCGCCCTCGGCGCGCGCCTTTTCGAATCGCTCGGAATGCGTGATGCCGCGGCCCGCGATCATCCAGTTCACTTCTTCGGGCTGGATGGCCTGCTGAACGCCCACGCTGTCGCGATGCATGATCTCGCCCGCGAACAGGTAGGTGACCGTGGCCAGCCCGATATGGGGATGCGGGCGCACGTCGACCGTCTTCGGAAACCCCGGCGAGAAATGTTTCGGCCCGATGTGATCGAAGAAGATGAAAGGCCCGACCATGTGCCGGCGCGTGTAGGGCAGTACGCGCCCGACTTCGAATCCGCCGAGGTCGCGCCGCCGCTGGTCGATGACATCCATGCCTGTGGTTTACCACAAAATGGGGACATTCCTGATTTGCTAGCAAAAAGGGACAGGGCTCGACGACGCCACACTTCGTTTGCCGCCGGAGGGGGACGCGCTCGCAGGATCGCGGCGCGTCCCCCTTTCTTCACAGCGACTTCAGGTATTCCGCCAGGTCACGCTTCTCGACGGACGACAGTCCCAGCGAGAAGTGCGAGTCGTAGTGGTCGATCACGGCCGCCAGCGTCGGGAACCGCCCGTCGTGGTAGAAGCCGCCCCGGGTGTGCGTCCACAGCCCGCGCAGCGGGGCGGTGCGATAGCGTTCATCCGGCGATCGGCTGGCCTGGAAATCGTCGATGCCGATCTCCTCGGCGGTGTGCATGTTCCAGCCCGGCTCGGTGAAGAGCGGCGGCACGTGGCACGCGGCGCACTTCGCCTTGTCCGAGAACAGCTTCGCGCCGCGTTTCGCCGCATGCCAGTCGTAGTTGCCGCGGGGCGCGGGTGGCGATTCCAGCGCGAGTTGGTAGACATGCAGCGCCGGCAACAGTGGCGTGACCCGGTCTTCCTCCGCGCGTACGTGCCCGAACTTCTCGCGCGCGGCAATCGGAAACTTCGTGGCGTCATCGAGTCGCGGGTCGTAGAACGTGCCCTGGCCATGCATCTCGAGATTCGCGACGAGCGCATTCCAGTGCGACACGCCGCCCCAACCCGTCCACGTGTGCAGATTGACTCCCGCCAGTCCGAACGCAGGCGGAATCAGGACGGATCCGGACTTGCCGTCGGGACGGAACGCCTTGCCATCGAGCAGCAGTTCGGCGTCGAAACGGCCGGGACCCCAGGAATTCAGCACCTGCCTCACGGTCGCGACGTCGGTGCTCAACAGCGCGGCCACGGGTTCGAGCCTTGGTGCCAATGCGATGATGGCGCCGACATTGAGATCGCGATTCGCCCACCCGTCGCGCCGATAACCGATGCCCTTGGCAAGCGAATCGTCGACGGTCGAGTGACAGAGCGCGCACTGGATGCCCATCGAGCTGATGCGGCCGCGCTCATCGAAGAGGCCGGTGACGCCGACTACGGCATCGAGCTTGAGTAGTTCGAGCGTGGTCGCCGGATCGTCGAGGTCGACTTTCCCGCGCGCGATGTCGCGCTGCAGGGATCGCGGCAATGCGGCGCGATCCACCTTCAGCCCGACGGCGAGCGCGGTCGCGGGTGAGACGCCCGCGCCCTCTCCACCGTTGGCGGCACCCGCGATGGCGAGATGTAGGCCGATTCCGTCGCCCCAGAACGCCTCGTCGCCGAATGTGGAATAGCGGAATGTGTCTCGTCCTTCCTGGACTTGTTCGAGTGCATGCCTCTCCGCGCCAGTGAGGTGTGGTGGGTCCTTGGCGTTCGCCGCGGTACTGATCACCGCGACCGCCATCAGCAATGTCAGGTGCTTCATACGAATTCCCCGGTCGAAAGTTAGCCTCCCAGTGACGAATGAATGCGGACGCGGGGGCAAATGTTCCGGGGAGCGCTCGCCGACCCCGCGCGGCGCGCCATCCCGTCGCGGCTCACGGGAGAGGTCTCCGTCACCAGAGAAAGCGCCTGCGCGAGGCGGCCGGGTGGATGGAGCCGTATCATGGTGACCAGCGGTTCGATCGGCTCGAGGATTACCCGCGCGATTCGGCAACGAGGGGGCGCGCCGGCCCCGACAGGGGAGATGACATGAGCTCGCATGCGCGTTCCATCAAACACGGTTCGTTCGTCATCGAACGGCTCTTCAATTACGAGCCCGCGGCGCTGTTCCATGCGTGGACGGATCCGAAGGCCAAGGCTCGCTGGTTCAACGGGCCGTCAGACAAGTGGACCGAAGTAGCGCGGGAGATGGATGTGCGCGTGGGCGGTCGTGACCGCCTCGTCGGCAAGTTCATCGATGGCTCGGAGTCGCGCTTCGAGGCGCTGTACTTCGATGTGGTGCCCGAGCGTCGACTGGTCTATGCGTACGACATGTACTGGCAGGGGAAGAAGATCTCGGTTTCGCTCGCGAGCATCGAGTTCGTTGCCCAGGGAAAGGATGCCCATCGCGGCACGAAGCTCATCGTCACCGAGCAGCATGCGTTCCTCGACGGCTATGAAGATGGCGGCAGCCGCGAGCGTGGCACGCTGGTGCTGATCAACAACCTGGAACTCGCGTTGCGTGGGTAGAGGGAACATGGTGCCGGGTGGGGAAAGTGGGGAGAGGACTCCCCACTTTCCCCACCCGGCACCATGTCCCCTACGGGTGCAACGACCCCACGTACGCGACGAGATCAACCATGTCGCTGAGTGTGAGCTTCTCGACCACGGGGTCCATCTGCTTCGCGGCGTCGCCGGTGCGCGTGTGATTGCGAAACGCGAGTAGCTGGCGCAGCAGGTAGGTAGGCTGACGCCCGGCAATCGGCGGAATCTTGTCGGTGCCCATGAGCTTCGGGCCATGGCAGGTGGCGCAGACCTGTGTTTTGTCGACGCTGGCACCCGGGATCTCGGTCCGCTTGTTCTTGTCGAACTCGACGGGACCGTCGGGTCGCTTGCCCGTGGTCGCGAGCTGCTTGCCGCGGTTGATGCTCCCCGGCGGCACGTATGCCAGGTACTCCAGCCGATCGTCGCGCCGCTCGTGCCGCGCCAGTTCGTTCGTCACTTCGAGCAGGCGGCCATCGAGATCCTCCGTGCCGCCCACTTCCTCGTAGATCCAGGCTGCACGTTCGGCGCGCGGGATGCGCAGGCTTTCGATGACGTACACGCGCCGCTTCAGCTTCTGCTGCGAGAAGTACCGGGCGCTCGCGTCGATTTCCGCGTCGGTCATCGCCTTCGCGATCTTGAGCATGGTCCACGTCGGAAGATAGACCTCGGGCCCCGCCGGCTTGCGCGCGCCGCTGCGCAGGTCATGCAGCTGCTCCTTGATGTAACTCTCCGGGAGGCCGGCGAGCGCCGAATTTTCCGGCCGGCCCTGTCCCGTGGGCGTGTGGCAGAACGCGCAGGCCATCACGGCCGGCTTCCGCCCGCGTGCCACGACGTCGGGCATCGCGATGTGATCCTTCGGCCGCCAGTCCGGCGCATTGAACGGATCATTGATGCGCGCCTGCGTGAATTTCTCATCGCTGCCGGGAATGTCGAGCAGCTCGACGTCGTCGAGCTTCACGGGCTTGGGATTTTTCTCCAGCGACTTGGGGTCCACCGGGAACAGCCACTCCGGCAGCGGGATGGGACTGCCGGGGGCAACTTCCGTTTCCGCCGCGGACGAGGGCTCCGCGGCCAAGGCGGCCCTGGCGGCGGTAAAAAGCAGCGCGATGCAGAAAAAGCTGGTGCCTTTCAAATCGGGACCCTCGCGAGATGGGCGCATAGTGCCACGAGCGGCATACTCGCGCCCATGCCGCGTATTTCCCGCAGGGCCCTGCCCATCGCCACCGTCGAGCTCGCTCGATATCTCATCGGCAAGCGCCTGGTGCATCTCACCGCCGCCGGCCGGTTGTCGGGCCGCATCGTCGAGACCGAAGCCTATCCGCCCGGCGATCCCACGGGCTACGCGCGTCCCGGACTAACTACCGCGAATGCGCCGTTGTTCGCGGAGCGCGGCACGGCCTACGTGCGCATGGTCTACGGCACCTGCCTGACGCTGAACCTGGCCGCCGAGACCAGCGGAGTCGGCGCGGCGGTGCTGATCCGCGCGCTCGAGCCCCTCGAGGGCATCGAACACATGGTCACAAACCGCCCTGACTCGCGTCTCAGGGACCTGGCGCGGGGCCCGGGCCGCGTGTGCGCGGCACTCGGCCTGGACCGCGAATTCTCGGGCGCCGACGTGACGTCGCATTCCGCCTTGTGGCTCGAGCCCATGCCGCGCCAGCCGGCCGAGATCGTGGTGACGACGCGCATCGGGCTCTCGCGCGACCAGCATCGCCGGCTGCGCTTCGTCGAGCGTGGCAGCCCTTTCGTGAGCGTTCCGCCATAATGCGCGCCATGCGAATGGCAGTGGGAATGGCGGGCTTGTTGTTGAGCTTCGGGGCGCTCGCCGCCGATCGCGCTCCCCCCACCGAGACGGCGTTTCGCGGTGCGCTCGGTGTCGCGCCGGGTGTGAAACTCTTCTATCGCAATCTCGATTGCAGCCCGATGGCGTTCGACGCGTTCTCCGAGGCCATGCGGGCCGACGGCGTCAAATCCGAGGTGGAGCGCGCGATGGACGGAACCTCCGTCACGGTGACGGTGCGGCGTCCGGGCAGCAATGCATGCGCGTCGCCCTATGCGCCAGTGACCACGATGCCACCGTTCGAGTTGCGCGACCTCGCAGGCAAGCGGGTGACGTCGGCGTCGCTCGAGGGCAAACCCACGCTCGTCAATTTCTTCTTCGCGCAATGTGTGCCCTGCATTCTCGAAGTGGGGCCCATCAACGGGTATGCCGCCAAACATCCCGAGATGAATTTCCTTGCGGTCACCTTCGACGAGGCGGCCGTGGCCCGGGAGTTCGTTGCGCGATACCGATTCCGCTGGCGCGTCGTGCCCGACGCCCGCGACTTCATCGACCGCATGAAGGTGAAGCAGTACCCGCTGATGGCGCTGTTCGATGCCCGGGGAAAGTTGCTCGGGATGCGTCGCGGTGGCGTTCGCGACGAGTTGGAAGCCGCCACCGTGGCGCCGCAGCTCGCCCGATGGGTCGAAGGGCTGCTGCGTGTCAACCAGAAGGAGCCGGGTGCGTTGAGCGGTCAGTAGGGCCATGACCATGCTCAACGCCAACGCCGCCGCCATCGCCGTCAACCGATTCGGGTTGGGTGCCCGACCTTCCGAATTGTCCGGCGTCGGCCCGGACGCGCCGGGATGGCTGCTGCAGCAACTCAAGGGCGCGCCACCTGTATTGAAGGGCGAGGGCCTGAAGCCTTCGGCTGAAACGCTGGCCAGGGCCCTCGAGCTGCGGAAGGAATTGGTTGCCACGCGCCGGGCCAACAAGAAAAACGCCAGCGACGCTGCGAGTGACGACTCGAAGAAGGCGGCCGCCGCGCTCAAGCTGCCAGGAGTCTACCGGCCGGTATACGTCGACGAGATCCATGCGCGCTTCGCACACTCGGTGACCACCGAGCGTCCGTTCCTCGAACGCCTCACCCAGTTCTGGACGAATCACTTCGCGGTGTCCGTGGACAAGATCGTGGTGCTGGGCATTGCCGGCGCCATGGAGCGCGAGGCCATCCGCCCGCACGTCACGGGGCATTTCACCGACCTGTTGCTGGCCGTCGAGAAACATCCGGCCATGCTCCTGTACCTCGACAACCCGACGTCGATCGGTCCGAACTCGCGCGCCGCGCGGTTCGTCGGCAAACGCGGCACCGCACGCAAGGCCGGCATCAACGAAAACCTCGCGCGCGAGATCCTCGAGCTGCACACGCTGGGCGTGGATGGCGGATACACGCAATCCGATGTGACCACGTTCGCGCAGGCCATATCGGGATGGTCGATCGGCGGCCAGGACACGGGCCGACGACTTGCGAAGCTTGGCATCGACCAGGGCACGCCCGGGGAATTCCTGTTCCGCGAGGTGTTCCACGAGCCCGGCGCGAAAAAACTGCTGGGCCGGAGTTACGGCGACGATGGCGTGCGCCAGGGCGAGGCGATGCTTCGCGATCTCGCGATGCGACGCCAAACGGCGCGCCACCTCGCGACGAAACTCGCGCGTCATTTCATCGCCGACGATCCGCCGAAGGCTGTCGTCGAGCGCATGACCCAGGCCTGGCTCGACTCGAAAGCGCATCTGCCCACCGTTTACCGCGCGATGGTCGAATCGCCGGAAGCCTGGGAACAACCGCTGTCGAAATTCAAGACACCGGTCGACTACATCTATTCCTCGTATCGCGCGCTCGGAATCCCCGTGCGAGAGAAACGTCGTGCGTTGCAGCCGTTCGAAGCACTGGGCCAGCGAAGTCTCATGCCGGGTTCGCCCGCGGGCTGGCCGGACAGGAGCGCGGACTGGGATGGCCCGTCGGCGCTGCTCAAGCGCATCGCCTGGGCCGATGTGGTCGGGCAGCGCATGGGCGGCTCGCGCAATGCAGGGGAGCTCGCGCCCGAGTTGTTAGGCGCCACGCTCACCGGGGACACGGAGAGGGCCATCGCACGCGCCGAGAGTGGCGCGCAGGCGCTGACGCTGCTCATGGCGTGCCCGGAGTTCATGCGGCGCTGAGCCGCGGAGCCGCCATGAAGAAAACTTCGAACCATGCCGTGAAGCTCGCGATGTCGCGCCGCGCCTTTCTCGAGAGCTCGTTGTTCGCCGGCGCCGGCACGCTCATGGCGTCGCGCCTCGCGTTCGCCAGCGCACCGACGGAATCCCGGTTCGTGTTCGTGTTGTTGCGCGGTGCGCTCGATGGCCTGTCGGCGGTACCGCCGGTAGGCGACCCGCACTACGCGGGACTGCGCGGGCAGATCGCGCTGGCCCGGACAGGCGAGGGTGCGGCGCTGCCGCTCGAAGGTCCCTTCGCGCTGCACCCCGCGCTGGCATTCCTGCATCGAAGTTACAGCGCGAAGGAGCTCGCGGTGTTCCATGCCGTCGCCTCGCCCTATCGTGAGCGTTCGCATTTCGATGCACAGAACGTGCTCGAGAGCGGCGCGTCGCGCCCGAACGGCTCGACCAGCGGCTGGATGAACCGTGCATTGTCGGCGCTGCCGGCAGGCCCATCGCGCGAGGCGGGCGTGGCGCTCGGCGCCAACGTGCCGCTGGCCATGCGTGGACCGGCGGAAGTGGCGTCGTGGTCACCGACGAAACTGGCCGCGCTCGACGAAGGCACGCTGGCGCGTATCACCGATCTCTACGCGCGTGATCCGCTGCTGTCGCGGCGCCTCGCCGATGCACTCGAGAGTGACGCCATTGCCAACGAGGCGC
>Ga0164241_10004775_pt1 | contig 12971 bp, 14 predicted proteins | sample OricomyardsoilBY_FD_108780 | JGI IMG/M metagenome (GOLD analysis project Ga0164241, IMG submission 108780) | Backyard soil microbial communities from Emeryville, California, USA - Original compost - Back yard soil (BY) | ecosystem: Environmental > Terrestrial > Soil > Unclassified | place: USA...
CAAATTCATGATTCACCCATTTTTTTTCAGCGGGCCAAATGTGATTATTCAACCAATTCATTAATGCAAGATCATCCGCGATTCCGCGAAAATAGTTCATGGCAATATGAGTGTGCGCATTAATTAAGCCAGGGATAATAGCATGGTTTGGAAGTTGCTGTATTTCTTCAGCAGTATATTCTTTGGCTATTTCATGACTGGGAAGAATTGCAGCGATTTTCCCATTATCAATGACAAGCGCATGATTTTCCAAAAGATTATCTTGAGCTTCGCCAGTGATGATCCATTTAGCGTGAATAATATTATTGACTTTTCTCATAAATGTTCTCGTATTAATTTATTTGAGTGAAGCTGGAGTTTTAGCAACATGAATTTTACAAATATCCCCTCTTTACTCATGTCTCACCCTATTTGGTTTAAACATGAGTGAAATAATATTCTTTTTGAAACATATTTAAAAGCGTGAAACCCACTAATTAGTAGCAGTTGCTTTTAATGCTTTATTTTTGGAGTTATTTTTTAACGTCAGGACGATATAACTTCCCCAGAGTGTTAAGCATATACCTATCCACTGAGTAGCATTTAATTGACGATTAAAGTAAATAATATCCGTTATTATGGCAATAATCGGATCAATATAGCTCAAGATAGCAATTGCTGTCATACTGACGGTTCTAATGGCATTGTAATAAAGTAAATAAGGTATGGCTGTATGGGCTATTCCAATAATTAAAATATATTTCCATTGGGTGAAATGAATAGGTAATAAATTTATATTAATAAAGGGTATTAATATTATTAATCCTGTAAACAATTGGACAAGAGTGATGTGTTGGGAGTTGATATGTTTTTGCTTTTTTACAATAACTGTGGCAATGGCATATAGAAGTCCTGCTAGTAAGGCATATAAGGTTCCTAGTAAAATATTGTTATTAAGATTTAATTCTTGCAAGTTAAGATTAACAGTAAGGATCATGCCCACAAAAGCTAGCAAAATGAAGCTCCACTTTACTAATGACACCTTTTCTTGAAGAAAAAATACGCCCAGTAACATGAGAAAAACAGGTTGGGTATAATATGAAATATTCGCTAATGTTATAGATGCAAGTTGAAATGATTTAAACAAAAACACCCAATTCAAAACAAGACAGATACCTCCAGCAGCCATAAGGCTATAATCTTTTACAGTGTATTTTTTAAAATCTTTTAAAGAAAGATCTTTCATAAAAACCAATAAAATAGCGATACCTAGTAAACAGCGAAAAAATGATATCGTCATGCTGTCTAAGCCAGACCATACAACGAAAAGTCCGATTGTTCCCCATAAGATCATTGCGATTGTAATTTTGGCGTAACCATTCGTCATAATGTTTTCCCTGCTGTCCAGCCACCACCTACATCGCAAGATGCATTGTTAAAAATCGCATCTTGCGGTGTAGTGGGTATATATGTTCGGTTGTCCTCATCGAGTGGAGGAAATGAAAATGATGCACAGCGGATGGTTATGATTAATGCTAATTTAATTAAATGCTGAGAAATGATAAATGCACTAGTTAAATTAATATCTTGAATTTTTTGCCATCCAAACAGGTTACTGCCTATATAGTCTTGCATTCTGTATATCTTGAGAAATATTTTTTGTTGAGCGATAGGGATTGATGTCTAAACCGCCGCGTCTTGTGTATCGGCCATAAACAGTTAATTCTTCTGGTTGACAATGTTTCATGATATCCATGAAAATTCTTTCGATGCATTGCTCATGAAATTCATTATGATTTCTAAAGGAAACAATATAACGCAGCAGCCCTTCGCGATTTATTTTTTTGCCTTTATAGGATATTTGTACGCTGCCCCAATCCGGTTGATTGGTCACTAAACAATTAGATTTAAGAAGGTTAGAGAATAATGTTTCTTCAACCCGTTCTTCTTCAGATTTCAGGAGTGACTGCTCCACCCTATAAGATGAACATTCAACATCTAATTTATCTAAACACTCTCCATGAAATCCTACAAAGAGTTTGTCATCACTCAAGCTGTTTAAAGGAATGATTTTTACAGATACAGCGCCGCCAACTCGTTCTGCAATATCTTTTTTAACAATGGCTTGAACAGCGTCTTCGTTTTTAAAATGGGTATTATTGAATGAGTTAAAATAGAGCTTCATTGATTTGGATTCAATAATGCAGGGAGTTTCGCATCCATAACTGATTTCCGCTAATGCAACAACAGGCTTGCCTTTTTCGTTCAGCCAAGACACTTCATAATGATTCCATAGATCAAATCCAAAAAATGGTAAATTCTCAGGAACGCCGATTTCGTCTCGTTTGCCTTTTCTTGGAATAGGAAAAAGTTTGTCAGGATTATAATGCGGGTCGTATTCAGCTTTTTTACCCAGTTCAGATTGTTCTGGTGTTAGGTTGTTTTCTTTCATGCTCTCAATCCTTTTACGTTGCTGCCTATTTTGGGAACTAATTTTACCGTTTATAAACAATTAATCTATATTTTTTTCGACTACCGATTCTATGACGAAAGGGCGGTTAGGGGCGGATTCAAGGGCGAAATGCGGGCGAATTTACCAACTGTTTTGGAGTCAGGTATCATTGGGCATTTACAAAAGTTTCTATTAGAGTTAGGTAAGGTTTTTCTTTTGTGGCGCGTCAAATGCGTATTAGCACTGAGACATCTCATTTTTATGTTGATCTGGTATTTTGCAATTATCTTTTAAAATGCTTTGTGATCATTGACCTTAAAACGACAAAATTAACGCATCAAGATGTCGGGCAAATGGATATGTATGTGCGAATGTTTGATGAGTTAAAACGTGGCGAAGGTGATAATCCTACCTTGGGCATTATTCTCTGTGCAGATAAAGATGAAAGAATGGTGAAATATTCTGTATTGAAAGAGAGTAAACAATTATTTGCATCAAAATATAAAACGGTACTGCCAACAGAAAAAGAGTTAATCAAATTTATTGAGCAAGAAAATCTGGAGTAAATTATTTGGGTTGCCTCGCTAGATAGCAATAATAAATAAATTAAGCTATTACAAATTCTAACAAGGTATTATCTGATGGATCATTTTTTTGTAAAAGCTTCTTCCCTGTATAGGTAAATCCTCGCTCCTGAAGATAAGAAATTAGAGTACTAATAGAGGTGAAATATCTTAATTCATTTATATTATCTTTCCATGAGATACCAAGCCCTGCATTGAAAACGGTATGAACAAGACTTACAAAGGTACGCATCTTTTCAGATGATACATCATGGTCACGAACAATCAATCTTCCACCCTGTCTTAATATGCGTTTAATAGATTGAACAAAATCGCTTAGCTTATCTAGCGGGACATGATGCAAGCCAATATAACAAGTCACTAAATCAATACTGTTGTCTGGAATATTTGACGAGCTAATGGGGGCGTAATCGTTTAATGAAATATATTGCCCAAGTTTTTTTATTTGGCCGCGTTCCATTAGATCAGCGGGTGAGTAGGTTGGAGGTAAATCATTAACTAGATAAATTGGAGATTTGATCTGTAGATGCTTTCGAAGTTCACTGATGTAACGCCCAGTCGAGCCAATTTCAACATAACCATTAATTTTCTTATGTTCACCGAGTAATGCAAGAGTTTGGCGAGTCATTTCCTTTTTTTGCTTGATGAGTGCAGGTAGAGCAAAACGTAGCTCAGCTAAAAAAGGTCTAATTTTAGGAAGATTTTGTTGAATGTCTGCGTAGATTTCAGCATCAGTATTTTTTGTTTTAACAGCTTGCTGGATTAACATATGAAATTCATTTTCAGGATAGATGTTATAAACATTTTGCAGGAATAAGAAAAATTTATCACTCCATTCTGTTTCTGAAAAAATAGATTTGAATTCTGAATTTATGTTTGTCATGGGTTTAGTCTGCTCATTTAATTCATAATATTTATCCCAAAGCTTATTCCTAAATTTATTGTTAGGGTCTAGCTGATTTTTGAGCGCAAAAAAATCACGTGCGCGTGGATACGCCTGATGAAACTGTTTGATTGTTGCATGCAATTGATAAGGTAGATAATAGCTTCCACCAACAGAAATAACTGCATTGATTAATTCTCGTGTCCATATGGAAACTTTATTTTTTGCGAGTTCAGTTGTGCCTTGTTTGTAGTAAAGAACGAAAGCAAATACTTCTTCTTTTGCCCATGCTAGTAGTGAGCCTGGATCTTTTTTAGAGTGACGAATAGAAATATTTAACAGATTTACATGATAACGTTGGAGTATTTCTTTCATTAATGGCATGAACGTATCAAATGCTTCAACTGGAACAAAATATTCTTGCAAGATATAGGTATTATTAACCCGTGATCTAGGTTCAAGTTCTGCTACATCATAGCTGCCGGCTTCATAATTTCGCCAGGCTATGCGATTAAAGAAATAAATAATGGGATCAATAATGTATTCCCTACGCCATTTTCCCAAGGGCGTGGATGTAATAGCCCAAACAAAATAACGTTCTACTGCATAGGATTGCTTGTTCTTGGTTATTCGATGTGGAATGGTTACTGCTTTCTCAGTTTCAGCCCATGTAATGGCTCTTGCCTTTGTAAAGTGCGGTGGATAAATATCTGCATTATGGAAAATTGCTGTAGAGTTATTTCTAACGCGATCAAAAAAATATTTTTTATAATCTGATAAATTAATTTTAATTTGTTGTTGCTCTATTTTGCTATTCAATGCAAGTTCGAGTACCACTTCTGCAATAATTCCTAATCCGCCATAGCCGCCAATCACGCCATAATAAACTTCAGAATTCTTGGTCGGTGATGCTTCGATTAGTTCGCCATTCCCAAGAACCAAGGTAAATAATTTGATAGATAAAATTAATGGGCCCTGTCCGATATAGCGTCCATGTGAATTAACGCTCATCGATCCACCGACAGTGAAGTTTGAATAGGTTTGCATGATTTTAATTGCTAAATTGTGCTCATCAATGATTTCTTGTATATCTCGCCAGCGTATACCTGCTTGAACTCTGATAGCGTGTTCTGAGGGTTCAAAAGACACAATTTGATTCAGACTACGCATATCAATATGTAAACTGCGCTCTGTTGCGATTTGTCCACCCATGCTAAATCGACCGCCGCCAATGGAAATAGCCCCATCATGTTCACGGACTATATGGCATAATTCTGTAATTGTTTCAGGTCGAACTACTTTCTCTACCTCAATAGAGTTGAGTCCTGAAACATCATTGATTGTATTTGATCGATTCATGATAAAAATGTTCTATTATTGATCACATTGAAACTGTGTATAATACAGATTTTTTAAAATTATTGTAAGTCTTGGCGGCTATATTCATTTGTGGGTTTTAAAATATTATGTATTTAATCAATAAGATAAAAAATATTACTGTGCCTCTGATAGTGCTTGCTACAGCATTCTTACAGACAGGATGCTCCCCTCAAGCAACCATGAACTTAAATGATGCTAAGTGGCAAACATTTCCACCTGAAATGATTTCTCCGGAAGTAAAGCAAATTCAAGCCTCAATTCCAAGCTATAATCGATTAATTACAAGTACTTATCTTACTTATCCTGAATGGTATATTGTCTATAGTTCTCAGGAATATGCTGATTATTTAAAATCGCAACTCCCCAGCGGTTTTCCTTATTTCTCATCGATTTCTCAGTATTGGTGGGGGTATGGCGCGGTTAATCATATTACAAAAAATCGTTTTCCATCTGATAGTGGCGATCATTTAATGTTGTCAGTGATTGGCACAAGTTACTCCTTAGAATACGTTATTAAAGGTTTATATGAAAATAGTATTGGCAAAGCAACGGAGTTGCTTAGTGGTAATGAGCCAACAGAGGAAGATCGATATGCTCAAAAGGTAGCAGAAGAATATGCTAACTATATCCCTGAGTACCCTTGGTTTGATTTTTCATATACACGAGCTTTAGGCGGTTTATGGACACAAACCAGCCTAGTTGGCCCACATATGATTCGTAAAGTGGAGCGTAAATTTATTCTTAGTTTGGAATATAGCATTAAAGCAGTTTATTCATCGATCATTCAGGCAGGTTCGCATCTAACATATGGTACGGCTGACCCAAGTATATATGCGTTAGCAGATAACGTTCCTAGCCATATCTATAAAAAACATAAAAATATAAAGCGTGTTAAAGCAATTAATGCAAAAGAAGATATTGTTTCATTGCCTAGTGAGCAGCCGTTTACGGATGTCATAAAGAAAATAACAAATAGTGATATACAGTTCAATGATATTGCTGGAAATAATGAGATTCTAGTGACGGCAGTAACGCCTAGAAATTGGATATTCGATAATAAAAATGCTCAGCTTCTTTTTACAGTCAATATTCTCACCCAACCAACACGACATCGCATTGCAATACGTGTTCCTACTAAATCGCTATTGGCGATTTTAAAGTATTTACAAAGAAACAATGTAATGATTGAACATGTTTATGCATATTAAGAGGTAAAATTCATGGCATCAAATCAATTAAAATTATTTATGACAAGACGATTTTTGCCATTATTTAGTACTCAATTTTTAGGTGCATTTAATAATAATGTTTTTAAGAACGCATTGATTATCCTTATTACTTTTCGTGTTGCTGATTTGCTTGGAATGAATGCGCAATTATTAGTTGCGATGGCTGCTGGATTATTTATTTTGCCATTTTTTTTATTTTCAGCAACAGCGGGGCAGTTAGCGGATAAATATGAAAAAGCACATATGATTTCGATTGTGAAATTAGTCGAGATTTTGTTGATGGTGTTGGCAGTTGTGGGATTTTATTTTCAAAGTCTCTATTTTTTAATGTTTGTGTTATTTGCATTAGGGGTGTTAGCTACATTTTTTGGCCCACTTAAATACGCCATTTTGCCTGAACATTTGCATGAAAATGAATTAATTGGGGGTAATGGGTTGATTGAAGCTGGTACCTTTATTGCCATTTTACTGGGTACCATTTTAGGGGGAGCATTGATACTTCAAAAGAATGGCGAATATCTAATTTCTATTATTGCTATGTTTGTTGCATTAACCGGCTGGTGCAGTAGTTTATTTATACCAAGGACTAAAAATTATCAAATTACATTGAAAATTAATTATAACTTTCTTCACGAAACGAAAAATTTATTGATCTACTCTAAGCAAACACGTGATGTATTTCTTTGTATCCTAGGTATTTCATGGTTTTGGCTTTTTGGAGCCACATTTTTATCTGAATTGCCGGTCTTTGTTAAGGATACATTACACGCAAATCAGAATACCATTGTTTGGTTTCTTACTGTGTTCTCAGTGGGTCTTGCCATAGGATCGGTAATTTGTAACAAACTGTTGAATGGTAAAATTCATGCATCGTATGTCCCATTCGGCCTCATTGGTATGACAATTTTTACAATAGATTTGTACTTTTCGACTGGACATATCATTGTGGGTTCGAGTTCTCTGATGGAGATGCATCAATTTCTGTATTCTTGGAATGGATGGCGAATTACGATTGATTTATTGCTAATAGCAATTTCTGGCGGTTTATATACGGTTCCCTTATACGCGATGATGCAGCATCGCAGTGCGCCTTCACATCGAGCACGTGTGATTGCGAGTAATAATTTAATGAATGCTTTGGGTATGGTAATTGCGGCAGTAGCAACAGCTGCTATGATTAAGTTGGGATTTTCTGTTGTAGATGTTTTTTTAGCGATGGCAATTTGTAATGGGCTGATAGCTATTTATGTTTGTAAATCATTTCATGATTTATTGCTAAAGTTTTTTTCAAGTAATCAATAGGCAATGTTGGCTTATTGTAATTATTAGACATAATAAAAAAACCCGCTCTGGTTCGCACTGTTAGGAGGCGTAGCGGGTGTTGTTATGATGATTATAACAACACTTGCTGGAATATACACCCGCCTAAAGGACAAGCTTTTGGTCTGACCAACCCATGCTTTTTTTCCATTCTTCGTCTTTTTTCTTGTTTTCAGCCTGATCAATAAGCCAGCGCTGATGCTTCAAGAATTCGGTAAATTTTTCAGCTTCATCGATGGTTATTCGCCCAGAGGCAACAGCTTCTGTTACGCTATTTGCGATTTGCATCATATTATCATCGCTATCAATTCTGCCTTCCGGTAATTCGAAGGCGGTGCACTGATCTGGTTTAGCACGAGGGATAATTCTTTCTACGCATAACCTTAAAGCGGTGGGATCACCCGCAGTTGCGCGTTCTATTAATTTCTCAATAATTGCATCAGCGTGGGGCTCTAGTAAACCGCGCAACTTTCTCTCTTGTCTATTATTCCTGGCGGCCTACCGCTTGGATTGCCTGATTCACCTTGTTTAAATGTCACCTTGCTCTCTCCTTGATCTGATCAAGCAGATCAACTTTAGAAATTAAAATATAATTACTTGCTAAGCTTATTTTAAAATATATTTAAACAATTGCATATTATTCTCCTGAAGATGCGCGCCGATAATCCTCTGCTGCGCTGACAGTTTTTTCATTGTGGCGCTAAGAAAACGATGAAACCGGAGAAACCAATTCTGCGCGCCACTTTTCTGCTGAGCTATTTCCACTGCAACGGACAAATCATAGTCCATCTACAATTCGTCCTATGTGATGTGTTTGCTCTAAGTGAGATTTTTCGCGTTTTGAACGGTCTTTCTCAACTATTTCTAATTGAAGTCCATCTACTAATTCTTGCACCGAATAACGTCGCTCAGGTGACCAAAGTTCCATTCGGCAGGTAAATTGTGGTTCATGTTTTCCATTTGCTGCTACGGGTAGTCTAGCTAGTCGTGTTGTTGGACCATTTGCACCAGGATCACATAGGCCGGCATTTATGATGGCATTGATTAGCTGATCGGCGGTTTTACTGTTGGTTAAGGGCTCATGAAGCAAGTATCCCGCTTGATAATTATGGGGGGAGGTTTCCAGCAACCAACTTGGCGGCAGCGTGAGCCTTTCCATCGATGCTTTGCTACCAATGTCATCAAGCATCAAAGCGTATAAGCCTTGAAAGTGCGATTTTCTACGCCGGTATTGCCCTGCGTCGTCAGGCTTAAACATTGCTAAGCTAAAATAATTATTCGAATTCGCAGATAGATTCATTAGAGATGTTGTACCACCCCATGGTTGTCCAAACCATTTATTACCAGAAACAGTTGATGGATTTCCTTCAAAGCTAACGACTATTGGGCGTGCCTCATCAAGCTTTTCATTGGCTTCAGTAGGTTCTCTTTGGACTTGGTTGGAGCAATATACAAGAAAATCCCTTTATTTTAAAGGGTATTTGATGAGATGTTTGGAAGTGATGAAATCTTGCTGGAAGCGAATTTGGCGGAGGGTGTCAATCACATTGAAATGGCAACTGATTGATTAAAAGTGACTTTGGCAGTATGGGTTTTTTACATACCCCCAAAAGTACCCCCTCTTTGCCTATGCTTAACCCTACTTGGGTTTAAACATGAGTAAATAATATTCTTTTTGAAACATATTTAGAAGCGTGAAGCTCGCTTAATTTCATTTGAAGGTTCTAGTAAGTGCTTTTTCGCTTGCGATATAATTCCTGCTCTAAAACTATAAGTGAGTAAGAATATGACTAAATTAATTGGGATTATTGGTGGGGTAAGCTGGGAGTCTACTGTTCTTTATTACCAACTTATTAATCAATCTGTTCGAGATCAATTTGGAGGATTAAACTCCGCAAGGCTCTTAATTTCGAGCTTAAATTACGATCCCATTGTTAAATTTGAACAAGAAAATAATTGGAAAGCTGTGGCTGATATTTTAGTTGATTCAGCTTTAGGTTTAGAAAAGGCCGGTTCTGAATTAATAATTCTAGGCTGTAACACTTTACATAAAGTTTCTCCTGCTATAGAGAAAGCCATAAAAATACCATTCATACATATTGCCGATTCAGTTGGAGATGCATTATCGCAAGCTGGAATAAAAAAAGTAGGGTTACTTGGAACTCAGTTTACAATGGAGGATGGGTTTTATGCAGAACGCCTTCAAGATAAATTTAATTTAGATGTAATCACCCCAGAGCTTAATGAGCGCCTAATGATTGATAATATTATTTACAAAGAATTATGTTTAGGGAAGGTCTTAAAAACATCTCGGACGTTTTTTGCAAAAACGATAGAAGCTTTAGCGAATGCTGGTGCCCAAGGGGTTATTTTAGGATGCACTGAATTTAACATGTTAGTTCAATCTGGTGATTCACCAATACCTATCTTCGATAGCACTATTTTGCATGCTAAAAATGCAGTAGATTTATCTTTAACATAAACCGAATGCGTATTTATTAAATTCGTTTTGCTGCGCTAGAATTCGTATTATTCAGTAAAAAAGTAAAGGAATTTCATTATGGCAAAAGACAATAAAACTACTATTAATGTCCAAGGAACAGCTATTTCCATTTTATCTAAAAAAGATGATGATTATATTTCGCTTACCGATATGGTGAGAAATTTTGAGGGTGGTGGTGCTCTTATTGAGCAATGGTTGAAAAATAAAGATACAGTCATGTTTCTTGGGGTTTGGGAGCAGATTAATAACCCAACTTTTAATTCCCTCGAATTCGAGGGAATTAGAAATCAAGCGGGAAGCAACAGTTTTTATCTATCCGCTAAAAAATGGATAGAAACAACGCAAGCCTGTGGTTTGATAGCCAGCGCAGGCCGTTATGGAGGCACTTATGCCCATAAAGACATCGCCTTTGAGTTTGGTTCTTGGCTGAGTCCTGAGTTCAAACTGTATTTGATTAAAGAATTTCAACGACTTAAAGAAGATGAAAATCGACGTCTATCTTTGGGCTGGAACCTCAATCGCATTTTGTCTAAGCTTAATTATCGTATTCATACCGACGCCATTAAAGAGCATATTATTCCTACTCTGGTTAGTCAGGATCAAGCTAGTTATGTTTATTCCAACGAAGCGGATGTATTGAATGTGCTCTGTTTGGCTAAACAGCAAAGCAGTGGCGTGATACCAACCCTGATAAAGAAGGCAACATGCGTGAATTCGCCAGTATAGAGCAGCTTTTAATATTAGCCAATATTGAGGCAATGAATGCAGAGTTTATTCGTATGGGCTTACCGCAGTCTGAACAGTTGAGAAAATTAAATGAAATTGCAATTGTGCAGTTAAAGTCACTAGTCAGTGGTGGTATCGGGGCAATTAAGAATATATGATGAACCTTGTGTATTTTATGCATCCAAAAGAGAATGTGAATTAATGTATTCTGCCAGACGAAAATTGATAACTTTTTTTTGTAAAATTTATTTAGCTATAATTATTTGCATTACAAGTGCATACGGAGCTCAAGTGTTACCAAGCAATTTTGTTTATTTAAAAGATGTTGCGCCTTCTATTCAGCAAGACATACGATATTTCACTGATACCAATTTTATTGGTAGACCTCTGCCTGGCTACGATAGTCCTGTTTGTATTCTAACTAAACCTGCTGCTTTTGCTTTGTTAAAAATTCAAGAAGAGCTAAATAAAGAGGGTCTTGCTCTTAAGGTGTTTGATGGTTACAGACCACAGATGACTGTTAATGAATTTATTCGATGGAGCAAGGATGTCCAAGATCAAAAAATGAAAGCGAGTTATTTTCCAAATGTTAATAAAGCAGATTTTTTTAAACTAGGTTATGTTGGCGAGAAATCGGGACATACACGCGGCAGCACGGTTGATTTAACTATCATTGATCTTAAAACTAACAAAGAATTAGACATGGGAACACATTTTGATTATATGGATGAATTGTCCCACCCTTTTAATCGTTCAGTAACATCTAAGCAATATCAAAATCGTCAATTGCTAAACCAGGTCATGACAAAATATGGTTTTGGTTCGCTGACTCCGCATGATACAGAATGGTGGCATTTTACGTTAAAAAACGAACCTTTTCCTGATACTTATTTTAATTTTCCGGTAAGATAAATTGAGGAGATTAATGGCCTTAATCTTTGTTTGCCCAACCCATGCTTTTTTTCCATTCTTCATCTTTTTTCTTACTTTCAGCCTGATCAATAAGCCAGCGTTGATGTTTTAAGAATTCGGTAAATTTTTCAGCTTCATCTGTGATTTTTCCGGAGTGTTTCTTTTGCTGTTTAAGCGCGCCTGGGTCGATTCCCTTAATCAATAAATCACGAGCTTCATTCCGTTTACTTCGAGCGTCAGCAAGGGTGACTCGATTGTAAGACCCCAAAGGCTAGTACTCTTTCTTTGTCATTGAATCGGTATTTGAGCCGCCACTACTTTGCTCCTTTGGGTGTGGACTAGGAGAAACAATCCTCCTGCGTCTGCTAGCTTATAGGGCTTTTCTTTTGGCTTGGCATTTTTAACTTTAATGTCTGTGAGTGCCATTGGGGGTATCTATTTCCTAATTATTCAAAACTGCTGGGGGTATCAGTTTATTTTAACTATCGATATATCCCCATTTGTATCCCAAGATTGGCTGGATTTTGCTAGCTCTCTTGGGATGACGTTGGAAGAATTATACAAGGAAATAGCTTATTTTAAAGAGTATTTTGGAAGTTTTGGAATCTTGCTGGAAGCGAATTTGGCGGAGAGGGTGGGATTCGAACCCACGTGGAGGCTCTCGCCTCCCATCCGATTTCGAGTCGGTGCCGTTATGGCCACTTCGGTACCTCTCCTGAATAGTGACTGCATTATTACATGTTTGGTGTTTTAGATGCTAATCCTGGCGGTACTAAATTCACTTCTTTAGTACTTTGGGGATAATCTCTCCCAGACACGGGATAGGCTTCGTGGATCGTTGATGAAGATAGACCAGGTGGAATTTGCAGCGGCGGCACGCTTTGAGCCTTCAAGTTTTCAGTGCTGCGATTGTGAATAATTCCTTGATCACCATAAATATAAGAACAACTTGAAATGATAAATGGCAAGGTAATTAAAAATATTTTTTTTATATAATACGGCA
>Ga0164241_10004776_pt1 | contig 12971 bp, 12 predicted proteins | sample OricomyardsoilBY_FD_108780 | JGI IMG/M metagenome (GOLD analysis project Ga0164241, IMG submission 108780) | Backyard soil microbial communities from Emeryville, California, USA - Original compost - Back yard soil (BY) | ecosystem: Environmental > Terrestrial > Soil > Unclassified | place: USA...
CGTACATCTCCATCGTGACCGCCGTACAGGAGGCGAGGCTGGCCGCCAGGAGCTCGAGTGCACCCGGACCCTCGTCGGAACCGCCGACCGCGGTCGGCTCATCGGTCGTGAGCTGGAAGTCACGGATCCGCACGGACTGCTTGAACGTCCCGGTTCGAGTGCTGACGGCTTGCTTCATCGGTTCCTTTTTCGCCTGCGAATTTGCCTTCTTCTTGATGGTACTCCCGCCCGCAGGCAAGGCCAGCCCCTGCCGCGCGGTCATACCCCGCTCATCCCCGCTCAGCGTTCCAGCGTGTCCCCGTCGAGCGGGTTGAAGAGCAGGCCGGTCGGGACCTTGGGGAAGAAGTACGTGGACTTCGGAGGCATGTTCACGCCGGTCGCCGCCACGTCGCGCACCTGCTGGACGGGGCTGGCGCGGAGGAAGAACGCGGCGTCGTACTCGCCGTTGCGCACCAGCTCCAGCGCCTCGTCATCGGTCCGCGAGTAGCCCAGGCCGCGCAGGTGGCTGATGTCGTCCTCGGTCAGGCCGAGCGGGCCGGTGAGCAGCAGGGACTCCAGCACGGCGGTGTCGAGCTGGCGGTAGGCCTCGGGGAAGTCGGCCAGGAGGTCGTCGGCGATCTTCTGGTCCTTCAGCGTCAGCCGGTAGGCCTTCTGGGCGTGGGCGTCGATGTACCCCATGGTCAGCGGGCCGCCACCGTCCGGCGGGCGCAGGTCGGTGGTGGTGATCTCCTCCACGTCGAAGTGCTCGCGGATCGCCGCGGCCAGCGCCTCCTGGGTCTCGGGCGTGGTGTCCTTGATCAGGCGGTGCGTGGGGAACACGGTGAGGCCGTCGTCCTGGAGCGCGACCAGGCACATGAGCACGTAGCGGTGATCGCCCTCACCGCCGATCTCGTCCGCGTAGACGCGGGCGGTCTCGTAGCGGTGGTGGCCGTCGGCGATCAGCAGCTCGCTCGGCTCCAGCGCGGCCTGGACGGCGGCGATCGCGTCGGGGTCGGCGATGCGCCACAGGCGGTTGTAGGTGCCGTCCTCGGCGGAGATCTCGTCGAACGGCGGCTCCTTCAGGAACGGCTTCAGCGCGTGCCAGGCGGCGCCCTTCGGATCGTCGTAGAGCGAGAAGATCGGGGAGAGGTTGGCCTGCGTGGCGCGGGTGAGGCGCAGGCGGTCCTCCTTGGGGCCGGGGTGCGTGCGCTCGTGCGGGCGGATGCGGCCCGGGCCGTACTCCTCCACGCGCACGCGGGCGAACAGGCCGCGGCGGGTCAGCGTGCGGCCGTCGGGGGCCGTGTACTCCTGGACGATCGCCCAGACGGCCGGCTCGTCGTCGCGGATCAGCGCGCCGTCCGCCAGCCACTGCTGCAGCGTGTCCGCCGCGGTGGCGTAGATGTCGTCGCCGCCCTCGGGCAGATCGAGGTGGACCGCGTTGTACGGCGACCGCGTGGCGAGCATCTGCCGCTGCTGCGGGTCGATGACGTCGTACGGCGGGGTGGCGAGGTCCTGGAGCGGCCCCGTCACCTCCAGGTCGTAGTGGAGCGCGCGCAGGGGATGGATCTCGGCCATGGCGCGAGGCTAGCGGGTCGGTGGTGCGGCGGTGCGCGGGCGACCGGTACGGTGTGCCGATCGGGGCGTAGCGCAGCCTGGTAGCGCACCTCGTTTGGGACGAGGGGGTCGTGGGTTCGAATCCCGCCGCCCCGATACCGCAGTGGGGGTGGGACGCCCTCGAACACTTGGCCCCACCAGCCCGTCGTGGGTTCGAATCCCGCCGCCCCGATACCGCAGGGATACTCATCGACCATGCCCCACGTCCTGATCGTCCACGAGGTCGCCGACTACGACGCGTGGAAGCGCGTGTTCGACGACGCGGCGGGGATCCGGCGCGACGCCGGCGAGCGGTCGTTCCAGGTGCTGCGGTTCGCGGACGATCCGCGCCGGATCGTCCACTTCTCGCAGTGGACGTCCCTCACGGCGGCCCGGGCGTTCTTCGAGTCGCCCGAGCTGGTCCGGATCCGGGCCGTAGCCGGCGTCCGCGCCCCCGAGTTCTCCTACCTGGAGGAGCTGGAGGCCGGCGAGCTCTAGCCGGCCGGCGTGACGGTGATGGTCACCGTCGTGCTGCTCGTCTCGCCGTGGCCGTCGGTGATCCAGTACCCGAAGGAGTCGGGGCCGGAGTAGCCGACGGTGGGCGTGTAGGTGAACGCACCGTTGGGCTGCAGGGTGACCGTGCCGTGCGCGGGCTGGGTGAGCAGCGTGGCGGTGAGTGGATCGTTGTCGAGGTCGATGTCGTTGCTCACCACGTTGCCGGTGTGCTGGCCGCCGGCGACGACCGAGAACGCGTCGGCGGTCGCGGTCGGCTTGCGGTTGTTCGTGGTGGTGAACGTGCGGTCGGGGCTCACGTACGTGCCGCCGGTCGTCGTCACCGTCACCCGGTAGTGGTAGGTCGTGAGCGCCTTGAGGCTCTGCAGCGGCCGGGAGTAGATGCGGCCGCCGGGGACCGTGGCGCCGGCCAGCAGCGGCAGCGACTTGCCGTAGCTGGCGGTCGTGCCCCACTCGACGGTGCTGGCGGTGACGGCCGAGCCGCGCGGCAGCACCGTGGTGTTGATCGTGGCCAGCGTCGCGCTGATCGGATCGACCGCGTTGACGGTCACGTCCGGGCCGGGCGGCGGGGTGGGGACGAACGTCCGCTCCGCCGTCGAGGTGCTGCCCGACGCGTTCGTGACGGTCACGCGCACGTGGTAGGTGACGCCGGCGACGAACGAGCTGGGCAGCTCGCGGTGGAAGCGCCGGGTCGCGCCGTCGACCGTGGTGTAGAACGCGACGGACTTCGGGTAGACGCCGGCCGTCGTGCCCCACTCGAGCTTGGCGGTGGTGCTGCCGGGCGTCGTCGTGCTCGCGTCGAACGTGGCGCCGGTGGCCGTCAGCTCGGTGATCGGGGAGAACGTGATGTCGGCCAGCTGCGGCGCGGGCGGCGCCGTCTTGAAGGTCGTGATGGGGGAGTACGCGTAGCCGCCGCGGCCGGGGAGGATCGCGCGGACCTTGACCGAGTAGACCGTCCCGGCGGCCAGGCCGGAGATCGCGGCGGTGATCGGCCCGGCACCCGAGGCCGTCGTCTTCGCGGTCTCGGTCCAGGTGTAGACGCCCGGGGCGTGGTAGAGGAACTGGTACTGCGGCACGTCCGGCCCGAGCTCGCCCTGCAGCGTGGCGGTGGAGCCGGTGATCGCCGCGGGCGGCGCGACGGCGGCCACGAGGGGGTCGGCCTGCGCGCTGGCGGGGGCGACGACGAGGGCGGCGAGGAGGATCGGCGCGGCGGCGGCGACGATCGTCCTGCGGGTGCGGACGAGCAGGGTTCCGAACATTGTCCGGTAACTGTACCCAAACACGCCGGGTTCCGTGTGGGTTCCGCGCGCGCCCCCGAACCGAACGGTCTCGAGCCCGCTCAGCGGGCCTCAGACCGTGCAGTTCGCGGGGCGGGCCAGGGGCGCAGCCGCACGTGGACGTGCTCGGTCGGCGGGCCCGTCACCAGCGACATCGACCCGGTGGCGCCGACGAGCTGGACGTGGTCGGGGGCGTCGGTCCTCAGGCGCAGTCCGGCGCGGGCCGCGGCGTCCGCGTAGGCGTCACGGGCGGCGGCGGGGTCGGCGACGCGGATCCACACGTGGTCGATCGTCCCGTCCGTGCGCATCCCGGTGCGGTGCACGGCCTCGGCGCTGTTGCCGTCGGGATCGAGGAGGAAGGCGCCGTAGTAGTCGGGCGTGTACTGGGGACGGGGACCGGGCTCGCCGTCGCTGCGGTACCCCGCGGCCACGCCGGCCCGCCAGAACGCGTCGACGTGCGCGCGGCTCGGTGCGCCGAACCCGAGGTGCAGGCCGCGGGTGACGCCGGTCGCCTCCCCACCCGGGATCCCGGGAGTCTGCAGCGCGAAGTCGTCCCACGCGATGCGCTCGTCGTCGTCCTGGGTCGGCGCGCGGCCGAGCGCGGCCAGCACCGTGCGGTAGAAGCGGGCTGAGGCGTCCCGGTCCGTCGTGCAGAGGGTCACCAGCGCGAACATCGCACGACGATCCCACACCATCGGGATGGAGCGGGCGGGCGCCGGGGCGCCGGCCGGCCGGCCCACCGGCCGGGGTCCGTTCTAGGCTCAGGTGCGTGACGCGTCGCGTGGTCATCCGCTGGGCCGTCCTCCTCACGGTGATGGGCCTGTCGCTGTACCTGCTCGCACCGAGCCTGCTTGCCACGTTCTCGTCGTTCCCGCAGCTCGGGCAGTTCTCGTGGTGGTGGCTGGTGGCGATGGTGCTGCTGGAGGGCGGGAGCCTGGCCTGCCAGGCGGGGCTGCAGCGGCTGACGCTCGGCCGGCCGCCGTGGTTCCCGGTTGCCACGTCGCAGCTGACCGGCAACGCGGCGGCGAAGGTCGTCCCCGGCGGCGGGGCCGCCGGCGCGGCGGTGCAGTACGGGATGCTGCGCGAGTCGGGCATCCCCGGCACCACGGCGGTGACCGGCGTGACGGCGTCCAACGCCGTGACGTTCGCGGCCCTGCTCGCCCTGCCGCTGTTCGCCCTGCCGGTGATCGTCATTCGGGGCATCGACGTGGCGCACGACCTGCAGACCGCGCTGTGGCTGGCCCTCGTCGCGCTGGTCGGCCTGCTCGGCGGCGGCGCGCTGCTGTTGGCCAAGGACCGGCCGCTGGAGGCGATCGGCAACTTCGTGGAGCGCACCCGCAACCGGCTGCGGCCGAACAAGCCGCCGCGGATCCTCACCGCCGAGCGGCTGCTGCGCGAGCGCGACGTGATCCTGCGCGTGCTCGGCGACCGCTGGTGGGAGGCGCTCCTGCTCGTGGGCGGGCGGTGGCTGCTGGACTTCGGCGTGCTGGCCTCCGCGCTGTACGCCCTGGGCTCCCATCCGTCGACGGCGCTGGTGCTGCTGGCCTTCGTGGCCGCCCAGGTGCTGGCGCTGATCCCGGTGACGCCGGGCGGGCTGGGCTTCGTGGAGGCGGGCCTGGCCGCGACGCTCGCGCTGGCCGGCGTGAGCGCGGGGGACGCGGTCGTGGCGACGCTGGCGTACCGCCTGGCGAGCTACTGGCTGCCGATGCCCGTGGGCCTGGCGGCGTGGGCGCTGCACAAGCACCGGATCGCCCGGGATGGCCCCGTCATCGCCCTGGAGCCCCCACCGCAGGGCCCCGCCGCCGAGGGGGAGTCGTGACGATCGCGTGCGTGGGCTGCAAAGCCTGGCCCGTTCCGCCAGACTTCGGGCTCTGCCCCCGTAGCTCAGCTGGATAGAGCAGCGGCCTTCTAATCCGCAGGTCCCCCGTTCGAATCGGGGCGGGGGCGTACGTAGAACTTGCCGATTTGCAGGGTAGTTCGCAGTTCGCGGTTCCCGGCGCTTCTGCCCTGTTCTTCGTCCTTGTTCTCCAGAGGGCCAGAACAGGGATCGGTACGACCCCATCGCGGAATGCTCAGTCCGACTCGGGCGGGGATGGAGCACATTCTTGATTCACGCGGTCAAGGGCTGACCAAGCAAAGACTGGGTCAACGGCAAAGGCTTGGTGGGCCAGACCTAGCCGATCTACGAGCGTGGTCGCGATGGCCGCACGCGCACGAGCGCGATCAGCGCGCGGCGGCGCCGGACAGGTCGATCGTCTCGACGCCGGGGTGTGCCCGGAGCATCGCGGTGACGGTGATGATGCGGCCGTTGACGTGCGCGCGGACCGGGAACAGCTCTTCGACCACCTCACGACCCAGGCGCAGGCCCTCGGTCACTCGGAAGCTCTCGTCGAAGATCACGATCACGACGGTGTCGTAATCCACATCGCGGATCGGGCTGAGGTTCCGGCGCCTCGTCGTCTCGGTGGTGCGCATCGCCTTGACCTGGATGCGCTCCTTGTCGGCCGTGAGCACGTCCCAGCCCTTCTGGTTGAACGAGCCGCGCGTGCTGCCGGGGTAGTGCGCCTCGACGACGGCCTCGGCGATGTCCCCGGTCGGGTTGTTGTTGGTCCGGATGACGCCGCGCCGGCGGAGCTCTCGCATGATCGTGGCCCAGTCCTCGAGCAGCTGTGCGGTGGTCTGGTCCGTCGCGGAGTAGGGCATGCCGCAGGCTAGCGGCGCTGCAGCCCGGCGCTGCCGATGGACCGATGTGACGGGCCCCCCGACGGGAGGTGGCCTCGCGCGGACGGGCTCAGCCCTTCTTCTTGGCCTTCTTGGCCGGCTTCTTCTTCTTGACCGGCGTGAGCTTCGCCTTGACGGTCTTGCTCACCACGGTGGGGGCGAAACGGCCGGCGGTGCTGGTCATCGAGATGCGGGTCCCGATCGTCACCGTCTTGCGGCCCCGGGCGCGGGCGGTGCGCACCACCGCCTTGCCGAGCTGGTTGAGCGGCACCGCGACGGTCGAGCGTTGGCCCGGCTTCTGCTGGACCGTCTTGGACCGCCCGATGACCAGGACGCCCGTGGGCTTGGTCTTGCGCTTGGGCCCGTAGCCCTTCACGAAGCGCCGCTTCTTGGCGGCTGACACCGAGGCCTTCTTCGCCTTCTTCGACGGCTTGAACTGGCTCGGCGACGTGACCCGCGGGTCGTAGAAGAGGTTGCCGTCCGGGGCTTTCGCGTACAGGTCGAACGTCGACAGGTGCGCGTCGAGGTCGATGTTCGGCAGGTGGGCCACCCCGAGCTGCGTTCGGTCCTGCTTCTCCAGCGCGTCGACGAGCGCGTTGGAGGCCCGTGCCCGCTCGTCGTACTCCCGGATCGTCCGCTGCAGGCTGAGGTTGCTGACCTCGCCCACGGTGTAGCGCTCCGGGTGCTCGATCACGGCCGCGCGCTTGCCGGCCGCGTCCCAGACGGCGTAGCGCAGCAGGATCTCGTTGCGCAGCAGCGTGTCGTACTCCTTGACGATCGCGGCCTGCTCGGTGGTCAGCGTGATCTGGGATCGGCACGCCGCGTAGTCGGGGGTGTCGGAGAACAGGTCGGCGTAGCACTCCACGTCCACGGTGGTCCCCGACTCCTTGAGCTCCCCCTTGTAGACGGCGCCGCCGGTGAAGCCCTCGCAGGCGCTGATGACGTTGGCGATGCAGACCCTGATCGGGGCGGGCTGGTCGGGCCGGCGCTGCTGCGAGAGGTCGGCGCACGAGCCGCCGACGTCGGCCACGCAGGTCTGCACGGGGCCGGGAGGGTCGATCCGTCCCTCGCAGGCGGGGAGCGGCGCCGCCCCGCAGACGATCGGCGGGCCGTCGTCGGTGTCGGGCTGCTTGGGGTCGGGCACGACCTGCTTGGGGCCGCCGGACGACGGCTTGTGCGCCGTGCTGCCCTGGTAGGCCGCCGTTACCGGCACGGCGTTGCCCGCACCGACGGAGGGGTTCGCGTAGACGAACGAGCACGTCGCGGTGGCGGGGGAGCCGGCCGACGCGGTGAGCGAGCAGATCGGGGTGCTCAGCGTGCCGGACGTCGCGGTCAGCTGGACGGTGCCGGACGGCGCCGTCGCGCCTGCGCGCTGATCCTTGTCCCCGACCGTCGCCACGCAGTCGAACGGGTCGCCGGGATCCGGGCCGCGGTTGCAGGTGACCTCGGTCTGCGTGGCGCGGCGATCGTCGTCGGTCGGGGAGGGCGGCGGCGGGGAGGCGTTCCACAGCGATGCGGTCGCCCGGGCCTGGTCGCAGTACGGGCTCTCGCCGCCGACCGAGCCGAAGGCGCCGTACCGCTCCTCCGAGGGCGGGGGCGCGGCGAGCGGCGTGGCCACCGAGCTGCGCTGCAGGGCGATCGTCCCCTCCGTGTAGACGGGGCCGCCGTAGTAGCCGTGGGCCGCGTCGTAGGGTCGCGGGTGCTCGGGGTTGGCCTGCAACGCCCCCGGCCCGCACGTGTAGTACCGGCCGGCCAGGCGGTCGTCCCCCGCGAAGTCCAGGACGAAGACCACGAAGTCGTCGGCGCGGAAGGTCCGCTGCACCGCGAGCATGAACGCCGGCGAGGTGCCCATCACGGCGCGCGAGTTGACGTCCGTCGGCAGCGGGGTGAAGCCGTCGGGCCAGAAGCCGATCCCCGGGGAGAGGGTGCCCTGCGCGTTGTCAGCGTCGCTGAAGCTCCAGCTGCCGTTGCCGGCCGCGTCCGGGTCGACGCCGTAGACGCTCGGATCGACCGGTACCGTCGCGCCGGTCGCGCGGTAGCTCCATGTCGGTCCGCCCTTGGCCACGTCGGTGAAGTAGGTCGGCCCGACGTACCCGACCGGGAGATCGGCCCGGGCGGCCGCCGGGGCCGCGAGCACGGCGAGCAGGGCGAGCAGCAGGAGGAGACGACGCATGGGAAGGAGGCTAGGAGCCGGGCGGCCATCCGACATCCCTCTACGTAACCGCTACGTACGTGTCGGTCCCGCACGACACGTCGCGCACCGGCTCCCGGTGGTCACCGCCGCCCCCGGCCGCTCAGGCGTGCCGCGCCACCGTGGTGACCTTCTTGCCCTTCGGCACGATGACGGTCAGCTGGGCGGAGGCGGCGAGCGGGGACCGCTTCGTGCCGATCGTCAGGGTCGTCGTGGCCTTCGGGAGGGTCGTGAACGTGCCGTGGGCCAGGCGCTTGGCCTGCTTGGCCGTGCCGATCCGCACCTTCTGGGCGGCCGGCACGAGTGAGACGAGGCGTCGCGCACCTGCCGCGATCGACACCGTGCGCAACGCGACCTTGCCGCGCTTCACCGTCGCGACGACGGCTGCGAGCTGGCCCGCCTTCAGGGTGAGCTTGGCCGTGACCGCCTTGCTCTTGGCCAGCGTCACACGCACGGTGTGCGGGCCGACCGGGAGCAGGCGGGTCCCGGTCGCGGCGTGGGCGGCCAGCGTGCTCGCCTTGCCGCCGTCGACGGCGACCGACAGGCGCTTGGCGGAGTCGTCCAGGACGACCACGCCGACGTTGACGGCCGGGGGAGACAGGACCTGCTTGCCGGGACCGTCGGTGGGCGGCGTCGGCTGGGGGTCCGCCGGATCGTGGCCCGCGTCCACCGGCGGGGTCACCGCGGCCGGGCAGGCGAACGGCGTGGCCGGCACGAACTCGTAGGCGCCCATGTCCCGCCGGGGCGTGCACGCGGTCGCCGCGCTGGTCGCGACGGCGCGCGGGGTGCCGGCAACGTCCACTTCGCCGGCTGCGGGCGCCGCCGGGTCCCCGGCGTCGATCAGGGGCGAGCCGGCGGAGAGGCGGTAGTCGCCGCCGCCGACGAACGCCGGGTCGGCCGACGTCTGGAAGGTCTCGCAACCGGTGCCGGTGGTGGTCGGGCCGCGGGAGGTGGTGATCGTGCAGGTCGGCTTCGGGAAGGACGTCGCCACGATCCCGTCCTCGAGGATGCTCGAGCGCACGGTCAGGGCGGAGCTCGCCCCGAGGTAGACGTCGTCGAACGTGGTGTCGTAGATCGTCGCGCCGATGACCGTGGCGTGGCCGTAGATCGTGATCCCGTCGGCGTTGCCGGTCAGGACGTCCCCGTCGGAGGTCACGGAGGAGCCGGCCTGTCGGACGGCGCCGAAGATCGCCGAGTAGCCGAAGCCGGTGATGCGGTTGCGGCGGGTGACGCCCACCGACGGCCGCTCGGCGCCCACCGTCGCGTCCTCCCGGAAGCTGATCCCGTACGAGGGGTTGGTGCTGCCGGTGCCGCCGATGCTGGCGATCGTGTTGTCCGAGACGGTCGCGTCGCCGTAGATCTCGACGCCGTACCCCTGGCCGGTGTCGCCGTGCACGCCGGTGATCGTGTTGTGGCGCACCGTGGCCCGTGCGCCGCCGTAGTTGTAGACGGTCATCGCCCGGTAGAAGCCGGAGAAGGTGTTGTCGGCGACGTCGACCGGCCCCTTGGTGTTGAGGTAGAGGCCGAGGCTCAGGCCACCCGCGGGGGAGGCCACGAACTGGTTACCGGTCACGGTGATCGCGGGCGACGCGCCGCCGACGCCGACCTTCGCGTTCGGGTTGAGCGCCGTGTCGTCGAAGACGTTGCCGGTGATCGTCGCCCCGTCCGCGGCGGTGCTGATGAGGATCGCGTACGTGTCGCCGCGGACGTGCAGCCCGGACACCCGCGTCCGCTCGCCGCCCATGGTGATCGCGGTGCCGGCGCCGCCGTCGACGACGGGCGACGCTCCCGCGGCGGCGACCAGCCAACGGCCCTTGGGCAGCGTGACCTGCTCGTTGTAGGTGCCGTCCCGCAGCACGACGTGATCGCCGTCGGCCGCCTTGGAGAGGGCGTAGGCGATCGTCTTGCACGGCGTCTTCTGCGCGCACGCACCACTGTCCGTGCCGGTGGGGGAGACGGAGAGGTCGTACGCCGACGCGGCGGCGGGGACCAGGCCGAGGCCGGCGACGGCGAGCGCGGTGGCGAGGAGGGGGCGGAGAGCGGGCGGATGGACCATGCCCGCAGCTTCGAGCCTGCGCGGCCGCTCGATGCGGCGGTCTCCCTGTGGACGCGGGGTCGGTTAGCCGCCGGGGGTGAGGGGCGCCCGCGCCGGCGCACTCCAAAATAGGATGCGCGCATGCCAACTTCCGCACACGCTTCTCGTCCTTCCGGTCTCGCTTCGGTCGCCGCCGTCGCCTGCGTTCTCGCCGCGCTGGCCTTCACCGCGTGCGGGGACGACAACAGCGACGAGGTCAAGACGCTGAAGACGGAGAACGCGGCGCTGACGGCGCAGAACGCGAAGCAGAAGACCGAGATCGCGACGCTGACCGCGGAGAACGTGAAGCTCAAGGCCGGCAAGACCGAGCTGAGGGACGAGACGGCCACGCAGGCCCAGGACAACGCGCTGCTGGAGCTGGAGAACACGAGCAAGGGCGAGCGGGTCGCGGAGCTGAAGGCTCGGGGCGACAAGGCCAAGAAGGCCGCCGCGAAGGCGCAGGAGGCCGCGACCGAGCTGGGGAAGACCGCCGCGGACCTCGGGACGCGCAACCAGGAGCTGCGCGCCTCCACCCGCAAGCTGCAGGCCCAGCTCGCCGAGTACCAGGCGGCGGCCAAGGTCGTGCAGGCCGACTACGAGAAGGCGAGCGCCGCGGCCACCGCCCTGCTGCGCTGCACGGACTTCGTGCGCAAGGCCTACAACGGCAGCCGCTCGCCGGGCGCCGCCAAGAGCGTCTGCCGCGACGCCGCCGAGCGCTACGAGGCGCTGTTCGCGGGGTAGGCGCCGCCCCGGCCCGCGCCTCCCGCCTCGTTGGCACATTCCTCGGTCGAGGGCCGAAGGATGTGCCAACCGAGGCTCAGGGGCCGGCGAAACGGCCGGCGCCCGCCGCCCCCGCACCGCCCGGCCCCTACCACCCGACGGCCCCGTGCCGGTCGCTGAACGTGCCGTTGGGGCCGTCGGGCGCCACGTTCGCCATGCGGACGACGGCGTCGGTGCCCTCGGTGACGGTCTGCGGGCCCTGATGGCCGTTGAGGTCCGTCGCCGTGTAGCCCGGGTCGACGACGTTGATCCGCATCGCCGGGTAGGCCTTGGCGAACTGCGTCGTGAGCATGTTCACCGCGCTCTTGGAGGACGGGTAGGCGAGGCTGACGATGGTGGACTCGATGCGGTCGGGGTCGCTCGTCACCTCCAGCGAGCCCAGCCCGCTGGACACGTTGACGATGACCGGCCGCTCCGACTCCTCCAGCAGCGGGCGGAACGCCTGCGTCACGCGGATCACGCCGAACACGTTGGTGGCGTAGACCTCCTCCACGTGCCCGACGGTCGTGTCGGGCACCGCCGCGTGGGCACCGATGATCCCCGCGTTGTTGATCAGCACGTCGAGGCCGGTCCCGGCCGCGCGCACCGTCTCCACGGCGGCGGCGACGCTGGCGTCGTCCGTCACGTCGAGGACGACGAAGCGGGCGCCGAGCTCCTCGGCGGCGGCCCGGCCTCGCTCGGGGTCGCGGGCCGCGACCCACACGTCGTGGCCGTCCGCCAGCAGGCGGCGCGCCGCCTCGTGGCCCAGGCCCTTGTTCGCTCCGGTGATGAGTGTCGTGGTCATGCGTTCACCATGGCGCGCCGACCCACCGGGTACCAGAGGACGGTCGTGCCGGGGACTGGCAGGGCTACCTTGGCGCTCGCCGGGTGCGCCATCATGGACGGATGTCCTCCGACGAGCTCGCCACCAGCCTGCGGACGTGGCGCGACCGGCTCGAGCCGGCAGACGCCGGCCTCCCGGCGGGCGGCCAGCGGCGGGCGCCGGGCCTGCGCCGCGAGGAGGTCGCGCAGCTCGCCGGCCTGTCGGTCGACTACCTCGCGCGGCTGGAGCAGGGCCGCGCCACCAACCCCTCTCCCTCGGTGCTCGGCCCGCTGGCCCGCGCGCTGCGCCTGACCGACGAGGAGCGCGCGCACCTCTTCCGCGTCGCGGGTCACGCGGAGCCGCGCACGGGGCGCATCGGCCGGCACCTGACCCCGGGCGTCCAGCGGATCCTGGACCGGCTCGAGGACGTGCCCGTGCTGGTGCTGGACGCGTCGTGGCAGGTCATCGCGACGAACCCGCTCGGCACCGCGCTGCTGGGCGACTTCTCGGCCCGGTCCGGCCGGGAGCGCAACATCGTCTGGGGGCTGTTCGTGAACACGCCATCCCTGGTGGTGCGCGATCCCGGGCAGCAGGCGGCGTTCGAGGCCGAGACGGTCGCCGATCTGCACGCCGCGCTCGGGCGCTACCCGGACGACCCGGAGCTGCAGTCGCTCGTCCGCGACCTCCAGGCGGCGAGCCCGCGCTTCGCGGACGTCTGGGCGCGCCGTCCGGTGGCCGAGCACGCGTCGACCCGCAAGACGATCCGCCACCCGGAGATCGGCGAGCTGACGCTGGACTGCGACGTGCTCCGCGTGGTCGACAGCGACGTGCGGCTGATCGTCTACACCGCCGCGCCCGGCTCCCCCGACGCGCGCGCCCTGCAGCTGCTCGGCGCCCTGGGCCTTCAGTCGTTCTCCGCCGCGACGAAAGGCTGACGACGGGCGGCGGGGCGGGGCCTACCGTCGCCGTCATGCCGAAGCCGATCCGCCGCGCCCTGCCGATCCTCGTCCTGCTCGCCGCCGCCGCGCCGGCCACCGCGAC
>Ga0164241_10004777_pt1 | contig 12970 bp, 14 predicted proteins | sample OricomyardsoilBY_FD_108780 | JGI IMG/M metagenome (GOLD analysis project Ga0164241, IMG submission 108780) | Backyard soil microbial communities from Emeryville, California, USA - Original compost - Back yard soil (BY) | ecosystem: Environmental > Terrestrial > Soil > Unclassified | place: USA...
GTTACAAGGTGCTCTCGATCGACCTCGTGCGGCCACCGGGCATCTCCAATCCGCCCAAGCCCACCGATCCGGTGTTCAGCCTTGTCGACATCACCGATTTCGGCCAGGTGATGACGGCGTTCTCGGGCATCGACGACCGCTGGGAAGGCGAGAAGGTCACCGGCATCGTCCATATGGGCGCAATCCCCGCTCCGGGCCTTGCACCGGACAACGTGATCTTCGACGTCAATATGAAGTCGACCTACAACGTCTTCGAAGCCGCGCGCCGTCTCGGCATCCGCAACGTCGTGTGGGCATCGAGCGAGACGGTCTACGGCATCCCCTATCCCGACAACGCCCAGTATGTGCCGGTAGACGAAGCGATCGAAGCGCCGCAATCGAGCTATTCGCTGAGCAAGCTCATGGGCGAGAAACTCGCGATCGAGTACGCCAAGTGGGATCCCAAGACCAAGATCATCGGGCTGCGCTTCTCCAACGTTCAGGAGGAGCAGGACTACGCCAATTTCGCGAGCTACCAGACCGACGCGAACTCGCGCCGCTTCAACCTCTGGACCTACATCGACGCGCGCGATGCGGCCCAGTCGATCCGCAAGGCGCTCGAGGTCAAGCTTACCGGCGCCCATGTGTTCGGCATCGCCAACTCGAACTCGCTGATGATGCGCTCGAACGATGAACTGCTCGACGAGGTATTCCCCAAGACCAAACGCAAGCGGAAGCTCAAGCCCAACGAGTCGCTGATCTCGATCGACAAGGCACGCAAAGTGCTGGGCTACAAGCCCGAGTACGACTGGAACCCGGGCAACATCCGCGCCCCACGGCTGGAGAAGGCCCCGCCGCGCATCGTCACCGATGCGCTGGCCGCTAAGGCGGGAAGCGGCAAGGTCCGCGCGCCACGCAATGTGAAGTCGCCGACCGGGAGAGGTTCAGTCCCTAGACCTCGCTGACCGGCGTGGGCTAACGTATAGAACTATCAGAATGGTCGCCTTGTTGGACGATGGTGGAGTTCGATCCTGCCGTCGCTTTTTTGACGTCTCCTCTTGATCTATTTCCACCAATAACGTTCGTTATACGCAAGATTAGTACAACCAGCGCAACTGCTGCGCTTAGCAACAAGCCCCAGTTCGATTGCGTCCATTGCCAGATCGCGTTCATAGCATCCTCCGAAAGTCCCATGAGAAAAAATACTTCCGATGCATCAACCGGACCGCAATCTACGGTAGTCCAAGCGGGAGATCATAGCAACGTTACAGTATTCCCCGGATCATCCGCTCCCGTAGGACAAGAAATTTGGCCTTGGAAATCCCGAGCTGAATTCTTTTCGCGGATTGCAGTGGGACCAAACTACGCGGAGCGCCTACAACTCGGCGGGCCCACCTCAGGTGCCAAGGATGATGAGATAGCTCGGACAGCTAGAATTGCGTTCGAAAGCCACACCTTTGGCACGATAACGTCGCTGCCATATGCCGGCATAGCGGCACACTTAACATCTCAGCGAAGTGCGATTCAGAAGCCAGACACTAGGATATCCATTCAGAGTAAGTTCCATACGGCGAGTACTTATAGAACGAGGATAGCTTCGTCATTTCGATCAGTCGGGCCCGTCAATGAAGACGAGAGAATTGAAGATGAGCTATTTTCGCGTGCCTCATCTCGCGTAGCTTCCGTCACAAACGATGTAGTTATAGTTTCTGGGGGGATCGGATGCGGGAAGTCTACGCTGATATCCACCATCGCTTTTCGGCTCCAAAAGGCAAGGCGAGACGTTCAAGTGTCTCGCGCTAAGAACGTCGTTCCAATGTCGCAGGTCCTAATAGACTGCGATGATTGGAATATTGGTACGCGCGTTCCAGGAGAAAGTTTCTCCGATCGCTTTGAACTCTTTATAAAATTGAATCTCGAAAGGCAGCTAAACATATCGGGAAGAGATGTCCAAGAGATCATACAACAGGTGCCAGTTGGCCATTTGAATCTTTTGTTCGACAATCTCGACAACCTATACATGAGATTCTGCCAAGAGGTATTTCTTGGGAGTGGCGGTGATCCTGAAGACGGCGGTAACGGAGGTCTGAATCTCCCACCATTTATCTTTGAACTTATATCGGCATTTACGGTTGGAAAGTTCGCCAGACTTAGCGTGAGATGTTTCTTCGCGATTAGGAGCGACACGCTTGAACTCATCCAAGCCAATCAGCAGGTAGTCAGTGGACGTCCGTCCCCCCTGTCACAATGCGGGCTCGTCATTCGCATCTCGGAGGTTGAGCCCCGAACTGTGAAGGAAATTGCGAGACGGCGCCTCCAGTTGGCTGCAGACCAATCCCGAGACGATGCTGCCATCGGGCTTCAGGATGCTATGCGTGCCCTTGACGACAGTGAGCAAGACTACGCGGAGCTTCTCCACCTGAGTGTTCAGGGCCTCCGTCACGCAGTCGCTGTGCTCCATGGCATCGCAGGCACGGCATCCGACCTCAGGGCTTTTAAGAGAACATTCCTGCATCAATCCTCACTGAAGTATATAAACTTCGGTGGCGGCCTAGCTAACTACTCTCAGATACACGTTGGTATGACCAATATTTTCTTGGTCAACAACGGGTATAGGTTGAACAACAATCCAAAAAATGAAGATGGGGTTGAGTTGTTCTCTAGCAGGTATTTGGGACATCATGTTCATACTTATTGGCTAAAGTACATGGTACTTCAGATGATTAGTCGTGGCGGCGTGGACAAACGCGAAGTACTGGATATTTTCTGCTCTGGAGGGAGTGCCCAAGCGTTCGACGAGCACATTGTAAAGCTGGTGCTATTCAGTCTCTCGGAGGTGGCCCATGGACGTCTCATTCGACCAAAAGCTGTTGCGCTTGCAGGTGGAAGAGTGGGTAGTGGCGGCATAGAAACGACGAAGCGTGCAGAGTACCTCCTAGAAAACGGCGTCTTCTGGAAGTTCCCGTATTTGGCATGCGTGATCGAGGATGAGTGGCTTGAGTGGCCCCATCCTTGGACCGGAAGATTTTCCCGACCGCTGGGTTTCCGCTTTCTAGAGCAAGATTCCGATGAGGAGTTTGACCAGAGCTATCGGCTATTCCTTCAGAACAAAGAAGCACTTGTCATGGACTTTGTTGATTTGCTTGACGCCGCGTCAAGCGAGGAGAAGCGAAGGTTTCCTTTCGTTTACGAACGATTAGAGCGACGTCATGTCGTCTTTCCCGATTTTGATGTTATCAGAAGCGGTATCCGTTCCGAAATTGACAAGGAGTTCCGCTTACTGGGTGACGATCCAGAGCGGTTGCAATTGCTTCGATCTTCCCTCCGGTGGCTTCGTCGTCAGCGAAACACGTCCGTGATCCGTCGTTATATTTCTAATTCATACTCGCGAGCAAAATAATCGCGGGATTGACGCCGAACCGTAACGTACGGTACACCATCGCCCGCCTCGGACGCGCACGACGTCGCGGGCAGGGAGCGACGTCAGTGGCCGTTACCATCCGGCAGGCATCGGAGACGTTTACACCGCGGCAGCAGGCAGTGCTGACGGCGGCGCTCGACCTGCTGGTTGAGGCAGGTGACGGGCTCACGATGACGGCGGTGGCGCGGCGCGCCAGCTGCTCGAAGGAAACCCTCTACAAATGGTTCGGCGACCGCGACGGGCTGCTGACCGCAACGGTGCAGTGGCAGGCGGCCAAGGTTCGCGTGCCGGCGGTCGACCGCAAGACGCTCGACCCGGTGTCGCTCAAATCCAGCATCCAGCAGTTCGCACGCGATCTGCTGTCGACGATCGCGGGCACAACGTCCGTGGCGCTCAACCGTCTCGCGATCAGTCACGCGACCGAAGACAACGGGCTCGGGGCGATCGTTCTCGACAATGGCCGGCTGACCATGGGCAAGCGGCTGAAGCCGGTGCTCGAAGCGGGGCGCGACGCGCGGCTATTGCGGTTCGACAGCTCTGAAACGGCGTTCCGGACCTTCTTCGGCCTCGTGCTGCGTGACGTCCAGGTCCGGCTGCTGCTCGGCGACAAGCTGGCACTCAGCGCCAAGGACATCGAGGCCGACGCCGAACGGGCGACCGAACAATTTCTTATGATCTACGGAAACAACCAGGCGCCGCGAGCGCGATAAATCAAGGGAGCATCTCATGCGCGTTTATTACGATCGGGACGCCGATCTCAACATCATCAAAGCCAAGAAAGTCGCGATCGTCGGCTATGGCTCGCAGGGCCATGCCCACACGCTGAACCTCCGCGACTCCGGCATCAAGGACGTCGTCGTGGCGCTGCGCCCCGATGGCGCGTCGGCCAAGAAGGCTGAGGGCGAGGGCCTCAAGGTCATGTCGATCGCCGACGCCGCCAAATGGGCGGACGTCATCATGATGCTCATCCCCGATGAGCTCCAGGCTGACGTCTACAAGGAAGAGATCGAGCCCAATATCCGCGACGGTGCGGCGATCGCTTTTGCGCACGGCCTCAACGTGCACTTCAACCTGATCGAGCCCAAGAAGTCGGTCGACGTGATCATGATCGCGCCGAAAGGCCCGGGCCATACGGTGCGCGGCGAGTACCAGAAGGGCGGCGGCGTGCCGTGCCTCATCGCCGTCCACAACGACGCGTCGGGCAATGCGCAGGACATCGCGCTCGCCTATGCCTCGGGCATCGGCGGCGGGCGCTCGGGCATCATCGAGACCAACTTCCGCGAAGAATGCGAGACCGATCTCTTCGGCGAGCAGGTCGTCCTCTGTGGCGGTCTCGTCGAGCTCATCCGCGGCGGCTTCGAGACGCTGGTCGAAGCGGGCTACGCGCCCGAGATGGCGTATTTCGAGTGCCTCCACGAAGTGAAGCTGATCGTCGACCTGATCTATCAGGGCGGCATCGCCAACATGAACTACTCGATCTCCAACACCGCCGAGTATGGCGAGTATGTCTCGGGTCCGCGCATCATCACCGAGGACACCAAGAAGGAGATGAAGGCGGTCCTCAAGGACATCCAGACCGGCCGGTTTACCGCCAAGTGGATGCAGGAATACCGCTCCGGTGCCGCGAGCTTCAAGGCGACGCGCCGCCTCGCGGACGAGCATCCGATCGAGGAAGTCGGCGAGCGGCTGCGCGCCATGATGCCGTGGATCAAGGCTGGCGCGCTGGTCGACAAGAGCAAGAACTGAGGTGTCGTTCCTTCCCCAGTTTCCGGTGGAAGGAGGATGCATCTGTGGCGCCGTCCGCTATCGGCTGATGGCGCCACCGCTCGCGGTCTATGCGTGCCACTGCCGCGACTGCCAGCGCTTCGCCAGCGGCCCCTACGCCGTTGGCACCATCGTTTCGCGTGGTGATTTTGCGGTCACCGGCGCAACGGTGTCGACCGACCGCGTGGGCGAGAGCGGCAGGACGGTCCATCAGTTCGCCTGCGCGTCATGCGGCTGCCGGATCTGGCATGAAGCGGCGGGCACGCCCGACTCGATCATCGTCCGCGCCGGCACCCTCGACGATCCGGCGTGGGCGCGCCCCCTCGTTCACACCTGGACGCGCAGTAAGCTGCCGTGGGTGGAGCTCGGCGACGCGATGTCCTTCCCCGGACCGGTGCCCAATCGGCAGGCGCTCTACGATGCCTGGTCCGCTCATGTGAACGGACGAGACTAACCCGCACGGATGACGGCCCCACCGTGCCCGCCGCCATGCGGTGCCAGTGGTGCCGATTAGTCGCGACACGGCGCTGGCGGGCGCCGAGCTCCTCAGCCCCTGTTGTCCGTGCGGACGATTTTCGCTTCGGCCGCCTTTTCGACGTGCCAGGGGCCGAGCTTGTTCTTGCGCAGATCATTGCCAATGAACTCGCCGCCGCCGGTGCCGAGGACGCGGATGGCGTTGTGGGCGTTGCTGGTGATCGTGCAGTCCGCAACCACCGGGTTGGCGTCCTCCTGCACCAGGAGGCCGGAGCGGATATTGGCCGTGATCTCGCACCGTTCGAACCGTCCCTTCGCCGTTTCGTAGATGAAGGCTCCGTGCTCCTGATTGCTGCGCATCCGGCTCTTGGCGATCAGCGGATCGGCCCCGGTGCCGAGCGCAATGCCGGAAAATCCGTTCGCGGTGGCGTCGCAGTCGTCGACGACACCGGACGAGTCGCTGTGGAAGTAGAAGCCGGCCTGCAGGTTGTCGCGGGATACGCAGCGGCGGAAAGACGGATAGGTTTCCTCGTCGCGAACCACGGCCCCGGACAGCTTATTAGAGGCGAATTCGCAATCCTCGATCACCGGACGCGCGGCCTTGGCAACGAAGATGCCGGCGTCGTTGCAATCGAAGATCTTGCACAGCCGGATCGTGGGGAAGCAATCGTTGCCGCCGATCGCCAGCCCTGCCGACGACTTGCTGGTGATCAGGCAGTTCTCGACCTCGGCATTGCCCGCTCCGATCCACATCGCGAAGTTGGGGCCCTCGCCGGCCTCGCGGGAGAACGAAATTCCAGCAATGCGCGCCACGGGCGAGGTGCAGGTGACGGTGTCGCCGGAGCTGCTGAAGACCACGATGTCGTCGCGGGAGCCGTCGCCGATGAGCTCGATCGGTTTGGCGATGGTGAGGTTCTCGCGATAGCGGCCCGGACGGACGAGAATGCGCGCCCCGGCAGGAGCTGCGTCGATCGCGGTCTGGATGCTATCGTAGTTGCCGCGCCCGGTCATGCGGTCGACGATGATGGTGGGAAACTGGGAAACCGCGGGGGATGTGCGCTCGAGGGTGGTGTCACTGGAGGGCGCACTCTGAGGGATGTCGGGCTTGGTCTGTGGAGCGGCGGCGACGGGCGCAGCGGCAGCCGTGCGGGGCGCGAGCGCGACGATCCGGTCGACGATGTCCCTGGCGAAGGCATTCTCGAGCCGCAGGCGCTCGACCTGTCCGGAGAACCGCCACTGGGTGAAATCCTTGGTCTGGAAATCGGCGAGCGCGGCGCGGACTTCGTCGTCCTCGGCAGGCATCTGCCCGTCGACGAAACGAAGCGGGAAGATCAGCGGCTGGACGCCTTTCTCTTTGGCAATCGCAAGAAACGTGAGCGTTTCCTCGCGGCACCAGGCGCGGGCGAAGTAGCGCGGGCTCAGGACCGGCACGAGGAACGTCGCCGTCGACACGGCGCCGCGCAGCGCGTCCTTCCATTTGTCGCCGGTGCGCAGGTCATAGACGTCCTGGAACATCGAGACGTCCGTGCCGAGGATCATCGACACTTCGCCGGCGATGCGCTGGCGCAGCTCGGTGAGCTGATTTTCGAGGTGGTCGTTGTCCCCGCGCGAGTAGGACCAGAATCCAGCAGCCTGCAAAACGCTCCCCGAGCTATGGTTTAAATATGGGCGCACTATAGCGGGCTGGGACTTCTTTCATCAACTGTCGCCGACGCTCAGTTTTGGCTGGCAAGGGCGCCGCGATTCAGGACACGTCCGCCGTCGCAAACATCAAGGGCCCCGACGTCGTCGGAGCCCTCAGGTTATACCGGCGGTTGCGGCCTTGGCGTGTTTAGGCATTGCGGCGATTGCCCTTGGCGTGGGGCGTAGGCGAACCGTTCATCATCAGATGCAGGTCCGAGCGGGTAATGCCGATGTCGCGCAGCAGGTAGTCGTCGAGGCGCAGCAGGTCGTTGTAGGTGCGGCGCTGCTGCGCGCTACGGAAGAGAGAAGAAATGATGTTCATCGCGTTTCGTCCTTTCTGTCGTGCCGCTCATTTGCGGCGGTGGGGCTTATGATCAGGTCCATTTGAATGCCTTATGAACGCTGGCGCCTGTTTCGGATCAGGCGGTCGTCGAAGAGATCGCTGCGATGCACCTCGTTGGTCTTGCCGGACGAGAAGCGGATCGCCGCGAGAATTGCGTCGCGCAGAGTGGTCATTTCGGTTCCTGTTGGACTTGCCGTCGTTGGGAGCGCGGGCTCTATTGGCGCGGCCGTGAACGCCGCCTGAACGGGGACCCGCTGATGAAGCTGCCCACATTTCCCGTTGAGGGCGGATGCCAATGCGGTGCCGTGCGCTACCGGCTGAAGGCGGCGCCGCTCGGCATCTATGCGTGCCATTGCAAGGACTGCCAGCGCTTCTCGGGCACGACCCATACGCTGTCGATGGTCGTCAACGCGACCGACGCGGAGGTTATTGCCGGTGCGCTCGCCGGGTTCGACAAGGCAGCCGACAGCGGCCGAACGGTCCGGATGCTCGGCTGCGCGCAATGCGGCACCAAGATCTGGAACGAGCCTCTGGCCTCGCCGCATATCCTCGTGATGAAGCCGGGGACGCTCGACGACATGGGCTGGGCGCAACCCGTCGGCAATATCTGGACCGATCGGGCCCAATCCTGGACGCACATCGATCCGGGCGTGCCCAATTTCCCCGGCCAGCCGGGCGACCGCCAGCCGCTGTTCGATGCATTTGCGGCAGAACTCGCAAAGGGATAGAAGGGCGCCGGATTTCCGAGGGGCGCAGCATGTCCAAGGCGGACGATATCAAGCTGATCATCGAGCAGGAGAAGGCGCTCGTCTTCCCCGAGTTCAGCGAGGAGATCGCCTTCAGGATCGGCAGCGCACTGCGCGAGACTGCGATCGCCAACGGGCACGGCATCGCCGCCGAGATTCGCACGGGCGACCGGCCGCTGTTCTACATGGCGCTTCCCGGCAGTACGGCGGACAACCCGCATTGGATTCGCCGCAAGGCGAATGTCGTCCACCGGCTGTCCAAGTCGAGCTATCGCGTGGTGCTCGAGCATACCGGTCCCAACGATTTCTTCGGGCCACGGCGGGGCCTCGACAATATGGACTACGTGCTCGCCGGCGGCGGCTTCCCGATCTGGGTCAAGCATGCCGGAATGATCGGCTCGCTTTGCGTCTCCGGCCTCCACGAGCGCGACGATCATCGGCTCGCGGTTGATGCGATCGCAGATCATCTCGGTGTCGATAAGAAAGCGCTCACCCTGCCGCCGCTTTGACGTCGCGCCGGCCGTTGCGCCTGCTATGAGCGGGCGGCTAACCCAGAAGGGGCAAAGATGAAGCTCGACTACACGCTGCTCGATGTCTTCACCACCGAGCGTCTCGCCGGCAATCCTCTCGCGGTTGTCACCAAAGCGGACGGGCTGCTCGACGACCAGATGCAGCGCATTGCCGCCGAGTTCAACCTCAGCGAGACGGTCTTTGTCACCAAGCCCAAATCCGAGCGCCACACGGCGGCGCTCCGCATCTTCACCCCGACCGTCGAGCTTCCCTTCGCGGGCCATCCTACCGTCGGCACCGCGGTCGTTCTCGGGCTCGAATCCAAGATGACGGCGATCCGGCTCGAAGAGCAGGTCGGCGTCATCACCTGTGTCATCGAGAAAATCGACAAGCGCACGGGCCACGCGCGCTTTGCGCTGCCGCATCTGCCGATGGTGGTGGGTCAGCCACCCGACAGCCTGCGCATCGCCCTGGCGCTCGGCATCGAGCCTGAGGACGTCGGCTATGGGCTGCGCAAGCCGTCGGTCTATTCGGCGGGCGTCACCTATTATCTCGTGCCGGTCAGGAACGCCGCGGTGCTGGCGTCGATCAAGCCCAACCGGCGCGGCTGGGCCGAGATCTTCCCGCTCGAGCACAACTCCGTTTACGTCTACACCGAGACGCCGGATGAGCATGGCATCAACTTCGCCGCGCGGATGTTCTCGCCGGGCATGGGATTGGGCGAAGACCCCGCGACCGGCTCGGCCGCTGCCGCGCTGATCGGCGAGATCGCCCAGGACGCGCCCGGCGGGCAGTATGAATACAAGCTGCGCCAGGGCCGAGAGATGGGGCGGCCCAGCCTGATTACCCTCCAGATCCGCAAGGACGGCGATACCCTTACCCATGGCGGTATCGGCGGCAGCGCGGTGATCGTCGGGCAGGGGACACTCGACCTCGACGACTAGCCTTCGCGATCGGCCGGGCCCATGCTAGCATTCGCCATTGAGGCTCATGCTTGGGGACGCGTCATGAACACTCTCGCCCTGTTGCTCTTTGTCATTCACATCCTCGCTTTCGTTGCTGGCGGTGCCAATTCCGTAGTGATGCCGATCATCGGCTCGCGCATGGCGACGGCCACTCCCGAAACTCGGCAGACGCTGCTCGGCGTTGCCGGTGCGCTCGCCAATACGGGCAAATTCGCGATGGCGACGCTGCTCGTAACCGGGGTTCTCGTCCTCTGGCTCAAATGGAACTGGGTCATCCCGAACAACTGGTTCTGGGCCAAGATGGGCTTCATCGTACTGATGCTGGTGTTCATCAGCCTCAACGAGATGACCACCAAGCGTGCCCAGCCGGGCGACCCGGAAGCCGTCAAGCGCTCGAAGATGTTCGGCCAGCTCACGGGCCTCTCGTTCCTCGGCGTCGTGCTGTCGGCGGTCTTCGCCTTCAACTAACCCGCCGGGACAGGATCGGGCGAGACGGGCGTCGTGACTCGTGCCAATCTGAGGGCATGACTTACGACGCCATCAATCTCCTCCAGAAGATCGGCAAGATCGACGCGCACTGGCAGCCGCGCGTCGTCGCCGAGCTCAACGACTACCAGTTCAAGGTCGTCCGGATCGAAGGCGACTTCATCTGGCATGACCACAAGGACACCGACGAGGCGTTCCTCGTCCTCGAAGGCACCCTCAGGATCGACTTTCGGGACGGGGCGGTAACCCTCGGGCCGGGCGAACTTTACGTCGTTCCGCGCGGCGTCGAGCACAAGCCGTGCGCCGCCAAAGAGGTGAAAATGCTGCTGATCGAGCCCCGCGGCACGCTCAATACCGGCGCCGAGGGCGGGGAACGAACTGCGACCAACGACGTCTGGATCTAGACAAGTCTATGGAAAGGCTTGTGCAAATCAGCCGTTTGCAGCATTATCAGCGGCGAACCGGAACTCAGCCGATGAAGCGCGCCCGCGCCATTGCCATCGCCCAAGCCGAACAGCAGGCCCGTCAGGCCCAGCTGTTGCTTGCCGCTGGCCTGCTGCTGCTTCCCGCGCTTCTTCTTCTCCTTCTTATCAGCCCCTGAGTACCGGCGGCTCGCGAGAACGCGGGCGGGTGGTCAGGGGATAACGGAACTGAGCCGAACAACCATTTTGTCCGGCCGCGAGGCGTTCAGCCCGGCCGCTGATGAGGAAGGACTGAGATGACCACCACCGAGACCAACAAAGACCGCGTCTTTATCTTCGACACGACGCTGCGCGACGGCGAGCAAAGCCCCGGCGCCACCATGACGCTCGAGGAAAAACTGCAGGTTGCCGAAGCCCTCGACGAGATGGGCGTCGACATCATCGAGGCCGGCTTCCCGATCGCCAGCAACGGCGACTTCGAGGCTGTCGTTGCCGTGGCCAAGCACGTCAAGAAATCCGTCGTGGCGGGCCTCGCCCGTGCCATCCCCGCCGATATCGCCCGCGCCGGCGAGGCTGTGCGGCACGCCCAGCAGGGACGCATCCACACCTTCGTTTCGACCTCGCCGATTCATCTCGCCCACCAGATGAAAAAGACCGAGGAGCAGGTGCTCGAGATCATCACCGCCACGGTCACGCAGGCGCGCAACCTCGTCGACAATGTCGAATGGTCCGCCATGGACGCGACGCGCACGCCGATCGACTATCTGGCGCGATGCGTCGAGCTCGCCATCAAGGCCGGTGCCACAACGATCAACCTGCCCGACACCGTCGGCTACGCCGTTCCCTCCGAGCACGAGGAGATGTTCCGCTCGATCATCTCGCGCGTCCCCGGTGCGGACAAGGTGATCTTTTCGGCCCACTGCCACAACGATCTGGGCCTCGCCGTCGCCAACTCGCTGGCCGCCATCCGCGGCGGTGCCCGACAGGTCGAATGCACCGTCAATGGTTTGGGCGAGCGCGCCGGCAACGCGGCGCTCGAAGAGATCGTGATGGCACTCCGCACCCGCGGCGACGCGATGCCGTACCACACCAATATCGAGAGCACGCATCTGAGCCGCGCCAGCCGCATCGTCTCCGCCGCTGCGAACTTTCCCGTCCAGTACAACAAGGCGATCGTGGGCAAGAATGCCTTCGCGCACGAGAGCGGCATCCATCAGGACGGCATGCTGAAGAACGCCCAGACCTACGAGATCATGACGCCCGAAAGCGTCGGCATCAAAGAGACGACACTTGTCATGGGCAAGCACTCCGGCCGTGCCGCGTTCAAGGACAAGCTGCGCGAGCTGGGCTACGAGCTCGGCGACAACGCCTTCCAGGAAGCCTTCCAGCGCTTCAAGGATCTCGCCGACCGCAAGAAGCATATCTACGACGCCGACATCGTCGCGCTGGTCGACGACGAGGCCGGCTCGGTCGACGACCGCATCAAGCTCGTGGGCATGGAGGTCGTCTCCAAGACCGGCGGCGTCCATCGCTGCGAGATGACGGTCACGATCGATGGCGAGAACAAGACCGTCGTCTATGACGGTACCGGCTCGGTCGACGCGATTTTTTCTGCCATCAAGGAGGCGGTCGGAACGCAGCCGCATCTGGTTCTCTACGCCGTCGACGGCGTCACCGGCGGCACCGATGCGCAGGCGAGCGCCCATGTCCGCCTCGAGCTCAACGGGCGCATCGCCTCGGGCAACGCCGCCGAGCCCGACACCCTCGTCGCCTCGGCCCGCGCCTACCTCAACGCCGTCAACCGCCTCATGATCGAACGCGGCGCCTCGGCCCAGGGCGCAATGGAAAGCGCGGCGAGCTGAGACGATGACCCTCTATCCGCCCAATCGCCTCAAGCAGAAGCTGAGGGCAGGGGAAGCTGCGCTCGGCTACTGGCTCAGTCTCAATTCGCTTGCTCTCACCGAGATGGCGGCGGGGGCGGGCTGGGACTGGGTGCTGCTCGACACCGAGCACGCAGTCCACAACGACGAGTCCGTGGAGCGCCACCTGCTGGCCGCCCTCAATGGTGGTGTGGCCGAAATGGTCGTCCGCATCCCCAGCATCGACCCGGTGCTGGTGAAGCGGCTGATCGATGGGGGCGTGCGCAGCTTCATGTTCCCGTTCGTCCAGACCGTCGA
>Ga0164241_10004778_pt1 | contig 12969 bp, 6 predicted proteins | sample OricomyardsoilBY_FD_108780 | JGI IMG/M metagenome (GOLD analysis project Ga0164241, IMG submission 108780) | Backyard soil microbial communities from Emeryville, California, USA - Original compost - Back yard soil (BY) | ecosystem: Environmental > Terrestrial > Soil > Unclassified | place: USA...
CGACCAGAGCGCCCCGGCCAGCGCGTAGAAACACCGGAAACTCACCCGGAGCAAAGTGCTCGGGTCGTTTCATCATCGACAGCGTGACCCCGGGGATCACCGCGCGAGCGCGCTCGAGGAGCGCATTCGAGCGACTGAGGACGAGCGGCAAAGGATTGCGACGAGGAAGACTTTCGTTGGCTCCTGAGTGAGTCATGCGCAGCTCCGGGTTGACGCCGAAAGCAAAACACTATTGATTCGCATTTTCAACACCAATCACCCAGGTTCTTGCGTCAGATTGTTTCGAACCAATCGTCCTTGCCAATGCATCACATCTCTATCGACCCAGACCGCGGCTCACCCCTCGAAGGTGGAGGGGCGCTGACTGAAGCTGAGCTCGGCATCTGGCTCGGTCAGCAGGCAGCGAGCGATCCTTCGGTTTTCCTCGCAGCGCAGTGCTTGATCTTGGACGGCCCGCTCGATCGCGACGCCTTCCTGCGTGCGCTGGATGCGACGTTACGTGAGGCGACATCCCTGCACGTCCGTTTCGCTGAGCGTCAGGGCGTGCCAATCCGCGAGCGGATCACCTATCGCGGTGTGTGCCTCACGCAGCTCGAATTGCCGAACTCTACGAACGTCCTGGCTCAGCTCAAGGCGCATGGGCGCCTCGCGATCGAGAAGCCATTCGACGTCGCTGCGGGCGAACTCTACGCACACGAGCTACTTACCTTGGCTGACGGGCGTCATGCTTGGCTACATGTTGCCCACCACATCGCCCTCGACGGATACGCTTTCAACCTGGTTGCCCGCCGGGTCGCCGAGCGCTATGCGGCGTTGACCCTCGGTTGTATGCTGAAAGTGGCCGACTTTTCGCAGCACACGCCAGTCACCGAAACCGACCGAATCTACCAAGGCTCGAAACAACGCGAAGAGGATCGCAGGTTCTGGTTGGCTGAGCTCGCCGGAATACGAGGCGCGCGGGTGGGAGCCCGCTCCTTCCGACCTGCCGCGGGCTTGCACGTCACGCGGTCGCTCTCCCTCCCCCTCGTCGACCGCCTGCGCGCAGCCACGAGTGCGTTCAACGTGCCCTGGTCTGAGCTGGCCCTCGCCGGCGTCGCGCTCTTGGTTTGGAAGCGTAGCGGCCTCAGCTCATTCTCGCTCGGCCTGCCGGTGATGCTGCGTTTGGGGACCAACGCCGTGCGTGTCCCCTGCATGGCAATGAACATCACCGCCTTGCCGATTCGGTGCCATCCGGGTTCGAGTTTGCTGTCGTTGGCCGAGCAGATTCGAGACACGCTGCGGCGTCAAAAGCGGCATCAGCGCTATCGCTACGAGCACCTAAAAACAGAGCCTACCCTCGCTGGGGGGACCTTGTTCGGCCCGCTCGTGAATCTGATGCCCTTCGACCTGTCCTTGAGCTTCGGCGCCTGCAGCGCGGAGCTCTTGGAAATCTCCGCCGGCCCTGTGGAGGATCTGTCGTTCGCGCTCTCACCTCGGCGGGGCGGGCTCGAGCTCTTGGTCGACGCGCATCCCGATTCATTTTCAGCCGTCGAGGTGGAAGCGCTCGCCGATCAACTGCTGTCGATACTCGAGACCGGCATGGCCGATCCGCGACGCGCCGTGGTCTCGGATCAACCAGCAACATCTGCACTGGTTGGCGTCGCAGAAAGGATCCAAGAACGTGCGCGTTCGCAGCCAGCGGCGATCGCGCTGAGCGCAGGTGAACGCCACTGGTCGTACGCTCAACTGGATGCGGCGGTGCGCACGCAGGCGACGGCGTTCAGTGAACTCTGCTTGGGTCCAGGACGACTCGTGGTGCTCGACCTGCCCCGCGGCCCCGAGGCAGTCATCGCAATCCTAGCAGCCGCGTACTTGGGCGCGGGATATTCAGTCCTCGACAGCAAGCATCCGCCGGCGCGCCGCCAGAGAATCCTGAACGAGCTCGAACCATGCCTCGTGCTGAGCGATGCACGAAGCGCGGAAGCGCTAAAATTGCCGACTGCAACGCGCTTCTGCACGATGGTTCTAGCGCCGGTCGAGAACGCCGTACGCGCCCCGCTACCGGTACGCACACCTGACCACGAGCCTGCCTACGTCGTGTTCACGTCCGGCTCTACTGGCGAGGCCAAGGGGGTGACCGTCAGTCACTCAGCGCTCGCTCACTTCGTGCACGCCGCCGGCCCGAGCTACGGATTCTTGCCCGAGGATCGCGTGCTCCAATTCGCGCCGCTGGCATTCGACGCAAGCGTCGAAGAACTCTTCGTGACCTTGACGGCCGGCGCGACGCTCGTATTGCGCGATGAGAGCGCCCTCGACAGTCTACGTGAGTTCTGTGAGGCCTGTGCACGCGACCGAATCAGCGTTCTCGATCTGCCCACGGCGTTTTGGCACGAACTGACGCTCGCCCTCGAGCTCGGCTCTGCGCGGTTGTGGCCCGAACTGCGGCTGGTCATCATCGGAGGCGAGGCGGCACTACCCGGTCGCCTCGCAACGTGGCGGCGGCTCGCACCAAAGGTTCGCTTGCTCAATACCTACGGCCCGGCCGAAGCCACCGTCGTCGCTACCATCAGTGACTTGCGTGACTGGGAGCCAGGGAGTGATGTGCCAATCGGACTCCCCCTGCCCGGCGTCCGTGCGCTGCTCGTGGACGAGCACGGGGAGTTGATCGAATCGAATCCAGCGCACGGAGAGCTGTATCTTGCGGGTCCAACGCTGAGCAGCGGCTACTTTCGGCGGCCTGATTTGACCCAGCGGCGCTTCGTCTCGTTGCCGGGATTTCCGCGAGCGTATCGCACGGGGGACCGCGTGCGACGGGCAGAAAACGGGCAACTCACGTTCATGGGGCGAGCTGACGACGAGCTAAAGATCAGCGGCTATCGCGTCGCACCCGCCGAAGTCGAAGCGGCGCTGTCCAAGCATCCGCAGGTCCGAACTTGTGCAGTATTCGCAGACAGCGTGAACGAACGTCCGCATTTGGTCGCCCACGTCGAAGCCGACGCGGAGAAAGTCACGGGGCGACAGCTCCGCCACTTCTTGCTCGAATCGCTGCCCGCCCCGCTCGTGCCTTCGCTATTCGAACTCCACGCTCAACTGCCGCGCTCGAGCAATGGCAAGCTGGATCGGGCGCAGCTACGCCGCACAGCTTCCGCGCCCGAGCCTAGCGAGCCACTCTCAGCCAACGAACAGCTCGTCGTCGCAGCGTGGCAAGACGTACTGGGGGTGAATCAAGTCAGCACCCACGACAACTTTTTCTCCGTCGGTGGCAGCAGTCTGCAGGTCATTCAGCTCGCCAATCGCCTCAGCCGCTCCGGGATTGAACTGGGAGTAGCAGCGATCTTCCGAAATCCGACCCCGCGCAAGCAAGCGGAGTTGCTCGATCGCGGAACCGTACAATCCGAGACTCAACGATTTACGCCGCACCCGACGCCACTCGATGAAGCGGCCTTTCCTCCGGCGCAATTCGTTACCCGCCGAAAGCGTCGCGTGATGCTGACTGGCGCGACCGGGTTCGTCGGCGTGCACTTGCTCGAACGTCTGCTAGCCGAGGCGGATTGCTTCGTGGTCTGCGCGGTACGCGCGAACGATGCGACCACGGCACGCGCCCGGCTGCTCACGCACGCGCATGAGTACGGGGTCTATTTGGAAAAATCGGCGTCGCGCTGGCAAGCGGTGGCGCTCGACCTACTCGCGCCAGGCAGCGTGGAAAATTGGGCAGACGCCCTGGGTGACCCGTGCGCTTGGATCGTGCACGCCGCCGCGCAGGTGAGTCTCACTCGCGACTATGAGAGCTCGTACGAGAGCAACGTACTGATCACTCGCAATCTGATTCATCTCGCCTGCTGCTGGGGCAGCGAATTGCACCACATATCGACGATCGCGACGGCTCCGATGCAGGGCGTTGAAACGATCCCTGAACGATTCTTCGCACAACACGCTGGGCTCGCGGACGGATACCAGCAATCGAAATGGCAGGCTGAGCAGCTTTGCGTAGAAGCCGCGCGCCGCGGGTTGGCGACAGCTGTGTATCGATTGGGACGAATCACGGGCGCGCAGCGCAACCCGCGCGTCAACTCCGCAGATCTGGTTTGGCGCGTCGCGCGCTCCGCGAGTCGCCTCGGAGCCTGGCCGGAGCTTCATGTCGAAGAACCGTGGCTGCCGGCCGATGTCACCGCAGACACTGTGGTGCGCTTGGCACTCGCGGGCAGCGCGCGAACGCCCGCCGAGCCCTACCATTTGGTCCAGTCCGGCAATGTTCGACTCGAGCGCGTTCGCGCGGGACTAGAGGCCCTGGGCGTGCCACTCCGACAGCTACCACTGAGCGACTGGCTGGAACGCCTGCGCGCGAGCGGCAATGTCGACGACCGCACGACCCTGGCATTCTTCGAGCTGAATCAGCGAGCGGAAACGCAAAACACGCACCGTTCCGCGCCAGCTGTTTCCTTCGCCAAGGTCCGCGCGTTGCTGCCGGATCTGGCAACTTCACCGATCAGCGACTCATTGATCGCGGCGTACTGCCAGAGCGCGCTCGAGCTCGGGCTCGTGATCCGCCACGTTCAACCGCGACCGAGCTGAATCCAGAATGCCTTCGAGGTGATCCTTGAACGCGCCAAAGCGTTGCCAAAGCGTGCGCAGTGACCGCGGGATCTCGCTCTTGCGCAGGTGCGCATAGAACTCGGTGTTGAACACGGCCGCACTCTGCACCTCTGGATAGTCCTCAGCCGACAAATGACCCGCGCGGGCGGCACGTTCAAGCAACGGGAAAAGCTCGAGATACTCGCGTGTGAGTCGACTCTCGGACCCCAATTGACGGGCAAATGCTTGGCAATCTTCGGCGCTAAAGTGCTGCCCAGTGGCCACGTGCGGCGCAAACAAGTGGAAGAACGTCAGCGACGACAGGTGCATCCGACTTTGACACTGAAAGCGGTCGTGCATCACCTCGTAGAGTGCCGAAATGTCGGCTTGGCTACCATACTGCATGGCGCGCATCAGCGCGTCGAAGTCCTGCACGATTCGAGGCGATGAACGGCCCTCGTTTGCGAGCCGGATCAACTCCGCAACTTGTTGAATGTGAATCGTGGTGCTGGCGATCCCCGTGCTGTACAGCGGGTCGACCGCCCGCGCAGCGTCACCGATCAAGAACCAGTTGTCGATCGAGTATTGTTGGCGCGTATCGTACATGTAGTTGCGGTACTGTTGCTCGTCCGTCACCTCTCCGGACTCCGTGAACTCCGCGACGACCGGATGCTCTTCACGCACCGCAGCAAGGAAGCTTGCAACATCCGAGATCGGCTTCGAATAGAGATCGCCCCGGTAGCAGATCCCGACGCTGATGAAATCGACTCCGTCATCGGCGCGCATGGGGATGCACCAAATCCAGTTGCCGCGACCCATGAAGTGGTGGGTGACGTAGTAAGAGTCATACGCGCGGTTTTCCTTTTTGATCGCGTGAATCTTGGCCAAGATGCGGCGATCGAAGCCGCGTAAGCGAAACCAATACGAGGAACGCTGCGCAATGGACGTTGGGTATGGCACGTCGAGTTTCAGCTTTCGCCCGACGACTCGACTGCGTCCTGAAGCATCGACCAGAAAGCGCGCTGCGATCGTTCTCTCCTGTCCGGTCGCGTCCGTGATCATCACACGCTTTGGCTCGGCACCGTGAACTTCGAGGTCGCGCACGCGTCCGGCGATCTGCTGCGCACCGAGGCGAGTCGCGTATGCTCGCACTTGCTGATCGAACGTAAAGCGATTCAAATTGTAGGAAAGCTCAGGCAGCACGAATGGAGATTCCGAAACGTGATACGTTCGATCTCGCGGATCGTCGAGACGCTCCTTGTAGTAGTAGGTGAGCGCATACTTGGGGTAGTGCTTCTCGACCAACACGTCGCCCAGCCCTAACTCGACCATGAAGCGGGCGGTGATCGAGATGGTGGACTCCCCCACGATCGGCCGCCGCTCCGCCTCGGGTCCAGCCACAGCTACGGAAAGCTCTGGCAAGCGCTGACGCAGATAGCTCGCGGCGAGCTGCGCGCTGATCGACGAGCCGATAATCAAGATGTCGGTAGTCTCCATGTGCTCCTCGGAACGTCTGGTACAGGCGATCAGCCGTGGCCGTTCGGCGCCTCAACAGAAATGAACATGCAATTCATTAGCATTTTATTCTGGCATATCACTGCATTTTATGGTGCTTCTTGGAGATGAAGTTTGTTCGAGAGCGCAGCCCCGGCAAGCGGGCTGCAAACGCACAGGAGAGCTGTCGTGAGTCATGACAAAACGTTGTTCGAGCTCGTTCGCCATCCGCCGCGGGTCCGCCTGCTCGAGGTCGTGCGCACGGCGTCTGTGAGCCCTCGCATGCGCCGGATCACGCTCGGTGGTCCGGAGCTCGAGGGCTTCGTCTCGCTCGCACCAGAGGATCACGTGAAGATGTTCTTTCCACGTCCTGGTGAGACGAAGCCGATCGTGCCCGCCTTCGGGCCGCTGGGGATCGTGCTGCCGAAACTCGGACCGAGACCAGCGGGTCGCGACTACACGCCGCTCCGCTTCGACCCCAAGCGTCAAGAGCTCGACATCGACTTCTTCCTACACGGCGGCGGCTTGGGCTCTGCGTGGGCCAACCGAGCTGCAGTGGGCGACGTGGTGGGTGTCGCTGGACCGCGTGCATCGCAGGTACTCAAGCGCGAGTTTACCTGGCAACTCTTCGTCGGCGACGAAACGGCATTGCCAGAGATGGCGCTACGGATCGCGAGGCTGCCCATTACGGCTACCGGGTCAGCCGTCTTTCTGGTCGACGACGCTGCCAATGAGCAGCCCGAAGTACTGCGCCCCAACGTCGAGATTCGTTGGCTTCACCGGCGCTCCACGAACGACGTGACTGCAGCGCTCCTCGAAGCGGTGCGCACCATCCCAGTCCCTCAAAGCGAGTGCTTTGCGTGGGTCGCGGGTGAAGCGACGGAAGTCCGCGCGGTCTATCGTCATCTGCTCGCCACTGCGGGTCTTGGCCCGTCTCGCGTCCGCGCCTCCGGACATTGGAAGCGCGGCACGGTGGCTCACGACCATCACCAGCCCGTCCTCGGCGACTGATGTTTCGCCGGGCGTAGAGTTCGATGGTGCGAAATTGGCTCGCTGCCCAATGACGAACGCCCCCCAGTAGGACTGGAGGGCGTTTCTTCATTTCGAGCCCGGATTGCCGAACCCGCTTCGAATCAAGGCGACGGAGTGGTGAAGAACAACTGGAGACCGCGGTACCCAGTGTTGGTCGCGGCGACCCAGTTGTTCCGGCACTGACCACCGGTGGAGTTGGTGCATTGTCCGAACCACTCGTTCTGCAAACGCTGATCGTTCGCAACGTCAGCAGCGGTGGCCTGTTCGACCTTGCACTTGTAGTCGGCCGTGCCGTTGAACTCCAACTGATTGCGAGTCGTGGTCGGGCTAACGCTCACCGTCCCCGCGACCAACAAGTCATGCGAAGTCGCGAACGTGCACACTGCCATGAAGTTGCAGCCGTGCTGCAGGGTGTCGGTGCAAGCGATCGAGCCGCCGGAGCAACCCTTGCTGTTGAACGCAGTCCCCACGGGCAGCGCGGTGCAACTCGTGTCACCAGCGACCGCCGTCTTGCTCGAGAGCACGCAGGCTGCCTGCCCTGGAACGGTGCACTTTCCACTGAGTTTGCCGCTCGCGTCGAACGTTGCTTCGCATGGAGTTCCCGTGTCTAGGCGCCATTCTGCCTTCTTGGTAGCGGCGTTCGGGAGTCGACCGGCAAAGTGCAGGTCATCACCGCACTGCACTTCCCAAACGCAGTTGTTCTGACGGAAAGCGCACACCGGCTCGCCGATGCCGGGGTTCGCACCTTCGCCATTTTTCATGAAGTCGCACGAGTCGAGCGCGAACAATTTTTCGTCACCCGTCACGAGCGAGCTGCATGTCGGCGGCAGGTCCGAAAGCGTCGACTCCACCGCGCATACGCTGGTGTTCACGCCTCCGCGACCCGCCGCGCCCGCACCGCAAGTTCCGGCGAGATTGTTGCCCGTGATGGTGCCGGTGCAAGTGTGCTTCACGTCTGCACCCTTGAGGAACGCCGGATCGCCCGTGGTCGGCTTTTGCGCGTCTGCCAACGCCTTGAGGACTTGCGTGAAGCTCACGCCTGTCTCAGTGACGGTACCCGTGAGCACGACGTTGTTTTGGCACTCGGCTTGGAAGTTGCAGCCATCTTGAACGACGCTGCACTTGCCTGCAGCAATCGTCGTTCCACCTGCCGTGGCGCCCTCTTTGCATATCGTCAACGCATCGAGGGTTTTCGGCAGCTCTCGACAGGTGATCGCGGGCAAAATCACAGGGTCGAACGCCAGAGTGCAGGTGTTCGTTTGAGCTGCCGGCAGTGTGCCACCGCTAGTTTTGATGTCACACTGACCGATTGCGAGCCCATTCTTGGTCTCGCCCTTGCAGGCGATGGCGGTCACCGTGCCGTCGGTGGCTGTGCTATCCGGCGGCGCCATCTTGTACACGCCAGCCTTGTCGAGTTCGCCTGCGAACAGTTTGCCGCCGCAGTTGGCGGTAAACGCGCAATCGTTCTGAGTTACCGTGCACAGCGGTCCGACGCCGGCGCAGCCGCTCACCGAGAGTACAGGCGGAAGCGCCGGGCAAACGTTCACCGGCGTACTGCCGCCTTCGCCGCCTTCACCACCTTCACCCGCGCTACCAGCGACCGAAGCGCCGCCTTCGCCACCGGCTCCGACAACCTGGCCCGCTTCGCCACCTTGCGCTTCTTCGCCAGCGCGTCCTGCGCTGCCTGCGTTGCCCGCCTTGCCTGCTGCGCCGGCGCTGCTTTTCCCGCCAGAACCCGCGCCGCTCTTGCCCGCTTGTCCGTTCGACTCGTCGCTGCTGTCGCCGCCGCACGCCCACATCGAGCTTGCGGCCGCAGCGAGCGCAGTCAGCACAATCAATCGCCTAGGATCCAACATTCGAGATCACCTTTCTCTCAGTCCGTTTCGAGCCCGCAGCCGCAACGAAGTGTCGGCAACCGGCGTTCGCGTTTCTTTGTTGGCTTCGTAGCGGACCCTTATTGAAAATGCCATTCAATACTATCTTGATTCAAGTCGCCCGTTCGAGAGCCCATAGAGCTTGAAAATCAGTGGGCAATCTCGTGCAGCCCGCGACTCACAGCAGGCGCGCTCGGCAAACAGCGCGGCGAAATGCTGCGCCCAGGCCGCATCAGCGGCGCGGCGAATGATGTTCGATGAGCGTCGCCCAGGCGTGCAACGTGGGTTGTTCCGCCAAGTCGCCGAACGTAATCGCAGCGCCGCGCCTTTGAAGTCTGTCAACCAAGGTCATCAAGCGGATCGAATCGAGTCCGCGATCGAACAGTGACTCGTGTGGCGCAATCGGAACGTCTTCGCTCTCGTCCAAGAGCTCGGCCAACTCTTCACGCAGGTGTGCGAGCGTCGCAGCGCGGTCGGCCATGGGTGTTCGTGCGAGCGCCGAGATCGCTTGCTCGGTCGAAAGGGTGAGCGCGCAGCGACCGGCAGCGTAGCGCAAGGACATTTGGTGCAACTCCACCGTGAAGTCCGCTACCGCGTCGGCAACGAAGAACGGAGCCACGTCATTCATGAAGGCTTCAGTGGCTGTGAGCAGGCAACCCAAATGCGCGTAGACACCGCAAATAATCAGCTGATCTCTACCGTGGGCACGCAGCGAGCGCAGGAGCTCGGTTCTCTGAAACGCGCTGTATCGCTGCTTCGTGAGCCGAACTTCATTGGGTCCTTCGCGGAAGTTCAGCTCTGGAATGATGTCCTGGTCGAAGGAAGCCTTGCTCAAACCTGGTCCCCAGAAATCCGAAAGTAAGCCGCGGCTAGACGGGTCCTGATCCCCGGGTTGCGCACTGAAGTAGATCGGCATGCTCGCGCTACGGGCAACATCGCACAGGCCACGAACGTTCGCGATCAACTCGCGCACCGGCGATTGCGCGGGCGGAAAGGCGTTGATGAAGTAGCCCTGCATGTCATGCACCAACAGTGCCGCGCGGTTCACATCCAACTGCCAGGCAGCTCGGTTGCTTGGGAGTTCTGACGGGTCCGGCATTGCATAGGCGTCGATCTTCGGTAGGGGCATCGGTGATCCTAGGGCAGTGGTTTGGCGGCTCGCTTGGCGGCCAGTTCGGCGCTCAAAACGTCCTTCAACCGCTCGCGCAGCTCGCTGCGTCGCACTTTACCGACGGCAGTCTGTGGGAACTCACTCACGAATCGGACGCGATCAGGCAGCTTGTAGCTGGCGATCTGCCGGCTGCGTAAAAACCCCAGTAGCTCGGCAGAAGTTAGCTCCGAGCGCGCCGGGACCACGAAGGCGCACGCCTGTTCGCCCAAGAACCGATCCGGAATTCCGACGACAATTGCGTCATGCACGTCAGCACACGCGAGCAAGTGATCTTCTAGCTCTTCAGCCGAGAATTTCTCGCCGCCTCGATTGATTTGGTCTTTGACGCGCCCTTCCACGACGACGTGCCCCGTCGATGTCAAGCGGACCAGATCGCCCGTACGGTAAAAGCCGTCCGCACTGAAAGCATCACGATTGACGCTATCAGCACGATAGTAGCCGCGAATCGTATAAGGGCCTCGGGTCCAGAGCTCCCCCACTGAACCTGGCTCGACCTCCTTGCCCTGCGAGTCGACGACACGCAGCTCGTCATCCGGGCACATCGGGCGCCCCTGGGTGGTCTGCACGATTTCCGAACTATCGTCCGAGCGCGTGTAGCAAACCAGGCCTTCAGCCATGCCGTACACTTGCTGCAGCGAGCAGCCGAGCTCGCCCTCGATGCGGCGCGCTAGCTCGACGGAGAGCTTTGCGCCGCCCACCTGCAGTAGCTTCAGGCTCGCGAGCGACTCAGGGCGAGCTTTCGCTGCCTCGAGCCACAATGGGACGAGCGGCGGCACGAGAGCCGTGATCGTGACCTTTTCACGCTCGATCAAGGGGAACGCCACGTCGGGGCTCGGCCGCGGCGCAAACACGACCGTACCCCCGCGATGCAATACGCCGAGCACCCCTGGTGAGCTCCAAGGAAAGTTGTGTGCGGCGGGGAGTGCACACAGGTAGACGCTTGCTTCGCTCAGCCCGCAGATTTCCGCGCTTCTTCGTACGCTGTACAGATAGTCGTCGTGGGTCCTGGGGATCAGCTTTGGGACAGCGGTGCTGCCACCGGACAGCTGCAAGAAAGCAACGTCCGCAGCGTGCAGCGCAGCAAACTCGCCAACGGCCCCCTCCAGAGTCGACAACGGTCGCAGATCTTCTGCCTCACCCACGATGACCGCGTGGCGTACGCCCCGTACGGAGGCGAGCAGGCGACGGGCTAGGCCGGGATAGTCGTAGCCGCCGCTCGCGTCGCAGGTGATGTATGCGACGGCGTCTGTCGCGCGCGCAAAGGCTTCAATCTCATTCGCGCGATGCGCTGGCAACGCGAACACCGGGATCGCCCCCAGCCGAAACAGCCCGAATAGAACCTCGACCAGCTCCGGGAGGTTCGGCAATTGCACGATGACGCGATCGCCCATTCGCACGCCCATTCGCCCGAAACCCGTTCCAAGTTCGTCTGCACGTCGATCGAGCTCCGCGTAGCTGACGCGGCGCTCACTGCTCACGAGTGCGGGACGACTAGCGTGCTGCCGAGCCGAACGGCGCAACATCTCGCCCAGCGTCTCGCCGCACCAATATCCCGCCCGCCGGTAGCGCTCGGCAAAGCTCGACGGCCAAGGCGAGAACCCCGGTAGGTAGAACGCGCCTCCTTCGAGAGCGGGAGATGCATCGTTGGAACTCATCGCTGGCTCGCCTCTGAGTCGTCGGCGATGCCCAGGACGCGCAGCAACGTGCGCAACTTCGCGGAGGTCTCGACCAACTCGAGCGCTGGCTCCGAGCCAGAAACGATCCCTGCCCCCGCAAACAGACGCAGTCGATTGGCTTCGAATTCGCCAGCTCGGATGGTGACGGCCCACTCACCATCACCACGAGCGTCACAATATCCCACCGCGCCCGTGAAGAAGCCTCGCTGGCACGGCTCCAATGCAGCAATCGCCTGTCGAGCCGCAGCGGACGGGTAACCGCAAACGGCCGGAGTCGGATGCAGCGAGAGCGCCAGCTCCAAGCTCGTCGTGGCTGGATCGCGCAAGAAGCCTCGGACCTCGGTGCCCAAATGCCAGAGCGTTTCGGTCTGCACCAACGACGGCACTGGTGCGTACTCGACTTTCGAACAATGTCGTCGCAGACCGTCGACCACGGCTTCGACGACTACCGCGTGCTCTCGGCGATCCTTTTCCGACTCGAGCAGGCGCCGCGCTGCGCGCTGATCCTGATCGGGTTCGGCGTGCCGTGGGCTGGATCCAGCCAGCGGCCGCGACGTGACCAACCGCCCGGCGCGACGCACGAGCAGTTCGGGGCTAACCCCAAACAAGGTTCGACGGCGACGCTCGGTGCCCATTGCCGCGCCCAGATCCATCGCAAATCCAAGGCCGGCTCGACACGCGAGCAGCGACCTTACCAACGCGGCGACGTCTAAGTGATTTCGCCAATGGAGCTCGAGGCAGCGGCCCACTACCACCTTCGTCAACTCCTTCGATTCGATGAGCGAGAGCGCCTGCGAGACAGCTGCGCAGTAGCCATCCGTGGTCGGAATCGCACGCAGTTCACGTGCCGGCTCGAATTGCGCCACCCAGCGGCGAGGCGCGACGAGCAACGGCCCCGCTTGCTGGACAACACGCGGGATCACTAATCGTGGGGGAAGCCCGGCCTCGAACGGCACGGCTCCCATAACGACATTGCCGCGCGAAGCGAGCAGTTCTCGCTCGACCTGCCGAGCGAGATGTCGCGGCTCGCTCGACGCAGCGGCCCGAATCTCGAGGGGCAAGAGTTGCTTGCCGAGCCACGTCGCCGAGCGAGAGCAAAACAGCGCATCGCCCTCCTCGTAACTGTCGACGAGTGCGACGGCTCGAGAGTCGGCGAACACCGGCAGGCTAG
>Ga0164241_10004779_pt1 | contig 12969 bp, 10 predicted proteins | sample OricomyardsoilBY_FD_108780 | JGI IMG/M metagenome (GOLD analysis project Ga0164241, IMG submission 108780) | Backyard soil microbial communities from Emeryville, California, USA - Original compost - Back yard soil (BY) | ecosystem: Environmental > Terrestrial > Soil > Unclassified | place: USA...
CACCCCCAGTGATTGGGCGTAACCAGTAAACTTAAAGCCATTTTAACGAATCCGCGTTATACTACAAAATTGAAACTATCGTATAACGTTGGTCGTATTAAGAGGTCGTTGTGGCTGTATCCATTGCTCAGATGCGCGTCCTACTCCTCAACGGCTCGACGTGGGAACCGCTGGCCGTCATCAGTTTACCCCGTGCGATTAATCTACTGGTGTCCGAGAAAGCCGTCATGGTTGAACAAACCGGCGACTTCATCCGTTCAGTTAAGACCAAGTTTCCCGTCCCGTCCGTGATCGCCTTACGGCGCTATATTAATGTGCCGCGCCGCCAAGCCCATTGGAGTCGTCGCGGTGTTTTAATGCGCGATAACTACGTGTGTATTTATTGCGGCGTGACCATCGGCAGCCAAAACCGCGAGAAGGTGCTGGCGAAAGATGATTTCACGATTGACCACATCGTCCCACGCAGTCGAGGCGGTAAAGACCAGTGGACGAACACGGCTTGCGCGTGCTATTCCTGCAATCATCGCAAAGGCAGCCGCCTCCCTCACGAGGCCGGTATGAAGCTGCAATGGGAACCCAAAACCCCGCGCACCAGTTATCTGGTCATCGCGGTGGGGACGGGGCCGGACGCATGGCGGCGCTACATCGAGGTTTAATCCCGCCAACGCGCATCTAATATCGGCGGGTTATGCTGTCTCCCATGCGACTTTTAATCATTGCCGATGGGATTCTGGCACGGGCTGGGCTGGCGGCGCTGTTGGCGGATACCGCTGACGCGGACGTGGTTGGGCAGCTTGCGCCCGGTGAGGGGTTGACCGATGACATCGACCTGTATCGTCCAGACGCCGCGGTATTTGACCTCGGCTATGACCCTCTGCGCTGGCTGACCGCCATCGCCAGCCTGACCGTCCCGACCCTCTTACTTTTACCCGACCCAACCTCTGCTTATATGGTGGCAGCGGCACTCCCCGTTGGGTTACGGGCGGCGGTTTTGCTGCGTGAAGGCGACCCGCGCCGTTATATCCTCGCGCTCGACGCACTGGCGATGGGCATGGTCATGTTGGACGGCGCATTATCATCCCACTTACTTCCGGCTGGGGGGATGGTCGATGATTCCCCGCAGGAAAAATTGACCGCCCGTGAGCTTGAGGTCTTGCAACTGATGGCCTCCGGCCTGACCAATAAAGGCATCGCACAAACCCTCAGCATCAGCCCCAATACGGTCAAATTCCATGTCAACACCATCCTGAGCAAACTCGGCGCCCAGAGTCGTACCGAGGCCGTGGTACGCGGCGGACGCTTGGGTCTGGTCATGCTCTAGTTCCCCACGGGGAGCTGTTGGGCATATTCAACCTCCCTCTTAATTGAAACACGGTGTTTTTTACACGCAATCTGTGGTTTAATGGATTGTCTCCCAACATCGTATGTACCATAAAATACCTGCCCCCAGCCGTGAGGGGTTTTCCGCTGGATAAGGCATGTCTTGACTTGACTCAGAAGGGTAAACCACCCTACACTGAGGCTGTTGTGAGCGTCTATGAACTCTCATGACCCATTCTCACCCATCGCTCATCAGGATTATAAGGGACGCATCCATGTCCGTACTCACTTTTAACAACCTCGCCCAAAACTTCGGTGGCTATGACATTTTCGCCGAGTTAAGCGGGCGGATTGAAGCCGACAGCCGGATTGGGCTGGTCGGCCCCAATGGGGTTGGCAAGACCTCGCTGTTGCACATCCTCGCCGGTATCGAAGCATCCACCGAGGGGACGGTCAGCAAGGCCAGCACTCTGAGCATCGGTTACTTGCGCCAAGAGGCGATTGAAGCCTTCGGCAATACGGAAGTCCCTTTGATGGATGAGATGCTCTCGGTTTTCGAGCCGCTATACGCGATGGAACGTCGCCTGCGTGAGCTTGAAGAACTGATGGAAACTGGCGAACAGGCCATTTATGACGAGTACGGCGTGTTGCTGGAAGACTATGAACGGCGCGGCGGCTACGATTATGATGTGCGCGTCGATCAGACCCTGACCGGCCTCGGATTCAGCGAAGAACATCACCCCCTGCCCCTGAACAAACTCAGCGGTGGGCAAAAGACCCGCGCTCTGCTGGCGAAACTGATGCTGGAGCGCCCCGAACTGCTCATCCTCGACGAACCGACCAACCATCTCGACATCCAAGCCATCACATGGCTGGAATCGGTGCTGGGACGCTGGCAAGGGGCATTACTCATTGTCAGCCATGACCGCGCTTTCCTCGACAAGTCTGTCAACACCATCTGGGCGTTGTCGAAAGTCGCCATCATCCCTTATCGCGGCAATTACACCGCCTATGTCAAGCAGCGCGAACACGCTTTTGAATTCGCCGAGAAGGTGTATGAGTCCGAGATGCAGCGCATGGAAAGCGAGATGGAATACATCAAGAAATTCATCACGCACAGCAAATTGTTCACGCAAGCTGTCGGGCGTCTGCGCCGCCTGAGCCGTGACCTGTTCGCCATCCAGCAATTGGGGCTGATGGAATATCAGAAATGCAAATCGTGGAGCGAAACCGGCGTCGGCAACATCCGCCCGATGACCGTGGCTGAGGCCGTCTCTGCGATGGCGTCCATCCCCAAGCCCAACCAGAAACCACCCCGCCTACATCTCCGGCTGCAAGCGGGCGGGCGTAGTGGTGATTATGTGCTGCGGGCGCGGGATTTGGCAGTGGGCTACCCGGAACGGACATTGTTTGAGGTCGATAACTTGACCTTGATGCGCGGCAATATCGCAGCTGTCATTGGCGGCAACGGCACGGGCAAGACCACGTTGCTCAAAACCTTGCTCGGTGATATTTCCCCGCTGGCGGGGACGGTGCTGATGGGCGCGAACGTCAAAGTTGGTTACTTCGCTCAGGCGCACGAACAATTTAATATGGAACTCAGTGTACTAGATTCGCTGATTGACGCGGCGGCCAAAGTTGACCGCCAGATGGGGATTGCCGAGGCGCGTAAGACGCTGGCGCTTTACCAATTCCGTGGGGATGATGTGTTCAAGCAGGTCGGCGCACTCAGCGGCGGTGAGCGCGGACGTTTGGCGCTGGCGATGCTGGCCTTACATGGCGCGAACCTGTTGCTGCTCGACGAACCGACCAACCATCTCGACATCCAAGCACAAGAGGCGTTGGAGCAGGTGTTGTTGGATTTTGAGGGGACGATTTTGCTGGTCAGCCATGACCGCTATCTGGTAGACCGATTGGCGACTCATATCTGGGAAGTGGACGGCGGGCGTGTGGACATCACCGAACACGAACCGTCGCTCGAAAAGGTCGGATAACCGCCTTTTCACGCGGCCTCATTAATACAAAAAAACAGGGACGCCCCAATCGGGCGTCCCTGTTTTTTTAGATGTGCTAGATTTTAGCGTCTCACCACAGCGAGCGCGGCTAGGCTATCGGGGTATGGAAGAAGACTTGCGCGATGATTTGCGCCGCCAACCAGCCCAGAATCGTGACGTTGACCGCCACCATCGCCCGTACTTGCATCGCGCCGCTGGCGTCCGCCGCCTTGCTGCCGCGCATGTCGTATTGGGTGCTGAAGAACGAGCTAATCAGCAAACCAACCGCCACCACACCAGCCAACCAGAACGGGAACGCGCCCATCACAATCGACGCGACCAGACAGGCCAACGCCAGCGCAACTGTCACCCAGATGGCGATGCGGGTGTTCTTTTCGCCGAGGATGATGGCCGTATTGTTCAGGCCAGCCTGTTTATCAAATTCAAAGTCACGCAATTGGTTATACAGTTGTCCGTAAACAGAGAACAACGTCACGCCGGCTGCCACCAGCCACGCCACACCGGGTTGGGTGTGATAGATGAAATAACCGGCTAGCACAATCAAGCCGCTTAACATCAGCGAGTGCGAAACCACATCGGCTACCGCATACGCCTTGAGGCGAACCGGACGCCACGAGTACAGGTGCGAGAGCGCCAGCGTGGCTACGCCGATGATGAATACACCCGTCCCGCCTGTTGCATACAGCAACAGCGTCGCAATCGCGACGACGCGGCAGGCGTTATATCCGGCGCGGATGCTCAGGCGTCCGGCGCTGACGGGATTGGTTAATTTACGTTCGGGGTCACGGGCGTCGTCCGGCGCATCTTCGATGTCGTTAATCATGAAGGCATAGGCGACGGCGAGGATATTGGCGGCCATGACGCTGATGAGGCGTAGATCAAGTTGTTGACCATTGGACATCCCATAAATCGCCAGCAATGCGCCCAACGCGGTCAGAGGGATGTCGTAGGCCAGATGCTCACGCCAGCGCGTAAGTTGTAACAGGATACGGGCTTGTTGCCCGATAGTGGTCGTGGTCACTGTCGGTGTACTCAAAGAAAAGTCTCCTCTCACCAGTCTCTCATATCGTATGCAACACAGACTATAACACACAATTTTACGTGCCGATACGCACGACGGTTGCAGACAAGGTTAGAAAAACGGGCGTGTGCGGAAAATGAAAAAAAGAGGACGCGGCGTGGGTTAACGGAATGGGACAGGGTTTGGCGCGCCAACCCCCTACGACTCAGGGGATGACAAACGTTCGTCATGTCGAATCCCCTCGATTGAAACCCCGAATCACCGGATGTCGTAGGGGCGCACCCGTGTGTCCGTCATACACCCATCCCTACGGATGGGGTAAAATATCCTTAAATATCCCATACAAAGAGGATTTCTTACCTGATGGACGGACACGCTATCCGCATTTTGATTGCAAAACCCGGTTTAGACGGGCATGACCGCGGCGCGAAAGTGATTGCGCGGGCGTTGCGCGATGCCGGTTTTGAGGTGATTTATACCGGCTTGCGCCAAACCCCTGAGATGATTGCCGAGGCCGCGCTTCAAGAAGATGTCGATGTGGTCGGCTTGAGCATCCTTAGCGGCGCACACCAAACGCTCGTGCCAGTCATCCGTCAGGCGATGGACGCGCACGAATTGGGCGATGTCCCCATCATTTTGGGCGGCATCATCCCCGAACAGGATTTCGAGTCGATGCAGCAGGTCGGCGTGAAGGCCATCTTTGGCCCGGGTTCCACCACCGCCGACATCGTGACCACCATCCGCCGCATCGTCGCGGAGCGCGGGGAGCGCACGACCTGATGGCGACGCTTGCAGCCGACCTCCTCAATGGCAGCCGTCGAGCCTTAGCGCGGGCGCTGACCGTGGTCGAAAATGAGAGACCAGACGCCCAAGCCCTCCTGACCGCGCTCTATCCACATACCGGACGGGCGTGGGTGATTGGCGTGACTGGCGCACCCGGAACGGGCAAATCATCGCTGGTCAGCGCGATGGCCGCCGCCTACCGTAAGCAGGGAAAGACCGTGGCGATTGTGGCGGTTGACCCGACCAGCCCGTTCACGGGTGGGGCGATTCTAGGCGATAGAATCAGGATGCGCGACCTCAGTGGCGACGCAGGCGTATTCATCCGCAGCATGGCGACCCGTGGTAGCCTCGGCGGGCTGGCGCGTACCACCCGTGACGCCGTGCGCGTGTTGGACGCCGCCGGATTCGACATCATCCTAATGGAAACCGTCGGCGCGGGACAAAGTGAAGTGGACATCGCCCGCGCCGCCCAGACCACCCTCGTGGTCGAAGCGCCCGGATTGGGCGATGATGTACAGGCGATTAAAGCCGGAATCCTCGAAATCGCGGACGTGCTGGTCGTCAACAAGTCTGACCGTCCGGGCGCGGACAATACCGTGCGGGCGCTGCGGGCGATGTTGGAACTCGGTCACCCGACCAATGGCGGGCGCATGATTAGCCATCATGGCCTGATGATGTCTGATGACATCACCCATCCGTCTCCCGCCCTACCCGTGGGTGACGTTTGGCTGCCGCCCGTCCTCCGCACCATAGCCACGGGGGACTCTCGGACGCAAAATGACGGTATTGTGGAGCTGTTGACGCAAATTGAGACACACCGCGCCTACCTCTTGGACGGTCATCGGCTGCGTGAGCGCGAACATGACCGGATTGAACACGAAATTCGTGACCGATTGGCGCACACTTTAATGAAAAATTTGCTAAATGCGGTATCATCTGAATATTACGAGTCTGTGATATCACAGGTGCAGGCGCGCACACTCGACCCTCATAGCGCCATCCAAGCCCTTTTATCTGCCCGTTAAGTTATGGAGAAACGGTAGCCCTCTCATGTCTGACAACCCCCACCCCCTGTCTTATCTTCCATTGGTTGGCTTATGGATGTTCTCGTCTGACCGTTATAAACAGTTGGAAAATGGGGCGGCGGTGGTTGAAGGAGATGAAGCCATTGGGCCGATATGGGTTCAAGAATTTGATTCGTTAAGTTACGATTTCTTTGGGCGGGGATACGACCCGTTGTTTGCGCGTTTCGGCTCAGAGGCCGAGGCCGAGGCCGTCATCATCGAGATTGACAGCGCGGTGATTGGCCTCGCGCTCACCGCGCTTGACCGCATGAACCCGCGCCCACCGTTCTACTTGTTATTCGCGCACGTCATCCGCCATCTCATCCTGCAAAAACTGCCGCAATGGTGGGGGGTCAACTCGACCTTGCACGGCGCACGCGGGCGACTGCTTGCGCTGGCGCAACGCATTGGCGAGTCGCTGTATACCGTTCGCATGAGCGTCGAATTCCGCGAACTGATGGAAGATTCCGCCGTCCAAGTTGCAGAAGCATGGGTCAAGGCCATTCAACAGGTTTCAGACCGCTTCACTGGCACGTTGTTCGACCTGACCCCGTTCTTATTGGAAGCGGCCAAAAACGTCATCAGTATTGATGAGGTCGCGGGGTTTGCCGCGCACTTGGCGGGAATCCTCGGCGGGCGCTTGAATTGGGATCGCGGCGCAGGTGAAGAGTGGATCGACATCCATGTTGACCAAGTTTTTTGCCGCATCAGGGTCGGATTCCGCTTCATGTTCGCCACCCCGTCCATCCCCGCACAAGCGGTGGCCTTTGCCGAGACGCACGGGTTTGTGGTGTTGACCGTGCAAGATTTCGATGCGCCGGTCTTCATGCTGTCCACTGACCACAGCCAATCGCTGTTTGGGATGGGACACCTCCACCTGTTGTTGGATACACGCGCATTTTCCGTTTCCGACCTCTGGTTTGCCACGGTTTAACATAAAAACACCTCCCATTTGTGCGATTCTAACGATGACTCTTAGGGATTAACCGCCCTCGCACCTGAGATACCATCCGCTATAATTCGATTGTTCTGCACATCACAAACCAACTAGCATGGGAGGTACGCCGATGGGCAATGCCAATCACAAGCGTTTGGTCATTCCGGGGCCGGTAGAAGTCCGTGAGGAAATTCTGCAAGCACAAACCCAGTGGATGATTGGACACCGTTCAACCGCCTTCGCTGACCTGTATGGTCGCATCCACACCAAACTGCAATCCGCTTTCCAAACCCAAAACCGCGTCGTCCTCTTGGGCGCATCCGGCACGGGCATGTGGGAGGGCGCGTCGCGGAACTGCATCCGTGACGACAAAAAAGCGCTGCACCTCGTCGGCGGCGCATTCAGCGAGCGTTGGGCGGAAATCAGCAAAGCCAACGGCAAGCAAGTCGATGTCATCACCGTGGATTGGGGTCAAGCCCATACGCCGGAGATGGTCGCTGACGCGCTGAAGAAAGACTCCTATGACGCAGTGTGTGTTGTTCACAATGAGACCAGCACAGGCGTGACCAACCCCATTGCCGCCATTGGCGAAATCGTCAAAGGCTATGATGACACCCTGTTCTTGGTCGATACCGTCAGTGGTTTCTTGGGCGCGGAACTCCGCGTGGATTCATGGGGCATCGATTTCGCCCTGACCAGCAGCCAGAAAGCCTTCGCGCTCCCCCCCGGCCTCGCATTTGCCACCGTCAGCGAGAAAGTTTTGGCACGCGCCAAGCAAATCCCGTATCGCGGTTATTATTTCGACCTGATTGAAATTGCGAAGGTCGGCGATAAGAACAATACCCCGTCCACCCCGCCCATCAGCCTGATGTATGCCGCCGACAAGCAGTTGGACGACATCATGACCGAGGGCTTGGAAAATCGCTGGGCGCGTCACCTTGCCATGCGTGAGACCACCCACCAATGGGCGGATGCACGCGGGTTCGGCGTCTACGCAGACCGTCCGTATGCCAGCCCCACCGTCACCACCGTCGATAACCGCGTTAAGAACATTGATGTGGACGCGATGGCGAAGTTCATGGCGGGCAAGGACTTCAGCATGGACAAGGGGTACGGCAAAATCAAAGGCACGACCTTCCGTATCGCGCACATGGGCGATATGCAGCCGGAAACACTGGCCGAAGTCTTGGCTGGCCTCGACGAATTCATTGGAGCGTAATCCGATATGCCATTTCACGTCCTGATTTCAGACAACGTAGACAAGCGTGCCGTCGCCCTGCTCCAGCAGAATCCCGACATCCGCGTGACCTTCAGCGGCGACCTGCCGCGTGAACAGACCATCGCCGCCATCGCGGACGCCGATGCGCTGGTCATCCGTAGCGCGACCAAAGCTGACGCGGCCTTGCTCGGTTACGCCACTAAATTGAAGGCCATCGCCCGCGCTGGCGTCGGTGTTGATAATGTCGACCTCGACTTTGCCACCGACAAGGGCATCGTGGTTATGAACACGCCCGATGGCAACACCATCAGCACTGCCGAATTCACGTTCGGCCTGATGTTGTCGCTGGCGCGTCATATCCCACAGGCACATGGTAGCCTGTCGGGGGGCAAGTGGGATCGTAAATCATTCACGGGCGTCGAGTTGCGCGGCAAGACCCTCGGTATCGTTGGGTTTGGGCGCATCGGGCGTCAGGTTGCCAAGCGTGCGCTGGCTTTTGAGATGAACGTCGTCGCCTATGACCCGTTCGTGCTGCCGGACATGGCCGCCGACCTCGGTGTGACGATGGTCAACCTCGATACGCTGTACGCACAGAGCGATTTCGTCACCCTGCACACCACCGTCACCGATGAGTCGCGTTATATGATTAACGCAGCCACCATCAGCAAAATGAAAAAGGGCGTCCGCATCATCAACGCCGCCCGTGGTGTCTTGATTAACGATGCCGACCTCGCTGAGGCGATTAAATCCGGTCAGGTTGGTGGTGCAGCGCTGGACGTATTTGAGCCGGAGCCGCCCGTCGATAACCCGTTGATTGGTCTGGCTGGCGTGGTTCACACCCCGCATCTCGCAGCCAGCACCTCTGACGCGCAAAACAATGTCGCGTTGGACGCCGCCCAGTTGATTCTGGACGCGCTGCTGCAAGGCCGCTACGCCAACGTCTGCAACCCCAAAGTGCTTCAGAAGTAGACAGTTAGCGGTTTGCCGTTAGTCGTTTGAAGTAAAAACACCAACGACATCTCATGACCATTTCTCAGGTTCAACGACCTCTAGAAATGGTCATGTTTGTATTTAACCAATGGTGCGAGTCGTTTATCCCACTCACCCTGTTCACCGATAGGTGAACCGTCCCTCTCAGCCTTCGGCGGCTTCGCGCACAAGCGGCGAGGGACAAAAAAACGCGCAAAAGTCCCCCTCGCCACCCTGTGGGAGAGGGGGATTTAGGGGGTGAGGGGTGTATCGGGAGTCAAATAGTCTCTGAATCCGTTCCTTATGAGTCACACCATTGGTTAATAGGTCATAAAAGGTCAAAACGGTGTTTTATAGATGAGATTTCTGATACTCTTTGGTCGTGCCGTGGACAATCACATCATTTCGACCCATTATGCCCCCGCTCGCGGATGGGGCGGACTGTAGCGGTAGATCCGGCCGTGGACAATCACATCATTTCGACCCATTATGCACTTGGAACGAATTTTGATGCGTTTGCCCTGCCTCATCCCGCTGCCCTTCTCTCATGGAGAAGGGTGTTTAACACGACATCTAACATGGGGTTACGAAAATACCTCTTCATGTTGGGTTATGTTCCTCTCGCCCTGAGCGCTGATAGATTATCCCAAATCCTGTTCTAGACGTTTGGCAAAGGTATTGATCCGAAATTCAGGTTATTTAGGCTAATTGAAGGATTCACAACCCCATGACCACGCCGCCAGTCACCGCACAACGATTCACCAGTCGCGTCCCGTATTATCATCTCTACCGCCCGCGCTACCCGCAGACCACCACCGCGCTGCTGGCGGAAGTCATCGGCCTGACCCCCGACACGCGGGTGGCGGACATCGGTGCGGGGACGGGCATCTCCTGTGAGCCATTCTTAAGCTATGGATGCGCGGTGACTGCCGTCGAACCGAACGCCGAAATGCGCGCCGTCTCTGAGCAATATTATGGTCAGAGTCCACGTTTCAAAGCAATTGAGGGGACTGCCGAGGCCACGACCCTCCCAGACGCATCGGTGGATGTGGTCAGCGCGGGGCAGGCGTTTCACTGGTTTGATTACGCCAAAGCGCGGGTCGAATTTTCCCGTATCCTCAAGCCCGATGGCTGGGTCGTGCTGCTCTGGAATGACCGGATGGACGGCGTCGAGCCGTTCGTAGACGCCTTCAATGTTGTTTTGGAGGCGTTCGATACCGAAAAAGGCACGACGGCACGCGCCAAAAACATCATCAACACCGATGAGGACATCACAAATTTCTATGCGCGGGGGATGTTCCAGAAGCGCCAGATTGATAATCCAATCAGCTATACATGGGAACAGGTTTTGGGGCGGGCGCTGTCGGCCTCGTATGCCCCGCTGCACGACCACCCCACACATACGGCGTTCGTCACCACATTACGCGCCGCCTTTGACGCGCACCAACAAAATGGGTTGGTTTGGATGAAATACATCACGCAGGTGTATTACGGGCGGGTGTAATGTCAGGCCGCTACGGAAAACTGCGAGAGGTGAAGCACGCTACCCTCCACGGGAGAACCTCTCGCGTGTTTTCAAGACATTTTCCGACCTAGAATTGAGCATGAATGAAGACATCTTATTTTTCGGACATGATTCATGAGAAAAAGTTGCATTTCCAAACGGATATGATAAACTTTGTATTGTGGTTTGCAGTCTGAATCCACATCACGCCGATTGAGGCATTGAAACTTAACAGCAAATTCAAACCAGAGTTGGAAGTCTTGAGTCTGAATCCACATCACGCCGATTGAGGCATTGAAACTTTCTTTGGCCTTGTGCGGCGGCGTGAGGTGGCAATTGTCTGAATCCACATCACGCCGATTGAGGCATTGAAACTGGCGTAGGATTGTGTAGTCACCGTGAACCAAACGTCTGAATCCACATCACGCCGATTGAGGCATTGAAACACAAAGTCGGCTTTCCCCCCTCGTTACCCACCACATGTCTGAATCCACATCACGCCGATTGAGGCATTGAAACGCGCCACGCGATCACTCCCATCAACGGTGAGGGCGGTCTGAATCCACATCACGCCGATTGAGGCATTGAAACTGAGAAGCCCATCAGATAGAGGCGAGGGATAAACCCGAAGTCTGAATCCACATCACGCCGATTGAGGCATTGAAACCTTGTAGAGGATGACTTTCGCTTGTGCGAACTATCGTCTGAATCCACATCACGCCGATTGAGGCATTGAAACTGCAGCCGCCCGCGCAAGGTGTCGGGCGTGCTTGTCGGTCTGAATCCACATCACGCCGATTGAGGCATTGAAACGCCAAGCCGCATTTGACGCGGCCTATCCCGCGCCGTCTGAATCCACATCACGCCGATTGAGGCATTGAAACCCGAGTTCGAGTACCGTCTTAACGCCTAATTCCTCGTCTGAATCCACATCACGCCGATTGAGGCATTGAAACTGAACGCTCATGCCCACGACGTTAATCCACACGCTGGTCTGAATCCACATCACGCCGATTGAGGCATTGAAACCTACTTCTTCCGACGCTAGGGCTATCCAACCGCGGAGGTCTGAATCCACATCACGCCGATTGAGGCATTGAAACCCTCAACAGTGGGCAGACGCTTGGCGAAAGTTAGAGTCTGAATCCACATCACGCCGATTGAGGCATTGAAACTACAATATTCCATGAGGGTTCGGGATATTGATTGGATGCTTTGTCTGAATCCACATCACGCCGATTGAGGCATTGAAACACGACGCCATTCCTTATCATGTTGGATGCTGATGACCGTCTGAATCCACATCACGCCGATTGAGGCATTGAAACTTGAATTGGGCGGCTAAATCAGGCCGATTGAAAACGTCTGAATCCACATCACGCCGATTGAGGCATTGAAACCCTCGCACTTGGCTAGGAATATCGCGGCCTCACGTCTGAATCCACATCACGCCGATTGAGGCATTGAAACGCCAGTTGCTATCCATTTCCCGTTATCCCATCCAACGCGTCTGAATCCACATCACGCCGATTGAGGCATTGAAACCTTGACTTGATGAACGCCCAATTGCCAGCGGGCGTAATGTCTGAATCCACATCACGCCGATTGAGGCATTGAAACTAATGTCCCGTTCACAGAGGAATGACGGGATGTTAGTCTGAATCCACATCACGCCGATTGAGGCATTGAAACTATTTCAGGAAAGCCACTGCGAACGCCGATAATCTCGTCTGAATCCACATCACGCCGATTGAGGCATTGAAACAATCTTGCATGGTCGCGTCGGAGGCGGCAATATAGTCTGAATCCACATCACGCCGATTGAGGCATTGAAACTGGGAAGTTCACCACGGGCTTACGTTTGGCGCGGGCGCGGGTGTCTGAATCCACATCACGCCGATTGAGGCATTGAAACGCGCACCCGTGACCGCAATTTCGAGGCCGAACGTCGTCTGAATCCACATCACGCCGATTGAGGCATTGAAACGGGGCGTTGGTTGGGGAGGGTAGGATAGGCGTATTTGTGTCTGAATCCACATCACGCCGATTGAGGCATTGAAACCAGATAGCCGCGTGCATTGGCGATCTGAGCATCCTGTCTGAATCCACATCACGCCGATTGAGGCATTGAAACCCG
>Ga0164241_10004780_pt1 | contig 12969 bp, 12 predicted proteins | sample OricomyardsoilBY_FD_108780 | JGI IMG/M metagenome (GOLD analysis project Ga0164241, IMG submission 108780) | Backyard soil microbial communities from Emeryville, California, USA - Original compost - Back yard soil (BY) | ecosystem: Environmental > Terrestrial > Soil > Unclassified | place: USA...
ACTGCTCACGACACCGCGACGCGGGACACGACGCTCGGCGTCCACGCGTGCGACCTCGGGACCCGTGATCTACGCGTGGGCGATGGCGTCCACCTCACGTTCTACTGGCCGGACGCAGACCGATGGGAAGGGATCGACTTCGAGGTCCGCATTGAATGACGTGCATCTTCGAAGAGATCGAACGCGACGGCGGCCAATGGTGTTCGAGAAGAGCCGCGCGAGCGACGTTCTCGATTGAATCCGTCAAGGCCCTGCCCGTCGGAGACTTGGACATCGTGATCGTCACGAAGGATGGGGACCGCCGCTGTAGTATCGGCGCCAAAGATCGCAGCCGGTTGTTTCGCTGAACAGTACTCCGCCTGACCCGCCGCCGCGGCCGACGAACGGGGCGTGGCTCGGGACAGCCTGAACGTCGAGCGCACCGGTCGCGGGCTGGACACGCACCCTGTTGTCATTGGCGTCAGGCGCGCGATCCATTCCATCGCCACACGCCGCATTAGGCAGTACGCCATGCGCGCGTCCTTCCTTTGTCGTGCGCAATGCGAATTTCGGTCAGCGAGCGACGCGGCCGTCCGCATACGCCCGTTGATCCTGCTAAAGCCTGACGGTCCGTCCTGCTTACGGGTCGCACGACGGCAAATCATTGGAGGGGTTATGCACGGTGTGCTCACAGGACTTCGGACCACTGCCACGCTGGCGCTGGTATCCATGGCGTTGCTCGCCGCGCCAGCGACTGCGGCAGCGAGCGACCCGCCCGACGGCGCGACGCCGGCGTTCGAAATATCCGTTGGCTTCAACGGCCCGCAGTACCGAACGGCCGAGTTCCCCGGATTGACACTGTCGGCTGCGATCAATCTGACGGAGACGCCGACCCGTGGTCTTGCGGCGATTGGCGAAATCGATGCGTCGTACCTGAGGCTCGGGCGGATGGCCGGCGCGAGAATCTACAGGCGGACCGGGCCGCTGTACGCGACGCGGCGATCGCTCGCCTACTTTGGCCAGTTCCTTCTCGGCGGCGTCACTGGTGGTGAATCGGGCGTCGTCAGCTCACAGGGCGGATTCGCCGTGCAGCCCGGCGTGGGTATCGACTATGGCAGAGGCGCTCGCGCGTTCCATCTTCAATTCGACTACCGCGCTGTGCCGGGCGGCTTCATCGACGACGCCCGAATGCCCGATGAGCACGCGGCGACGCTGTCCGGAGCCCGCGTTTTTCTAGGACTGACCTGGCGGTTCTTCCCGCGCTAACGGGCCACAGGGTGCTCCTTCAACCGGACCACGGCTGATGCCGGCAATCTCGGCCTCGACAGCGACCGCGATCCTCGGCGAGCGGGGGAAGCGGCGGTGCACCCACCGGGTGCGCCGGCCGCGAGCCGAACGACCAGCCGGCAACAGCTGCAACATTTCTATTGCGATGGCCGCGCGGCCCGTTGCGGCCATAACCGCAACCAGGTCGTGATGGCGGACAGCACCGGATCCGCGGTAACGCGCATGGCCGCCCACTGGTCGACGGGCGTCTCGAAGGCCACGAGGAGGACCGTCTCCGTCGCGTCGTCTCCTACGAGCAGCGTGCGCATGCGGACTGCTGCTCCCTTGGCCGTCGTGGTCAGGCTCTCCATGTCGAAGCCAGCCTGAAGCCCGGCGATCGCCTCGCTGCGCTCGATCCGAACCTTCGTATCTGCCTTCACGGCCTCGACAAGCTGGCGAACGAACGCCGACGGCGTCGCGCCGCCGTTTGCCTGAGGCCCTACGCGACGAATGACGTTGATCGTCACCCCCACGTCGAACACATCGTCGCCGGAGGTCGAGTCGGGCGGAATCGGTTGCCTGCTGATGAAGTACGAGAACGTGGCGCCGGTGTCTTCACGTCTGAAGTACCAACCGTCGGGCCGAAGAAACGACGTGTGAGGCAGCACGGTCGATTCCCACAGATATCCGGGCGGTGGCGCCTGCCGCACGGGCCGTTCGAACGCTGTGAGCCACTCCGCGCTCCGCGCCCGGGCGGTCGCCAGCGCGCCTCCCGACATCCTCGCGGAAACGGCGTCCCGCACGTCCTGTGCCGCGCTTGACCAGAAGGCGGCGAGGTTCAGCCATTTGTGCGCTTCGATCGGATCTGACGTCACGCCCAGTCCGTTGGCGTACGCCACGCCAAGGTTGAACTGCGCTTCGATGTTCCCCTGCTCCGCGGACTTTCGCAGCCACGAGACGGCCGTTTCGTAGTCGCGCGCCACGCCGCCGGTGCCGCTCGCATACAACAAGCCGAGCTTGTCCTGCGCTGCGGCGTCACCCTTGGCCGCAGCCGCTTGCAGCTCGGCGAGTCCGGCTGCTGCCGTTTGCAGGGGAGGCGCGGCTACGCTCGGAGAGACCAATGCCAGTGACGGCGCGGCGCTGACCGGAATGGCCGTCGTCGCCGCGACTGTGCCGTCAGCGTCCATGCGGGCGAGGTGAAATGTCTCCGTCAAGACCCTGCCGTCTCGGTCACCAACGCGCGTGAAATCTCCCGCGACAACGACGCCGTCGTCCTGCGCGGCGACGGCGGTGATCGTGCCGTTGACGCGCTGCGAGAACAGCTGGTCGAACCGCCCGTCGGGCGCCAGCGGGTGGCCGACGATCATCCCGAAGAATCGTGTCGCGCTTGAAGATTCCCCCACCACGAGCAATCGGCCGGCCGCATCCAACGTCATCGCGGCTGGATTCGACGGAACTCTGACGAACGTGCGATCAACAGATCCGTCCGCCTCCAGGCGGGCCATCCGCGGCATGGAGACTTGTCCGATGGTCTGAAAATCTCCCGCCACGAGAACCTTGCCATCCGACTGCCTGATCAGCGCGACAATTGCGCCATCCACGTTCGTGGTGAAGCTGGAGTCGAGCGCGCCGTCGGGCTGCAGACGCACGAGAAAGCGCTGCTGCACCACGCGATTCCCGGAAACGACCAGTGACTGAAAGTCTCCGCCCGCCAGGATCCGCCCGTCGCTTTGGACGACCAGCCCCGAGACGCCGAGCAAAGAGTTAAAGGCCGTGGGACGGAACGAGACGTCGAGTGTGCCGTCAGCATTCACCCGACAGATGTTCGTCACCGGCGCTGGCCCTCCGAGCACTGGGACCGGCGCCAATGAGAAACCTCCAGCCATGATGATCTTGCCATCGGGCTGAGATGCGAGGGCGGTCGCCGGTCGGTTCAGGGTAGCGATGAGGGATCCGCCCTCTCCACTTGCCGTCATTCTTGCGACGTAGTGCCAGTTCGTGAAGCCATTCACCGCATTCGGCCCGGTGAAGGTCCCCGCGACGACCATGCCACTTCCGCCGCCGGGAGCGAGAGCCGTGACCATGCCCCCAGCCTCTCCGATCGAGGAAGATTCCAACGTGCCGTCGGCGTTCACTCGCAAGAGGTTCTTGCGCCTGAACCCGGGCTCGGCGCCGGCCTCGAGGTTCACCGGAATCGTGCCGTTCACAGTGGCCCGAACGCCGTCCTCAAAAGATCCGCCGACGACGAACTTGCCATCCGGCTGTTCCACCAGGGCCGAGACCAATCCATAAAGCCGTACGAAGGGGATCTCCACGCCACGGTCGCTGAATCGTTGGATGCCTGACCCGCCGGCGGCGAGCACGGTGCCATCGCGGGCGAGCACGACGCGTACGGTCTGGGTCTTCACATCGGGTGCGAACCCAGCGTCGAGGACACCCGTGGGCATCAATCGGACGAGGCCCGTCGGAAACTGGCGGCCGGGCACCGTGAAATACCCGCCGACAAGGATCTTTCCGTCCGGCTGGAGAGTGACGGACGTGACAGAACCGGACGCGAGATTGATCGACGTGAAGTCCGGATCCAATGCGCCGTTCGCCAGCAGCCGCAGCACGGCGCGCGGTGGCGAAGGCGTCCCGATCACCGTGAGCGTTCCGGCCACCAGAACGCGGCCATCGGGTTGAATGGCAATGGCCTGAACTGTTCCAGTCACGGCTGGCTGAAACGAGGGATCGGCGGTGCCATCGGTGTTCAATCGCCCAAGGCCCCGAGCACCGGCTAACGCGCCTCCGACCGCGACGTTGTTGCCGCCCACGAGCAATCTCCCGTCGTCTTGCAGCGCGAGGGCGAAGACCCAGCCAGTAAGCTGCGGCGCAAAGGACGAGTCGATCAAGCCATCCTTAGTGAGTTGCGCCAGGCTCGAGCGGGCAGGTCCGGGACGATCGGAAATGCCGAACGCGCCCCCAATCACGATGCTGCCGTCGAGCCGGCGTACGACTCGTGACACGGGGCCTTGCTGGACGGCCGCGTCGAACGCCTGGTCGACACGGCCATCAGCGAACAGTCGCGCAATCCCACGCTGGGCGAACCTGCCCTTACCCGCGCCAATCCGCTTGAATGAGCCCGCGACCAGCATCGTGCCGTCCGATTGCAGGAGGATGTCAGATATGAACCCGTCGGTTCCGGGATTGAACGGCGATGGCAATTCGGCGAGCGGATCGAGCAGCCGCGTGAGCCGTTCGCTGACCGACACGCGTCGTGGGGCCGGCGGGCCTCCGGTCACCGACGGAGCTCCGGCCGCCGGCCGGATATTTGGCGGAGGCTCGGGCACGATCTCCGCGGGGCGCGGCAAGGGCGCGCCACGCGCAACCAGTTCGGACACGATGTCCGGACGGTTCGCACTCCGCGCCAGATCGGTCGGCGTCTCGCCGGTGGCGCTGACCGCGTTGACATCCGCGCCGGCGGTAAGAATGCGCGCGATGGCTGCCGGGGTGGAACGGAGCGCGGCGACATGGAGCACCGTCAGACCGGTGTTGCCTACCGGCGCCGTCGCAGACGCGCCGGCGTCCAGCAGCAGTGCAATGACACGATCACGTCCGTCCGCGATCGGTGGGAGGCTGAAGTCTGGTTGCGGCGCGCTCGGCGGTCCGAGCACGGCCGAGACGAGCGGCGTCGCACCGGCGGCGGTGCGCGTATCAACCCGCGCACCATGGGCGAGCAGTGTCTTCACAACGTCCGCATTCCCGGCCATCGCAGCCACGTGCAGCGGCGCGAAGGATCCAAATGCCGCGTTCGCATCCGCTCCCTTTGCGAGCAGGCGCTCGATCGACGCGGCGCTCATTCCGGCCAGCGTCGCCTGAAAGACGATGCCGGGCGTGGAGCCGAGCGTGGACGGGACCACGGCCCCGCGGTCGAGCAGCAGTCCGAGAAGGTCATCGGCAGCGTGCTCGAAGAACGGCACGCCCCGCTCCCAATCCCTGCGGGCCACCGCGAGCCGGAGAGACGACTGTCCGGGAGTTGCCGGATTGACGGGTGCCCCGGCGGCGATGAGCATTTCGCAGATCCCCCGCACGTTCGGACCCGGGGAAAGAATCGCTTCGGCCAGCAGCGTCCCGCTCCCGCCGAACGACAACCGGATTGTGGCGGTCGCGATTGCGCGGTTGCGGACGAGGGCGGCCTGCAAACCGGCGACGTCGCCTCGAGTCACCGTGTCACGGGCGCGCCGCGCAAGTTCGTTCAGCGAGGCATCAGGCGACGCGCCGCGACTGGCCGGCGTGGCTGGCTGCGCGCGCGGCACCGCCTGTCCGCGTCCCGCCTGGGCGTGAAGCGGCGCGATGACTCGTGGAATGGTTGTCGCGATGAGCAGCGCGACCGCGATAGAGAGAAGCGCGCGGATGATCGAGCTCCGCCCGCCTCGGGCCTTCAGAAAGACCTCAGGGGGAGCCTGCATGGGGATGGCGCATCATACGCCTCCAGCGGACGCGTCGACGCCACCGTGATCTGCGGCTTCAGCATCGAGAGCTGCTTCGGGGTTTCGGAGAGGAAGACTTGCGGGAGATCAACGTCGTCGGTAGGCAGGTCATGACCGCCACGCCGCAGCATCGACGCGTGGGCGCGAAGCGAGGCGGCCCGAGCGCGACGTGACGACGAAGGGAGTTCCGGCGCCCGGTCGAGTCGCTATACTGGTGAGCGGTCGCGCCCGGAAGTGGTCTCGGAAGATGTGAGGACTTAGCACAAATCGGAGGTTCGGCCAGATCGCAACGCCCGTAAGTCGTTGATTCTAAATACGGAGAGATGTCCGAGTGGTTGAAGGAGCACGCTTGGAAAGCGTGTGTAGGGGAAACTCTACCGAGGGTTCGAATCCCTCTCTCTCCGCCAGCCTTCGCTAAACGCTCGCTACGCTCGCAGCTTCGGCTGGGCGAGCCAGCGAGCGTTCCGCGAAGGCTGTCCCGCCGGAGCTGCGAACGAAGTGAGCGTTCAGCGAAGGCGGCCTGCTCACCCTGTCAGACCACCCAGCCTTCGCTAAACGCTCGCTACGCTCGCAGCTTCGGCTGGGCGAGCCAGCGAGCGTTCAGCGAAGGCGGCCTGCAATTTCTGCGACGTCGGTTCTTCTCAGGTCGCAAAATCCGCACTGTAGTTGGAAGACCGCACGATTTTGCTGCGAGTTGAGCGGGCACGCAGCGTGCTGATCCTACGGTGTGCCAAGAGAGAAGCGCCGTGTCTACGTTCTTCGCAGTGATCTCGATCCGGCACGACACTACGTTGGCCTGACGGCCGACATCGCACAAAGACTTGCTCGGCACAATGCTGGACACGTTCCTTCGACGGCGCGGCTGCGTCCATGGCGTGTGCTGATTTCAATTGAGTTTGACAACGAACCGGCCGCGATTGCGTTCGAACGCTTTCTCAAGTCCAGTTCAGGCCGCGCATTCGCGAAACGGCATTTTCCGTGAGTCAACGCCGGAGCACGCTACCGCTCGTCGCGGGCCTGGAACCATCCAGACTCAGCGCCGACGAGCGTACCGGTAGGCGAGCGGGGGATGAGCGTGGCCTTGCACACGGGCCACCCAAAGGGGCGCAAGAGCGAGCACGTTGTGAAGACGCCATGCCGCTGCTAGCCTCCACACGCCATTTAAGCTGGACCTGGAATGACGAGTGCCCCGACTTCACGCTTTCGTCCTGGACCGCCGGGCATCGATGTCGTCGCGGTGTTATCGATCTTGCTCGCGTGGTTCACCACCCGCGCATCGGACGATCACTTGTCGTTGATCCGACGATCACTGGTCATTTATCGGATACGTCCTCACCGGGCACCGCATCGCTCCAAACCCGGTGCCACGCATCAAGGGGGTCGGCCTGATACCAGGCATGAATGCGACGTTGTCACCAGACGGCGTTACGCGGGAAGGGGGAGCGTTAGTTGTAACCTCGACTCGGCTGGTATCCGTGGCGGTGCGCAGCACAAGTCCATTCGATGGGAGACAGCTGTGGGGCGGTCGCGTCGGCTTTCTATCGCGTGACAATGCGCGCTGGCGGACAGAGTGGACCGTTGAAGCCTCGCAACGTGAGAGCGACGGGCTGACCGGCCGAGTTGAGGTCGGTGGAAAGGGAACTGTCGCGCTCCGCGGCAGGCAGCTGCCGTTGCGCATCGCCGCCTCATACAAGACGAATGGCTTCATTCTCGGTGCTCCAAGGCGCTCGGGCATGTCCTTGAGCGCGAGGATTGGAATGCCGCAGTAATTTGGAGCTTGAGTCCCGGCCCTGCCGTTCCCGCGCGGACGAGGTCTGGTTAGAGTGCTCGTCACTGGTTTATTACTCACGTAACGGGAGAGATCGTGCGAGAACCACTGGTGCGAAGAGCAGTCGGCCTGGTCGGAGTGGTCGTTGTGACCGCGACGGCCTTCGTCGCGGCACAGGAGAAGCCGAACTTCTCCGGGATTTGGACCGGCGCTCGCGCCACGCGCGAGCTCGGGCCCGCCCAGCACTGGGCGCAGGGACAGCCGGTGACGATTACGCAGGATGCGGATTCCATCACATTCGCGTACGTGTCGAACGGGCGAAGCCACAGCGCGGTGCGCCTGAGTTACCGGCTCGACGGAACTCCGACGACAAACACGTCACCCCAAGGCCCACTCCCGCCTCAGGCTCGACGCTCACAAATCACTTCAACTGCCAAATGGGAAGGGACGGACCTTGTCTTGATCACGGTGTATGAGACGCCCAACCCGGCCACTGGCGTCGTGGACAGGGAGGAAGTTCGCGAGCGGCTCACCTTCGAGACGCCCGCACGCTTTCGACTGGAGACGTCGCAAGCACGGTACGCTGCGACCAGCTTGGCACATTTCACACGCCAGGCAGACGGACGACCTTAGCCGTCCTGGCGGAAGGCGATGGCCGTTCGAGACAGTTCAGTGGGTTTGACTCTCTTGTGCTGCCGTTCGGCGATTCAACTCTTCGGTGACCAAGCTCGAATGACTGGCGTCAGAATCGGTACGCCAGACCGGCGCGAATCGGAAACACCCACCACAGCACGTCCTTCTCGACGATGAAGGCGATCCGCCCGTCCGCAAATATCGCCAGGTGCTCCCGCACGTTCCTGTTCGTGCCGACGCCAAGGACGAGCAACTTGGCGCTATTGCGGATTCGTTCCTGAAGAGGGCTGTAGCCTATCTCGTTCGGCGACGATACCCCGTGTCCCACCGCAATCAGACTGTAAGAAGAAAAACGCGTGGTGCGGGTGCGCCCGAAGCGCACCTCGACGGTCCCGAACGTGACGGTCCCGTTGGCGCGCCTTCTCCTCGGAACATGAATGCGCTCGGCGTTGATCGTGACCGTGACGCCGTCATCCGCAATTCCGAAGCCCACCGATTCAGCGTGACCACCCGTAACAGTAGTGCCCAGAGAGGCGTTGACGATGGCTGAGCCACCGACACTCTGTCCGGCGGCGGCAGGTACCGCTACGTGCAAAGCGCATGCTGCGAATAGGAAGCGCGGGATCCAGGTCCTGTCCACGCAACGAAGTGCGTCATTCGAGGGATACGAGGCTCACGGGTGCAGGACATCCTCTGACGCGAACCGATAAGAACGCGGCGAAGTTCCGAATCTCATCGAATATGACGATGAATTAGACCTGCGCAAGAACTTGGGTCGGCAGCGTTCCAAGTGACGGAGGGTGCAACGATGTCGTACCAGAGCCGTGTTAACTCCCTGCTGGTTGGAGCCGCAATTGCCGGGGCTGCGGCAATGGTCGCGGCGCAGGCCCAGCCGAACGTCAAACCCACAGACGGCTATGTTCCGAATGCCAATACGGCTGTTGTTATCGGGGTCGCCGTCCTCGAGCCGATATATGGGGAACCGAGCCTCGCACGGCACAAGCCTTATAGGGCGACGCTGGCGAACGGAATCTGGACCGTACGGGGGACTCTTCAGCCTGGGGCTGCCGGCGGCACAGCCGTCGTCGAAATCTCCAAAGACGACGGCAGGATCCTGCGCGTATTTCACGAACAGTAGTTGCCGTCGTTGTTGAATCACGCATCGCGCCTGAAGCCTGTCGCGCCCTGTGAGCGCAAGTGCGATGGATCGGGACCCGACGATGGACAGCGGTGTCAAATGACACAAGCGGCACGCGACTTTCCACCGGGAGACCTGACGGCGATCATTCCGTTTGAGGTCACGTTCGGCGGCCGTCTGTCGTCGGCGCCTGTCGAGGTCGCGGCAGGTCGCCACACCGTGCGCGTGCGAATTCCGCGGGGTATTGCCATCGCCAATGGCAAGACCAGCGAGTTGCCCGGGCCCGCCGAACCAGTTTTGCTTGTCAGCAACCGGATCGACGTTGACGTCGTTCGGTCTCGATGAGGAAAGGATCAGCAATGGTCCGCATCTTCGGTTGCGTAGCGTGTGTAGTCGTGATGATGGGTACCGCCTGGCCTACGCGCACGGTCGCTCAAACCACTGCCGGCCGGGATTTCGTCATCCATCTGACTCCCGGAGTCGCGAAGGGCAGCTGTCGAGGACAGAAGTACCAAGTCGGAGCCTTTGGGGGCGAAGCGACTCAACTGCCTGACACGAAAGCGAGCGGCGAAGCGATCGCGGTTCCCACCGGATTGCAAGGGCAGCCCGCCACTTCCCTGAGGGTCGCGTTGTGGTGCCGCGGCTACTCGATGGTGCTGATCGACGTCCCGTCGCTTCCGGCCTCGACCTTTCAGGCGCAGGTATCGCTCGTGCCTCTCAACGACGTGCCTTTCAGCGGGAAGGTCTCGGCATCGGCTGATGGCATCAGCATGGTCGGGGCGACCCTGCGCGTCTTTTATCAAGCGCCCTGGCTCTGCCGGTTTTTTGGGTGGCTTGATTGCCTGGTGCCGCAGTGGGAAGTGAGCGCAGGCACAATCCGCGACGACAGCACCTTTGCCGTGATGGTGCCGGACTTTGCCGCTGATCCAGCGATTCTCGCTGCAGTGCCGAGTGCCATCGGCGGTCTTGGTGTTCGAGCTGTCCCGGGGGTAACCCCGCCGGCGGAAGACAGGGGCGTGTTGCTGCTGCGCGCAGATCGACGCGCGGCTCCGTACAACTGGTGGCTCGGCAGTCTACCCCTCGCCGCGCGGTACGTAGACATGGCGCTCCAACCGTCCCGTTAAGATGCGACGCCTTCGGAGAAACGGGATGCCCAGGTGTTGCTCGAGTATCAATTGGCGTGTGCGGAGTGTTGTCGTTCTTCTCCTCGGATGTGCGTGCCTGGTGAACGCCTGTGTTTCGCGCGATAAGGGCGTGGGCCCGGCGGCGTCGGCTGATGTGTTTCCCGGGCTCGACGCCAAACGGAAGACCGATCCCCGGTTGGATGAGGCCATGCGTACGCTCTCGGGCGAGATCCCGCCGCCCTGGCCGATCGAGTCGCTCGCGACCAGGTTCGAGAGCGAGCGGGATGAATGGCTCAGGCATGAATCTGCGCAGTCGACGGGACCACTGCGATTTACGTCGGACTGCACCCGTTGTGCTGCTTTCGCCAGAGTGCTTGGCGCAACCGGGACGCCGCGCGCGGCCGCAGCCCTTGGCGTCACCTGGGATCATCTCCAGGGCGGCAACTTTGGCGAGTTCCGCACGGCAGTGCTCGAGACCCTTTTCGAGAACTACGTAAAGGATGTGCAGTACGGTCTGGCGGTTCCACGTGGGGGCGACATGCACGGTCTGCAACTCGAGGCGGTTGACCGGTGGTGGAGCGCCCATCGTGTGGAGCTGTTGTCGCGTCAGACTGGCGTCGAAGTGGGTTCGACGCTCGCAGCAGCGACACCCACCAAGACGATCTTTCCGGTCCTTCCGAGAGCGGCTGTCGAGCAGGGTCGCGTCGGCCCGGTTCTCGTCGAGATCACCGTCGCCTCAGACGGGACGGTGCACTCGCCGCGCATCTTGCGCGGGGACGTCCTGTTAAACGACCTCGCGTTAGAAGCCATTCGGCAATGGCGATACGAGCCGTTCGTCTTCGCCGGGCAACCACACGCCGCAGTGATCACCGTGGCAGTTCCCTTCAAGAAGTAAGTTCTGAGCGCGGCCTCGTCAAGAATTTCGCGCTTTGGCGGAACGGAAATACCCCGAACAAGACGAAATTGCTGCCCTATTAGGCTCAAATCTCATTTGAGAACTACGAGAAGATGGCCCTGCCGTTCACGTTGATCGCCACAGAAGGCATCCACAGTGGAACTCACGGCGCACTTCTTCGGAGCGTGGAGGAGATTGCGGTGGAAGTCTTGAGGATCTTGAAAATTGGCCGCGCGTGACGCGGGACGGCCAGCCGGTCGGGCTGCCGCCGCGCCACGCCGATGTCCTCATTCATCTCGTCTCGCACGCCGGCCTCATCGTCTCGAAAGACGATCTGATCACCGCAGCCTGGAAGGACCAGTTTGTCGGGCCGAACAGCTTGGACACGGTGGTGTCCGACCTGCGGCGGCAACTGGGTGACTGGCCAGACGATGGCCCGTTGATCGAGACGGTGCGGCGGCGGGGCGTCCGGTTTGCCGCGCCCGTGAACCGGGAAGACCGATCGACGTACGGGGCGTCACTCGCGGCGCATCTCCTGAGCGTGGAGGGACTCGCGATCGCGACACGTCGCCTCGGCGACTCGTCAGTGCCGTTGGAGCTGAACGACACCGCGCGCGGCGCGCCCGTGGATCTCGCGCTCGCCCGCGCGGCCCTCCTCGCCGAAGCCGGGAGAGTGGAAGAGGGCACCGCGCTCGTCGCGGACGCCATCGCCCCGCCCGACGATCCGAGCGCCGGCTGGATCCTGCCGGTTGAACCGCTGCTCAACGTGCTGCACGCGCCGGCGCCGTGGCGCGTCGCACTGGCGAAGCTGAAGGCGCGGGCGATGTGAAGAGCGCGGTTGCCGTGGCGAATGAGCAACAGACGAAGACCAACTAGTAAGCGGGGACTTATGTATCGATTCTTTGCAGTCGCTTTTCTGATGTTGCTTTGGGCGAGCTCGACATCGGCCGGTCAGGAGACGTTGCCTCAAGCCAACGTATTGATGAGTGCGCCGCTCCCTGATCGCGAGCGCGTTACCGTTCTTGCGGTTTCAGCGGATCACCTTCTGGTGTCCATTTCGGGGCCGTCTGTTCTGCTCTATTTCGGGGGGTCGCCGTCAGCGCCAACCTTGGACGGACTTCAAGTGTGGCTGCTGAAAAGCGATGGTACGGCGGTGCGAAGGCTACCCGGCGTTGCTCGCGGGTTCTCGAGATCCAGCAACAACGAGGCTGCCCGATCGGTCGGCTTCAAGTTTGAGCCGGTGCCGGCGGCGGACCTTGCGGCTGTCGTCGTTCAGGCCCACGGCAAGCTGTCCGTACACGACATTGCCGCAAAGTAACTGGTGGTGACGAAGAGATCGCGGCTCGGCGCGCTGCGCGCGTCCAAGCACATAATGCACGTCGGTCACTGTGAACGTCGGGTTGCTCAACGTGTGACAGCAGAACCTCGAAGCGTTTACCTGATGATCTGATCGGACGAGATACGGAACTTTGCCACCTTGCCTTCTACGCGCGTAATCAAGGTGCCGTTCACCCAAATGCGAGACGTTGCACTTGCTTGTCCCACCGCAGGGTCGTCCACATAAATCGTGTTGTCCACATCTACCGGCACGTTCCAATCGAGGGGAGTCTTCCTGCGGCACGCGAAGGTATCTGCGTCGATAAGTTCGAGTGGACAAGCGATCTCGTCGCTGCGGTTAAGAGCATCCCCGATTCTCA
>Ga0164241_10004781_pt1 | contig 12968 bp, 15 predicted proteins | sample OricomyardsoilBY_FD_108780 | JGI IMG/M metagenome (GOLD analysis project Ga0164241, IMG submission 108780) | Backyard soil microbial communities from Emeryville, California, USA - Original compost - Back yard soil (BY) | ecosystem: Environmental > Terrestrial > Soil > Unclassified | place: USA...
CCAATACTGCTCAAACCACTTCCGACTTACCTTCTCGCGTTATTACTAAGCTTGAATTGATAGGTCGCTCATGGTTCACATCTTCTCAATGCACAACCACAAGCGCCCACACGCTTTGCTTGACGAATTATTAAAGAACAATCAATCCTCGGCCGGCGAGGATTCTCGGCACCAGAAGCCCTGGCTGCCGAGGACGCGCATTATACGAGTCTCAAAGGGAAAAACAATAGGAATATTCGACTTTAATGAAACAGGCCGTAGAAAACGGGAATTCGAACAAAACTCAAACAATTTCGAACAGGTGGTAAGTCTTTTTGCCGAGTTTTACCAAATAAAAATGTGTATAAAAAGCACGATCGCGAGCGAAACATTTATGCAAGTCGATATTGTCCTCAGGTGTCGCAGCTCGCCCGTTGATCACCACTGCCCCTCTTCCCAATGCGTCCTTGACCTGTTTGCCAGAACTCGCCATGCCACCATCCACCAAACACTGCGCAAGCGTCGCACCTGATAACGTGTCGCGCACCATCTCGCTATGGGGAATGCCGTCCATCTTCAATTGCAGAAAATCCTCTTTACCCAATGCATCTGCCGTCCCAGAAAAAAGCGCTTCGGAGATACGCCGCGCAGCATCCAGACCGGTCACTCCATGAACAATGCGAGTGACTTCTTCCGCGAGGATGCGCTGCGCTTGGGGTCGCCCGGGAGCATCTTTATCCGCTGCTTCAATTTGACTGATCTCTACCACAGATAAAAATGTGAAATAGCGGAGAAATTTGTACACATCCGCATCGGCGGTGTTGAGCCAAAATTGATAGAAAGCATAGGGAGATGTTTTTGATGCGTCCAGCCACACGGTACCGGACTCAGTCTTTCCGAATTTAGTGCCATCCGCCTTGGTTACAAGGGGCAAAGTCAAACCAAACACCTGCCCGCTGTACAAGCGCCGCGTGAGATCCGTACCGCCTGTGATGTTACCCCACTGATCGGAACCCCCAATCTGCAGAGTGCAGTTGTAATGCTGATAGAGTTCGGCGAAATCGTAGGACTGCAACAGCATATAGGTGAATTCCGTAAACGAGATTCCCTCACCTTCACGCCCAAGACGCTGCTTAACGGATTCTTTATGGATCATATTATTGATGGAAAAGTGCTTGCCGACCTGCCGCAGAAAGTCGAGCACATTCAGTCGGCTAACCCAATCCAGGTTATTTACCACCCGCGCGGGATTGGCTGCCGCATCAAAATCCACAAAACGGCTCACCTGGGCTCTGAGCTTTTCCACCCATCCCGCTACAGTCTCAGCAGTGTTTAATTTGCGTTCTTGCGACTTGAAACTGGGATCGCCGATCAATCCTGTAGCACCGCCCACCAACGCAATGGGCTTGTGACCCGCCAACTGAAAGCGTCGCAAAGTGAGGAGGGGAACCAGACTGCCTATGTGCAAGCTGTCCGCGGTTGGATCAAAGCCGCAATAAAGGGTGCGGGGCATGCGCAGATGCTCGGCCAATTGGTCCTCAGCCGTCATCTGAGCGATCAAACCGCGCTCTCGCAGCTCTTCTAACAACCGGGTATCTACCGACATTCTTGCATGACCTTGAAAAATTCTGAATGGGAGTAAAAATCGGCCAAAGATACCGAAACAATCTATAAAAACAAGCAACGCATTTAAAATAGATAAAAAAATCACTTCTTAGTGGGAGCCGGGATGAAAAATCGCGGTTTTTCTGTTATAAACAAGAAAGCTCACATTCTGTTTCACTTCGATCAAGCATTCCATGGAACCATCTACACGTCAGAACCAAACTGCAGCATCTGTTGCGGACCGCATCCTGTTCCCTAAAATGCATATCCTTTTTGCGGGCGCGTTGATGTCCGTATTGATTGCAATGACATCATTTCCCACCAAAGACAGTGACGCGAGTCGCCACACATTGGCGCTTGCCCTTCCCGAATTGGAACCTTCTGTGTTGGAATCGACCATATCATCCAACACCGACACCTGGTCGAATTTTGCAGCGGTGCCGTCCGATGATCGAATATTCGAAACCGCAGTGAAAAATGGCGATACCTTATCGACCCTATTTCAAAAAGCCGGACTGACCGATCGGGATATGTATCGTCTTGTGCATTCAAGCAGCGAGGCTAAAGGACTCATCCGGCTTTATCCCGGCCATAAAATCACGTTCCATTTCGATGAAAATGATCAGTGGACGTCTTTAACTCATCAAATAGACGCTCTCACCTCGGAAATATTTACGCGTGTTGATGACAGCTTTGACTATCACCGAATAGAAAAAAAGCCCGATGTCAAACTGGCCATCCGGAGCGGCACCATTGACTCTTCCTTATATAATGCCGGCATGACGGCGGGTTTGGATGAGGACCTCATAATGTCCCTCGCCGGCATTTTTGGCTGGGATGTGGATTTTGCTCTCGATATACGCCGCGGAGACAGTTTCCGCATCGTGTATGAAGAGAAGTTCCTCGACGGTCGCCGCCTGGGTGCCGGCAACATTCTCGCTGCTGAATTTACAAACCAGAACACCACATTCCGCGCCGTACGTTACGTGGATGAAAATGGCGATTTGCAATATTACACCCCCACAGGCAAAGCCATGCGTAAGGCGTTTTTGCTTGCACCTCTGGATTTTCGCCGCATCAGCTCCAACTTCAACCCACGACGGCTCCATCCGATCACCAAAACCGTGCGACCCCACAGGGGAACGGACTACGCGGCGAACCGTGGCACCCCTGTCTGGGCAGCCGGCGATGGCAAAGTCATAGCGTCTGGTTATTCAGAAGCAAACGGCAATTACGTGGTCATCCAGCACGGTTCTGACGTGCAAACCAAATACCTGCATTTGCACAAACGAGCCGTTAAAGTGGGTAGCCGCGTGCGCCAAAAGCAGATGATCGGTACTGTCGGCTCCACAGGGTTTTCCACAGCGCCTCACCTGCACTACGAATTTCTGCTAAACGGGGTCCATCGCGACCCGCGCACCATAGTGCAGAAGTTGCCCAAGGCGGAGTCGATTTCTGACGGGCAATTGCAGCGATTTTTAATGCAAACCCAACCGTTGATAGCCCAGCTCGAGCAAACCACCACCCTTGCGGGTAGCGGCCTCGCCAATCCCAAACTCTGATTTTGTGACCCTCTATATCGGCTTGATGTCCGGCACCAGCGCCGATGCTCTCGACGCTGCGTTGGTGGAATTTGATGGCGATCGGCCAACAGTCCTCACGGCCTCTACCACCCCTCTCTCCGTTCCACTGCGTGACCAGATACTCTCCCTATACGAATCCGGCGGCGGTGAAATAGATCGCCTGGGCTCATTGGACCAGGACTTAGCCATCGGCTTTGCTGACGCTGCGTTGCAATTGCTGAAAGCCGCCGGAAAGTCTCCCGAAGATGTGGTGGCTATCGGTAGCCACGGCCAGACCATCCGACATCGCCCGCGCCCGGTATCCGGCCTACCCTTTACACTGCAGATCGGTGACCCTAACCTGCTCGCCGAACTCACCGGTATCACCACAATCGCGGATTTTCGCAGGCGGGATATGGCGGCTCAAGGGCAGGGCGCGCCCCTCGCACCCGGGTTTCATCGGGCGGTTTTTGGCAGTCCCGGAGTGGACCGCGCTGTTATCAATATTGGCGGCATAGCCAATATCACCTGGCTTCCAGCGGAGGGGCCTGTCACAGGATACGACACAGGCCCCGGCAACGGCTTGATGGACGCATGGATCTCGCGTTCTTTGCAGTGCCCCTATGACGCTGAAGGCGCATGGGCGGCCCAAGGCTCGGTGGATTCGAGCCTACTGTCGCAACTGCTGAACCACCACTATTTTCGTTTACCACCCCCAAAAAGCACCGGGAGGGAGGAATTTCACTGGAGATGGCTTGAATCGATCTTGATGCAGCATTCCAATCTGCACAGCGTGAATGTGCAAGCGACTCTAATGGAGTTGACGGCGCAGTCCATTAGCCGCGAAGTGACTGCCCGCCATCCCGACGCCGAGATTTACATTTGCGGAGGTGGCGCTCGCAATACTGCATTGATGAGGCGGTTACAGCATCTGATGCCGCGAGCGCAGATTTCGACCACCGACGTATTAGGTATACCAACGGACTATGTGGAAGCGGTGGCTTTTGCGTGGTTGGCGATGCGTACGCTCCTGGGACTTCCCGGTAATTTACCGGATGTCACAGGTGCAAAAAGAGAGGTGATTCTGGGCGGAATTTACCTCGGCGGAAGAACCCAACTCAAATAGAAAAAGAGGAACCACAGCCACAAGTGCTGGCAGCGTTCGGATTTTCCACGGTGAATTTAGACCCTTGCAATCCCTCCTGATAGTCCACACGCGAACCCACCAAATAGGGATAACTCATGGCATCCACAACAACGGTAATGCCATCTTTCTCGATTCGGGTGTCATCCTCCGTCAATTCTTCGTCGAAAGAAAAACCGTATTGGAATCCAGAGCAGCCACCGCCCGTGACGTAGACGCGCAACTTCAACTCCTGATTGCCCTCTTCTTCAAGCAGGCTGCGCACCTTGGCCACCGCATTGGGGCTGACCTGGATAGGAGTAGGTGTGTAGGTTTGAGCAACTGACATAAAACGCCTCTCGGGCAAAATAGCATTACAGCGACTCAGGATCGCGCATCATTCTGCGAGCCAAAGCTATTCCACCAGGTTATCCAGCTTTCTTCTTGGTATCCGCCTCACTGACGTGCACCAGACTGCCATTGACCTGGGATCCTTTGACCATCTCGATCAAAGTGTAAAACACATTGCCATTGACCACAGCAGTGGCCCCAAGCTCCAAGTGTTTGGTACAACGGATATCACCTTGAACCAGCCCGCGTACAACAACCTTTGGCGCGTGGATTTGCCCTTCGATTTGCCCCGACTGACTGATTTCCAACTCGGCATTGCCATCCGCCACGAGATTCCCCACCACTTGGCCTTGTACATTCAGCTCGCCATTGAAGTGAACGTCACCGACGATGCGTGTACCTTTGGATATGAGTGTGTGGTTAGACCCCATAAATGCTCAGCTCCCAAAATTAAGGAAATAGATAAAACCTGGCACTAGGTGCTTTGCACCAGCCAGGCAAACCGCTTTTCGATCGTTGTGGCGTTGCTGCCGCTGGATCTCGCTTCCAATTCGATGCGCTCCGGCTCGAACCCCTCCGGCAATACCAGCTCACCTTCAATATTTTGGAAGTATTTGAATCGCAATTTGACATTGGCGCCATCCGTATTGCCAGAAAGCTCTGACAGTGTGAGCACCTTCACCGCGCCGTCCTGGCGCCCGACAACATTGAAATTCAGGGTGCCTGTCATAACTTCGTGCTGGGCAGCCAGCTGCTGCATGACAACTTTATAGCGGAAAGTACGCGGCCGATCCGTGTGCACGATTTCCACGGGTCCGAAGTTGAGACCCCGCTGGTTGCCGTCCGGTGACATCAGGTTGCGGTAAAACTGATTCTCTTCATCCAGGCCAGCGATTTGAGCCTTGAGATCTATCACCTGCTGACGCACTTCCTCCAAAGACTTGCGATCAACCTCGGCGCCGAGCGCGGCATTTTCCTTCTGCTGGCGAAGCTGCATCTCTCCCTTGCGTACTTCCTCGAGCTCCGCCCGCACCGCCGCTAAATCGCGTTGCGCCCGACCGTAACCACTCATCGCCTGCTTCTGGCCGAGCCAATAGGCTCCAACTATCAATGAGCCAATCGCTGCCGCCAAACCCAAAATCGTACGGGCGCGGGCTCGCGGACGAACTTTCACCACCGACCATTGATACTCTTTACTGCCCTTCACTACCGCCATGCGGTTATCCGTTCCGAAGAAATTGGGTCTATCTGAAGCGTCAGAGAAAAGCCGGCATATCCAGACCGGCGGTTTCTGTAAAGCCAAACATGATGTTCATATTTTGAATCGCCTGACCGGAAGCCCCCTTGGTGAGATTGTCCTCGGCAACCAGTATGACGGCAGTGTCTCGGTCCTGCGGGCGCGATACGGCTATACGGCAAATATTGGTGCCTCGCACCGAGCGAGTCTCAGGCAATATGCCCGCCGGCAGAACGTCGACAAAGGGTTCATCGCTGTAGCGTTCCTCATATAGCCGCTGCAGGTCTACAGAGGTGTCCACCAGAGTTGCATAGAGAGTGGAGTGGATGCCACGTCCGATCGGCAACAGATGCGGCACGAAGGTTACACGCGCCGGTTCGCCACGCCCGCGCTGTATATCCCGCAAACCCTGTTCGATTTCCGGCAGATGCCTATGCCCCTGTACACCGTATGCTTTGAAGCTGTCCGTCACTTCGGCAAACAGAAAGTCGACCTTAGCTTGCCGGCCCGCACCGCTGACGCCGGATGCGGCATTGGCGATCAGATGGCGTGGATCCACCAGTTGGTGTTCCAGTAAAGGCAAGAAACCCAGTTGCACGGAAGTGGGGTAGCAACCGGGGCAGGCCACCAGCTGAGCGCCCCGGATTTTGTCCCGATTGGTCTCGGGCAATCCATAAACCGTCTGTTGTGCCAATGCGGGGGACTGATGTGGCTGCTTGTACCACTTCTCCCAAAGCGCGGTGTCGCGCAGACGGAAATCGGCGGAGAGATCCACTACCCGGGCGCCACCGTGAATCAGCTCCGGCACCATGGCTTGAGCCACACCGTGGGGTGTTGCAAAAAACACCAGATCGCATCCCAACAAGGTGTCCAGATTAGGAGCAGTGAACTTGAGATCGCAATGACCGCGCAGATTGGGAAACAGCTCAGCGACGGCCCTACCTTCTTCGCCACGCGAGGTGATCACTTCAACCTGAGCGTGGGGATGCTTGGCCAAAAGACGTAAGAGTTCTGCCCCTGTATAACCCGTGCCACCCACGATTGCGACTTTAATCACCCGTTACCCCTGTTAATTCCACTCACCGCGATTACCGCGCCAGTGCTGTGTAGTATGGCGCCCCGAGGGGCGGTATGGTAATGACCTTTCCCGCAAAACTGAAGTTAGTGGCTGATCTGTCCAAAATCCATCCACCCCCACCGGACCGGCTGGTCATCTCTGCGCGACGTCTGTTACTCTCCCGTCCGCGTCGCAGCGCTCCCCTAGGGACGTTCCATAACCCGTTCAATTGCCTGCGGATCCATCGGCGGGAAACCTCTGAAACATACCGAATCTTAGCTGCTACCAAAAAATCTTAAAGGAAGCCCGATGGTCCTGATCGCGAAATCCCTACACATCATTGCAGTCATCAGTTGGTTCGCCATGCTGTTCTACCTGCCGCGCCTCTTCGTCTATCACGCCATGACAGAAGACGCCGAAGGCCGTCAGCGCTTTCAGGTGATGGAGCGCAAGCTCTATAGGTTCATTGGTACACCCGCCATGCTGGCCACACTTTTGTTCGGCATTTGGACCGCACATTATTACTGGTCCTACTACGGCTCCAGCACATGGTTTTGGATCAAGATCGCTTTGGTGGTATTGCTGGTTGGCTACCATCACATGTGCGGCGCTTACGTCAGAAAATTCGCGCAGAATAAGCCGCTGCCCAGTCATAAATTTTTCCGGATATTCAATGAGATTCCTGTGCTCATACTCGCGGCCATCGTATTTCTGGTGGTATTGAAGCAGCCCGCGTGAAACCTTGAGCCGTACTGACCTGTCCCTATAAAAAAAGCCTTGTTGAGGAGGAATAGACCATGCACGAATCCAACCCCCCGGTTGTGCTCTGTTTTTCCGCACTGGACCCCTCCGGCGGGGGCGGTCTGCAAGCCGATATAGAAACCCTGGCCAGTATGGGCTGCCATTGTGCGCCGGTAGCCACGGCGCTCTGTGCCACTGGTAGTGCAGACGCAGTGGAAGCTGTCCCCGTCGACGCGCCACTGCTGATCGAACAGGCCCGCTCAGTACTCGAAGACATGGCAGTGGGTGCTTTCAAGATAGGTTTTGCAGGGTCGGTTGCCAACGTGGAGGCCATTCACTCTATCCTCCAGGATTATCCGCATATACCGGTAATCCTCCATCCAGCCTTCTGTCTGTGGGACCCCAATACCATTGAACAATCCGACATGCCCGCCGCTTTGACCGCCCTATTGCTGCCGCTGGCGGAACTGGCGGTGATCTCCCTCAAAGAAGCCCATGTGCTGGTAAAAGAAAGCGATACGGTGGACGCAACCGCCCAAGCCCTCACCAGTAAAGGCTGTCGGCACTTGCTGCTCAACCCCTGCCACGGAAAGGAAGTTCGAGGCATTACGGGCCTATATGGATCCACAGGACTTATTAAAAGTTACGAATGGACCCAGGCCGCGCCTAACTGTCACGGCGCAACCAGTACATTAACTTCCGCCATCGCCGGGTTGCGGGCCCATGGCTGCCCGGTACAGACGGCGGTTGAACAAGCGCAAAACTACACTTGGCAGACTATGGCGGCGGCGCGGCAGTTGGGTTTTGGGAAGCCGACGCCCCATCGTCTTTTCTGGGCGGATAAGAACATCCCGCAGGAATGTGCGTCTTCCCTCCCAGGAAATCCGACGCATTGATGTCCCTGGGCCCCATTTACGCCCTCACGGACCCTGGGTTATTGCCGGACGAGCGTCTGCATATAGCCGTCGCCGATGCCCTCGCCCAAGGCGTTAAAACCATCCAATTGCGTGACAAGCAGGCCAATGATGTTGCACTGCGCACCATGGCAGAACAGCTCGTTCGTCTGTGCGAGAAGTACCAAGCGAAATGCATCATCAATGACCGTGTCGACCTCGCGGCGGAAACGGGTTCGCATGGCGTGCACCTGGGACAAGGCGACGGCTCGGTGCGCGAAGCTCGCCGGCTCCTTGGAGACGCAGCCATCATAGGCGTCACTTGCCACAACGACCTGGAACTGGCCCGCCGTGCCCAGGCCGATGGAGCAAGCTATGTGGCCTTCGGCCGGTTTTATGGTTCCAGTACCAAACCCCTCGCGCGAGCGGCAGATCCCGCGGTACTCGTGGCGGCGAGACGTGAAATTGCGCTTCCCATCGTCGCTATCGGCGGCATAGGTCGCGATAATATGGCGCCCTTACTGCGGGCGGGCGCTCAAACCCTGGCCGTTTGTCACAGTTTGTTTGGTGCACAGGATGTTGCCCGAGCGGCAAAAGAACTCCTGGCAGAGTATCGGCACATTACCAGCAGCGAACTTCAGAACAACCCAACACAAGACTCAAAACTCTATGAATAAACTTTTTGCGGAAGCCCAAGCCGTGATTCCCGGCGGCGTCAATTCTCCGGTACGCGCTTTTAAAGCCGTCGGCGGGGATCCCATTTTTATCGAGCGCGCCAAGGGTGCCTACCTCTACGACAGCGAAGGCAAGCGCTACGTGGACTACGTGTTGTCCTGGGGACCCATGATCCTGGGTCACGCAGATGAAGACGTGCTGGCGGCTGTGATCGATAAGGCGCGCGCAGGGCTGAGTTTTGGCGCGCCCACGGAAATCGAAACCCGTCTGGCACGGGAGATCATCAAACTGGTACCCAGCATCGAACTGGTGCGTTTTGTCAGCTCCGGTACCGAAGCCACCATGAGTGCCATACGTCTCGCAAGGGGTTTCACCCGCCGGGACAAGATCGTCAAATTCGAGGGCTGTTACCACGGCCACTCCGACTCGCTGTTGGTAAAAGCCGGCTCCGGCGCGCTCACCTTTGGGGTGCCCAGTTCCCCCGGCGTGCCCGCGAGCCTCGCGGAACATACCATCACGCTGAACTACAACGACCCGGAGCAAGTGCGCACCACCTTCCGTGAAATAGGTGATCAGATCGCCTGCGTCATTGTGGAGCCGGTGGCGGGCAATATGAACTGCATTCCCCCGGATCCAGGCTTTCTGGAAACGCTGCGGGAAGTGTGTGACCAGAGCGGTGCCCTATTGATTTTCGATGAAGTGATGACGGGTTTTCGCCTCGGCTTGGCCGGCGCGCAGGGTTATTACAAAATCAAACCCGACCTGACCACCCTGGGCAAAGTTATCGGGGGCGGTATGCCGGTCGGTGCTTTTGGAGGGCGCAAGGATGTGATGAGCCAAATTGCGCCACTGGGGCCGGTTTATCAGGCGGGCACACTTTCCGGCAATCCCGTGGCCATGGCGGCGGGGCTGGCAACGGTCACCAAAATCCAGGCCGAAGGCTTCTATCCACCATTGTTTGCGCATACGCAATATCTGGTCGACGGCCTACGTGCTATTGCGCGGGAAACCGGTATCCCCTTTACCACCAATCATGTGGGCACCATGTGGGGTGGATTCTTTACCAGTGAAACGAAAGTGCATAACTTCCAGCAGGTGATGGCCTGCGACATTCCCCGCTTCAACCGCTTTTTCCACGGCATGCTGCAACGGGGCGTCAATCTGGCTCCCGCTTCCTATGAAGCGGCCTTTATGTCAGCCGCCCATACGCGGGAGGACCTAGACTTTACCCTGGACGCGGCGCGGGAAGTATTTCGCTCGCTATAAAAAGCGCGGGGTCATGTTCACAACCAGTTATTCAGCATGATCCCGATACCCAACCGTGTAGTGCGGTGGTTGTAATCGAGCAGGGATTCCCCGTATCCATGGAAGAGCTGCACATAACCGCGCTTGGTTTTTGCGAAGGGATAGCTGTAACCCAATTCAATTGCACCTCGGTTACTCGAGCGCAGGTTGTTGCGCAACATAAGGCTGAGCTCATTGGAGCCGTAACGACGGAATCCGCGCAGCTCGAAAAAACCGTAGTAATCATCAATGTCCGGATTGTCGTCGCCCTTGGGATCATCGGGGCCATCCTTACCGCTCTCAGGCAAACGCCACCAAGGTTTAAAACTCCAATAGTATTTTTCGTATTCGAAGGCCACGCGGGCGAACAACCGGTTCCAACTGCGGGACTGTTCATCCGAGCGGCCGTTACTCTGGTGGGACAAACCAAAACTGACGGCCGGAATCGATGCACCCAGGGCGCGCATGCCTGAAGTGAAGGTCACAAACATTTCGGGTTCATGGTTGGTATCGCGGAATGGGCTGGACTCTTTGGTGTTATACGCCTGCCAGAAGGACTTCGCTGTATAGGAGAAATAGAGATAGCCGTTATCGTTCAGCAACGGCTTATCGTTAATGGCAACCTTGAAACTCACCTGAAACTCCATCTCCGTATGTTGCAATTCCAATTCGCCTTCCCTGTAGGGTATCTCATTGGGTCGGGTTGTGTGCGTCAGCGGCAGCACATAATTGGTGTTATGAGGTGTGATGGCGAAGCTGCTCTGCTGTAGGAGACGCTCTTCCTTCAGGCGCTCCAGCACCAAGTTTTCCACCTCGACTACCGATACGGATTTAGCCTCCTCCTGGGACTTGGCGTCTTCCATGGTGAGCCGCACTTCTGGATTTGCCGCAGCCATTTGCGCCACTAGTGCGAGTACTCCGATCGAATTTTTTCTCATAGAGCTTCTCATCAAACAGACTTGCGGAGATCAACGAGAAGTTCGCCCGCCTCAAGTACTTCTTCCTCGTGCGCGGGCTCGCGCCAGGCTTCTTGTAGCGCAGCCATATACCATTCCAGCATGGCGGGTTCGTTCAATAAGTGCTGGCAATAGCTGGCGGCTATAGCAGACAGCGGCAATCCGTAGGTCTGCACCCGGAACGCCACCGGAGCAAAAAAAGCATCCACGGCCGTGAAATTCGCACCCGCCAGAAAGGGACCACCAAATCGGGCAAGGCCCTCCGTCCAGAGCTCATCCACCCGAGTCAGATCGCGGGACAGGGCCGCATTGATTTCATGCATTTTTATTCGGACGCCGCAACTCATACCGCATTGTCCGCGTAGAGCTGTGAACCCTGAGTGCATTTCGGCAGTGGCGCAACGCGCCCAGGTTCGGGCCTCGCCGGCCAGGGGCCATACCCCGTCATGACGTTCCGCCAAATATTCGGTTATGGCAAGAGAATCCCACACATGGATCGTGCCGTCCTGCAGGCAGGGCACTTTGCCATTGGGAGCAAACTTGCGAAACAAATCCCAAGCTCCACCAGCCGGAAAAGGATGCAATTGTTCGGCGAACGGAATGCCCAGAGTCTTCATCAATACCCAGGGACGCAGCGACCAGGAGGAATAATTTTTATTGGCGATATGAAGGGTAAACATAGGAGGGTCCAGTCCGGGGCACAAAAAAGTGGCCCCTATTAAAACCTGGACATAGCAAGGCGGGCAATCGCAACCGCCATTGTCGCGATTATTAAAACAAAAGGTCGAAAATTAACCTGTTATTCTTGGTATTGCGTCAGAAGTTCTTCGAGCTGCAAACGTGCATCGTCAGAAAGATCCATGATTTGAAATCCAGCCCACACCTGATCACCTGTACCGGTTTCGCTGATCCACAAACATTCGGCACCGAGCATGATGGGCGCGCGCCCCGAATTGATTTCAAAGGCGACCTGATAAAGGTTGTCCTCTTTGAGGCCACCATCGCTGATCACCATAAATCCTTCGTCGTGAATATTGGCAAGGGTACCAAGTTCGGTTCCCGACACCGTATCGCGGACACAAATTTCATCGTCCACGGGTACACGAAGCTGTCTTCTTTTTTCGCTGCCACTACTATTAGAGTTATTGCGGGTCACGATGAGTGCCTCCGGTTTGGGCTTCGGCTTGAGCGTTCAACTTCTGGAAGATATTTTCCAACGCCCGTTCAAAAAATGGTTTAGAGCTTCCAGCAATAATCTTAGCCCGTTTTGCAATCATTTCGCGGGCGATTTCCAATCCTGACATCATAGCGACCTTTTTGCCCATCTGGTCCACCAGCATGTAATGCGAGGTGCGGGCGTTGTACCAAGCGATTTTGAGGCGCTTGCCGCCTTCAAATTCAAACCAGGTGCCGAATTCGATCAGCTTCAGATTTTCCACAATCTTTTCCTCTTCCCTGGAAATATCGGTCGTTTCCACTTCGGTCTGGCCGGCTTTTTCGGCGGC
>Ga0164241_10004782_pt1 | contig 12964 bp, 7 predicted proteins | sample OricomyardsoilBY_FD_108780 | JGI IMG/M metagenome (GOLD analysis project Ga0164241, IMG submission 108780) | Backyard soil microbial communities from Emeryville, California, USA - Original compost - Back yard soil (BY) | ecosystem: Environmental > Terrestrial > Soil > Unclassified | place: USA...
CCGATAAACCAATACACGACGACTTCGACGCCACCCCGCTCAACACTCTCCCCGCCGGCTGGAACATTTACAGCCCCGCCTGGGCCCCCGTCCGCGTGATCGATTCCGCCGACGCGGCACAAAGGCACGCCCTCGAACTCCGCGACGAAGACCCGTACGACTACGCCCGCGCCGTCCGCGTTTTCCCGTCCACCCACGGCGTGAACATCGCCTTCAAAGTCCTCGCCCGCCAGACTGCCGCGCGCCTCGAAATCGATGTGCTCGGCCCGCGCGGCGAACGCCAGTCCACCTTCGCCTTCGGCGAAGACGGCCACCTCTGGCTCAACCACGAAGGCATCTGGATGGACAACGGCGCCTACACCCCCGGCCAGTGGATCGCCTTCTCCTACGAACTCCCCAAAAATCCGAAAACCGACCGCGGCGTCTGGCTTATCGACGAGAAACCAACCGCACCAAAAGCCGGCGGCCCCATCGAACTGACCTCGACGATCGAGCGTCTCTCGTTCCGCACCGGCCCCCTCGCCGGACGTCCCGAAGGCCAAGGCAAAGACCTCCCCGGCGCCGATGAAAAAGTCCCGGCCGCGTCCTTCCTCATCGACGACGTCACCATTACCCCCGTCCGATAAGTCCTCCTCCAAAAATTCGTTCTCGTTCTCCTACGCCTACTCGTTCTCCCCTCCGTTCCGCCTCCGCCCTGTAGGAGCGGCTTTACGCCGCGATTCCGAAATCCTGTTAATCCCGTTAATCCTGTCGGAAAAAATCACGCGCCGTGACCCCCGCTCCTGCCAATCGCCCGTCCGCCCCTCTCCTTCGTCTCCTTCTCACGGCCCTCACCCTTCACCTTTCCCTCTTCACCCTTCCTTGCGCGTTCGCGAAAACCGCCCCCGATCCTTCGATCTCCCCACGCACCGAGATTGCGCTCACCGACAACTGGCGCACCGCCTACGACGAAAACGACTCCGAAAAATTCGCGACGTTCACGTCTCCAGATTTCAACGACACCGCCTGGCGCGCCGTCAGCCTCCCGCACAACTGGGACGACTACTACGGTTTCCGCCAGGTCAAAGCCGGCCATCTCTACGGTCACGCGTGGTATCGCACCACCGTCGCGCTCCCCGCATCCGAAGCCGCCGCCCCTGACCGCCGCCACTTCCTCTTCTTCGAAGGCGTCGGCTCCTACGCCACCGTCTGGGTGAACGGCCAGCTGGTCGGCAAACACGCCGGCGGCCTGACCACCTTCACGCTCGATATCACGGATGCGCTCCGCACGGACGGCGCGCCCAACGTCATCGCCGTCCGCGCCGATCATCCGCCGGGCATTCGCGATCTCCCCTGGGTCAATGGCGGCAGCGAACGCGCCTACGGGTTCTCCGAAGGTTCGCAGCCCTTCGGCATCCACCGCCCCGTCCGCCTTGTCTCCACGGCATCACTACGCGTCGAGCCCTTCGGCGTTCACGTCTGGGCCGATCCCACGCTTTCAGCGGCCTCCGCCGATCTCAACGTGCGCACCGAGATCAAGAACTACGCCGCCACTCCGCGCGCATTCCAGCTCGTCGCCCGCCTGCGCGATCCTTCCGGCAAAATCGTCGCCAAGTCCTCCACTGAACTTTCTCTTTCACCCGGCGAAACAAGTACGGTCGCTCAAACTTTTTCCGACATCCGGCATCCTGAGCTCTGGTTCCCCGCGCATCCCGCGCTCTACACGCTCACCACCGAACTCGCCGCCGCCGGCTCCGTCCTCGACCGTGTCCAAACACGCACCGGCCTCCGCACCATTTCCTGGCCCGGCGCCGATCCTGCATCCACGGAAGGCCGTTTTTTCATCAACCACCAACCCTTCCTCATCAACGGCGTCGCCGAATACGAACACCTGCTCGGCCAGAGTCATGCCTTTTCCGATACACAAATCCGCGCCCGCGTCAGTCAGATGGAAGCCGCCGGCTTCAACGCTTTTCGCGACGCCCATCATCCCCACAACCTGCGCTACTCCGCGGCCTGGCAGCGGGACGGCATTCTCTGGTGGACCCAGTTCGGCACGCACATCTGGTTCGATAACGATGCCTTCCGCGCCAACTTCAAAACCCTCCTGCGCGATTGGGTAAAAGAGCGCCGCAACAACCCCTCGCTCGTCCTCTGGGGGCTTCAAAACGAGAGCAAACTCCCCGCGGACTTCGCCGCCGAGTGCGCCGCCATCATTCGCGAGATGGACCCCACCGCCACCTTCGAACGCAAGATCACCACCTGCAACGGCGGCGAGGGCGCGGACTGGAACGTCCCGCAAAACTGGACCGGCACCTACGGCGGCGATCCTGAAACTTACGCCGAAGATCTCCGCACTCAGCGCCTCGTCGGCGAATACGGAGCGTGGCGCTCGCTCGGGTTTCACGCCGAAGGCCCGCTCGATCTGAAAGGCGCGTACACCGAGGACCGCTTCACCGCTCTTTTAGAAACCAAAGTCCGCCTGGCCGAGGCCGCGCGCGCATACGCCAGCGGCCACTTCATGTGGCTCTTTACAAGCCACTCCAATCCCGGCCGCAATGTCGGCGAGCTCGGCGAACAGACCCGCGACGGTATCCGCGAACTAGATCACATCGGCCCCGCCAATAACAAGGGACTGCTCACGCTTTGGGGCGAACCGCTCGACGCGTTCTACATGTACCGCTCGAATTTCGCGCCCAAGGAAACCGACCCGATGGTGGTCATCGCGTCGCACACCTGGCCCGATCGCTTCCCACAGCCGGGCAAAAAATCCGGCATCATCGTTTACTCCAACTGCGACGAGGTGGAGCTCTTCAACGACCTCGGCCAGCGCTCTCTCGGCAAACGCACGCGCAATGGCGTGGGCACGCACTTCACTTGGGACGACGTCGATATCCAGACCAACACGCTCTACGCCGAAGGCCGCGTGAACGGCAAAGTCGTCGCCCGCGATCTCATCACGCTCCACCACCTGCCCGTCGGCCCCGCGCTCGCCAAACGCGAGGCCGCCCAGCCTTCGCTCACCACACCCGAACCCGGCCACCACTATCTTTACCGCGTCAACCTCGGCGGCCCCGCGTACACCGACGACCACGGCAACGCCTGGCTCCCCGACCGCGACTACGTAGCCCCCAGCTCCAGCGTGGCCCCAAGCGCCCTCGTAGCTACGAGCGCCAGCGAGTGGCCTCCCTACGGCACGCTCTCCTGGGCTCAACAATTCCCCAATCTCCCGCCCGCCTTCGGCAGCCAGCGCAAAATCTTCGATCCCATTCTCGGCGCACGCGACGACACCCTTTTCCAAACTTTCCGCTACGGCCGCGACCAGCTCCGTTTCCTCTTCGACGTGCCGAATTCAGAAGCCGAATACCGCATCGAACTCTTCTTCACCGAGCCGTGGTACGGCACCGGTGGCGGCGACGCGAGCGGCTGGCGCCTCTTCGACGTCGCCGTGAATGGCGAAACGAAACTTCACAACCTCGACATCTGGAAAGAATCCGGCGGCCGCGCCCACGCACTTAAAAAGGTGGTCACCGCCCGTTCCAAAAACGGTCGCCTCGAAATCTCTTTCCCACGAGTCGCTTCGTACCAAGCCGTCCTCTCCGCCATCGCCATCGCTGCGCCGGGAGCGACCACATCCCCGTCGGCATCCGAAAACTCACTACCGCCCAACGTCTCCTCTCGTCTTTTCCAACTCACTCCTCCCGCACCCTCCGCTGACACCGTCGCGTTTGAAACACTCACGCATCTCGACACCGGCGACCGCCTCGCTCCAGAAAGCGACGACACGATCGTCGCGCTCCCCGAATCGTTGCGTGACGCCGACTGGCTCCGCTTCCCCGCGCAGCGCGCACAGCCATTCAGCCTCACGTTCGCGGTCGATTGCGACATCACCTGCGTCCTCCCACCCGGCTCTCCGCCACTCGACGGCTGGCAACCGCTCCCCGATCCACTCACGACGCCGACCGCCCAGTTTGCGCTTTCTCATCAACGCCAACCCGCCGGCTCCGTGCTCACGATCGCCCCCGATTCGCCCGCGCGCGCGTTGATCGTGAAACGCATTCGCCCGCTCCCGCCCGCCCAATCGATCGTCCTCATCAACCCGGTGCCCGGCTGGCGCGCCGTCGGCAATCTCAAGACCGGCCTGCCTGTCCACACCGACTCGCCCGAAACTTTCACCGCGATCCCGCCGATTCTCACCGACTGCGACTGGCTTCAATCACCCGATACGCCGGCCATCACCAGCGGCGGCCAAAGCGGTGTCCATTTTTCCGTCAACGACCACGTCGAGGTTTATGCTGCCGTCCTCGAAAATCAGGCACTCACCTCCAACTGGTTTGGCCGCTGGATCGACACGCCGCTGAAAATCGAGACGAGCGGCGCGAAAAATAACCGGTGGAAACTCTTCAAGCGCCGCCTCGCCCCCGGCGACGACATCGCGGTATTCGTCAGCGGCCCGCTGTCCGTCATCGTCCGCCCCGTCCGCGCCGCCACCACGCTCGAAGCCGAGAATGCCGCGGCCGCTGGTGGCGCACATTTCACGACATCACTTCCTGGATACACTGGAACCGGTGCCATCGCCCTTCCGCCCGCCAGCGGCGACGCCAAACCGTCGCTCACTTGGACCATCACGGTCGGCGTCGGCGATCGCTACGGTCTGAATTTCCGCTACGCGACCGATTCCCCCGTTCCGCTCGCCGTCGAACAGCAAATCATCAACGCCGATGGCACCGTTCTCCGCACCGACACGCTGACGTTTCCTCCAACGGCTGTTCCGCTCGCATGGTCCGTCCTCCGCACCCGCACCGGCTCCAGCATCAATGCCGGCACGTACCGCATCCGTCTTACCCCCGTCGATACAACCGCCCCATTGGTCCTCGACTCGCTCGAAGTCGAATAACACTCCGAGACAGGGCGAGGCGTCCCGCCGAGCCGCCTCCCGCCCACGCAAACCAGCAATAAGGTCTGGCCCGAATGCGACACCGGAACGTCTCGAAGGAATTCGCAGGAAGCGCGGATCGCTGAGCGCCTCCGACTCCAATCCGCATTCTCCCGACGTCAGTGACCTGCTGCGAATGCGTCGCCCCATCCACGAAGAAAGCCGGCTCCCGAAGAAGCCGGCTTTCACCATGGATAATAACTGACGAAAGAAGCGGGCTCCGTTGTGCCGCTCAGGCGTAAGCGATGGCGTGGCAGCCATGCGCCGTGCGGGTGTTCTCGAAGAACTCGCCGTTGTCGCTCTCCGGAGCGAATTCCGGCGCCTGCTCTGACATGAGCTTGCGGAGATTTTCACGGGCGCGGGCGATGCGGCTTTTCACCGTGCCCACATTAATGCCGAGCGCGCGGGCGATCTCCTCGTACGGCTGGTTCAGGATGTTGCGCATCGTGAGAATCTCACGGTGCCGTGAATCGAGTTTTTCCATACAGACCGAAATAAGATCCGTGAACTCCTGCGTGACCGTTTCCTGAACGGGATTCTGCGAGTCCGCGGCGATCAGATCGGCGAAGGTCGCATCCGATTCGTCCGTCAAACTGCGCTCAAGGGAGATCGAATCCTGCCGGCGGCGGCGGAAGAAATACCAGTAGCGGTTGCGCGAAAGATTCAGCGCGATGCGGTAAAGCCAGGTCGCGAGCGAAGAATCGCCGCGAAAATTGGCGAGGCCACGGTGCGCGCGAATGAACGTGTCCTGGGTGATTTCTTCGGCATCGGCCGTGTTGCGGAGGAGATTGTTGGCGAGACCGAAAATCCTGCCGTGATAGCGCTGCATGATTTCGACGAAAGCGGTGTCTTCACCGCGGTGAAAGCGCTCGATGAGCGTCACGTCGTAAGCGGCTTCGCGCGCCGAATCGGTCGGGGTATCGGCGTTCGCAGTACGGGAACTGGCGGCATGGCTCGGGGTGGAAAGCGAAGTGGAGTGAGACATAGGAGTTCCGAGTGATTAGGATTAAGTTGCGTCCTCCTCTTACCCTTCTTCATGCCAACAGCCTCCCGGCAGTCTAAACCTCCTAAGCCGCAAACAGATAAGTTTTCTAAACTTAATCGTTACACACGGAACCCTTGCAGAATGAGGGCGGTGCGCCGGCCGCATTCTTGCATTGTGCAAGCAAACATCCGCCCCCGCCGTCCCGTCGAACTGCGGTTATCGCGCGCTAGTCCGCCAAACCTCCGGGTTGTTCCTTCCCGGCTGCGCTTCGTCGCTCACTCGTGCCGAAGCGCTTCGATCGGATCGAGCGACGCCGCTTTCCACGCCGGATAAAGCCCAAAAATCACGCCGATCCCGCCGCACACGAGCATGCCCGCGACGGCCCAGCCCCACGGGAAAATGCTGTCGATATTCATCATCGAGGACGCCCAGTTTCCTCCGGCCACCCCCATCGCCACGCCAACGAGCCCGCCCACCAACGACAGCACGACCGCCTCCACGAGAAATTGCAGGAGGATGTTTTTCTTTCGCGCGCCGATGCTCTTGCGGACGCCGATCTCCTTCGTGCGCTCCGTCACACTCACGAGCATGATGTTCATCACGCCCACGCCCGCCGCGAGCAGCGCAATCGCGCTGATGCCGAACGAACCGATGGAAACCATCGTCGTCACTTTCTTGAACGTATCGATCAGCGAGTCGTTCGTGAAGAGGTCGAAATCGTTGTCATCCTCCGGATCGAGTCCGCGGACCTGCCGCATCGCCCCCACCGCCTTGTCCTGCACCGCGAGAAACTCCGCCTGCGACGGCGCCTGTACTTTGATGTCGATCGAGCGCCACGCCCGCCCCAGCACTGCCAGCCAGCGCGTGATCGGAATCGCCACGAAATCATCCTGGCTCTGACCAAACGCCGTGCCTTTCGGAGCCACCGTCCCGATCACCGTGTACATCTGGCCACCCGTGCGCAGGACCTGGCCCACCGGATCCACATCGGGGAAAAGCTTCTGCGCCACATCGTCGCCGATGATACAGACCGCGCGTCCCAGAGCGACGTCCTCGGCGCCGAGATTGCGGCCATTCGCGATCTCCAAATTCGAGGACGAGAGGAAATTTTCATCCGTGCCGATGAGCCCCGTCGCAGGCGTCGTGTGGCGGTCGAGGTAGGTCGCGGCCCGCCCGCGTTTGAGCTGCATGTTCACCAGTGCCGAGTCGCCCATCAAATCGCGAAACCGTTGCGCCACCGGCAGCGTGATCTGCGGTCGGTTGCCATACTTCCGCCACGGATTGCTGAAGTTGATCGCGGGAAACCGCTGGATTTGAAAACTGTTCGTCCCCAGCCGGCTGAGCCCCGAATCGAGCTGCGCCTTGGCGCCCGCGATAAACGTCATCACGCCGATGATCGAGAACACGCCGATCGCCATGCCGAACACGGTGAGTGCTGAGCGCAGTTTGTTCGCCGAGAGGGACGCGAACGCCAGACGAAGTGTTTCGAGATAGATCATTCGTAACGAAGCGCCACCACCGGATCCAGTTTGCTCGCCGACCACGCCGGCGCGATGCCGGCCACGACGCCGATGAGGACCGAACCGAGAAAGCCCACCACCACCAGCACCGGCGAAAACACAATGGGGAAGTCCGGCACGATCACCGTGACCAACATCGAGATCGCACCCGCTCCCAGCAGACCGATCGCGCCGCCGACCAGACAGATGCTCACCGCCTCGATTAAAAATTGCAGCAGGATCGTGCTCCGCTGCGCGCCGAGCGCCTTCCGCGTGCCGATCTCCTTCGTGCGCTCCTTCACGCTGACATACGTGATGTTCATGATGTTGATCGCGCCCACGAAAAGCGCGAGGCCGGTGATGCCGAGCCCGCCCACCGCGATGCCTTGGCGGATAGGATCGAGCTGCTCGCGAATTATTTTCTGCTCGTTGATCGCAAAATTGTCCTCCTTCTCCGGCGACAACTTCCGCAACCGCCGCATCAACCCGCGCAATTCATCGGTGGCATCCGCCGAATGCGTCGCGTCCACTTGCACGCGGATTTCCGTGTTGTTGCCATTGACCGTGAAGTATCGCCGCAACGCGTTCAACGGCATGATCACCATCGAATCCATGCTGAACAGCCCGAGAAATTTCCCCTGCCGCGCGATCACGCCCACCACCGTGAATTCCTGCCCGCCGATCCGCAGCGTCTGGCCGATCGCCGATTGCGTCGGAAAAAGGGCGTCCGCCACATCGTAGCCGATCGCGACGACATTCCGCCCGGTGAAGCTCTCGAATTCGTTGTAGAAACGTCCTTCCGCGATGTCGGTTTTCGAGAGCCTCGACAGGTCCACCGGCGCTCCGAGCGCGAAAATATTCGAAAGCCGCAATTCGCCTTTCGCGATCGTCACGCCACGCGCCGTCGTCGGCACGGCCAGCTTCAGAAAACTGTTCCCGCGCTCGGCGATGTAGGCGTTTATGCGCTCGGCATACTCCATCTTGATGTCGGGACGATTCCGATACATCCACCAGTCATTCTTAATATTCCAGGGCCGCGGGGTCACATAAAGAACGTCGTCGCCAAATCCTGCGAAACTCCGCTCCACGCTCGCGTCGATGCCCAGAATCGCCGTCCCCATCAGCGTCACCGACACGATGCCGATGATCACCCCGAGCGCCGTCAGCGCCGAACGCAGCTTGCTCGAAAAAATTTGCGTGAACGCGATTCTCAACGACTCCGGGAGATCCACCCGCAACCGCCGGAATCCGTAATCGGAAATCCCCGCGATCACCGCTGCGGGAAAAGCGACCAGCGCCACCAGCAAACACGGCTTGATCAACTCCGACCGGTGGAATCCGAAGTGAGCTATCAGACAAAGGATCGGCGCCAGCGCGATGTAGCCCAGCGCCACGCGCCAGATCGATCCGGCATAAGTGAGTTCACGCATGGCCTCAGATCACCGCTTCATCCGACTCGATGAGTCCGTCGCGCAACCGCACGATGCGCCGCGAATGCCGCGCGATATCCTCTTCATGCGTCACCACGATGAGCGTGTTTCCTTGCGCGTAGAGTTGCTCGAAAAGCGCCATGATTTCCTCGCCGGTGCGCGAATCCAGATTCCCCGTCGGCTCATCCGCCAGGATGATCGAGGGCTTGTTCACCAATGCCCGCGCGATCGCCACGCGCTGCCGCTGCCCGCCCGAAAGTTCATTCGGCCGGTGATCCATGCGCTGCCCGAGACCCACGTTTTCCAACGCCTGCCGCGCCCGCTCCAAACGCTCATCACGCGGCACGCCCGCATAGATCAGCGGCAGCTCCACATTGGCCAGCGCCGTGGCGCGCGGCAGCAGATTGAAGGTCTGGAAAACGAAGCCGATCTCCTGATTGCGGATCGCCGCGAGTTCGTCGTCCACCATGCTCGCCACGTCCTTCCGGCTGAACTCGTAATGCCCCGCCGTCGGTGTATCGAGACATCCGAGCATGTTCATCAACGTCGATTTGCCGCTGCCCGACGGTCCCATGATCGCGAGATATTCATTGCGGTGAATCCTCAATGACACGCCGCGCAGCGCGTGGATCGTTTCCTCGCCCATTTCGTAGAGCTTGGTGACGAGATCGATCTCGATGACGAGCGGCCCGGGCGGCCGGGTCACTCGCGGCTGCGTGTGGGAAACAGTGGGAGGAATCATGACGCCGCGCGATTATTTGGCCGGCGCACCCGGTGAGGGCGCTTTGGGCTGCTCGAGCTCCACCTTCATGCCATCGGTCAACGTGCGCGTGAGCACCGCATAACTCCCGCTCACCACCTCGTCACCCGCAGCCACGCCCGATTTGATTTCAAAACTCGTCGTGTCGGCGATGCCGGTTTCGACTGGCACCATTTTCACGGTATCGCCCGTCTTCACGAACACCACGCGCTGCATGCTGCCGCGATCGTCGCGCTCACTTTTCTTCTGCGCTTTTTCGTTAACCACCGCCGCCTCGCTGGTGCCTTTCACTTCGGCCGCTTTTGCCTCCCGCTCCTTGGCGAGTTGCTCCTTGGTTTTGTTCGTGTTGCGCGCCCGCACCACCACCGATTGCACCGGCACCGCGACGACGTTTTCAACCGTCTGCGTTTCGATGTCCGCATTCGCGCTCATGCCCGGAAGGATCGGGACGCTCTTGTCGAGGATGCGGATCTTCACTTGGAAATTCGTCACTTCCTCCTGCGTGTTCTGCCCGGTCACTTTCGCGGCCGAGCCGATCTCCTTCACCACCGCGTCGAACTTCCGCCCGGAAAACGCATCGATGCTCACCCGCGCCTTGTCGCCGACCTTCACGTTAACGATGTCGTTTTCGTTGATGTTCACGCGCACTTCCATGTTCGAAAGATCCGCGATGCTCATCACGATCGTCCCACCGTACGAACCCGTCGCCGCCACGCGTTCACCGACTTCGGACACGCGTGAGGTCACGGTGCCGTCGATCGGGGCGTATAAGACCGTTTTCTCCAAAGTGTCTTTCGCCTGCTTCAGCAAGCCCTCCGCGCGGCGGATATTCGCCTGCGCAGCATCGTAATTAGCCTTCGCACTGTCGTAGGTCGCCTTGTCCGCGGCATTCACCGAATCCGCGATGAGATTGCGATCAAACAACGCCTTCGTCCGGTTATAGTCAGCCTCCGCCTTTTCGAGCTGCACCCGGCTGTCCACCGCCGACGCCCGCGCCGAGGCCAGATCCGCTTCCCGCTGATCGACTCCGTAGCGATACGCATCCGGTTTGATACTGATCACCATGTCACCCTTCTTCACTTGATCGCCTTCGCGGAAGGGAAGTTCGATGATTTCGCCCGTGACCTCCGGCTGGATTTTAACCTCCACCTCGGGCTGGATTTTGCCGGTTGCCGAGACCACCTGCGTGATCGTTTTGATGATGGCTTTCTCGGTCGTCACGCGCACCGCCTTGTCGCGGTTTTTCGCGGAGGCCTGCATCATCAACGCGATCACCACGATCACCACGAGGGCGATCACGATAAAAAGTTTCTTGCGCGATTTTTTGCGCGGGCGGACGGCGGGACGCAGGGCAGGATTCGATGCAGACGCTGAAGTCGTGGACATGGGAAAATAAAGACGCGGGTGATGCGGATAACTTACGCGGCGCCCGACGCGTTCCGGGCACAGGAGGAAAACGTTTCCAACAGCCAGCCTCCACCGCAAGCCCGCATCCGGTTAAGATGCTCGCGATAAACGCATACAGTCAGGCCGGCAAAGACAGGTGTCATCCTCGCTTGAACACCGAGCTCGCGCCAAAGGTTTCAGCTTTTCTCGAAACAGTCTCAGCCGCCCGGCACTACGAAACGCGCGACGTCCACCGCCGCGTCGAACGGCACACCTTCCGTGAGATGATTCACCCACTGCCGCGCCAGCCCCGGCGCCAGCAACGCCCCTTTCGAGCCGAGACCGTTGAATATCCCCACCTGCGGATTCCCCGGCGCGCGCCCGACCACAGGATGTTTGTCCGCCGTCGTCACGCGCACCCCGGCCTCTTGGTCGACCACCGAAAACGCTCTTCCTAACATCCGCGCCGCGCTCTCCCTCAACCGTTTTCGCGCCGCCTCACTCACCGCTCTGTCCGCCACGCCCGGCTCGAACGTCGCCCCCACTTTCGCGCGCGTCGCGCTCAACGGCAGCAGCCAGTGCCCGTCATTCAAGATCGTCTCCCTGTCCAACCCGTTCGTCTCGATCGTAAGCATTTCGCCTTTCGCCGGCCGCAACCGCGCGAAACCAAAATCCCTCTCCGGCGTCGACGCCGCTCCCGCGCAGAGAATCGTCAAATCCCGCTCGCGCCGCGCTTCGCTCCCGCCCGGATCGAACGTCTCCTCACGCAAACGTCCCGCTCCCAAAAGCCGCGCGCGCATCCCGCGAATCAACGCCGCTGTATCCACCTGCGCCGCACCTTCGATCCAGAAACCTTCCCCATCGCCGCCCGCCGGCGGGACGTAAGGCGCGAGTTCGCCCGCCGCGCTTTTCTCCCCAAAAATCCGCCGCTCCCGCTCGTCCGCGAAAAACCGCCACACGCGCATCGGCCGCACCAGCCGCGCGCCCAGCGCCGCTTCCATCTCGCGATAAACCGCCAGCGCCGCCGCCAGCAACGCGTCCACGCGCCAGCTTTTCACCAGCCGCCGGCCCGTCACCGGATTGATGATACCCGCGCCCACCCGCGACGCCGCCTCCGCGTGCCCGCGATCGACGACCTCGAAATCGATGCCCGCCCGCTCAAATTCCCACGCGAGCAACGACCCCGCCAGTCCTTGTCCCACGATCAGTATCGGCGCTGGCATGACAACACTCCCGGCGGCTCCATTCGCTCGCGCACGCCGCGCCTGTCACCTTTTCTCCGCCGCCCACAACGCCGCGCCGAGGATTCCTGCTTCATTGCGCGCCTCCGCCGGCACCACCGGCGCCCGCGTTTTCAGATACTTGAAATACTTCCCGCTCTCCGCGCTCACGCCTCCGCCGACGATGATCAGGTCCGGCGAGAGGATGATTTCGACGATCTTTAGATAATGATCGAGCCGCTTGCCCCACTTGTGCCACGAGAGGTTTTTCGCTTCGCGCACCGACGCCGCCACATGTTTCTCCGCGTCCTTCCCCTTGAGCGGCAGGTGTCCAAGTTCAGAATTCGGATACAAAACGCCGTTGAAGAAAAGCGCCGAGCCCACGCCCGTCCCGAGCGTCAGCAAGATCACCGTGCCTTTCTCCTTTTCGCCCGCGCCAAACCGCATTTCCGCGATCCCCGCCGCGTCCGCATCGTTGACGACCGCCACCCGCGATCCCGTCGCTTCGCCGATCAACTTCGCCAGATCGCACCCGATGAAATCCTTGTGGAGATTCGCCGATGTCATCGGCGTCGTTCCGCGAATCACTCCCGGAAATCCGATGCCTATCGGCCCGCTCCACTTAAAATGCTGCGCGATCTCCTGAACGATCTTCGCGAGCTCCTTCGGCGTGATCTTCTTCGGCGTCGCGATGCGGTGCCGTTCACCGAGCAGCGTGCCCGTCTTCGTATCCACCGGCGCACCTTTGACCGCCGATCCGCCAATATCG